>Ga0335075_10015411_pt1 | contig 11454 bp, 10 predicted proteins | sample Lox_Sample_24_FD_206723 | JGI IMG/M metagenome (GOLD analysis project Ga0335075, IMG submission 206723) | Soil microbial communities from Loxahatchee National Wildlife Refuge, Florida, United States - Lox_Sample_2.4 | ecosystem: Environmental > Terrestrial > Soil > Wetlands | place: USA...
GCCCGCCAGAACCGCACCCGGGCCTCTTCCCGCTCCTGGTGTTCCCGCCGTTTCGCCGCGCCGTCCGGGTCGACGGTGCACACCGCGGTGGCGGCGATGTCACCGACCACCCCCGGCGGCTGCCCGGCGATCTGGTCCAGGATCAGCTTCTCGGCCTCCGCGGCCTGCTCATCGGTGAGCACGGCGAACTGGTCGGAGATCAGCCTGGCTTTCCATTCGCTGATCGTCCCGGCGGCCAGCGCCGCGCCGATGCCGGGCAGCCGGGCGCCCAGGTCCCAGGCGAAGCAGGTCAGCTTGTCCGCGCCCCGGATCGACAGGCTCAGCGCGGCGCTGACCTCGTGCTCCAGGCCCTCATGCCACTGGCCGGGCAGGTCCCCGTGCACCGGCAGGAGACCGCCCGGGCCGGGGCGGGCGCGGCGGCGGATCAGCTCCCGCACCACCCCCAGTTTCCCCGCCGCCGCCCAGGACTCCAGGGAATCCCACCGGCCGAGCAGGCCGATCAGTTCCTCGTCGGTCGCGTCCTGGCAGCGCTGCTCCGGCCCGGACAGCTCCTCGACGACGGCTGCGAGGGCGGCGCTGGGCGGGCAGGTGTCCAAGGGGCCGTCTTCGGCGAACCCAGGCAGCCGCGGATCACGGCCACCGCCGGGCGCGTGCTGCCCGCCGGGGACGCCGCCGCCGGGCACCCCGCCGTCGCGGGCCGGCTCTTCGGCTGGCCCGCGGTCGGGGGGTGGCGGCTGCGTCATTGGCTGCCCCGTTCGAGTGCAATTTTTAAGAATCTCGCTTATATAGAATGCTATCACTATTCGTGGCGATAAGCAGCACGCCACGCCTTACCTGTTGGCTACACTTGCCTATCCTCAGAAACGAACGGTGCCCCGGTCAGGGTCAGGAGGTGTCGTGCCTGCGCGGTCCCGGTTATCGTCACCGGTGGGTGGCCGTTCGCCTGACCCGCGGCCCCTGAGAGGCGGTGGCGGTGCGTAACGTCGGGGCGGTTCCCGCTCCGGCGCTAGTGCTTGGCGGCGTCGTCAGCCTCGAAGGCGGCGCGGTGGTCGCGGCGCTGCTGATCCCCATGGCCGGGATCGCTGGGACCGTTACGCTGCGGCTCGGGTTCGGCGCGCTCGGCCTCCTGGCGCTGCGGCGTCCCCGGTGGCGCCGGTGCCTGAACACCAAGACCCTTGCCCTGGCCGCTGCCGTCGGCGCGCTGCTTGTGCTGCACCACCTCTGCTTCTACGAAGCCATCCACCGTCTCCCGCTCGGCGTCGCCGTCACGCTGGAGTTCGCCGGGCCACTGGCGGTCGCGCTCGGCGGGGCCAGGCAGTGGTCCGCCGTCGGCTGGGCGGTGCTCGCCGCCGCCGGGGTGGCAGCGGCGGCAGGCATTACCGCGCCGGGTGCCATCGGCGTCGCGGGCGTCTTTTTCGGGCTCGCCGCTGGCGCGTGCTGGGCGGGCTACATCGCCGTCTACCCGGTACTGGCGTCCCAGGCCGGGAACCGGGAATCGCTTGCCCTGGCCACCACGCTCGCGGCCGTCGCCATCGCCCCGCTCGGGATCGCGGCCGACCACGCGGGGATGTTCACGGGACGTTCGCTGCTGCTGGGCGCGTCCGTCGCGCTGCTATGCGACGTGCTCGCCTACACCCTCCAGGCCGATGCGCTGGGCCGCATGCCGCGCAGCCTGTTCAGCATCCTGACCAGCACCGAGCCCGCGGCCGGCGCGATCCTCGGACTGCTCGCGCTCGGCCAGGGGATCACCCTCGCCCAGTGGGCCGGCATCGCGGGGGTCGTGGTCGCTTCGGTAGGCGCCACCCGGAGGCGCGACCTACCCGCGGGTTCTGGGGACAGCTGACCGCGTTATCAGGGGCAGTCCACCAGGCCGAGCACGCCGCTGCTCGTGACCAGGCGCTCCCCGAACGCACCGGCGGTCTGCGCGGCCACGGAATAGAGACCGGGACCGAGTGGCGGGATCGCGATTTGCCAGCGGCCGGCGGGCAGCCTTGACCGGCAGCGGAAGACGGGTGCGCGAACGGCTTGCCGCCTGACGGTAAGCCAGAGCTCCCCGGCCGCGGCTGCCTTGTCGCGCGACAGGGTAGCGACGAGGGTCATCGGCTGCCTGGCCGGCGCCACTTCATCGAAGTCCAGGTCCAACCGGGGAGCGCCGGACTGCGGGCCGGCTGGGCAAGGAGGGCGTCCGTCTGCCGGGCAGGCCGTCGCGCCGCGGGTATATCCCCTGATGATGTCGACGATCACCGCAGCGGACGCCATCGCCTGATGCCTGTCCGGGACTTCGCGCAGGTCATCGTGGTCGCTATCGAACTCAGGGGGGATCGCGGAGATGGCGGGCACCGTGCCGTCGCCGCGCCACCCGCAATGCGGTAGCCACTCCGGGTCGTCCCTGGTCACGCGAAGCTGCCGGCCGACAAGCACGGCACGGTTCGGCGTCGGATGACGGCGGGACAAGACGGCGGTCAGTTCGGGCGCCTCGCCGCGCCCGGTGAGTGCCGCCCACGAGACGGCTATCTCGGCGCTCGTCCCCACCGCGCGGCGCACTCGGGGGGCAAGCCCGCTGCGGGATATCGCGTCCATCTCAAGCGGACGAAGCGGCCTGGCCGTCGCGCTGGCCCGCCCCGCTGACAGCACGGCCGGGTAGCTCGGCAGCAAGTCATACGACGACGGCCACTCCCGTAGGACCTCGGTTGCCGAACGCAGTGTCATGCTCTTCACCCGCACACCGTTCAGCAGCCAGTCGAGGGCCTTGGGTACGCCCTGGTACGGAGTCGCGACGGTGATCAGCGCCCTGCAGTCCCGCCACCCGCCGAGCGGTCCAAGCCAGTACCTGGCGACCTGACCGCCGAGCGAGTGGGCAACCACGATCACGCGGCGGTGGCGTGCCGCCTCGGTAAGGCCGGCCAGCCGGATCCCGATCTCGGCCTTGAGCCGTTCGGCCACCGCGGGGACGCCGACTCGGAAGTCATACGGGAAGAGGACGACGTTGGCGTTCAGGTTCCGGTTCCGGCCCGGGCAGGCAAGATCGACCTGGACGCCCGCGAACGCGGCGCTGATCCGCTGTACCAGCCGGTCGTAGCCAGGCACGACAAATGGCGGAATCAGCTTGATGGTGGGTAGCAGGCCGGACGGAACCAGATCCGGATGGTCGGCGAGGCTGAGCGCGGACGGCCAGCGCATTGTCCTAGCCAGATCGCCGAGTCCCGGACCCCAGGAGGGCGCACCGTCGGCGTCGGACAGGACGCTGCCCAGCACGCCCGGCACCACGAGCACGAGATGTTCTAGCCGTTCCGCCATTCAGGGGCGCCTCTCGGGACGGGCGGCCAGGATCTGGTCCACTCCCATCCGCCCGTCCTCGAATGCCAGCGCGGCACCGGTCAGGTAGAGCCGCCAGACCCGGGCGGCCTCAGGTCCCACGATCGCCTGCACCTCGCCGAACCGCGCTTCCAGCCGGGCCAGCCAGGCGCGGATCGTACGGACGTAGTGCTCGCGCAGCGCCTGTACGTCCAGGATCTCCAGGCCGGCGCCGGCCAGTATTCCCAGCGTCGTGTGCAGGGGCATCATATGCATGTCGGGGGCGACGTACCGCTGGATGAAGGCGCCGCCGCCTGGCGCCCGCGCGCCACGCGACATCTGCTGGACGACCACCCGCCCGCCGGGGCGTAGCAGTTCGCGCAGCTGCGCCGCGAATGCCGGGTACCGGGCGGCCCCGATGTGTTCCCCGACCTCGATCGCGGCGATGGCGTCGTACGGACCGTCCGTGGCCTCGCGGTAGTCGGCCAGCCGCATCTCAGCCGTCGCGGAAAGACCGGCCGCGGCCAGCCTGGTCCTGCCGTAGCTGGCCTGGCTCGCGGACAGGGTCACGCCTGTGACGGACGCGTGGTGCCGGGCGGCGGCGTATTCCACCAGCGATCCCCAGCCGCAGCCCACGTCGAGGAGCCGGGTGCCCTGTCGCACCGCCAGCCGTGTACAGATCAGCTCCAGCTTTGCGAGCTGCGCTTCCGCGAGCCCGTAGCCGGGCGCGTCGCTGGCCCAGAAGGCGCACGAGTACGCCATCGACCGATCCAGCAGCAGCTCGAAGAACTCGACGGACTGGTCGTAGTGGTGCGCGATGGCCGCACTGTCACGGCCACGGCTGTGCTTGCGGCCGCTGAGCCTTGCCCTGGCCAGTGGCACTGGCGGGCGGCGCCCGGCCGCGCCGGCGCCGATCGTCGCGCGGGCCATGCGGAGCAGGTCGAGCGGAGCCAGCCCGTGCCAGCCCGGGCGGCGCGCTGCAGCGCCAGGCCGCCACATGAGCCGCAGGCTCTCCGTGAGGTCGCCTTCAAGGTCGATGGCCCCTGTCACGTAGGCGTCGGCGAGGCCAAGCTCGTTCGGGCTCCAGAGCAGCCTGCGCAGCGCCATCGGCGAGCGCAGCACGATGGCCGGCGCTCCCTCCGGACCGGCCTCGCTTCCGTCGTAGGCGCACAGCCGCACCGGCAGTTCACCGCCGAGCAGCCAGCGGACCACCGGGGCGAGCGCGCCTGCCAGTCCGCCGTCGTCATCGGTGCCCGGGTGCCGGGGACTCCGCGCGTTCAATCGGGCCGCACTAGCAGGAACTGCCCGACATCCAGCCGGCCGCACCGGAATCCAGCCTCGCAGTAGCCCAGGTAGAAGCGCCACATCCGCTGGAATACCGGGTCGAATCCGAGCGCGGCGAGCCGATCGGCAGCGGCATCGAACCGCTCGCCCCAGATCCGGAGCGTCTGCGCGTAATGCGGCCCCATCCACCGCGCCGAAGCGATCTTCAGGCTCGTATGACCGGCCACGGCTTCCTCGATCGCTTGCAGCGAGGGAATCAGGCACCCGGGGAAGACGTACTTGTCGATCCAGGTGTGGTGCCTGCTCGTGGCGAGCATCTGCTCGTGTGGCATGGTGATTGCCTGCAGGCCGACCCGGCCGCCTGGCGCCAGGGCCCGGTCGATCGCGGTGAAGTACGCGGGCCAGTAGCTGGCCCCCACCGCCTCGATCATCTCCACGCTGACGACCGCGTCGTACTGGCCGGTCACCTCGCGGTAGTCGCAAAGCCTGATGTCGACCTGGCCGGCGAGCCCGGCGGCTGCCACGCGCCGCAGCGCTAGCTTGTGCTGCTCGGCGGAGTTGGTGACGGACACGACGTGAGCACCACGCAACCCCGCCCTGATGGCCAGTTCGCCCCACCCCGCGCCGATCTCGAGCAACCGCGTGTCTTCCCGCACGCTGGCGAGATCGAGCACCGCGTCGATTTTCCGCCGCTGCGCGCCGGCAAGGGCACCCGCCGAAGCGGTCGGCAGACCGTCCGGATCCGTCCCGAACAAGGCGCACGAATAGGTCAGCGTCTCGTCGAGGAAGGCGGCGAACATGTCGTTGCCCAGGTCATAGTGCAGACGGTTGTTCCTGGCGGAGCCGCTGATGTCCTGGGCGTCCGAGTCGGGCCGGCCGCGGGAACCAGGTGGCCGGAGCCGCAGGAGCGGAGCGGGGATCAGCCGGCCAAGGCCGCGGGCTAGCACGGTCAGCGTTGCGGCGAGCTCTGCGCTGTCCCAGTCGCCCGCCATGTAGGCCTCGCCAAGGCCGACAAGCCCGGCGCCTGCGATTCGCCGGTAGAACGGGCCCGGCCGGTTGATGACGAGCACCGGCTGACCGCCGTCCGCCGCGGGCCGCACTGCCGCGTTTTCCCCTGACCGCGGCACGCGTATCCGGAGCGGCAGCGTTCTCAGCAGGCTCGCGACGACCGCCCTCGTGATGATCCCGCGTACGGGACCGGCCGGCAGGCTGGCAAGCTCCGGCCAGCGTTCCGTGGGCACGGTCAGGGTCATGGCGGCGCTCCGGAGCCGGCCGGGCGCGCGACCACCGGCAGCCCGCGAAGGTAGAGCCATATCCCGTGGCCGCGGATGAATAGCATCCCGGTCAGCGCGGGGAACGGCCTGCGCGACCAGGCCCGCAGCAGCCCTTGCCAGGTTCCGGCCCGCCGCGTACCGCGCAACTGCGCCGCGAACGGGGGCCCGCTAGACGGGTGCAATGTAACGGTCAGCGACAGGCGTTCCCCGGGTTCTGGCAGGCTCATCACGTAGCGGCCGGCGACCTCGTAAAACGGCGACACATAAAACTGCTTGGGGACCACCATGGCGCGCCCATGCTGGTCGGCCCGGAGCAGGTAGCAATGCCGTTCGGAATACGTGTTGTGCACTTCGGCGAGCACGCAGGCGAGAGCGCCGCCAGCGTCATAGCACCAGTACACGGTCAGCGGATTGAACACGTATCCGGCGGAGCGCGCGTGCGTCAGCATGAGGACGCGTCCCCCGGCGGCGTCGACGCCGTGCGCCGCGAGAAACCGGTCGACGTTCTGCCGCAGCGTGGCCGCCGGATCGCCGAAATGGTCGCGTGACTCGAACCTGGCCAGCCAGCGGGCCGCTCGCGGCAGCCGGGGCAGTGCGTCGATGTCCACCAGCCACATCCACGTGCGGTGCGTGAAGACGTGCCGGACCGGCGCGGCGCGCACATGCCGAAGCCGGCACTGATAGATGGCCGGCGCGGCGGTGGCTCCCGCGGTGGGCCGCGGGCTCACCAGGTCGCCCCAAGCGACAAGGCTGCCGCAACTCCTGACCGGCAGCCGTCCTCGTGGAATCCCCAACCGTGGTATGCGCCGGCGAAGGCCAGACAGCCGTCATTGAGCTCGGCGAGCCGCCGCTGTGCGCCCACCGACTTCGGCGTATAGACGGGATGCTCGTAGGTCATCGCCGCCGCGACCGTGCTCGCCTTCGGCTCCGTGCCGGGATTTACCGACACGAGGTACCGGTGCGAGGTCCCGAGCCGCTGCAGCCGGTTCATGTCGTAGCACACCCGGACCGGGCCCGTCCCCGCGCAACTTTCCTGGTAGTAGTTCCACGATGCTCGCGCACCCCGGCTACGCGGCAGGAGCCGGGGATCACCATGCAACAGCACGCGATTGCGCGAGTAGCTGAACGCGCCCAGCAGCGCTCGTTCCAGGCGGGTCGGCGAAGCGAGCACCGACAGCGCCTGATCCGCGTGCGTAGCGATCACGACGGCGTCGAAGATCGCCGCCGCACCGGACTGGTCGCGGACCTCGACGCCGGACGCGAGCCGGCGCACCGACCGCACGGCACAGCCCACGCGGACGCGGGCGAGCGCGCCGGCTATCCGGTTGACGTAATTCGCCGAGCCGCCGCTGACGGTGTGCCAGGTCACCTGCCGTCGCACCGACAGCAGGCCATGGTTGGCGAGGAACGTGAACAGGTACCTGGCCGGATAGCTGAAGGCCAGCCGCGGCGGGCATGACCACACCGTTGAGACCAGCGGTGCGGCGAAGTGCTGCTGGAAGTACGCGGAGAAGCCAAGTGCGGACAGGAACTGCCCGAGCGTCTGCTCAGCCGGGTCCCGGGCGCACGTCAGTGCCCCGCGGGCGGCGCGGTAGAACCGCGGTGCCTCGGCCAGCATGCGCAAGTACCGCGGGTCGGCAGTGGATCGCCCGGCCGCCAGCCCGGGAATGCCCCGGCCGCCCGCGTATTCGAGGCCGCAGCCGTCACAGCGCACCGAGAGGCTCATCTCGGTGCGCTGGGTGGCCACTCCAAGCTCGCGCAACAATCGCGTGAGCAGCGGGTACGTGCGCGTGTTACAGACGATGAACCCGGTGTCGACGGCATGCACCGCGCCATCCGGCCCTGTCACCTGATGCGTGTCGGCATGCCCGCCGAGCCTGGACCGCGCCTCGAACAAGGTGACGTCATAGCGGGTCCGCAGCAGATAGCCGGCGGTCAGGCCGGCGACTCCGCCGCCGATGACCGCGACCCTCCGCGGTGTGGAGCGGGCGGGGGCCCGATCAGGCCGATCCGGCATCGGCCGAGTCCCCGATGATCTGCGCGCCCTCCGGGAGTCCGTTCTGCAAGGTCTCCCACATCCGCCGGCGCTGCGGCTTGCCGCTCGAAGTGCGCTGCACCAGGCCGGACCGGCCGCTGACGATGGTGATCGGGCACCCGGTCCCCACCCTGCTCCGCAGCGTCCGCCGCGCGGTTTCGGCCCATTCCCCCGGCGGAGCCTCGGCGAAGAGCACCACCCTCGGGCGGCCCCCGTCCTGGCTGCCTACCACCGACAGCCGGCCTCTGTTCAGCCCGGTGGCGTTCGCGACGGCCGCGTCGAGATCCTCGACGTAGACACTCCGGCCCCGGATCTTCAGGCTGTTACCCATCCGGCCGACGACGTAGATGTCCCCGTCATAGATGAACCCGGCATCGCCGGTGCGCAGCTGTCCGTCCACGAACCTGGTGGCGCCCCCCGTCCTGCCCCGGAAGTATCCGCCGGTCACCGATTCACCCGTCACCGCGATCTCGCCTAGGTGCTCATCGGGCAGGACCTCCCCGTCCTCACCGATGATCGTGACGCTGACGCCATCGGCGGGCTCTGGCCGCCCGTGACTGAGCAGCCACCCCGCCGCGAGCGGCTGCTCGCCGCCAAGCTCCGCGACCTCCGCGATGGACACCCGCTGGCCGAACCGCAGCTCGGCCGGATCGATGCGGACCAGGCGGATCGGCCTGTCGCGGCGAGCACCGGAGACGGCGACGCTCGCCTCGGCCATGCCGTACGCGGGCAGCAGCGCCTGCCGGCGGAAGCCCAGCGGCTCGGCGAACCGTACGAACGCCTCCAGCACCGCCGCGTCTACCGCTTCCGCGCCCGCCAGCGCGGTCCGTACCCCGGACAGGTCCACACCCGCCAGTTCCTCGGGCTTGACCCTGCGGGCCACATAGCCGTAGGCGAAGGCAGGAGCGCCCGTGTGTGTCGCCCTGCCGGTCCCGAGCGCCTCCAGCCAGCGCGCCGGATCACGCAGGAACTGCTCTGGCCGCATCAGCCACCCATCGCCCTGCATCGCCACGATCGTCATGAGGCAGCCGAGCAGCCCGAGATCGTGATACAGCGGGAGCCAGGACGCGATGCCGTCGCCGTCTCGCCAGCCAAGGACCCTGGTTATCACTTTGAGGTTGGCCGCCAGGTTGGCCCAGGACACGCAGGCGGCCCGCGGGCTGCCAGTTGACCCCGAGGTGAACTGCAGGACGGCGATCTCCCCGGCCGGTTGCGGCGCCAGGTCGCCGGCTTCCTCCCGGTACAGCCAGGGCGCGTCATGCCTGCCCGCCGCGACCATGCCTTGCCGAACGACGTCGCCATACTCGCTCGTCGTGACCACGACCGCTGGCTCGGCCTCCGTGAGCAGCGCGGCGAGGCTCGCCACGTACTCACCGGCTGGCTGCAGGAGCGGCTCGGCGACTGTGCACAGCGTGCCGCCGGCCACCCACGTGCCGAACAGGGCGGCCAGGCCCGCATAGCTCGTGGGCATGACGACGCACACGACGTCGCCGCGGCCTACCCCTGCCTCGCGCAGCCCCGCGCCCACCCGCCGGGCCGACGCGGCAAGCTGGGGATATTCGTAGAAAGACCAGCCGCCCGCGTCGTCGGCAAGATAAATGCCGTGTCCGGCCCGTGGCGACTCAAACCATCCGGTAATCACTGGTGCCACCGTGCCCCGCCTCCCCGCCCCGGGGACAGATGCCAAAAAGTGTATATCGCGAGTTATGTGTCTTACAGAGTTTGAAACTGTTCGCTACGCCAGATGCGAAAGGCAATTACTGGGCATAACCCTGCAACACTAGGCGGGTGAGTGAGCAGATACGCGCCGCGGTACAGGCTGATGTCCCCGCGATGGGCGCCCTGACGGCCATCCGCCGCGAGCAGTACGCCCGCTACCAGCCACTGTTCTGGCGGCCGGCCGCCGTCGTACTCGACAAGCACCGCACCTACCTGGGCAGCCTCGTCGCCAACGATGAGGTCATCACGCTAGTCAGCGAAGAAGCCGACCAGCTCACCGGGTTCCTCATCGCGACCCTCAACCCCGCGCCACCGGTTTACGACCCGGGCGGCCTCACCTGCGATATCGACGACTTCGTGGTCAGCCCGGCCACCAAATGGCCGACGACCGGCGTCCGGCTGCTCCGCGCCGGCCTTACCCAGGCCGGGCAGCGCGGCGCCGTCCAGGCAGTCGTCGTAACAGCGCACCTGGATCAGCCCAAGCGCCAGGCACTCCGAGCATGCGGGCTCGAAGTCGCCTCAGAATGGTGGGTGACACCGCGGGCGCTCCCACACGACCTGCCCCGAGAATTAGCGCTGAAAGTTCGGCCGCCTATCACCGGCCGAACTTTCAGCGCTAACGAAACGCCAAGCGGCTAGTTCTGCTGGTTGCCCTGCTGGTTCTGGTCGTCCTGCTGGTCTTGGCCCTGGCCGAGGTGCTGTTCCGCCATGTCCCCGGCACGGTTGATCAGGTCGTCGTGCTGGTTGTCGGTCTCGCGGTCGGCGAATCCCTCTGCGTCGCTGATCCCCTTGTCGGCCTGCTCCGGATGCTCCTCGGCGAAGTCCTCTGCCTTCTTCTCGAGGTCCCCGAATTCGCTCACGCCGTCCTCCTGCGTCTTCCCCTGGCCGGGCCTCCCGCCTGGCCGCGTTCCGTGGACCTACCCCCACGCCGAGCACCGATGCATGCTCGTGCGGCCTCACAGCTGGGATTTCAGCACGTCGAACTCGCAGCCTGGCGTGGACGGGTCGTAGCCGTGCTCGATCAGCCAGCGGGCCGCCTGCAGGCTTCGCACCGACCACCACGCGCGGATCACGTCGACGTCGACGTCGGCGTCGGTGCCGTAGCCGGCGATGACGTCGCCAAGGTGCTCCTGGTGTCCGAGCGTCAAGATGGCGAGGTCGTACAGCGCATCGCCTTGGCTCGCCTCGGACCAGTCGAGCACGCCGGTGACCTCGTCGCCGTCAACGAACACGTGGGCGACTTGCAGGTCGCCGTGGATGAACACCGGTGTCCACGGCCGGAGCGCAGCCTCGGCGACCCGGCGGTTGCGCGTGACCAGGTCGGCGGGAAGGACGTCGTTCGTGACGAGCCACTCGCATTCGCCGTCGAGCTCCGACGCGATCTCGTCGAGGCTCTGCCCGGGCCATGGCGGCAGCGGCGCGTCGTGCAGCGTTCGGACGGCGGCACCCGCCGCGGCCCACGCCGCCGGCGACGCGGTCGACGGCTCGCCGAGGCGGCCGAGCGCCGTCCCGCCGACGGCGGCGAGCGCGAGCACGGGCGGCTTCCGCCACAGGACTTCGGGAGTCGGGATCGGCGCCATGGCCATCGCCTCGACCTCGACGTCGATATGCGCCTGATCAGCGTCGATCTTCAGGAACACGTCGCCGACGCGCAGGGTGGCGCGCTCGTTATGGGCGACGACGACCTCAACCTCCTCCACGTCGGCCATTATCGGGCGATGACCACCAACGTCGCCACGGGTTATCGCGTTAGACGATCGCGCCTAGGGGGTGCTCCAGGCGGGTCGTGAACGCCGACAGCCAGCGGGCCGCGAGGGCGCCGTCGACCGCGCGGTGGTCAACCGACAG
>Ga0335075_10015412_pt1 | contig 11454 bp, 11 predicted proteins | sample Lox_Sample_24_FD_206723 | JGI IMG/M metagenome (GOLD analysis project Ga0335075, IMG submission 206723) | Soil microbial communities from Loxahatchee National Wildlife Refuge, Florida, United States - Lox_Sample_2.4 | ecosystem: Environmental > Terrestrial > Soil > Wetlands | place: USA...
CTCGCTTCTGGTTTGTCGATCTGGGATCAGGCTGCCGCCCGCCTGGGTTATCGGGCATCACACCGTTGATGTGATCCGGGTCAGGGGAGGGAATTCAAATTCGGCATGTCGAACGGTCGCGTGCTCGAACCCGCCCCCTGCCAGGCGAAGCACGCGACCGTTCGGGACAAAAAGATTTGCCTTTCGCTACCTCAGGCCGGTGTCGTCACGGCCGGACGGGATGGGCCGAGATGATGGTGTGCTCGGGGTCGCGGGCGGCCTTGATCTCCTGCAGGCGGCGATAGGAGGCGGCTGGCAGCACCGCCCCGGCCGGGCCGGGGGCCTCGGCCGAGTTGTAGTAGTCGTAGCCGGCCTGCCAGGGGGCGAGGGCGCGCTTGACCGCGTGCGCCTGCGCGCGCACGGCGGCGGCCAGGCCCGGCGTCGGGGTGATGCCGACCGGGACCAGCAGGTAGCCCGCGTCGATGCCGGGCTGGGCGCCCCCGCCGGGGGCGGGGCGGGCCAGCGCGCCGCCCAGATGGCGGACCTCGACGCTGGTCAACGGCGAACCGGTGCCGGGGCCTGCGACCGCGAGCAGGGCGTCGATCGCCGCGTCGGGGAAGTCGGTCAGCAACGCGCCGTCACCCTGGAAGGGCGCCGGCTGATCGGGGTCCATGTTCAGCTGGCCGAGCGCGGTGGCGGGGATCATCGCGAACGTGTCCGGTTCCGGGCCGAGCCGGCGCAGCGGGCCGATGAGCTCGGCGCCGGCCCCGGCGTCGCCGAGATAAGCGGCCTCGACCATGACGAAGTCGCGGCCGCGGAGGCGTTCGGGGATCTCGGGCAGCGGTGGCACCCGCAGCAGACGGCCCTGGGAGGTGACCTCGTCGGGCACCGTGAGCGTCCAGTCGCGCCAGGCCCGCAGCACCTGCGGCGCCCGCTCGATCGGGAAGAACAGATCCCCCGCGTACAGGTCGCCGACCGGGTAAAGCCGCATCTCCAGCGCGGTCAGCACGCCGACGCTGCCGCCGCCGCCGCGGATGGCCCAGAGCAGGTCGGGCTCGTGGTCGGCGTCCGCTCTGACCACGGCGCCGTCGGGGGTGACGAGCTCGGCCGCGGTGACGCTGTTGGCGGCCAGCCCGTAGCGGCGGGCCAGCCACCCAAGCCCGCCGCCGAGGGTGTACCCGGCCACGCCGACGTTGGGCGAGTTCCCGGCCAGCGCGGTCAGGCCGTGCTCGGCGGCCGGGACGGTCACGTCCCGCCACACCGCGCCGGCCTCGGCCCTGGCGGTGCGGGCGACCGGGTCGATCCTGACCTTTCGCATCCGCGTCGTCCGCAGCAGCATCACGCCGTCGAGCGGCTCGACCGGCCCGGCCCCGTGACCGGTGCCCTGCGGCGCAACCCGCATCCCGCGCGCGCGGGCGTACCGGACCGCCTTGGCCACGTCGGCGGCCGACTCGGCCTCCACGACGACGGCGGGCCGCTCGTCCACGGCCAGGTTCCAGGGCCGGCGGGCCCGGTCGTAGTCGGCCTGCCCCGGCACGACGACCTGGCCGGCGATAGCCGCCCGCAGGACCTTCAGGTCGAGGCCGGTGATGGTGTCCGCGGTGTTCATTGTTCGTTCCCCCTCCTCAAACGTCGCGCCCGGACGGGCGCACCTCCATCCCTAGCGCCCGCCCGGGTGACCGAGCGTCGCCCGGATGATGTGATTGAGCTGCGATCACCGCACTAGCCCGACCTCCACGACGATCGCCGGGTATGGCGACGCGACCTGACCGCCATCAGGCGTCCCGGCGGTCGAGCAGCGTCCAGGCGATGGCGTACACGATGGCCACGAACAGGCACATCACGCCGAAGCCGGGCCAGGGCTGGAGGGTATTGGCGGCGTGGTGGACGCTGGCGAGCTGGCCTCCGGCCTGGGTCGGCCAATACTCGGTCACCGGGTTCCGCCACGAGTCCGGCAGCGCCTGGGCGATCGCGGGCAGGACGAACAGGACGGCGATCATGCAGGCGATGGCGGCGGCCGGGTGCCTGAGCAACGCGCCCGCGGCGACGCTGAGCACCGCCAGGGCGGTCAGCGCCAGCCCCGCTCCGACGACCGCCCGGGCGACCCCGGGATCGCCGAGCGCCGCGCGGGGAGCATGGCCGCTGATGAGGGCCTGGCCGACGAAGAACGCGGTGAAGCTGGTGACCTCGCCCACGACGAGGGTCACCGCGGCGAAGACGAGCGACTTCGCTGCCAGCATCCGGCCTCGCTTGGGGACGGCGATCAGGCTGGCGCGGATCATCCCTGACGAGTACTCGGAGCTGATGCAGAGCACCCCGAGCACGGCGATGGCCAGCGTGGCGATGCCTATCCCGTCCAGGCTGAGCGCGGTCGGATCCCAGCTCAGCTTGCTGGAGGCGCTGCTCTTGGCGTAGCCGTGGGCGGCGGCCGCGCTGATGGCGGCCCCGAGGCCGACGCCGAGCACGACGGTCATGGTCAGCGCCCAGAAGGTCGACCGGACCGATCGCAGCTTGGTCCACTCGGAGCGCAGCACGTCGCCGAAGGTGGCTGCGCGGAAGGCGGCCCGCTGGTCCGGGCCCGCCGGGGCGATCGCGGTGTCGGTCATCGGATCGCCCCGGCCGCCTGGTACTCCACGCTGTCTCTGGTCAGTTCCATGAACGCCTCCTCCAGCGAGGCCCGGACGGGGATGAGCTCGAACAAGACGATGCCGTGGGCGGCCGCCAGCTTTCCCACCTCGGCGCTGTCCACCCCGTTGATCTCGATGACGTCGGGGTCGGTCCCGGCCGCGACGGCGGCACCGGCCTCCCGGCAGCGGGCGGCCAGCTCGGCCGCCTGGGGGCTGCGGACGTGCACCGACTGCCGGGAGCTGGACCGGACGAGCTCGTCCACGCTGGTATCGGCGATCAGCCGGCCCTTGCCGAGCACCAGCAGGTGGTCGGCGGTCACGGCCATCTCGCTCATCAGGTGGCTGGAGACCAGCACGGTACGGCCCTCGGCGGCGAGAGCCCGCATGAGAGTCCGGACCCAGTGGATGCCGTCGGGGTCGAGGCCGTTCACCGGTTCGTCGAAGATGAGCACGGCCGGGTCGCCCAGCAGCGCCGAGGCGATGCCGAGCCGCTGGCTCATACCGAGCGAGAAGCCCTTCGCCCGACGCCTGGCCACGCCCTCCAGGCCGACGATGCGGAGCACCTCGTCCACCCGGCGGCGGGCGATGCCGTTGCTCCGGGCCAGGCAAAGCAGGTGGTCATAGGCCCGGCGGCCGCCGTGCAGCGCCCTGGCGTCGAGGAGGGCGCCCACCTCCCGCATGGGCGCGGGCAGGTCGCGGTAGCTGCGGCCGCCGACGGTCACCGAGCCCTGCGTCGGCGCGTCGAGGCCCAGGATCATCCGCATGGTGGTGGTCTTCCCGGCGCCGTTCGGGCCGAGGAAACCGGTGACCAGGCCGGGACGGATGGAGAAAGACAGGTCGTCGACAGCCACGATGGAGCCGTAGCGCTTGACCAGGTCGCGGGCTTCGATCATCGCTCGATGGCGAACGGCACGGCGAGGTCGCAGTAGTCGTCGGGGACGGTCGCCGCGGTCATGCCCGGGGTCGCGAGATAGGTGGTGCGCAGGCCGAGGTCTTCGTCGGTGAGGGCAAGACGCAGATCCGGCTCATCCGCGTGCTCCCGCTCCTGCTCCTGCGCCCAGGCTCCCAGTGACTCGACCGCGAGCTGCCAGTGCACCACCGCTTGCTCAGCGGGGCCGGCTGGCAGCGTGACGAACGCCTCGGTATGCGCCGCCTCGGTTCGCAACGTCAGCTCGGGATAGCGCTTCGCGAGGGCAGCCGCCTGCGCTGCGGGAACCGGCCTGCACCACTCGATCAGACCATCGCTGTCAGCGCTCGGGTGGCTCCACCAGATGCAGAAGGTCGCGCCTGCCCGTCCTTCCATCAGCGGGAGCGGACGCTTGCGCCAGATGCCGATGAACTCCTTGCCGAACCCCCATTGCCCCTGCTCGTCGACGTTGCGCTTCAAGCAGAGCAGGCTCCGCTCGGGTATCTCCCTGGTGCCGACTTCGTACATGACCGACCTCTGTCCGCTCAATCGTCCGACGAGGTAGTCGGCGAGCTCGCGCCGGGCGTCGTGCGCTGCCTCGGCGTCGCGCCAGTGATCGGCGATGCGTTTCGCCGCGTCGGCCGGATCGCACGCGAGCAGCTCCTTGACCGCCGCCAGCGGCAACTGCAGCTGGCGCATCATCACGACCAGGCCCGCCTGGTCGAGCTGGGCGGTGTCGTAGTAGCGATAGCCCGACGCCTGATCAACGCGCGAAGGCACCAGCACCCCGCGTTCGTCGTACAGGCGGAGCGCCTTCAATGAAAGGCGGGACCGCCGTGCGAACTCTCCGATGCTGATCTCTGTCACGCTGACTCCCTCGTCGCCGGGCCGATCCGGCCCGGCAAGCTGAGTGTGCGGTCTCCCCGAAGGTGAGAGTCAAGGCCAGCGCCCGCCAGTCGGGTCGACCCTACTTCGTGCTCCAGGGCAAGAGGCCGGCCGGCCGGGTCACGAGACCCTCGTGCCCTGCCGGTACACGCTGCGGACGACCGGCACGCGCCGTCCGCGCGGATGCCGTGCGGTGGCCGGCAGGTCATGCGGCCGCACCTGCACCAGGTCGGCGCGCTTGCCGATCGCGATCCCGCCGCGGTCGTCGAGGCTGACCGCCCGGGCCGGGTTTCCGCTGACCAGCTTCGCGCCATCGGCGAGGCCCATCGCGCCGTCGGCCCAGAGCTGGAAGACGGCCTGCAGCGGGCTCGACGGCACGTAGTCGGAGGACAGGATGTCAAGCAGCCCGAGGCCGAGCAGTTCGGCGGCGGCCACGTTCCCCGACTGGCTGCCGCCGCGGACGATGTTGGGAGCGCCCATGACGATGAGCTGGCCGTGCTTCTCGGCCACGCTGGCGGCGAGCACGGTGGTCGGGAATTCCGAGATCCGCACCCCGAGTTCGACCGACTCGGCGACGTGCTCGGGGGTCGCGTCGTCGTGGGTGGCCAGGGGAATGCCGCGCTGCGCGGCCAGCCCCGCGATCGTGCGCCGGTGGACGTCGGCGTAACGCGCCGACCGCTCGATCAGCGGCGCGACGTAGGCGGCGAACCCGGACTCAGTGACGTTGCCCTTGGCGATCTGGTAGCGCTTGAACAATTCCAGGTCGGCGTACTGACGCTGGCCGGGGGTGTGGTCCATCAGCGAGACCAGCCGCACGTACGGGTCATCGCCGAACTCGCCGAACGCGTCGAGGCAGTCTTCGGCCGCGACCTCGCAGCGCACGTGAATCGCGTGGTCAGCGCGGAACAGGTCGGCGTCGGCGGCCTGCTCGATGGAGTCGGCCAGGACACGCGCGGCCGCGGCCGCGGCATCGTTCTGGTTAAGCGCTGACCCGATGCGGACCGCGTCGAGCACGGTGGTCACGCCGGCCGCCGCCAGCTGCGCATCGCTGGCGAGCGCGGCGGGCACGGGGTCCCACTGCACGCCCGGCCGGGGAGTGAAATGGCGCTCGAGGTGGTCGGTGTGCAGCTCGACCAGACCGGGCAGCAGGTGGTCGCCGCCCAGGTCCTCGCCAGCCGCGCACGGGCCCGAGCCGATGTCGGCGATCAGGCCGTCGCGGATCAGGACCGAGCCGTGCCTGACCTCCTCGTCGAGGACGATGCGGGCGTTGCTGAGGACTGTGTCGCGGCTCATCAAACTCCTTCGCTCTGCGTTGCTTCGGCGGGACGCAGCCGTGCGGGGGCCGGCTTGAGGCGGTGCACCGCGTGCAGCTCGAACGGGGCGCCCGGTTCTGCCTCGGTGAACACGGCGAGCGCGTCGAGGGGCACGTCGGCCTCGAGCAGCGGCGCGAACCAGTCGCTGAGGACGCGTTCTACCTTCGGACGCTGCTCCTGCGGTATCCGATCGGTCAGGGTCAGGTGAAAGCGGAACTCATCGAGCACGTACGGATAGCCCCAGAGGCTGAGCAGTTCGCGCTGGCGTCGCGTGAGCGAGGCATGGTGGCGGCGGGCGAGCTCGGCCTCGGTCGCGGGGGCGCGGAAATCGTCGAAGGCCCGCACCGCGTCGTCCGCGAGCGCGTGCAGCCCCGGCGCGAGCGCCCCTGGCACCAGGGCGAAGAAGCCGTCTAGGCGTGCGAGCGTCAGCCGGGGGATCACCGCGGCGGCGCGGCCCGCCGCGAACCTCGCCACGGCGGCGTCGAGCTCTTCCGCGGTGCGGTCTTCCGCCAGCCGGAACGGTGGCTTGAGGGTGGCGTGGAACCCATAGCGGCGCGCGCTGGCGGTCATCGCGTCGATGGCCGCGCGAGTCCAGCCGAGGGGAGTTCCCGGCGTCACCGGGTTCGGGGAAACGCTCCGGCCGAGCCACTGCTCGGCCCGCTGGCGCAGCAGAACGCCCACCGGGTCGGCCGACCCGACGCCGGGCGCTGCGTAGATTGCGAACCGCCCGATCACGCCTGTCTCACCTCGTCTATAGTTGTCTAGTGATCTAGACAACTTCGACGTTACTCTATGACCCGCGACGAGGGAAGCGATCCAGCCAGATGACGACGCAGGGTAGGGCCCGCAGCGGATACTCCGCCTGGCGGCTCATCGCCGAGGAGCTGCGTCGTGAGATCGTGACCGGTGCGCGGGCTCCGGGGACGAAGCTGCCAGCCGAGGGAGAGCTGGCCGAACGCTTCGGCGTGCACCGCAACACCGTGCGGCAGGCCGTCGCGGTGCTCGCGGCCGAGCACCTCGTCGTCTCCCGCCGCGGCAGCGGGACCTTCGTCGCCGAGCACACGGTGCTGGTGCACCGGATCGGGGCGCGGACCCGCTTCAGCGAGAGCCTGGGCCGTCGCGGTCGCGCCTCGGGCCGGCTGCTGGAGTCGGCGATCGAGCCCGCGCCGCCCGCCGATGTCGCCGAGCGGCTCGTCCTGGCCGGGCGCCCTGGCGTGCGGCTGGAGACGGTGCTGGCCGTCGACGGACGCCCGATGTCCCGCTCCACGCACTGGTTCGCGGCCGATCTGGTGCCGGGGCTCGCGGCCCGTTACAGCGACACCGGGTCGATCACCGCGGCCCTGAGGGCCACCGGGATCGACGATTACGTGCGCGCATCGACCACGGTCGGCGCGCGGCACGCCACCGCGGCCGAGGCAGCCGATCTCGAGCTTTCCGTCGGGTCGGTCGTGCTCGTCACCCGTTCCCTCGATACCCTGCTCGACGGCACGCCACTGCAGGTTGGCATCACCCGCTTCGCCGCCGACTACGTCGAACTCGACGTCGCCCACGCCGACTTCGAATGGGACGAGCCGGCGTAGCCACGCCGATCGGCGACGTCCTATCCGGCCAGGGTCACCCACGAGACCGCGACGCAGTCCGCGCAGTAGCGTGTTTCCGGCTCCGCCAGCAGCTCGGCGGCCGGGATGGGCCGCGAGCACTGCTCACAACGGCCGAAGCTGCCGTCCGACAGCCGCGCCAGAGTGTCCTCGGTCTCGCCGAGGGCGCGCCGCGCCGCCGTGGCCTCCCGCAGCAGCCTCTGCAGGCGGGCGGTCTCGGCCGCGCCCGCCGGGTGACCGCAGCTCTCGGCCGCGTCGTGGTACGCCAGCGCCAATTCGGTGAGCGTGCTGAGCCGCTGCTGCCAGCGTTCCTCGAGCAGGCTGTGCCAGGCGGGGACCGTCGCCAGGGCCGGCGGGGCGGGGAGGGCCGGACGCGGCCGCGCCGCGGCGATGGCATAAGGAGCGGCCGTCATCGTCGTCCTCCGGTGCCCGTCGGCGTTCGTGATCCTCGCGGATGTGCAGTTCAAGCAGCGGCTCGCTGGTGAACCGCAGCCCGCACAACACGCAGGTCAGGGGGAGCGTGGTTGTCATCATGTCTCCTTTTCGCTGGTGAGGCCAGGAAAGCGGCCCCGGCTGGAAGGCGCGTGTGCTCGCTGTGGCGGCCAGATGGAGACGACGATGACGGCCCCTCCACATCGCCTTCACCACGGCGGCACGGCAGCTGCAGACCGCAGCGGTGGGCTGGCACCGTGACTGTTCCGATCTGGGCCTGGGTCGCGTTCGCCGCGTTCGTCGTCACGATGCTGGCGGTGGACCTGTTGGTGCTGCACCGCCGGGCCCGTGCGGTATCGCTGAAGGAAGCCGCCATCTGGAGCGCCGCCTGGGTCGCGATCGGCCTCGCCTTCGGCGGGCTGCTGTGGGCCTGGCGCGGCGGCGGCCCCGCCCAGGCCTACCTGGCCGGCTACCTGATCGAGAAGAGCCTGTCGCTGGACAACGTCTTCGTGTTCGCGGTTATCTTCTCGGCGTTCGCGATCCCGCTGCGCTACCAGCACCGCGTGCTCATGCTCGGCATCCTCGGGGCGCTGATCATGCGGGCCGCGTTCATCCTGGCCGGGGCCGCCCTGCTGGACAGCTTCCACCCGGTCAGCTACCTGTTCGGCGCGGTCCTGCTGTTCGCCGCGGTCAAGATGGCACGGGGCCGGGACCAGATCCAGCCCCGGCGCAACCCGGCGGTGCGGGCGCTGAGCCGGATCCTGCCCGCCACCGCCGAGCTGCGCGGCCAGCGGTTCCTGGTCAAGGATCGGGGCCGCGTGCTGGCCACCCCGCTGCTGCTCGCTCTCATCGTCATCGAGACCACCGACGTGATCTTCGCGGTCGACTCGATCCCTGCGATCCTCGCCGTCACCACCGATACGTTCGTCGTCTACACCTCGAACGTCTTCGCCTTGCTGGGCATGCGCGCGCTGTACTTCCTGCTCGCGCGGGCGGCCGGCCAGTTCCGCTACCTGCAGCCCGGGCTGGCCGTCATCCTGGCCGGGGTGGCGGCGAAGATGCTGACGGCCGGCCTGTACGAGGTCCCCGTCTGGGTGTCGCCCGCCTTCATCGCCGCCGTGCTGGCCGTGGTCGCCGCGCTGTCCATCCGGGACGCCCGGTCCGGACGCGGTCCGGTCGCGGACGGGGACCGATGACTTTTGCCCGGCCAGATCGTCCGTCCCCGAGAACCATCCACCGCCAGACCCCGGAAGGACGCCTCGTGAAGCGGATCAACGTCAACGATGTCGAGTTGTGCGCGCAGACCTTTGGCGACCCGGCCGACTCGCCGGTGCTGCTGGTCGGCGTCACGATGCTGAGCTGGCCGGACGAGCTGTGCGCGGCGCTGGCCGGCCGGTATGTGGTCCGCTATGACCTGCGCGACGCCGGCCAGTCGACGTTCGTCGACCCGGACGCGCCCAGCTACGATCTGCGCGACCTGGTGACCGACGCGTCTGAGCTGTTGACGGCGCTTGACCTGGGGCGCACGCACGTCGTCGGAGTGGGGGTCGGCGGCTTCATCGCGCAGCTGCTCGCGCTCGACCATCCCGATCAGGTCGCGTCGCTGACGCTGGTCTCCACCCGTCCGGTAGCGCCCGGTCCGGTCGATCCCGACTTGCCGGGCCACGCGCCGGAGATGGGCCAGCTGTTCGGGCGTCCGGCGCCGGACTGGACCGATCGCGACAGCGTGGTCGACTACATGACCGGCTCCGCCCGGGTGATGTCCGGGTCGCGCGGATTCGACGAGCAGGACGTGCGGGCGACCGCCGGGTCGGTCTTCGACCGATCCGGCCGGACGGCGAAGGCGCAGCGTGCGAGCCATATCGGCAGCATGTTCGCGGCCATCGACTGCCAGCCGCGGTGGCGCGAACGGCTCCGCGAGATCACCGTGCCGACCCTGGTGGTGCACGGGGACGAGGATCCGTTCTTCCCGCACGGCAACGCGGTGGCGCTGGCCGCCGAGATCCCGGGCGCCACCCTGCTCACACTGCCCGGCATCGGCCAGGGCGTGCCGCGCGTGACGTGGCCGGACGTCGCGGAGGCACTGTTGCGCCACACCGCCTGACGAGCTGGCCGGCGCCGTCGCCGCCACCGGTGTTTCCGGCGTTACCGCTCGAGGGCCAGCCGCCCGGCCAGGGCGACCATGATCGTGCCCGATCCCGCGTCCAGCGCCTGGCGGGCGCGTCGCCGCCGCGACAGCCAGCCGCCGATCCGGCCGGAGGCCAGTCCCACCGTGCCGTCGACCAGGACTTCGAAGGCGACGAAGATTGCCCCGAGGACCGCGAACTGCAACGGGACATGCCCCAGGCCGCGGTCAACGAACTGCGGGAGCAGCGCAACCACGAAGGTGACCGATTTGGGGTTCGCCAGGTTCGTCAGCAGCCCGCGGACGTAGGCGTATCGACCGCTCACTCGCGCGCCCGGCTGCGGACCCTCCAGCGGGCTGCCCCGCCGCGCGCTGCGCAGCGCCTGCACGCCGAGGTACAACAGGTAGGCGGCGCCGCCCAGTCGCAGCGCCGTGAAGGCTGCCGGCGCCTGCGTGAACAGGGCCGACAGGCCGGCCGCGACCGCCGCTATCTGCACGATCTCGCTGGACACGACCCCGAGCGTGGCCAGCAGACCCGCCCGCGCGCCACCGCGCATGCCGGTCGAGAGAACGAACATCATGTCCGGCCCGGGCGCGATCATCGCCAGGAAAACGGCAGCAACGTACAGCCCGAGCAGGTGCGTGTTCATGTCACCATCCTCGCATTTCCGGCGCGCCGTCACCGCGGGCCAGCCCCGCCCCGCAGGGCTACACTGGGCCGCAGGCGTCTGTGTGGCGCCGAAGACGTGCGATGACACCCCTCGGGTGCATGGCGCGAGCCGATGGCCCAGTCCGACCTGTCTGGCGGCTCGTCTAACCCGCTCGCACGGGAAGGTACCGGCTTCCTATGCCACGCCTACGTGGCAATACAGGTCTGCTTCGTCATTTCCATGAGGGACCGGCGCGCTATCGCGCGGTGCTGAGCCTGCCCGGCGCAGCGGCCTTCTTCGCCGCCGCCGCGGTCGCGAGGCTGGGCGTCGCGATGACGATCCTCGGCGTCTTGTGGGCGGTCCGGGGCGCGACCGGGTCATTCGCTTCGGCGGGTGTCACGACAGCGGTGTTCGCCCTGGCCGACGCGACGGCCGGGCCTCAGGTGGCACGACTGGTGGAGGATCGCGGACAGCGGCGCGTCCTGCCCTGGTCGGTCGGCGTCTTCGTGCTGGCCGTCTCGGGCCTGGTCGTCGGCGCAAGCCTGCGTCTGCCCCTCGCGGTGCTCGCCCTGACGGCGATGACGGCGGGCGCCAGCGTCCCGCCGGTGGGCTCATTCTCGGCGGCTCGGTGGCGGCACACCGCCCGCACGCCGGACCAGGTCGCGGCCGCACTGTCGCTGGAGGCCGCACTCAACGACGTGACCCACCTATGCGGTCCGGTGCTCGTCAGCGCGCTGAGCGCCGTGCTGTACCCGGCCGCCGGGCTGACGCTGGCCGGCGGGCTGGCGGCCGTCGGGATGACGGCTTTCATCTGGCAGCGCCGCTCCGAACCGCCGGCGCAGCGGCGCGGCGACCGCCGGCTGGTCGACCGCCGCCTGCTCACGCCGGCCGTTGCCGCCCTGTTCGGGGTGAACATGTCGATGGGCTTGTTCTTCGGC
>Ga0335075_10015413_pt1 | contig 11454 bp, 4 predicted proteins | sample Lox_Sample_24_FD_206723 | JGI IMG/M metagenome (GOLD analysis project Ga0335075, IMG submission 206723) | Soil microbial communities from Loxahatchee National Wildlife Refuge, Florida, United States - Lox_Sample_2.4 | ecosystem: Environmental > Terrestrial > Soil > Wetlands | place: USA: Florida...
GAACCCGAGATGGTCAATCCGGACAGCGATCTCTATCGCAAGCATCCAGACTGGGTGCTCAACTTCCCCGGACGGCCTCGAACCGAAGGCCGTCATCAACTGGTGCTGAACCTCGCGCGTCCGGACGTGCGCGCCTATGTTTACGGCTTCCTCGACAAACTGCTTAGCGAGAACGACATTGCCTTTCTCAAGTGGGATTACAACCGCAACTGGTCGGAACCTGGCTGGCCGGCGGCCCCGCTCGACGAGCAGAAAGAGGTCTACGTCAAGTTCATCCAGAACCTCTACGGCATCCTCGCCGAGTTGCGGGAGAAGCATCCGCACGTGGAGATCGAGTCCTGCTCCGGCGGGGGAGCGCGAGTGGATCTCGGCATCATGCACTACACAGATGAGGTGTGGCCGTCGGATAATACCGACCCCTTCGATCGGCTGAGCATTCAGAATGGCTTCACCTACGCCTACTCGCCCGGAGTGATGATGGCCTGGGTGACCGACTCGCCGAACTGGATGAATGGCCGGTCAACGTCGCTCGACTACCGTTTTCTCTCCTCGATGCAGGGCAGCCTGGGCATAGGCGCGAACCTGAATAAGTGGACGCCTGAAGACTTCGCCGAAGCCAGGAAGCTGGTCGCGGAGTACAAGGCGATTCGCGCGACAGTGCAGGACGGCGCGCTCTATCGGCTGATATCGCCTCTGCACGGCAGCGAGTATTCGGTTACCGAGTCGGTCGCGCGTGATGGCGGCGAAGCTGCGGTCTTCGCGTTCCTGCACTCCAGCCAGCAAGGCAAGCCTTATCCGCGGATCTATCTCCGCGGGCTCGATCCCGACGCCGTATACAGCATTCATGAGCAGGCGGGCAAGCTGGACGCCTCGACCGTGCCCCAGGCCAGCGGCGACTACTGGATGCATCACGGCGTCGATGTCTCACTGCGCGGCGACTTCCAGGCAGCGCTGTTTACACTGGAAAAAGAAGGAGCCCGATGAAACCGGTTCAATCGATATTGAAGACCGCTGCATTGCTGGCCGCGCTTGCCGCAATCGCCATCTCTTCACCGGCGTATGCCGCAGCCCAATCGAAGCCGGAGGCAATTGAGTGGACCTGGGAGGTGCGGCCGGCGCAGGCCGATCCATCGCTGCCGAACGTGCTGCTGGTGGGCGACTCGATCACGCGCAATTATTTCCCCGAGGTCACCCGCGATCTCAAAGGCACCGCGAACGTCTACCTGATGGCGAGTTCCATTTGCGTCGGCGACCCGCGGCTGCCGCAGGAACTCATCTCATTTGGAAAAATGGAGGGCGTGCGCTTCCGCGTCGTGCACTTCAACAACGGCATGCACGGGTGGGACTACACGGAGGCCGAGTACAAAGCAGGATTTCGAGCCTATCTCGCGGCCTTGCATCGCATCGCTCCGGGCGCAGCGTTCATCTGGGCATCGACCACACCGGTGAGGAAGGAAAAAGATCCAGGTCCAACGAATGCCCGCATCGATGCACGCAACGCGATCGCGTTGACCTTTGTGCATGGCATGGCCGTCGACGATCAGCACGCCGTAATGGCCAAACACGCCGATCTCTACCAGGATGACGTTCATTTCAATCCCACGGGTTCGAATATCGCGGGCGATGCGGCGGCCGAGACCATCCGTCACGCATTGGAAGAGGCACACGCGAAATAACTCTTCCGCCGCAAGGAAGCGATTCGACAATCACGCGCGGGTTGCATGGGCCTCGATTTCTTCAAGAGTGCGCCCCTTGGTCTCCGGAACCAGGAAGAACACGAACACCGCGCCCGCCAGGCAGATGACGCCATAGGTAAAGAAGCTGCCCGCGCTGCCCAGCGCGCGGTTGATAAATGGGAACGAGTAGGTGAGCGCGAAAGACGAGATCCACAGCGCTGACACCGCCGCGGAAACTCCCAGGGAGCGCAGGCGGTTGGGAAAAATTTCCGCGATCAGCACCCAGGTCAAGGGAGCCAGCGTCATGGCGTAGCATGCGATGGCGCACAGTGTGAGCACCAGCACCGGTGCGCCCTGCAAGTGGGTGCGATAGGCGAATGCTGCCAGCAGATGCGAAATGCCGATGCCGCAGCAGCCGATCAGCATCAGCGGCCTGCGCCCCAGTCGATCGACCATCGCCATGGCGATGATCGTAAAGAGCAGGTTGATGGTCCCGGTGATGACGATGTCCAGGAAAATCTGGTTGGCGCCCAGGCCGGCCGCGCGATAAACCTCTTCTGCGTAATTGAAGAGGATGTTGATGCCGCTCCACTGCTGCAGCACGGCCAGCACAACTCCCACGATCAGAACCATGCGTACCCCGGGCTGAAATAATCCGCGCCAGCTTGCCGCTCCCGTGCTCTCCTCGCGGAGCGCGGCGGTAATCGCGGCAGTCTCGGCGGCCGCGTATTCCGCGCTGCGGCCGATGCGATGCAGCACATTCATCGCCTGCCCGGTGCGCCCGCGGACCAGCAGCCAGCGCGGGCTCTCGGGAATTGTGAAGCACGCGGCAAGAAAGATCGCCGCAGGCACGGCAACCGCGGTAAACATCCAGCGCCAACCCGTCTGCACGTTCCACGACAGGAAGAGATCCTGCGCGGATGCGTGCGCCCTGATCGGCGCGGCGATCTGCCAGTTCACGATCTGCGCGAGAAGAATGCCCACCACCACCGCAAACTGATTCAGGCTCACCAGCCGTCCGCGATGCGCCGCCGGGCTCACCTCCGCAATGTACAGCGGAGAGATATTGGAGCTCAGGCCGATCGCGATGCCGCCCGTGATTCTCCACGCGATGAAGGCCGCAAAAGAAAACGCCCAGCCGGTGAGAATGGATGAGATTGCGAAGAGCACCGCGGAAACCACCAGCACAGGCTTGCGTCCGTAGCGATTGCCGAGGGTTCCGGCGACCAGTGAGCCCGCGAAGCAGCCCACCAGCGCGCAGCTATTGGCCCATCCGACTGCGGACGCGCTTTGCAGATGAAAATAAATTTCGAAAAACTGCCGCGCCCCGCCGATCACCACCCAGTCGTAGCCAAAAAGAAGCCCTCCGAGCGCGGCGACCGTGGCAATGCCCCACACGTACGCCGTAGCGCGGGCAGGATGAGTATCGTTGCTGCTTCCGGCTGGCGCAATCGGGCCGCGCACTTTTAGGCGTCCATTCCGGCGCTGGTCTTATCGGCGAGCAGGTCGCGCGCGCCCGCGTGCGAACGGTCCAGTCTCTGCACCTCGGCAAGCGCGCTTTGCGCCTCCGCGTGCTGCCCAAGCCCCAGCAGCGCCTGGGCACGCAGAAAGGTCGCTGTGATGTGCTGGCGCTTCTTCAAGTCTTCGTCGAAGAGCAGCATGGCCGGCAGAGACGTGGCGAAATAATCGATCTTCGGAGTCTGCTTATCCAGCGCCGCGGCATAAGTAAGGATGTCGACGAAGAGCGATGAGGCTTCCTCATTGCGGCCCAGGCGGCGGAGCGCCGTCGCGCTCCAGTATGTCATCTCTGAAACCGGCCGCACCTGCATCTGCTGAAAATCGCCGCGCTGCGCCGCGGCCCGCTCCCAGTGCTGCTTTGCCCGCGGCGCATCGCCGGCTGCAGACCAGGCTTCGCCCAGCCAGAATTGGATGTTGCTGCTGTTGGCGAGAAGGTGGCGCGCCTCGCTGAGGCTCAGCGGTGGATGATTCGCGGCCTCGAAATGCTCGATGGCCTGGTGCGCGTTCCCGGCCGCGAGCGCATCGCGGCCCAGCAAGAGTTGCGTGCGCACATATTCGCCCAGCACCAGTCCTTCGCCTCCCTCCCAGGGCTGAAAGCTGCGTGAGAGCAGCACGAACAGCGCCTGGGCCGGCCTGCCCACCTGATTGTAGAGAGCCGCCAGCTCGACCGACAGGTCATCGCGCATCTGCACCAGGTCGCGATGCGCTTCGAGCTCAGCCAGCCGTTCGCCCGGATCATCCCCAAGCCGTTTGCGCAGCTGATCTTCTTCATACAGGATGCGGGCATCGCCCGGCGCTGCCTGGCGCGCGTGTTGAAAGGCCTCGCGTGCTCGCGCCTCGTCGTGCTCCACGTTGTAGTGCGCAATGCCGAGATTGCGCCACGCGGTGGGGAACCTCGCGTCCATGTCCGCGGCTCTCTGCCACTGCTCGATCGCATCGCGGTGACGGCGCTGGTCATAAAGAAAATTGCCAAGATAGTAGGGCGCGCGCGCGTCCGCTGGGTTGGCCTCCATCGCCGCCTGCAGCACCTTCATCTCTTCAAGTCTGCTGGGAAAAACATACGTCGCATCTGCGTTGGCTGCTTCGGCGAAGAGGGCGCGGCTCCGGGCCGCATCACTACGCCTGGCCGCGACAAACGCGCGGGTATACATCTCCATGGCGCTCGCGCCGTCGCCGAGAACATCTTCTGCGTCCTCGAGCAGCCCCGCGCGTATGCAGTCGAAGGCCAGGTCCAGCCTCTGTCCGGCGTCCGTCGGCGGAACGCCGCTCATCAAGTAACGGCTCCAAATGTCCAGCGGGTCGAGTGCCGCGATGGCATTGAGTGCATCCTCGGCCTCCTTCGCCCGGCCCAGCCGGCGCAGAACGGCCGCGCGGAGATTCCGCGCGTTCAGATTGTCCGCATCGGCGCGCAGCGAACGGTCCAGGTGATCCATCGCCGCCGCGAGGCGCCCGTTGCGCACATCGATCTCCGCCAGCCGATGATATCCCGGGCCGCGCCACGCCGCGGACCACGTTGCCTTGTAAAACGCATCGTAGGCCTCGTCGCTGCGATCCTGAAACAAGAGCGCCATTCCCAGGTTGTAGAACGGCTCGCTGTCATAGGGATTTGGATTGCGCGCCGTCAGCCGGGCAATCGCCGCCCGGAAGCAGCTTTCGGCAGCAGCGAGCTCGCCGCGCAGCAGATGCATGCGCCCAAGCGCATTGTTTGCGCGGCTGTCTCCCGCATCGCACCGCAGCGCCTCGCGCCAGTAGGGCTCCGGCGAACGCGTCGCGTGGCGATACTGCATAAGATGAAGCCCGGTCAGATAAAGCTCATCCGTGGTTACAATTTCTTCGGGAGCCGCAGGTTCGGCTGCCTCTACGGGCGCCTGCGCCGGAGCGATCTCCGCAGGCGCATAGCGCAGCAGCACCTCACCCGCCGCCACGAGCTCAAGAACCCAGGCGCCGTCTTTGCCGGCCAGAGCCAGAGTGGTGTGCAGCGGGGTCTCGGGCCGCAGTGCCCCGCTCCATGTTGCAATCTCCCCATCGCCGGTCGTCAGTCGCAGGCTGGCGCTCGCAACCGCCCGCGTGACCTGCAGGTGAACGTGCACACGATCGCCATCGCGCACTGCGCGCACCGCGCCGTGAACGCTGGCCTTGTCCGGGACGCCGATCTCGCGAATCGGATACCAGAACTGGCTGAAGGTCTTCGTCTCTCCCGGCGCGAGGAAGGAGAAGTCGGGCTGGTTGTCGGTGTAAACACCGGCCATCAACTCGATGTAGGGGCCGTCCGTCTCCGTCAGGCTGCGATCCCACGCGTAGCCAAATTCGTGATTGCCCCACGTCCACTGCTTCTTGCCCGGCGCAATGTGATGATCGGCCACATGCACCATGCCCGCGCCTGCCAAGTGATCGTAGCCGCCGAAGAAATCGTCGCGTGAGTTGGCGATCATGTAGCTGGTCGGCACCGGGATATTCGCGTACCAGCTGAGATCGTTCGCGGGATAAGATCCGTCGGGGACAAAATTGCGGGGCGCCTCCTCGCGGGGCACGCCATGCAGCGCACGCTTGCCGTATGGAATGCCGTAATATGCGCCCAGGCTGCACGGAAACTCGGTTACCGCGCGCTTGGCATGGTCAGCCACATAGCGGACGTCATGCGGGAAGAAAGACTGATAGTGCTCGTGCACTCGCGTGGCGACGTTGGCCCACCACAGAAAAGTTTGCGTGTCCCAGGTGCGGTTATAGAGGCGGACCTTGAGCTCCAGATACGCGCAGCCCGGCCGCAGGCATATCCCATGCATGCCCTTCATCCGCGCCATCGGATCGTGATCGCTGCACCACACCGTGACCGAGCCGTCCGCTTCGCGCTCGATCGCCACCTCTACCGGTAAAAAAGTCGCCGGGCGGTGATGCTGCGGCCAGTTGAACTCAACCCCGCCGGAGATCCACGGTCCGGCAAGTCCCACCAGCGCGGGCTTGATCACGTTCTGGCGATAAAAAAAATCGTAGCCGTTCACCTTGTCGAGACCGACATGAATACGGCCGCCGATTTCAGGGAGCACCATGAGGCGCAGATATTCGTTCTCGATGTGAACCGCCTGCCAGGCGCGCTCGCACGGCTCGGTCGCGATCCGGTCGATCACGGGCAGCGGATAGACCTTGCCGCTGCTGCCCTGATAAACCCGCTTTTCGAGAAAGAGAGGGTTGGGGTCGGGCGCGTCGGGCAGATAAGTCTTAAGGACGACGGGCTCCTGCCACGCCTTGACCGCGCCCGTTTGCTCCGCCGGCGCGTCGGGCAGCGCGAGAGCGGGCCATGCGGAGAGCGAGGGGCGGGCGCTAAGGCTGGACATGGCGGTGGAGTTGGACAAAGGCATCGTGCGTTAACGTTACCGCCATCTCGCTTGTCTTGGCAACCTGTTTCTTGCGATCATCACCCGGTTTCTTATTCCTCCATGACCGGCCGCCCCGGCGCCCGGACGCGCCCCGAGCCTCTCTATAAAAAACGCTTCGCTTCTCGTCTCTCAAGCCTTGACCCCCGTATCAGCTTACCCGCAACCTTGATCGATCGCTTGACAATCGAGAGGGTGTGGCTCTAGATTTCTTCTGCTTGTTCTCGCTGTAGTAACGTTAACGTTACCGAATCGCCCACCAACCCCGGCTTTCGAGCCCATGGAGATCCCCCGCTATGACCAGCCAGCATGCAAGCACACTCCCTGACCAGCAATGGAATCCCCTTAACACCGGTGCCCCGCACATTTCCCGATGGCTTCCCGCTCTTCTCGCCGCTGCCATCGTAATCGCCGCTCCATCGAAGTCAACCGCCCAGGTGAATGATGTGGGGCAGCGGCCCTATCTCGGCTGGAGCACCTTCAGCGAGCAGACGATCAATTCCGGTTTTCTGACCCAGGCCAACATCGCCGCTGAGTCCGATGCGCTCGCCTCCTCCGGGCTGCAGGCGCACGGTTTCCAGTACATCAACATCGACTCCGGCTGGCAGGGAAGCTTCGATGCGAATGGCCGTCCCATCCCCAACACCACCACGTTTCCCGATATCAAGGCGCTGGTTGATCATATCCACCAGAATGGCCAGAAGGCCGGTATTTACTGGATTCCCGGAGTCGAATACCCGGCGGTCGCAGCCAACTCGCCAATCCTGGGCACCAACTATCATATTCAGGACATCCTCGTTGTTCCCTACACCGCGGGCAACGCATTCGGCGGCCCCGGCACCTCTCCCTATCACTACAAGATTGACTTCACCAAGCCGGGCGCCCAGGAATACATGAACTCCGTGGTCGCGCTCTTTGCCTCCTGGGGCATCGATTTCATCAAGCTTGACGGAGTCACGCCGGGCTCGGACAGCTACGATCTCTCGATCGACAACCGCGCCGACGTTGCAGCATGGTCTAAAGCCATTGCGGCAAGCGGCCGGCCCATCTGGCTCACCATCTCCTGGGCGCTCGATCAGGATTACCTCAGCGTCTGGCAGCAATATGCGAACGCCCGGCGCATCGACCAGGATGTCGAGTGCGAAGGTAACTGTGGCACTCTCACCGACTGGCCGCGAATCTACGAGCGCTTCCGCGATCTGCCCGGATGGGAGAATGCCGCCGGCCCGGCCGTAGGCTGGAACGACATGGACTCGCTGGACATCGGCGACGGCGCGCTCGACGGCCTGAGCAACAACGAGAAGCAGTCCGCACTGTCGCTATGGGCGCTGGCCAACGCGCCCATCTATCTCGGCGGCGATCTCACCAAGCTGGATAGCTTCGGAAAGCAGCTGGCAACCAACGATGAAGTCCTCGCCGTCGATCAGTCGGCCGCGCCGGCAAAACAGGTGCTGGACGGAGACATTGAGGTGTGGGTCAGCAGTCTGGGCAACGGCAGCTATTACGTGGGCGTGTTTAATATGAATGCCACAGTTACAAATGTGCAGGTTCCGTGGAGCCTCCTCGGCTTTGCCAATGCGGTGCAGGTGCGCGATCTCTGGAGTCATCGCAATCTCGGCCCGTCCCCGCTCGGCTTCACGACCGTTCTGCAGGGACACGCTTCGCAGCTCCTCAAAATCACGGGTGTAGGCCGGCCTGCGCCATCGCCCTCCACCAGCTATGAGGCCGAGTCCGCCATCCTCGGCGGCTCCGCGGTCATCGCCAGCTGCCCGGCTTGCTCCGGAGGTGAAAAGGTCGGCGGCCTGGGACTTGGCGCCGAGAATACCGTCACCTTCGACAATGTCTATGCACCTCACGAAGGCGAGTACCTGATGCAGGTGGACTCAATGACCGAGGGACTGCGGTCGTATCTGTACACGGTGAACGGCGGGGCCTTCCAGACCCTCAACTGCGGCGGCGGCAGCTTCTTCCTGCCTGCTGCTACCACGGTGCCCGTTCACCTGGAAAAAGGACTGAATACCATTCAATTCGGCAGCCCAGTCAGCTATCCGCCCGATCTCGATCGCATCGTCATCAGCGGCAATGGCGATTTCCCGCCGCCGGCAACGACAACCTATGAGGCCGAGGTTGCGACCTTGGGCGGCACAGTCACCGGCGGCTTCAGCAATTATTCCTCGGGACTCGGCAAGGCCGGCAACATCGGAGCCGGCGCGGCCAACTCGGTCACCTTCTCCAATGTCACCGTTCCGGTTACCGGCGCCTATCAGCTTGAAATCGACTACCAGACGAGCGGCCCACGCTCTTACTTCATGAGCGTGAACGGCGGCACAGCCACCGAACTCGATCTGAATGGCAGCACCTTCAACGATCCAGTGCCGGTGGTGCTGCCCGTGCAGCTCCACGCCGGGACCAACACCATCAACATCGGTAACCCTACCGGCTACGCGCCGGACCTTGACCGCATCGTCATCGCGCCGCCCGCTCCTCAGCTTCCCTGAGCAACAGGCAAGACAGTTGTGGCTGAGCCGGTCTTGAAGTAAACAGGAGGGCCGCTCCTCTCGCGAGCGGCCTTTCAATTTTGAAAGCCGAGGAAATCAGAAATGAAGTCATTGCTCCACGTGTGTGTCCTTGCATCTGCCCCGATCGCAGCAAGCTTCGCGAAGCCGGCCGCTCGTTTCCGATGGAGTTTGATTCTCCTCTGCTGTGCCGCCGTGCTCTCCCCGGCCTGCGCGCAGACACTCGAGAAGCTGCCCATCGATAGCGGTTGGCAGTTCCGCCAGCATCTGAATGCCGGTGAATCCGGAGAGCCAGCCGTACCCGCTGCGGAATGGCGTCCGGCGGTCGTGCCCGGCGACGTGCATCTTGATCTGTTGCGCAATCACCTCATCGACGATCCTTTTTACCGCGACAACGAAGCCCGGCTGCAGTGGATCGAAAAGGCGAGCTGGGAGTATCGCACCGCCATCCAGGTCACGCCGGCGATGCTTGCCCACCAGCACATCGATCTCGTCTTTGAAGGCCTCGACGCCGCCTGCGATGTATACCTGAACGGAACCAGGCTCGCCTCACCCGATAACATGTTTCGCGAGTGGCGGATCGACGCCAAAGGCGCGATGAAGACCGGTGCGAACGAGCTGCTCATCGTCTTTCCTTCTCCCATCGACGCCGCTGAAAAGGTCGCGGCCAAAGATCCCTGGCAGCCGCGCATTCACATCGACCCCAAAACATACATCCGCAAGGCGGCGTACGAATACGGATGGGACTGGGGACCGCGCTTCGTCACCAGCGGCATCTGGCGTCCGGCGCATCTCGAGTTGTGGGACGACGCCCGCGTCTCCGATCTCTTCATCGAGCAGAAAGACATCAGCGCCGCGGTTGCGCATCTGAACGTCCAAAGCGAGGTCGTGGCCACTCACGGCGGTCCGGCGGTGCTTCACCTGTCGTATGGTCTGGCCGGCACGCCCACGCTGGTCGAGCAGAGAGTCACCCTCGCTCCCGGAGTCAACCATTTTGAATTTCCCATTGAGATCGATCATCCCAGCCTCTGGTATCCCAACGGATACGGCGCTCAACCGATCTATCGCTTCCATGAAGAACTGGATGTCGATGGCAAAAAGGCCGACACCGCGGACGCGAAGACCGGGCTGCGTTCGATCATTCTGCGCCGCGAGCTCGACAAGTGGGGCCGGTCGTTCGAGTTCATCGTGAACGGCACTCCTGTCTTTGCGAAGGGCGCCGATGTGATCCCATTCGACAGCTTCCCCAGCCGCGTGACCGAGGCGCAGTACCGCCGCATCCTGCAGTCGGCCAAAGACGCGAACATGAACATGATCCGCCACTGGGGCGGCGGCTATTACGAGTCGCAGGCGTTCTACGATATGTGCGACGAGCTGGGCTTGATGGTGTGGCAGGACATGATGTTCGGCAACGACTGGCAGCCCGGCACCTACGCCTTCAAGCAGCAGATCGAGCGCGAGGCCGAGTACCAGATCACGCGCCTCCGCAACCATCCCAGCATCGTGCTGTGGTGCGGAAACAACGAAACAGAGCTGGTGCGCGACTGGAATGGCAGAGGCAGCCTGCCCGTCGACGACCGCCTTCGGCTATGGCAGGACTACCTCACCGAGTTCAGCGGCATTCTCGCCCGAACCGAAGCCCGTTTGGAACCGGAAATTCCATACTGGCCCAGCTCACCCAGCGCGGACTACGAAGACCTCAGCGACACCTTCCAGTCCGGCGACAATCACGACTGGACGGTCTGGCACGGAAACGCCGACTTCTCCGCCTATGAGCAGCATCACTGGCGGTTCGTCTCCGAATACGGATTTCAGTCCTTCCCGGAGATGAAGACCATCGAAGCCTTTACCAAGCCCAGCGACCGGACCAGCATCTTCACGCCTGTAATGCTTGCCCACCAGAAGAACAGCGCGGGCAACACCATCATTCACGACTACATGCTGCGCTACTACGGCGAGCCCAAGGATTTTGCCTCGTTTCTCTACGCCAGCCAGGTCCTGCAGGCGGAAGGAATCAAGGTTGGCGCGGAGAGCTTTCGCCGCGCCATGCCGCGCACCATGGGCTCCATCTTCTGGCAGCTCAATGACTGCTGGCCGGTGGCGTCGTGGTCGAGCATCGACTACTACGGACGATGGAAGGCGCTGCAGTATTATGCGAGACGATTCTACGCGCCCGTACTGGTGTCACCGCATGTTGAGAACGGGGCACTCGCGGTCTACGTGGTTTCGGATAAGACTGAGCCGGAGCGCGGTGAGCTTCATTTGCGAATCATGGATTTTGCCGGCCAAGTCATTCGTGAAATCAATCAATCCGCGACCATCGCCCCCTCGGCGTCAAAGGTCTATCTGCAGGTGCCGCTCAGCGAGCTCGGC
>Ga0335075_10015414_pt1 | contig 11454 bp, 9 predicted proteins | sample Lox_Sample_24_FD_206723 | JGI IMG/M metagenome (GOLD analysis project Ga0335075, IMG submission 206723) | Soil microbial communities from Loxahatchee National Wildlife Refuge, Florida, United States - Lox_Sample_2.4 | ecosystem: Environmental > Terrestrial > Soil > Wetlands | place: USA: Florida...
TATAATATTGGCAACGGATGGCTTATCTTCAGGCGGTTATGCCTGCACTTCATTGATTGTATATATTAATTAATTCATCAAGCATTCAATGCTCCGGATGCTCCCCTATCAGTAGAGCCACCTCAATTATTAGGTAATTACTCCATAACATCACCAGATTACGTAAGCACATCCTAACACTCTTCTTTCGCCGTCAGAATAGCACGGGCATTTCCGAAATCCCACGTGACTGGATTTCGGCTCATCGACTTTGAATCTTTTAGGCGCAAACTCGCTCAACTAGACTTGATTGTGGGGCTGTGCAGCTCGCATTCTCTTCATCAAAGATGCGCATTGCATCGTTCCCTCTTCAAACGACCGCATATACTTAGTTCCACATCGATTCAAAAGCTAATGTCTTTCGGCATCACTTTTGGCTCTATCGGAGACTTGATAGCGGTGGGACAATTTGCCTGGTCCCTGGCACAGTCGTTGAGCAGCACACGTGGCTCGGTGAAGGAATATCAGGACTTAATAAAGCAGTTGGAGACCTTCAATAATGCACTGCTACAAGTTGTTGCTTTGTGGCAGAATTACGAGAGCAGTCGGGAGCTCGATGAGCTGGGGGAGGTCACCAAGAATGCGCTGGAAGGATGGAGAGATTCACTGAGTGAATTTCGGTTGAAATTTGAGAAGAAGTATGGAGCGAGTCTTCGACACGGAGGCTCGGGTAATTGGGCCAAAGATACGTCGAAGAAGTTTCTGTGGTTGAAAGAGAAGGACGAAGTTGAACAACTAAAACAAAAGATCCAAAGCGCAAGTGACATGATTACATTATTTGTCCTTGCTGCGATAGGGTTTGTCCTATCCCTAACCGCTCTATCGGTCGCTCTAGGGTGAAGGCTATAGCTTATATTCTGACATGCAGGAAGTCGAATAAGCTAGATCACGTATCACAAACCAGACGAATACAGGCAGTTCACTCCTCGCTAAAAGAGTCGGTAAAGCTCGCCGAAGAACAGGTCTCCCGTCTAAAGAGGCTGGGCGAGAAGATTGACGCACAAGCGCAGAGTTCAGAGCTTATCGTGCGCAAGGTCACTAGTAGTATATCATCTTTGTCAGGTTCCTGATCTTTTAACTAAATTTGTATATCTAATCTTTGCCTAGAACACAAGTAAAGTCTATTATTACAGACATAAAACGTCTGCTAGAACTGTTCGGGGCCCAGATGCTCATGGCCGAATCCACACCACGTGGTTTAGATACGCACTGGAAACAAGCCCCTGTAACTCTTGAAGATGCTCTCGGTAATCTTATTCCAATTCCCCTGGAGTTGGTCAATTCATGGGATGTAGGTCTTCATCAGAACAACTTGCCTGAAGCGGCTGCTCATCGTTCGATCACAGATGTTTGAAACCATCCTCGCAAAGCGATTTGAAAAATTGAAGGGGCATCAAAAAGTACTTCGTAAAGAATACGCTATTGAAGAAAGCCGAAGCGGCCGCGAACTCAACAAGATGGAAGATTGGAACTTGTGCTTTCGACCGGGGCTGAAGATCGAAATGTCCATGATATTCAAGCAAACCAAAGCGAGCACATCATGTCCTGGATGTCAAACAGAATCGGAATCAGCAGGTGGATCAGTTACTGAATGGTATCCCTATTCTATGTTGATTTAGAGGCCTTAGCTTACTGCATCAAGCAAGCATTGTGGGATGATGTTTCGGCGGATTGAGGAAGTCACCGAGCTTGTCCAACAGCCCTTCCAAGCGGCCTCTAAACCCAAAACTCAGTCCAGCTCACCTAAAATAGAGGCTATCATACCTGAGGTCACTGAAGCTAGCGCTGGCGACTTCAAGCGTGTACGATTGCTCCTTCAGAAATATCAGTTCGATAAAGACTTCCTTTCGAAATTACTGGACCGTTCGAAGTTGAATCTAAAGGCATCCAATAATGGCCTTGCGGAAGCAGTCCTTTACGAAACCATGCCGCACCTTCATACGCCTGAGGACTGGGCTCAATTTCTTCACTCAATAGGTACATCAAGTGACTTTACAAAATCCTTTTTTTCGATGTTAAATGGTGCTGGCTTAGATGATGTTACCTCGCAGTACGAATTTAATAATCTGGTAACTAGTATGGATGATGTTGCCTTGCAGTACGAATTTGATAATATGGTAATTAGTATGCTTGAGGCTTTTGTAAACGTGTTGAAGGCGGCTGCTGCGGGAGCTGCTGAACAAGAAGCTTAGCAGTAGGCCGTTGACATGAAAGATGGGGTTCACTCAACGTCCTGCAATAAAGGCTAATGGGGTACTTCTGGGAGCTATAAAGGATCTATCTATATTGATTGATTGATTGATTGATTTATTATGTAAGCTTCTTGCAACTAAGACTATAAGCTAACCCAACTGAACTGTTCTATTGTTTGCGAATTGTTCCAGTTAAGTCCCAGCTGGCTTGAGACTGGTTTGTGGCTGTAGGTGCAGTTATAGACTAGGTCCTATATCATTATCACTCCTCCCAATCTGTTGCGCTACAATTACTTCTTCCCTGTCTCCTACTTCCTCGTCCGCTCCCTCTACTACTCCTGTGTCATCTGCTAATGTTGCTTTAAGTTGAAATCTCCTTGTATTTATTACGAATTGAATTGTAACCTTCAAGTTTGGTTTCCATTTCTTACATTGACCATCTACGAAGCGACTCGCTCTTCTATCCCTACGTCCGCTTTAACCTCCTCGGTAACCATTCTTCGAGTTGTGGGTACTACTGACTAGGTGAGCCCCACCCCAAAAAATCAGTACTGTGGTGGGGTCCCCTACAAATTCACGTGATTTTAGGCGATAGTTTTGTCATTTTCGGATAACTAGCTTGGTTTCTAAGCTATTTAACTGCTGATAGTGAACGAATAACCAGTTATTCGTTTAATTGGCCTTTTTGCTCATGTTTTTTTGCCCATCTATCAGCTCTGTTGCAACTTATTGATCAATTTGAAAAATTGACCAATTCCCTACGTTGTGAGCACCTCGTTGGTCAATTTCTCGCGATTGGTCAATTCCCCACACAATTGACCAATTTGAGTAATTCCAGGCTCTGGTTTGGTCGATCGATTGGATTTCTGGTGATAAAACCTATAGCGTATAGGTTAGGTATTCGGCCTATCGGGGTCGTCGTCGCTATCGGGGTCGCCGTCAGCTGACCTCGACTTCGCCACAATGCTTTTCGATGCTTTAATTGGTCAGCCTGTAAAGTCTCTTCATGTAAACCGTAATAAGTGAAGCTAAAGCTCCTATTCTAGCATGTGGTTGCCTACATCAATGTCTCTATATAATCCTGTTTTGAAGCCTACGTCTACGTCTATTTTTACACTAGCAAGGTCACCAGTTAGACAACTACGCTGATGACCACAGCTAGCACTATAGCTCAAACATTATGCCGGCGACTAGATCTGATAAATAAGACTTAAAAGCGCAGGGCAGCTGGAGATATAGGGGAAATGGATTTAAGGCCAAGAAAGCTCCGAAGCAGGAAGTAAATCACTATCTATTTTGTACTGCATGCGCTGGCGCTGCAGGATTTTCCCTTAAACTTCTATATAGATATCTTTTGTACGTAGCAAAACACTAAGGAAATTATCACCAGATCCACTTGACTAAACCAGAGCTTAGAAACACTCAAATTGGTCAATAGTGTGTGGAATTGACCAACAGGGAAAAAAATTAACCAACGAGGTGCTCACAACGTAGGGAATTGGTCAATTTTTCAAATTGGTCAATGGGTTGCAACAGTTGGGTAGCGATTGCGACTGCGACGACGTGATAACAGACGCGCCTACCCAGCCAGATACAGCAACAACCACACTAGCAGAGTGCACACTGCCTACTATACTTATAGATTACGAACGAATTAATGCCCACTTGACAGATAGGAGCCCTAGACGAGTGGAGGCGCTAGACAGGATTGCCTGACATGCACAACACTCTTAGGGCATAGAGAACGCAATCCAAAAACTGCAACAAGCAGTGCAAAAGCAAGCCCAGCCTGTATTAAGTGCAGCACCAACAAACAACTAGCGTACATACGCTGCTACGGCACGCAGGGCATTGTCCAGCCTCCTCCTCTACTAACACCAACCTATAAACTAGCCCTAACGCGTTACAGACGCAAGATCATTGTTGTACGCGGCAATGAGTTAAATATACAAAAAGCAAGGTAATACAGAGAGATTATTAAGCAGATAGAAGTAGCTAGCGAAGCTATTAGCAGTTTGCTAGCTTACAAGCAGCAACATAGTGCTAACAATAGACAATGAACAAGCTTGTACGAGCTAGCTTACTAATAAGAGCTGGCTGTCTACATTTAGGATGGGCATAGGAGTTAAGAGGAGGGAGTTTGCAGTAATTGCATATAGGATACAAGTTAACTAGGTGCAAGGTAGGGAAATTAAGGGGATATACAAGTAAAACCTAAAGCTCTATAGATCTGTGGAGATCTTACAAGTGGCCCTTACAAAGAAGCTTCTACAGTCTAGTTGTACAACTAGCCTATTAATTAATAGCGTAGCAGAGCTAGAGCAGGCTAATTGCCTAATTGACACTAGTCTAATCTAGCACTACAAATTGCATAATTACAAGCTACTTAATAGCAGCCGCGTTGTTACTTAATGCTTTAAGTGCTACAAGCTTGGGCACGTAGTACGAGTATGCTAAAACCTACTACGATGTAGATGCTGTGCAGCCTTAAGGTACGCAACAAACAACAGCCTTGGAAAGGACGACAAATTAAAACACAAGTGTGTAAACTGCTATAGCAAACATTAGTCCTAGGCTAGAGAATGTCTAGAGCGAGCGAAACACAAGACAGCTGCAGTGCAAGCATATAACAACAGATCAACCCGCTTCCACCCCCCCTAGCCCCAGCTCTGGCTCCAGTTCCAGCTCCAGCTCCAGCTCCAGCTCCGGCCCCAGCTCCGACACTAGAGCCTAATAACTGCAGTTATCAGCCACCTACAGTCGAAGACGAGCAGCAGCAGTAGGCCCAAGTCAGGAACTGTAGGACGACAAGCTCACCAACTAGACCACTCGAGAAACGCAGGAAGGGTCCTGGACGACTTGTTGGATCAATAAAGGCTGCAAAGAACACTAAAGACATCTAGGATGTGTTTAAAGGGTTGTATAAGTAAGCCTTATCTGTTAAGTAAGTAGCAATGTAGCTACGTTTTTAGTAATTATAGGCTGCAAAGGAAACACAGACAAGAAGAACAACAGTAGAGGGTTTTATCCTGCTACAGTAGTAGTAAGGTTTCTTTGTTTTACAAATGGTTAGAATTTCCGCATAGCTTTTTAGCTCTATAGGTGTAAGAATCATAATAATACAGTTGTTCTATTTAGCCACTGCAGCTAGGAACCTAATAGTAACCTCCTTCCCTTTTTTTTTGTCTGGCTCAGTCCGGATACTATTCCCTAGTAAATCGCTAATTGAAGGGTCAATAGATTTGAGTTCCCCACCTTGAAGTCGGCCTGCTAATCTTTTGTACTACGATTAGAGTTCATATTGTCCATTTTTGCACTCAAGGACCTGTACTAGTGTTAGATATAACGTTCCCTTTCTCCCATTTAGCGTTTCATCTTTCATTACTCGGACACCCCGATTCAGCTCCAAGCTGCAGGCACCGGAGACTGCGAATAGGGGCCAGAGCCCCCTTCAGAAATTGGGTATATGTATCGTAGCTACAGGGCACTTAATACTCTAACGATTACACACAATAGTAGTAGCAATCAAAATGATGAGTCTGTTCCTAAGAACCGCCCACCTAGCTGCACATGCAATAACTAGTAGCCTAGACGGTTCAGTGGCGAGCCGCAGTTTCAGTAGGATCTAAAGGGTTGCAATTGTTTGGGCTAAGAAAGCCGGACAAAGTCTACTAGCTAGGCAACTACAACTCGCAACGCAGTTTCAAGTAGAATGGACTGTCTAATAGTTGCAAAACGCCTTGGGTTCTGACTAGTAGCGATGGTAAGCCAAGCTTTCGGTGACACCGACGGAGCCGTAGGTCAAACCAGTAAGAATCAGCCAAAAACACCCAAAGACAAATTATCACCAGAATCATCAGTTTCATGAAAAAATCGTCAAATTGGCCAATTGGTTGAAAATAGCCCAATTCGCTAGTACACTACATGCCAATTCGCGAATTCGACGAATTGGGCTATTTCGGTCTTACCGATGCTGATTAGGCACAGGCTGTTTTCCCTGTCCTGCTAGCCCGTTTTGTAGATCATCAAATCCCGAAATAAATCCTAGACTAGGCAATCGCTGGGGCGACCCGATAGCGCAATTCCCGATTCCTGCATCTAAGCGCCAGGCACGGGTCCGACACCCAAGTTGTCCCACTACCCATGCAAAATATCAAGCGCTCTGGGACTCTACAAAGCCCGTTTTAAATTACTTTAGTGAATTAAATTTACATGCTGATATGTTTATGTACGAAAATAAAAAACTAACCCCCAATGCGATTTCTCTCTTACAGACAGAGGCTGGTAGCGCTAGTAATACAGCATGGAGGATATCAAAGATTTCTACATCTCATGTATGACAGGTGAAGAGCATTTAAATCTCATGAGCGAATAGGTGCCACTGTATCAGCTGTGTCAGTTAGGCCGATCATGGAGTCCGCAGGCCCAGTTATGTCGAGCGGCAGGCGCGCAGGAATTACGGGAGTGGTAGCATGCGACGTATCGACTGGTTCTGCTGAGGCTTGCGTCGTTGTCGTACTCTGACTAACATTAGAATCGCCCACTGGTAAGCGTATGCCAGGCTGCTGGGTCGTATTTGGTTGGGAGCTCTGCGATACTTGAGATGTGGGTGCTTGCGATTGCTGTGGTGTGGGACCTGGTGCGTGTGATGATCTCCGATCAGGAACAGTCAGGTTCCCAGAATGCACTGTGGACTGAGCTTCAAGGTAGTCCTTGGCTATATCCTCGGCAAGTCTCTGAAGAGCTTGTTGAATATCCGGAGATGCCAAGTATTTTTGAGTCAAAGTTGTGATTTTCTCAAGCTCGTTGAATTCGTCCAACTTGATGTAGCATACCCCGTTGTTCGCACTGAAGCGCTTGTAATAGACATCGCAGCTACTGGTGTTTCGGGAGACACGCGCCAAGCTTTCCATGTGCTTCGCAGTATTTTCTGAGTTGACAGCCATCTGTGTAAGAGTCTTGCGCAGAAAGGCTGCCATTCTGAATGCAGGAGGTGTGAGGTTGGCTAAAATGCTAGGTTTGTGACCATTTAAACCAGATGGCTTTGTGCCCGTTCCAAGATTGACAATCCGAATTCGGGTGAAATTGAGATCTCCATGGTTTGGGACAATCAAGCCAGCTTGTGTTGCTACTGAAGTCCTTCGAGACTCGGTGACTCGACCAACCTGACTATAGTGATCGAAGATGGCGAAAGAGGGGTTGTTGAACTCCATGCCTCCATCTACAAAACTGCGCCCGGCTATCTTCTGAACGGGGAAGTAGGTTGGCGCGGCGGAGGTGGCGCGCGCAGCTTCGCAGACAAGACATACCAGGGCATCTGGACATGGCAGGCTGCAGATGGGAACAGCATCTGATTTGAAGTCCGAATATCTCGACTCGCTTTCGTGTTCTCTGCATACTACAGCACTATCGACAACCTGTTAGTGGTGCCCAATGATTTGACTTAGCCATACTCTCGCTCACCATGCAATCTTATCCCTGCCTTGGACGTAGGTCATTGACAGGTCATCAGCAAAGCCACGATCTCCCAGAAGCTTGCACACAGCCTTTCGCAAGCGCGACCCTGAATACCTCGAAGGAGCGAGGCCGAAAGTGAGTCGCCCTCTGACATGCTTCGTACCAAAGATAGTTCTGGACAGGTCACGGTATGCTGCAATGCATTCATCAATTGTCATGCCCAACTTCCCGAGCATCACAGCAATCAAACCACCTGTACTTGTGCCCGCGACCAGGTCGAATATCTCGTGCGGTTCGACATCGCGGTAAGGACTTTCGTCATCTCTCAAGTGTCGAAGGCTCACATTGATTTGTGACATCAGATCCTTGAGGATCAGGAGTGTAGAGAGGCCACGAACACCGCCGCCATCTGTCAACAACATTTTGTTAGTCACAGCCTTGGCTGAGTCATTCGTGACCGCGCCGTCACTCACCAAGAGTCAGAACATTGAGGCGCTTCGGCCTTGGAGCACTGCCAGCAAACTCCATGGTTGCATAGTCGTGCTCGATGGGTGGAGTGTCTCACAGAGATTGAAAGACATGGAATTCAATGGAGGTGGGGCTGCTCTGATAAGAGCCACGAGGCAGGCTATCTTCAAGGCGCACAAATTTGAAGAGCAATAACAGCCCTTTATAGCTGCAGCCTCGTGTTTTGCCACCTATCAGAAGTTAAGAGCCGCATTTGCAGGAGGTTGGCCAGCCCGGGCATTATGCACATGAAGTTTTGGGACCCCACTCTCGACTATTTCCCTAATGCACGAGATGCGACCAGTGTGACGGGATTGCAGTGTCGATCATCCCGCAAATTGTCGCGTGGCGTTACACAGCAGCCTAGAACGGTAAGGCTTTCTCCCATTGAGGATCGAGCTGAGTGCATTATTGACGCTGTCTGCAGGTCAATAAGGCATATTTTCAGCTGGCGCGATATGAAACAATATTGCATCGTGATTCGCTACAAGGGCCGGCTGATGAATGCAACCATCTTGCGACGTGTGGCCGGGCCCACGGGACAGAGAACTCCAAATGCCAGTCATTTCCTTATAGGGGTAGATGCTTGGGGGCACACACCCTCCCTTATGCAGCCCCAGGTCTTTTTTTATATGAGACATGGTCATGCATGACGAGGCTGTGGCGAATTAAGGATCGGAATTTGTCCCAGCAGGGCAATGACTAGCGATTTTTGGTGGTGGCTTAGGGGGCGTCATGCGATACCGGACGAGTCAGCCTCACAGCCTCGGTCCGTGAATGGACAGAAGGCCATCGAGGCCCCACTCTGTGAAGATTCTGTAGGACCATGGAAAGATATGAAAAGTGCACTCTACCCTTAGAATGTCCTACATGAATCCTTCCTATCGTTACCATTTTAACGCAGCGCGTACTTGTGCATCGTCGGCGCTAGCCTTTTTGGGTCACCGTGTTGCGACCTCATCGCTCATGTTACCATGGTGCCTTTACCAGTGCCCGGTCAAAACAAAGCTCTCAAAATTCTAACAATAGACGGTGGAGGACTTCAAGCCATTTCGACCCTTCTGATACTCGACGAACTTCTCAGTGCAATCGCCAAGAACAACGGTGTGGAGCAACGCAAGCCAAGACCATGCGACGTCTTCGATACAATTGCCGGCATCGGTGCAGGCGGATGGCTGGCACTCTTGTTAGGCCGCTTCCACATGGACATTACTTCTTGTCTATCTGAATGGTACAAACTCATGCAGAACATTGCTCCAAGATCTGGAGCGGAGGAAATGTGGATGCGGTTGACCCAGCACTGCTATTTCAACCCTGATCGTTTGGTGGAGCAAGTTGATCGCCTGACCAAGATATATGGTACAGGCGAATATCTTTTTGCCCATGATGCAGACAGTGTTCGTACGCGACATGTATTTGTTGCTGCTTTGAGATCTGATGCCAAAGGGTACAATCTCTTCAGAACCTACCCAATTCCTGCCTCAGCAAAATTGCCCAAAAAGTTGCTTGAAGGGCCAATAAACCCAGACAAATTCAAGATCTCGCGAGCATTTGGTGTCACTGGTGCCGCCAAATACTTCACGCCTCACTGGAAGGAGGACATGGCCATAAGTGGCAAAATTACATTTTCAGATACTAAGTTCCCGAAACCTCACAATATCACCGAGCTAGCATTGGACGAGATGTGGGGGATCTATGGCATTGAGGTGCCGTTGTCGGTTGTCGTCAATATTGGTCCCGGCATCCCGAACACGTTTGATGTCAGACAACTTGCGCGGAGATTTTCTTGGGGGATGAGGGCTCCTCAGAACGTGCCGGCGCCTCTAAAGCGGTCGCGTTCACCTCCGGCAGATGAGGAACGCCAACCCAAGAAGAGAAACACTGACAAGAAGGCAGAGGACGGGCCCTCAGTCCGGTTCCACGAGAGCGCGGATAGAGGAGAAGGTAGCTCGAAACACGGCCCTAGGAAAGCCTCAGTTGCGCGAATCGATACCTTTGGTTCAGTGCAGGACCGAAAGATGGATGTGAAACTCAAAAGGGATGAGACAAACATCGAACTAGACATCAAGAAGAAACTCGACAACATTTACAAAGGAGGCTCCGAGCTCTACTATAGGCTTGCTCTTGAACAGGCTCCTCCAGGAACCACAAAGAACGACTCATGGGCATCAGGCGCGGCTGTGGACGCCACAGTCGATTATCTTCACAGTCCACCCGTTGAACTGAAGATTGATAAAATTGCTCAGCGGATGCCAAAGATAGAGCAAGGATCTCAAATTCCAGCGCTTGTATGCTAGGCCCAACCTCTTTGGAAAAGTAGTGGCGGCAAAGTTGACCCGCCCGAAATATTGCCTACGTGTAAGATATAATAATGGCGATGATGATGACTGATGATTATGTTATTACTTGGCATGCCTGATGGCTCTATACTCAGCATTTCTTACTCTCATGTTTCGTGGCTTTACAGATGGATTTTGTAACAACTATTATGTATTAGGACACTGAAAAGTCGAACGGGGGAGTGATACCATATTAGCTATGGTGGCGTTTATTGGATTATAGTATATAGACCTGATTTGGGCTATAGTTCTCCCGTACCGAGGACCCTGATGTATTTAGCCAGCTTGTATACTTCTCTCTTTCATTAGTTACAGAGTTACAGAGTTCGGGAGTTGTTTACAGACGGATTTACAGACGAAGACAGAGATTAGGCTACGGATACGGACAGGACCAGCGATTACCATTAGGAATACTATGCTTTTGGATAGGCTTACGGACACAGGATACAGTCTATTCTTACATTCATTATAGTGCTGGCCACCCCTTTTGAGTGCTACGCTCCTTGTGTGTATTTTGCCTCCATCTGCATCGCTGTCCAGCTTCATGAGCTTTGGGCTGTACGTCGACCTATCCTACTGCCCTGACGGTCGTGCACTGCGACGGCACATCCACCCTCCACAGTATAAGGGTTCACAACTAACATTTCATGATAAAAGTCATCTTTGTAACAAATTACTCTTCGTCTCTTTTCTAGTTCAGGGCGTATATTTGATGGAAAACCAGAGAGGGCACAAGGTCTTCGCCTCTTGATAGCCTTTACTAGAAAGAAATAGTGGTATTATAGCGTAGCACTCACGTCACCAATTAGACGCCAAAGTGACACGTTGGCCGATTCAAGAGGCTGCGTTGAGGTGATGTACACAATGTATACATCTAAGGCTCCTACCGTCAACTATCGTAGAAAAGTAAGGGTCAACTC
>Ga0335075_10015415_pt1 | contig 11454 bp, 12 predicted proteins | sample Lox_Sample_24_FD_206723 | JGI IMG/M metagenome (GOLD analysis project Ga0335075, IMG submission 206723) | Soil microbial communities from Loxahatchee National Wildlife Refuge, Florida, United States - Lox_Sample_2.4 | ecosystem: Environmental > Terrestrial > Soil > Wetlands | place: USA...
TGTCGGTCAGGATTTCTCGATCGGCTATCTCGACCACACGCGCAGCGCCGTGACCCTCTATCTGCAGGAAACCTTCACCTTCCTCCTACTGACGACCGAGGCGTCGGTTTCGCTCCTGCCACCCGCCGCGAAAAGCTGAGGCGCTCTACGCACCGATCAGCGCCACCAATTTAGCTCGGACATCGTCGAGGATCGCCGGCGATACGCGGGTACCGGTAAACGCGATGGGTCGCGCCATAGTGTCGATGCTACGCACCTGCCCGATGAGGACTTCGCCCTCGATCGGCAGCCCCTCCGGCAATACGACGCTGAGCAAAAACGGCCGAACCCGCGATGTGATCGGACAGACAACCGAAAACCGGCTGGCGCGCCAGAATTCGACCGGCGAGACGACGAGCGCCGGCCGCCGGCCACTCTGCTCACGTCCGACGCGAGGATCAAAATCGGTCCAGATCAGGTCACCGGCTTCCGGTTCGTAATCCGCGCTCATTCGACGATTTCGCGGCCCACGTCCGGACCCCAATCGAAGGCCTCGCGCATGGCCTCCGGCGTCATGTCCTTCAGCAAATCGGCGAGCACATAGTGCGGCCGAGCCGCGGAAATCACGACACGGCCATTTTCGGCGGCGATTTCGACGCGAGCACCGGCCTGCAGCCCGGCCTGCTCCGCCACATGACGCGGAATGCGCAGGCCCAGGCTATTGCCCCACCGTGTGATGCTGACTTGCATGCCGGCTGCTCCCATCGCTCGGGATATACATAGGATATCGCAGCGGAAAAGACGAGAGGGTGGGCGCGACGGCTATTTCCCGACCCAGTCGGTGATGTCGAAATAGATCATCGCCTTGGTGTTGTCGGGCTTGATCATGCCGAGCAGGTCATAGCGGTGATCGTTTTGCTCGACCGTGGTCTGGTACTCGATATGCCAGGTCGGAAAATGATCGGCGATATAGGCGTGCTCGGCGACGACACCGTGAAATTCGTCGGTGATGTTGGGCAGCACGATCGCGGTTTCCGGCGTCGCGCCGGCCGCCGGCTGCGACACGGCGGGCTCGGCCGGGGCCGCCAATGGCATCGTCAAGGCCAGTGCCATGCACCAAACGACCAGCGGCCATGACCTTGTCCATCCCGGAACGAGCACCGATGTTACCCGTTGCTTTTGAGCGGCTGGATGCGGCCGCGGATGGGAAACGACCATGACACTCGGAAAATCCGTTCTTCTCGGCGCGGCCCTGCTGATCGGCGCCAACCTGACCGCCAACGCCCAGTATTATTACCCAGCGCAATACTATTATCCGGCCGCCCCTGGCTACCAAGCGCCGGCGACGCCGCCGTCTTGGAGCTATGACCCCTACACCAGCGGTCAAGCGCCTTGCCCGCAAGGCGTCCACGGTGACCTGCAGACTTGCGCCCAGAAAATGCCGCCGACCTACGGGCAACCAAGCTACTGGCCGACGCGGTAGCGCCTGCAGTCATTCCGGGGCATCGCGCAGCGATGAACCCGGAACCCATGAACACCGACAGCGCCGAGTTGGCAGAGGCGTGTGTTCATGGGTTCCCGCCTTCGCGGGAATGACAGTCGAGATGCGCGTCAGCGGTCGATGCCGCCCATGCAGAGGTATTTGATCTCGAGGTAATCCTCGATCCCGTATTTCGAGCCTTCGCGGCCGATGCCGGATTCCTTCATGCCGCCGAACGGGGCGATCTCGGTCGAGATGATGCCCTCGTTGACACCGACGATGCCGTATTCGAGCGCTTCGGAGACCCGCCAGATGCGGCCGATGTCGCGGCTGTAGAAATAGGCGGCGAGGCCGAATTCGGTGTCGTTGGCCATCTTTATCGCCTCTTTCTCGTCCTTGAAGCGATAGAGCGGCGCGACCGGGCCAAAAGTTTCTTCCTTGGTGATGATCATGTCGGTGGTGACGCCGGTCAGCACGGTGGGCTCGAAAAAGCTGCCGCCCAGCGCCGAGCGCTTGCCGCCAGCGATGACGTGCGCGCCCTTCTTGACCGCATCGGCGATGTGGCTTTCGACCTTCTCGACCGCCTTCATGTCGATCAGCGGGCCGATCACGACACCGTTCTCGACCCCGTTGCCGACCTTCATCTCGCCCGCGACCTCGGCGAGGCGCTTCGAGAACGCGTCATAGACGCCGTCCTGCACCAGGAGGCGGTTGGCGCAGACGCAGGTCTGTCCGGCGTTGCGGTATTTCGAGGCGATCGCGCCTTTGACCGCGGCCTCGATATCGGCGTCGTCAAAAACGATAAACGGCGCGTTGCCGCCCAATTCCATCGAGGTCTTTTTGACCGTCGCGGCGCATTGCTCCATGAGCAATTTGCCGATCTCGGTCGAGCCGGTGAAGGTGAGCTTGCGGACCGTCGGGTTCGAGGTCATCTCGCCGCCGATCTCGCTGGCGCTGCCGGTGACGCAGGAGAAGACACCGGCCGGCACCCCGGCGCGCTCGGCCAGCTCGCACAAAGCGAGCGCCGAGAACGGCGTCTGCGAGGCCGGCTTTAGCACCATCGTGCAGCCAGCGGCGAGCGCCGGGCCGGCCTTGCGGGTGATCATCGCGGCCGGGAAGTTCCACGGGGTGATCGCGGCGCAGACACCGATTGGCTCCTTGATAACGACGATGCGCTTGTCGGTGCCGTGCGCGGGGATCGTGTCGCCGTAAAGCCGCTTGCCCTCCTCGCCAAACCATTCGATGAACGAGGCGGCATAGGCGATCTCGCCCTTTGACTCGGCGAGCGGCTTGCCCTGCTCGGCGGTCATCAGCGCGGCGAGATCGTCCTGGTTCGCCATCATCAGGTCGAACCATTTCCTGAGGATTTGCGCGCGTTCCTTGGCGGTCTTGGCGCGCCAGGCGGGAAGCGCCTTGTCGGCCGCCTCGATCGCCTGCCGGGTTTCCTCGGCGCCCATGCGCGGCACGGTGCCGAGCGTCTCGCCGGTCGCCGGGTTGTTGACGGCGATCGTGCCGCGGTTGAGCGCGCCGACCCATTTGCCGTTGACATAGCATTGCTGGCGGAAGAGTTTTTCGTCGTGGAGCTGCATCGCACCCTCCCTTTCTGTTTGGGGGCGGCGGAGGGCCGCATTCGTTTTGAGATAGGTACGAGCCGATCGCGGTTTTCGCAAGTCTCGGCGGCGGGGCAAATTAACAGGCGGTCCACCACCTGTTATCCGCCTGTTACCGGTGGCGATAACAGGCGGTCGCGCCCCGCCTGTTCCGCCTGTTCCGCCTGTTTCTCCCGTCACTTGGGGAAAAAACTACCGGGCGCGCGATCTCTGCCGATTGAGCCAATCACGCGACGCTACATCGCGATCTTGGCGAATTTACGGATGCACTCAGCTCGGATGCTCACAGAGGAAGCGGGCGTTGTCGCCCGAGAGATACGATTTCGGACTGGTGGGCGCATAAGGGTCGGGTGCTTCGTAAACGCCCGAGCCCGAGCGGTGGACGACGCCGTCCAGCATCGCGTCGCGGATGACGTAGTGGGCCCGCTCGGCGAGAGGGTCATCGATCGCACTGGGATGACCCCGCTCCATCTGGATCGCGCTGGCGAGCTTGCCGTAATTGTCGCGGTCAAAATTTCCCAGCACGGCGATCGCCTCGGCCAGCCGGTGGCGATTGCGCGCGCTGCACGGAAAGCCCTCGACCTGCTCCGCGGCGTCGACGACTTCCTGGTACATCGCGTGCTCCCTGGGCTGCGCGGGGATCGAGTGGTCGACTATCGCCGCTTGCTCGCGTTGCAAGTTCTCCTGCTTCTGGGCGATCGCCTGGTCGAAGGCGCGATAGACGTCCCGGTGGCTGGCCACGACATCCTCGGCGGGAGGCGAAGAGGCGGCAGACGCAGCGGCAGCCGGCTCGTCTCGCGAAGCCGGCGGTGCGGGCGGCGACTTCACCGGCCCCATCAGCACGCTCGGGATCGGGATTTGCGTCGCGATGCCGATGACCAGCAGGAAGAGAGCGGCAATGCCGAAGTGGCGCAGACTCATGCGAGTACCAACGGGTCGAGGGGGACGGCCGGGAAGATCGCCGCCGGCCCCTTAAGCAAGCATGAAAAAATCGGTCTTCCCGGCGGGCGTCATCGTTAAGACCGGCGGGCGATCAGCCCGGGTTATCGCAGACAAACCGCCCACCATGCATCGTCGGCGGCGGGCACATCGTAATAGCCGAACTCAGTCCGGTGGACGACGCCGGCGATGTCCGCGTCCATGATGATCTTGCTGACGTCCTGATCGAGATAGCCGGTGGCGCTGGTAGGCTGGCCATTGACGAGCATCGTTTCGGTCGGCCGGTCATGCCCGTGGTCGCGGATAAAATTGCCGTAGACGGCGACCGCTTCGGCCAGGCGGTGGCGGTTTCCGGGGCTGCAAGGGAAAGCCTCGGCGTTGGGTGCCTCGTCGCGGATCGCTTGGCGCATCGCCCGCATTTTCGGGTCTTCAGACGTGACCTGGAAGGTCGCGGTCTTCATCGCCTCGACCTGGGCGACGGCCTGCTGGAAAGTCGGCACGCCGGCCGGCCGCTGACCGGGCGATGCCAGGACGAGAGAGCCGTCCGGGTTGGTCTGAGCCGCCGGCAGCGGCTGCACCGGGACCATCTTGATGCCGGGGTTGATGCCGGGGATGGGGACGTTCCACGCCGCGGCGATCACCAAGGCGAAGAGAGTCGCGATCGCGACATGGCGGAGGCTCATGGGATGCACCGATACGGAGCTTGTCGGCGGGGACGGTAGGGCGGCACGGGTTAAGCGGTTCTGAACGGCGCGGCGCGGCGTCGCGGTTGATTGTCATCAAATCGATATCATGGACACCCTTAGCTTGCGGCAACCGACAGTCAATCGCGGCAGGGGAACGACGATGGCGATCTTGCGGCATAGCCGGCGGCGGTTTCTGCGAGCGGGGCTCGGGGCGGCGGCGCTGTTTACGCCGGGGCTGATCCGGCGAGTCGAGGCGGCGGAGGTGATGGCGCCCGATCTCGGCGGGTTGCGCGACAGGATCGAGCACATCGTCGTGATCTTTCAGGAAAACCGCGCCTTCGACCATTATTTCGGCGCCTATCAGTCGCCGAGCGGCGCCAAGGTCAACAACCTGCTCGACGGCGAAGGCAATATCGACGAACGCTTTTTCGGGCTGCAAAAGAACGCCGCCGGGACGGCCTACCCCTTTCTCCCGCTGCCCTACAACATCCCCGGGTTTGACGGCGCCCAGCTGCCCAACATGCCGTTCCCGATGGCGAAATACATCCCGGCCGACAGCAATGTGCTGTGGGACCCGATGCACCATTTCTTCCGCATGTTCGCCCAGGTGAACGGCGGCAAGATGGACCGGTTCGTCGCGCTGGCGCTGGGCGGCAAGCACGATTTCTTTGACAAGCCGAGCGGCAACTCGGCCGACATGATGATGGCCGAGTCGACACCGTCGGGCGCGGTGGTCGGCTACTACACGCGCGCCGATCTGCCATTCTACCATCACCTCGCCGACGAATACGTGCTGTGCGACAACTTCTTTCAGGCGATGTCGGGCGGCTCGACCGGCAATGCGCTCTATCTCGTGTCGGGACGCTCGGCGGTGTCGTCAAAGGCGCCGGCCGCCAAGATCGGCAGCATCGAGCCGCCGGTGTTTGACAAGCCCTATGATAAATACGGCATCCTCATCAACGATTTGCCGCCGGTGAACGGGCCGACCGAGACGTTTATGGGCTCGCTCGATTTGTCGCCGCCGCCCGAGGAGCAGACCTACCCCAATATCGGCGACCGGCTAGCGGCGGCCTCGCTCAGCTGGGCCTGGTACAACGACGCCTGGAACACGGTGAAGCCGTGGGCGATGAAGAACGCCTTTGGCGCCGGCGACGGCTCGGTCGTGGTCGATACGCCCTGGCACTACCTGTCGCACCACAACCCGTTCCAGTATTACCCGTCATGGTTTTCGAACGTCGAGGCGGGGCGCATCCGCGACGCCAGCGACTTCTTTGAGGACGCGAAGGCGGGCAAGCTGCCCAACGTGTCGTTTATCAAGGCGACCGGCGCGCGCGACGAGCACCCGGCGAATTCGGCGCCGCGCTGGGGCGAGAACTGGGTCCAGTCGCTGCTGAAGGCGGTGGGGTCGAGCCCGCTGTGGAGCAAGACCGCGGTGGTGCTGGCCTATGACGAGGGCGGCGGGCTGTGGGACCATGTCGCGCCGCCGACCCCCGACCCCTATGGCTGCGGCACGCGCGTCACCTGCATGGTGATCGGGCCGTGGTCCAGGCGCGGTTATGTCGACCACAAACAGGCCGACACGACCTCGATCCTCGCGCTGATCGAAGCCCGGTTTGGGCTGCAACCGCTGCAAAGCCGCGACGCCGCCGCCTATAATTTGCTCGACGGACTCGACTTTACACAAAAGGCGCGCGACCCGGCGTTTGGGTAGTCCGCCACCGCCGTCACCCCCAACCCCGACCCTCTCCTGGATCAAAGGGAAGGTTAGGTTGGGGGTGTGGGCGTGCTCCGATGCCGACGGAATCTTTTTGAACCGATAACGCTCTACTCTGCCCGCGCGCCGTAGCGGTGGACGTGATACGGCATCCGCGCGAGGCCGGGGCAGTAGCTGCCGACCACCGGCTCCAGCGCCTCGTAAAGCCGGCGGTTGTCGGCATTGGCGGCCGCAAGGCGTTCGCGGGCGGCCTCGGCACGCTCGCGCAGCTTCGCCAGGTCGATGCCGACCGGCTTGCGGCCTTGCACCACCATCCGGCCGCCGATCATCACACTGTCGACCGCGGTGCCGTCTTCGCAATGGACGAGCTGGTTGACCGGGTCGTTGAGCGGCATCCAGTTGGGATGGTCGAGGTCGAGCATCACCAGGTCGGCCTTCCAACCCGGCGCGATGCGGCCGATCTTGTCGCCAAAGCCGAGCACGCGGGCGCTGCCTTCGGTCGCCGCCAGCGCGGCCTCGCGCGTCGTCAGCCAGCGCTGCCATTCCGGCCCTTGCACCTTTGAGACAAACGACGCGAGGCGGAGCGCCTCGTACATATTCTGATTATCGGCACAGGTCGCGCCATCGGTGCCGATGCCGAGATTGACCTTGCGCTCCAGCATCGCCCGCGTGTCGGCGAGCCCGCTGCCGATCCGCATATTGCTGCCGGGGTTGTGCGCGACCGATGCGCCGTGGTCGCCGAGTCGGCTCATATCGTCGGGGTCGAGCCACACGCCGTGTGCGACGGTGAAATGCGGACCGAGCACGCCGAGTTCGTCGAGATGCGCGGTCTGCGTCTTGCCGTAGATGCGGAGGCTGGCCACCGCCTGCACCTTTGATTCCGCGACATGGCTGTGCAGCCCGACATCGAAATCGCGGGCGATCCCGGCGCAGCCGAGGATGAATTCGTCCGAGCAGTGATGCGGGATGGTCGGCGCTACGGCCGGGCGCACCAGGTCGCGATCGACCGACCAGTGCTGGAGCGCGTCGCGGATCGCCGCGATCGTCGTCGCGCCGGGCGCGAGGCGCAGCGCCGCGGTCTTTTCCCGCAACGATGGCGGCATCGCCTCGGCGAGGCCGGGGATCGCCTCGTAGAAGGTGCGGTCGGCGACCATCGGCGCGATCACCGCGCGGATGCCGAGCTCGGCATAGGCCGAGGCGACCGCCGCTATCCCGTCGCGGGTCGGCACCGGCCATTCAAAGAACAGGTCGTAGAGCGCGGTACAGCCCTTCAGCATCATCTCGATCGCGCCCAATTGCGCCGAGAGCCGCAAATCGTCGAGGCCGCGATAGCCGCCGAGCATCGGCGCCGCGGTCAGCAGCAATTCGAGTGGCCAACGATCGCCCATCCCCTTGCCGAGATTGCCGTGCGAATGGGTATGCGCGTTGACAAGGCCGGGATGAATGAGCCGCCCGGCGGCGTCGATCATCGTCGCGCCCTCGGACGCGGCCAAGCCAGGCGCGCCGACCTCGCGGATCGTGTCGCCCTCGATGAGGATGTCGGCATGAGCGGCAGTGCCCGCCGCGATATCGAGAACACGCCCGCCGCGCACCACGCTATAGCCCATCAGCCGGCTCCCTCGCTCGCGATCGCAAGCAGTGAGCGTAGACCGGATTTGTGCGGTGCGAAACGCCACAGGCATGGCACGGGCGTTGCGACATTCGTCAAACCGCGCCGACACCGTTACGCTGAGCGCCGCCATGCCAAAGCAGATGCATCTCGCCCTCGATGTCTCCTGGACTCAGGTGGAGACGGCGTGGCGGATACCCGGGTCGCCGGTCGGCTCGCATTACCCCGATATCGGCCTGTTCGAGGACATCGCGCGGATCGCCGAGCGCGGCTTCTTCGACATGATCTTTTTTGGCGACGGCACCGGGATTCCCAATGTCTGGGAGGGCGGGATCGACGCGGCGGTGCGGCGCGGCGTCGCCTGGCCGCGGCTCGACATGAGCCCGTGGATCACCGCGATGTCGCGAGTCACCAGCCATGTCGGCTTTGGATTGACCTATGCCTCGACCTTTATGCACCCGTTCTATGTGGCGCGGCTGCTGAACTCGCTCGACCACATCACCAACGGCCGCATCGCCTTTAATGTGATCTCGTCGCAGCGCCTGTCCGATTACCAGAATTACGGCTTTGACGAGCTGGTGGACCACAATGGCCGCTATGACCGGATGGAGGAGTTCATCGCGGTCTGCCGGGCGCTGTGGTCGAGCGTCGATGCCGACGCGTTTGTCTGGGACCGGCTCAACGGCCTGGTCGCCGATCCCGCCAAGGTGCGGCCGATCAACCATGTCGGCCGATTCTTCAAGGTCAAGGGCCCGCTGTCGGTGGTGCCCTCGCCGCAGGGGCATCCGGTGCTGATCCAGGCCGGCGGATCGCCGCGCGGCATCCGGGCGGCGTCCGGGTTTGTCGACCACGTCTTCGGCGCCGGCAAGGGCATGCGGCTGATGGCGCAACAGCGCCGCGACCTCGACGCCGCGCTGATCGAGCGCGGGCGCGACCCCGAAGAGGTCGGCATCGTCTGGGCCACCAAGGTGATCGTGGCCGCGACCGAGGCCGAGGCACGGGCGCAGCGCGAGCAGCTGATCGCCGATGTGCCGCTGGAGGCGGTCGGGGTCTGGCTGTCGCACAACACCGGGTTCGACATGGCGACCCTGCCGCCGCGCTTTTCCGTGCGCGAATTGAACGAGCGCATCGTCGCGGCGAACGCGTCGCCGGTAGGATTTGTCGGCCTGCTCATCGAGCAATATGGCCAGGATGGCGAGATCAGCCGAGACGAGTTCATGCGCTACGGGCTCGAAGCGGCGACCGGCTATGGTATCACCCGGGCCGGAACCGCGTCACAGATCGCCGATTACCTCGAAGAGACGTTCGAGGCGACGGGCAGCCGCGGCGGCTTTATGCTCGGGCACTCGCAATGCGGGCCGCGCGACCTCCTGCACAACATCGTCGATCTTCTGGTGCCCGAATTGCAGCGGCGGGGCCGCTTCCGCACGCATTATAGCGGCCGCACGCTGCGCCAGAACCTGGCGACCTAATCGTCTTCGCGGATCGGGATTGGTGGAGCTGAGGTCCACTTTTTCACTAGCAATATCAATCTCTTGAATAATTCTGGCGGCCGTATCCCATCATGTGTCCCATCGTCAGGCATCCCTCGGAGCGGTTCCGAGATATGGAAAGCCCCGCCGGAGCGGGGCTTTTGTGTCTATGCCTTTGGGCGCCGCTTGCTCTTTACGTTCCCCGACACTTCGGGACCCTCGTAAGCAAGCACAGCCTGCCGTCGCCCTTGTGGCAACGCGGCAAACTTACTGCGGCACTTCTGAAGGCGCTCACGCGCAAGGGCAAGCCGTCCATCCTCTTGGGGAGACGCGCTGCCTGCGCGGTTCAGAGCATTAAGGGCTATGGCGGTCATCGCTACAGCCTCCTTCAAAGCAGTTGAACGCAATACTGCATACCCCGGCTACTACGGGCAAGGCGAAAATCGAAGCCCTCGTATACCGGGATCATGCCCTTGAGCGGTTTCAGGAACCTTAACTCCTCGCACCCCAGCGCAGTTCCGTACATCCTGGCCACGTCGATAACGATGGGCAATATCTTGCCCTTCAGGGCGTGCGTATCAACCGGTGAGCCTTGCACAGCGCAGATGGAAAAGTTCTGTTTTCGCAGTGATGGCCGCCCAATCGCCAACCCGCAAAGTTCGTCATGGCTCCAGATGGCCATATCGAACCTGCGGCGCGTCCTCCGCTCCCAACGCGCGATTTCCGCTTCCCAATCCCACGTCGACCAGACTTCCCCGGTCGGCATGGCTGGCAGCCATTGTTCCTTCCAGGCCGCGATCGCGGCCTGGTCGACGTGCGTCAAGCTCGTCAGCGTCGGAAACGATGGCGACAGCTCGCTCAAGGCGTGCTTGAGCGTATCGGCGACAAGCTGTCGATAAGGAAAGCTTCCAAAGGGGAACATGCCTACGAACTTTCCTCGGGGACCGCGTGCAAGGGTTCACGCACAGGCGAGCTGGCATCAGCCAGAACGTATTTGCCTCTAGCCTGTCTCTTGAGGCGACCATCGGCAGCTAAGTAATTGAGGGTATTATAAATTCTCTTCGAGTTGGCATGAATGCCTTGAGCCTCAAGCGCTCGCTCGATCTCGGGCGTTGTCATTTCCTGCGAAGGGTTAGCTACGAACAATTGCATGATGCCGATTAAAACCGCCTGGCGCGTCGCGGGGTCCGGTCCTTCAGACAACCAAGGAAATCTGCGGAGATATTCTGACTTTTGTACACCTGGCAGCTCTTTAAGAAGCTGGCGTGCCAAAAAGACGAGCTGGTGATCCCGTTGTTCGAGCGCCACGACATGGCGCCGTGCTTCGCGAAGAACCTTCCCTTGCTCCTCGCGTTGCGCCAGGGCGCTCTCTAAAGCTGTCCTGTAGGCAGCCGCAGCTCCGATACCGCTCATTTTCTGACCAGGTATTCTGAATGGGGGTTCGGCGACTCAGACTCAGAACGCTGCCGCTGTCAACTCCTCATCCGATTCTTTTCCCGTGTTAATTGCGTGCTTCGCGTGCCCGTCATAATCGCAGGCTTACTGGCGACATAAGCTGGGCGGTCGTCAGCAAGTCGCGCCCACCGAGCCCTTCTTCCCCGCTCCCCTTTTTCCGATCGAAGCTCCACAAATGAGGTGTCCGGGCGGACGGTTTTGGACGATTAGCGGACGATAGGCGATCTCTCCTAAGCGATTGATATTGCGCGATTATGGACAGCCCGGACGGTTCGGACAGTTCCCGTTCTTCTTAGTCTGAAAGAAGGGATAATGATAAGGGCTGGTGGCCGGGAGCGGTCGGAGCTGGCGATCGGTGATTGAATATCAAGTTTATTCAAGGCGAGCCGGCGCAGCTGGGCTCGCAAATGTAGAGAGATAGGACGAAGAGCCGTCCGAACTGTCCGGGCCGTCCATTATCTTTATATTTCAATAAATTAGATATGGACGCCAGATGTTCGCCAACTGGTC
>Ga0335075_10015417_pt1 | contig 11453 bp, 12 predicted proteins | sample Lox_Sample_24_FD_206723 | JGI IMG/M metagenome (GOLD analysis project Ga0335075, IMG submission 206723) | Soil microbial communities from Loxahatchee National Wildlife Refuge, Florida, United States - Lox_Sample_2.4 | ecosystem: Environmental > Terrestrial > Soil > Wetlands | place: USA...
AAATCCCACGGGGAGTTCCACACTCCCGCGGCACTCCGTCTGCTTTTCGTTAACGATCTACAAACAGGCCGAAAGTGTCACCGAATTAATCGGCTCCAAGCGTGTCTCACTCAAGGGGTGCGGTCCAACCCTTGCCCCCTCATCCTGAACGGGTGGCACATAGAGGGTTGATCGGTGTGCGATACCAAGCACCACACCGAGGCGAACGGCATGAAACCGCCGGTAGAACCGGCAGCTTCATCTGCGTGCCGCGTACGTTGCGATTGCCGTCTCGTATGCAGATACGTGAGCCTGAACTATACTTTGTATCGAGAAATGGTCTAGAACACGCCTCCGCCCCGCTTGCCCCATTGATTCTCGCGACAAGCGGCTCTCAAGAAGCGTTCCCAGCCGGGCAGCGAACGTTGAAAGGTCCCCCGGCTCATAGAGAAACCCAGTTTGACGTTCGGCGATGATTTCTGAGATGGACCCAACGTTCGCGCTCACGACCGGCTTCGTAGCGCACATTGCTTCGAAGAGAGCGATTGGTACACCCTCCGCATGAGAGGTGAGCGCGAATATGTCTAGTGCCTGCAGCCAATGAGCTACTTGATTGCCTGGATCAAGAAAGCGAATGTATTCCGGAAACTGCTGGTTCAATATGGCGGCTGGTCTCTTCACCGTTTCCTCGTATCTTTTGCGATATTCTTCGTGGACAGCGCCGATTATGAGGAAGCGTACTTTGGGATACAGTGGAGATAGTTGACCAGCGGCTTCGACCAGAAAACCATGGTTTTTTTGCCAGACATAATTACCGACCGTCCCAATCATGACCGTTTCATGATCGCAGTTGAGAGCTCTCCGCGCTGTCGCCCGCGTCTCTTGACTTGGCGCATACTTGTCGGTATCTACCGGCGCATAGAAAACGAAGTGATTGGGTCCAAGGCTTTCTTTCCGCCAAAACGCCTTGGCTACCGCGCGTCCGTTGGTCATGATGGCGTTAGCACGCGCTGAAATAATGGGCGAGACAAGTCTCCGGAGATTTGGCGGCAATATACTGGAGTGCACTTGCCATACAAGTGGCTTCTGAAGTTTTCTCGCGAGCAACGGCCCGTGAAAATGGTGGGCCCCGACAGCCTGTATGACGGTAGCGTGGCCCGCCTCGGGTAGGTTCGCCAGCAATCGGACATTGCCGGCCAAGCCCATCACCGTTCTCAGCGTGAGCCATGGCGAGCGGCGAAAGCGTAGTAGCGGAGCGGAAACAACTTCTACCCCCGACTGCCGCAAACGCCGCTGAACTTCTGCAGCTCCGGAGGGAACGACTACGGTCCAGCGCCACCCGGCCCGTTTGAGCCCAGCACTTAGATTCACGGCGAACGTTTGCAAGCCTCCCCATTGTACAGCTGGAAGTGGCACGAGGACCGAACGCTCAACAGCCACGGTAAACGACCTCCATGAAAGGCTTCTTGTCGCAAACACGCGCCAGGACGGCTTCCACTGCCTTATAGGCACGGCGTTTTGCTTCCTGACGGTTAAGCACACTCGTTGTTCCGTCTTGCATGAAGGAATTGAGCACACTCAGCCACACTTCCACGGGCTGGGTTTGGTGAGCAGGTAAGCACCGGTCGGGCGACAGATAAATCTCTTTCGCTAGATCTGTCAGTTTTCGATTATAAGAGACAATGGCACATTCGCATCCATAGAGATACGCCCCGAGAGCAGCGTGGAACTTTGTCGCAAGAAACCACTCGCACTCGTCGAAAAGAGCAGTGAACGCATCGACATCACCCTCATAACTATGGCGTGAATAGGTGACAACTTCCGGCAGTCGGGAAATGATAATGTCGGTTACATCATCGTCGCTCTCTGATGATGCGCCCGTAAACAGCGAGAAAAATACGATACGCACCGAGTTCTCCTGTGCGAAGCGAGCGAGGGCATCCCCCATCGTCTGCCAATAGTTTTCGTTCATCGCAGCGTCACCCAAAAAAGGCGTTAGTGAACAGGCTGAGATGCCAAGTACCCTTGACGGTTTGGGCGGATCGACCGCAGTAGGCACATCGGGGGATGCGAGAAGCGAAAGCGCCGCTAGATCAAATCCTAGCTCGCAAGGGATTCCGGGTGAGATCTTTCTTAATTCATCCACGGAAGCCTGATCACGCACCCCGATCGCCCCACAAGCTGCGACCGCCAGTCGAGTGATCCAGCGGGAGATGGGGTGCCGCAGGGGGCCGAAGCCAGCGCCAACAATGACGACCTCGATTCCCTTCACCCGCGCAATCCAGAAAAGCATGGTCCACTTCAAAAGACTGACCCAGTGATGGAGAAGGTGCTTCCCCTTATAGCTATCGTGAAAATTAGTCCCACCGCCTTGACACAAGATATCAGTTTGCGACATGCTCGCGATCACTGATCGGATCGATCTCGGGACAATAGAAACGCCCTTAGCCGCAAGATTCCGAAACTCATTCGCACCGGAACTGACCACCGACACTCGGTACTGGTCATCCCTTATCAGAGTCTCGGTCAGGGCTCTACACATTAAGTCATCGCCGAAATTACCTCTTCCATAGAAGCCTATAAGGAGGACAGACGGCGCCGATCGCCCGACAACCTCCAGCTGCCCTGCCATACTCGAGGCACCGCGACGCCCCCGCGGAATCACATCATCCGGGGCAACACTATGGTTCCTAAGTTTGGACATGAAATTTATCATCGGAAAGGTTCCCCCTAGAACGATCTCGGTCGTACACCACGCTAATCCTGACAGCTGATCTACGGCACGCTTCTACAGCCTCTCCTTCAGGAAAGCTGTGCTGCCGGCACCACTCTGTTTCTTCTGAAGTTCCCGTCTACCCATATCCAACAGCTCCTTGACGATTGCAGCTAATGACCACCGGCTCGTATTCGTGTCAACGGTCTCGGTTGCGTGTGCCACCGTGAGGCTTCGGGCTCCGTCGAATACATCGAGGAAGCGATCAGCAATTGGCACGATATCAAACGACTCTTCCGCATAAGCACGTGCGTTCGCAGCATACTCATTTCGCACTTCAGCTCTGTCCATCAAACTAGTCGCTGCTCTGACGATATCTTCCCCGCTTTCCGGTGAGATCACGACGCCGGCATTCTCCCTCTCGACCACAGTCGCTGCGTGATTATCACGAGGTGCGGCGAGCATCAACGGCCGGCCGGCGCACATATAGGCAAGGATCTTGGAGGGGACAGCAAAGGATCCTGCATCAGAGTTAAGCAGCGCGATAAGGACGTCGGAGGCCCCCAGCACCTCTGAGACCCGACCATAGGGTTGAAATGGCAGCACAATCAGAACACCTTCTCGTATTCGCGAAGCGTGCTCACGGAGCCAGTCGGCTCCTGCACCAGCCGCGACCACAACAAGGCACGCATTGTCACGGGTTTCCAGATACCGAGCCAGGGCCAACAATAACTCCGGGCGATGCTTCATTCCCAACGTACCGGAATAGACGAAACAGAACTTGCGATCTAAGTTGTGCTCCCGTGACCAAGCATTATCTTTGACGGTCGGCACTATTTCGCCAAGGGGAGCCCAATTCTCGATCACGGCTATCCGCGATCGTTCAACCCCCCAGTCTGTCGCCAGTCTGGCAAAGCTCGGCGCAATGCAAATGACAGCATCGGAACGCCTGAGCAATTGCTTTTCCATGCGCTCATAGAGTGTGCTGACCACGTCCCCGATTCGACCCACTTTCTTCCGGAGCACAAATCGGACGGCCGAACTGTAGACATCCTGCAACCAAAAAACAAACTTTGCGTTTTGTTGGCGCGCCGCTTCTTGCAAAATCTTCTGCGCATCCAGGGGCATATTGGCTGAGATCACAACATCGGGGTCGAATGTGGTAACTCTTTCTGCTACGGCTCGTCCATACGCAATGTCCGCCCTTCGCCTCGAACGTATCGAGTGTTTCGCAAACGGAACTGCGACATGCAACCCCTCGATCACATAATTGGACGGATCCTTCCCTCCAGCCTCTGTATTTCCCTTCGGAGTTGACTTGTTGTCTGCGAAGTATACGTGGCAGACTTGGTGGCCTCTGTTCGCCAGCTCACGGCTCAAGTCAAGCTGAAAGGGATGGCCGCAGAAATCGTTTACAAGAATTCGCATAAGTTACTATTCCTCTCTCAAGAGCTATTCCGCTGTCGATCATCATTGCGCGCGCCACTAACACCACCGCCTACGGTGGTTGTCTACTTACGCGTGTTTTTGCTCGGACAGTAACTTACTGACTACCCGCGCACTGCGAAGCCGGTCGACCCCACTGACATTTGCGCTGCTTCCCCCATGATCCTGGGTCGCACAATCCTAAGTGGATTACCAGCACAAATCATACCCGCCGGTACATCCTTTAACGTCACACTACAAGCGCCTACGACCGCACCTCTGCCTACGGTGACCCCGGGACCTACGAACACACTCGTCGCCAACCATGCCTCCTCCTCAATGCGAATGGGCAATGCAAAGATGTCGAAGCTGGGCCGCGTATAGTCGTGCGAACCGGTACAAATATAAGAGTGCTGAGAGATGACCGCGCTGTCTCCAACAATAATTTCACTGAGTGTGTATAGGGTGACGTGGTCTCCAATCCAGCTCCAGTCCCCGATGCTCAGTTTCCATGGATAAGTTACTGTGACAGACGGCCTGATAATCACGCCCCTCCCGATGCGCGCCCCGAACAGGCGCAGGAGAAATCGTCGCCATCCGTAGAGCACCTGCGGGGAGGGCTTGAACAACAGAGACTGCACTAGCCACCAGAGCTGCACAAACCACGCTGGGCGCCCGCGAAACCCGGGCGGCATCTTGAAAATGGACAAGTTCTGCATTGACTGTCTCATTGGTCTAGTCCTTGAGCACACGGTGCTACGCAACAGGCAGCCGCAGCATGGCAGCTCTTATTCATTCCGGGCCCGCTCGAGGACGGACTCTTGCCCTTATCTGCGCTCGCCCATTGGTTTGTGCTTCTCGCCACACGTTACAGCGTAGGTTGGACTCCCAGAACCACGTCGGCAGCTCGTTCGCAGTAGCGCTGCCACGTAAATTCGAGTGCGCGGCTACGTGCGGCTCTCCCCATGTAGACTCGCATCTGCGGATTGGCTCGCAAGACTTCAAGCTGTTCAGCGACAGCACCCGCATCGCGTATGGGAACGACGAACCCATCCAAGCCGTCGCGTACGATGTCACCCGATCCATGACTCGTCGTAATGACCGGGAGACCGCTCGCCATTGCTTCCAGCAAAACGAGCGGCATCCCTTCCAAAAGTGTTGGAAATACGAAGACGTCTACCTGCCGATATAGATCGGCAAGCTTCCTGTGCGGCAGATTACCGAGATAAGTAAAAAGGTGCCTATAATCCTTGAGAACCTCGGGATTCCCGACGCTCCTCCCGGCTAAGAGCAATTCGGTTCCGGCGCCTTGTACGGCCTGGTAAGCCCTCAGTAGGTAGGAAAGCCCCTTCCGCTGCGTGAGTTGGCCAACGAACAGTGCGCGGAACGAGTCCGCGCTTGTTCGCGGCTCGCCCGGAGAAAACATCGATGTGTCGCATCCATATGGAATGACTGCAATGTTGGATCCACTGAACCCTTCGGCTTCGAACGAACTTCGCACGAACGAGGAGCCTACCAGGATCGTATCGGCCAAAGAGCACTCCTGATCAAAGATCGACGCCATCTCGGTGATTTCGCGGGTGATGGTGCTGGCGAAGTGGGGCTCGCGTTCTGCCTCCTCAGCGAGTAAGCGGTGCTGAAAGCGATGATGGACATTCGGATAATTGAGAATCACGCGTCCACCGGCGCTTTTTACCCGCTGGAAGGCAGTCAGCGAGACGCCATAATTTCCAACAATGATCTTGGCATCACCTACCAAAGACGAGGCCTTTCGAGCGATACTACGACTCCTCGATCTGAGGAACTTTCTGTTCGCCTCTAGGCCGACTTTGCCCAGGCCGGAACGGAGCGCGGCAGCCGCCAAGAAATCGTATGGAACACCAGCATCGACAACCTTACTTGCCTCGAGGCTTGGGAGTAGCGTTCGTCGTCCCATCGTGCCCAGATATCGATGATTCACGACTGGAAGCCTCGCGAGCAGCCTCTCCCACGGCCGACCCTTATTGGCGTAGCGACGGACAAAGCTACAAAGCCTACCTCTCTGTGACAATTCGCCCGCCAGTCTATCCACCTCGGGATTGGCAGAGTTCACAACAAAGACTAGGTCGTGAGTCGCCGTTTCAGTAGTGCCGCTACTTTTCGTGCCATGCCACGATTTGTCCGCTAACGCAAGGATAGACAAGCAACGCCCCCCGTGAATGTTGATACCGGCTTCCATTTACGGCATCCTGCCGTGCCGATTGAATAACCAACTGTGCAGCCTCAGTTGGTCGAGATCACTACACACTCGCGTTGAACATCAGAACGCCCCCTTGGACCCCCACACGGCGCCTGCTGTGCGCCACAGGATCTTAAAATCCTGAATCAGGCTCCAATTGCGCACATACGATTCGTCGAGGGCGATGCGCTCCTCATAACTTAGGGCCGATCTACCGGATACCTGCCACAAGCCACTTAGGCCTGGTTTTGCAGACGTATAGAAGAAATATGCGTCCCCGAAGCGAGCTTTCTCTGCAGTGACGATCGGCCTAGGACCCACGAGGCTCATGCTCCCCATCAGCACATTTATGAGCTGTGGCAACTCATCGAGGCTTGTTTTGCGCAGGAAACCACCAAGCTTTGTCACTCGAGGGTCTTCTCTCAGTTTTCTCGTTTCGCCCCATTCTCGCCGTGCATCAGAGTTATCCTCCAGATATTGCTGCAGAATCTCGTTGGCATTGACATACATAGACCGAAACTTCCACACGCTAAACTCACGACCAAACCGGCCGACGCGCTTGTGACAGTAGAGGATGGGTCCGGGTGAGCTGAGGCGGACGATCGCCGCAGCGATGAGGCAGAGAGGAAGAATGCACGGAAGCATCGCACACACGATTACAATATCCATAATTCTCTTCAGCAGAAAATACTGAATACGATTCGTGGGCAGCGTGTGTATGAGGAACGATTTGTGCTCCCATTCACTCCCCTTTTCTGTGTCGGTATCACTGTAGAGGCCGGGCAGGTAAACGACAGCCGAATTCCGGCGGCGAAGAAGTGCACCGACAGATAGGACCGTCCCCCGATCGCAAGTCATCGGCTTCCGCGCTGTTCCGCGAATGTCGTAGGACTCGATCATTGAACGGTCGTCGGCCCCACTATTCTCTGCTATTGTTGGGTTCTGCCCTGCCAGTTGAGACACAGTCTCTCTCCTTCGTTTCCGGCTGCTTTCGACCGATGAGACCAACGCCCGTACGTAGCCCTGGTGAACACTTCTGGATTGCCTTGCTATCGCCAGATACGATCGCTATGGTGTATCCATTCGAGCTCCAGGGGCGAGGCATTTCTAATTGATGCGATAGACAATGCCGACGCTCGCAGTGAGCGGTGTCAAGGTCCAATCCTTCAGGTACGTCTTTCCATAGGAGAACTCTGGCAGTCGAAACGAGATCCTGTGCCCGGCGTGAAAGTCAATTCCACCTATGGCAGACCATTTAGGGCCCAGGCCTTCCTTCAAATGCGGCTTTCCCTGACTTGGCCAATTGCTCCAGCGCCACGCATTCGCCTCACCCCCAAGCGCCGATATGTAGGGGGCAAAGCGACCGATATGCAGCGCTGCTCTCGGCCCCGCAAGGATGCCTTCCGAGTGCTCCTCACCACCCCATCTGTTGACAGAACCTCTTACTTCAATGCCAAAAAGGTAGCGGGTTTGCAGGTATCCACCTGCCGAGAAGCCATATACCGCAAGATCCCCATAGAACTTGTAGTCCGGCTTTAAGGTCGTGTAGGTCCCGAATATCGCGATCTTTGGCGACGTCTTGAAGGCCGGCACAGCCTGAGCCCGCGCCTGGCATATTGGGTACCCCAGAAAGACCAGGAGCGCACTTGACAACAAGGACCGCCATCGGTGGAAATGAACCACAGCCACCCCCTCGGCCCAACTTCCCCTTCCCGGGCACGGGATCTGTTCGACACTGCCGCCTCGTTTCGGTCTGGTGATCGGGGAGTCCACAACGTCGTGGCTGGCGTCGTTGGCGGATTGGTCAGGCAGGCAGATATACCTAGACAATACATTCATAAATTGATCTGGTAGTCATGACACTTATGTTCGTTGTGTAGCGGCTTTATGACTGCAATATTGGAATTTATGCGAGTGCAAGCAAATGGTACTTAGGTGTAACTACAGACGTGATTTCGTCAATGTCCTGATTGCTCGTGCTTCGCTACTTATACCTTCTTATATGACGACGTTTCGTCGTATGATCCGGACCTACAGCTTACTGGCTGCTGTTTCAGGTTCCCCCATCTAAATGACGACATTTGGGCATCTGCTAACCTTAGGTTTTATAACTGCCGGTTCATGTGGACGGTGTGTCCCATGTCTGGTGGGCTGGCTGGTCAGGGCGAGTTCGATGGCCTTGGTGAATAATCGGTCGCGGCGATAGATCGGCTCGTCCCGGCCGGAACGGTACGGGATCGCGGTGAATAACAGCGTGCAGGGGGCCTTCCGAAGCGTGCCCACGTGTCAGGTATGACAGACAACGTGGATTTCTGACTATATATTTTTCTCTACCGCTTTGTACACGGAGAGTTCGTTCGGCTGGCACCGCACATATGCTTCAAGTGGCTCTCCGGTGCCGCCTGGGCTGGTCTAGGAGCTGTTCCGGGCAGCGGCGAGTCCGGCCAGTCAGCAATGACTAAGTTATCACTCGGGCCGACGGGACTGTTCTCCCCGGAGCGATAGATTGGCAGGGTGAGGATCGGGTCTCTGGGAGAAATCCATGGCTTCCTGTGAGTGCTATCCCCGCCAGGATTCCCGTTCCCCGCCCCTTTCCTTGTGTCTCCACTGGGCGGGGCATCGTAATACGCAAGGTTGACCGGGTAATTGCCGGTGAAATTTCAGCCAGGAATAGCTTCTTGACACGGCGCCAGGTTTCCGTCCACCTCTAGGGAACCCGGCAGCATCGCTCCTGGCATTTCCTCGCCATTCTCCGATTGCGTTTCCCTAGGACGCTGTCGGCAGAGGCGACAAATGCTTGCGGTTTTCGTTTGGGCCTTGTCCTTCGCGTTGAATGCACGTATCCTGCGGCTCCTCATCCTCGGTGATTCGCGCTGCGGCCTTGGCCGACCGTAGGAGTCCGGTCAACAACTTTCCAGTGGCAACCACATACACCAAGCTAAGTCCCCAAAATGCTACGCCAGCCATAAACTATCCTCTCTTGTCTTGCCACCGGGCGAGCGCCTTCGCGGCGCAGGAGGGTCACCCACCATTGACAATCTCGCAGCCTCTTTCTGCGATCGTTCGCGATATGAGAGCTACAACGGGTTGTGGCCCTGGTGGCTACTGCATGCAGCCGACAGCTGATAAGGCTTGAGCCAGATCCGCGGTGTCAAAAACTGGTGCCAGAGACTCAGTGTCCTCGGTTTGATTCAACTGTATAGCTAGCTTCTGCGTGCCACTGATACGCTTAACCCAAATGCGATTCAGTTTGCCCTGAAATAATTCAGAGTAAGGATACAGTGTGTGGCCTCCGTCTGCTACGGCCCAATTCTCGGCCTCACTGATCTGTCCTTCGCCAGTAAAGACGATGTGGGTTGTGGGGACCGCCTGGCTGTAGGTCTCGTCGCGCTTAGCAATCTTGGTCTTCATTTCTATGGCTATCCCGGCCACCTTGTTGTTCTTGCAAATGATGTCCAGTTTCATCGGGGCTCCGTTGCCTTGCTGGTCTACGGCCGTGGTTTGCAACAGTGACATCTTGTTTGGATCGCCGGCCGAGATGTAGATAGACCAGGGGCCCACCTGGTGGGTTGACTGTGCAAATGCTGTAGCGGCAGTAACTAATGATAAGACTACAAGTTTAGCAACAACTCTCACGTTCGTTCCCTCTTTGATTCAGTGTCTGTAGCAAGTGGAGAATAGCAATTTCTAGGCATTCTTCTACGACTTTTCGACTATTCCATTCTTCCGCAGTCACCTGCTTTTGGGTACTTCGTGTCTTCTATGAGATAACTAGTGTGCGACCGCGTGCGCCAAGTGCTTCGGCTGCAATCCGAATACACTCTATCTGCTCATTCTTACAACGTTCTGTTTATGGGTGTTTTGCGGCGCAGGTGGCGTTCTTCTGCCGATAACCATGGACAAAGGCAATGAGCCCCGCTCGGTGAGCTTGAGAACGTATGGCTCGCAACATCTCGTCTCTACTTATGACGAGATACCGTCATTGTTAGATCGTTCCGACTTAAAAGTCTGACGAAATAGCGCCACTCGGGCACGTTTGTCTTACCATCGCCGCGCCTAACTATCAGTGTTGAATTACGAATGCGCGCGGATAGGACGGGCTAAGCGGAGATCCGTTGTCGTCAGAGTCAGAGTCAATCATGAGCCACCGCCTTGCGACATTCGATGCAGGTCTGCAGATGTTTGCGGATAATGAAAGCCATCCGAGCTTGGCCGAACCGATGTGTCCCACAGGACGCGCGTCTTTCGACCGTCGGGCGGCTCGTTAGGACACGGCGCTCGACATACTTGCTATAGGTCGCTTCAAGCTCTTTCAAATGAATACAACTCATTTTCGACACTCCGCTAAGGCAGATCGGCTCTTAGTCGTATATCTTAGAGTGCATAGGTCACCGTTGGCTAGATCGCTGGCACGATTTTCGGCGTGATCGTAATATAACCTGGATGACTGGCGTTGTTTTCATGGTCACGCCGATAGTTTAGTCGGGGTTTTTCCACTTTTGTTTATACGACGAGCCTGCAGGTCTTTACGACTTACTCGGGTGACGTGCACCTTAAGGGAGTCGATACGCCGGAGCGGCGAGATATCGTCAGATGCCACTACATTAACACTACAGTTGGACTTACCTCGTGCGGCACCGGGAGTGCAGGCGTTTGTTAGTCCGTGCCGTTGCACAACGGCGGTGTAGGTAAGTAGCTCCATCGGGGGCCTGAGCGGTGGTCTAGGACTGGAGCCCGTCCCGCGTGTCTGCTCCAAAGTCGAGCGAGAGCTGTTCTACCTCCAAGTGTGTAACGACAAGGTGTGATTCAAGGGCGAAGACATAGCCCCATTCTCGCGCCAGCTCGCGCAACACCATCTCCTTGTACTCTCTAGGCAGCCCGGCAATAGAGTCACAATAGGCAGAACTGAGATACGGTAATTGCATATAGAACACTCCGATAGGTTTTAATGCGTTTGCAAGATCTTCTCAACTGGCAATCTCCTATGGCGATCCCACTTTTGAAGAGCTAAGAATAGTCTGTCTTTCAGGTCTGTTGGGTCGGAGCTTCCAGTTGTAGGGATCGAGACGTTGGTTCCAGTTTAGAGGGACGTCTTGCTTCAAAAAGAATGCTTTCCGC
>Ga0335075_10015418_pt1 | contig 11452 bp, 8 predicted proteins | sample Lox_Sample_24_FD_206723 | JGI IMG/M metagenome (GOLD analysis project Ga0335075, IMG submission 206723) | Soil microbial communities from Loxahatchee National Wildlife Refuge, Florida, United States - Lox_Sample_2.4 | ecosystem: Environmental > Terrestrial > Soil > Wetlands | place: USA: Florida...
CTCCCCCAGCCGGCGCATCCACGACACCTTGGCCGAGGCGGCCCGGCGGGTCGCCTGGGTCTGCCAGCACAGCCACACCCGCGCCGACCGGTGCCCGTCGTCGGCCAGCCCCCCGCCCGGCCGGCTGAACGCCGACAGGACCCTGGCCTGAGTTGCCGTCTGCCGCGACTCCGCCACCGCCAGCACCCGCAGGCAATCCGCCTGCAACCCCACCGGCCACGACCCCGGATCATCACGCGCCAGGAACTCAAGCCCCGCCGACACAAACGCCAGCGCCTGCGCCGCGCTGTCCGGCCGGACCCCACCAGCATCCGGCGAACCAGCCGGCCATGCCGGGGCAGGCGCTAACGAGGGGCCACCGTCCGGCGATGCGGGAGTGGGCGCGGATGACGACGCCGGCGAAGCCGAGGCAGCCTCCGAGAGCCCAGCACTGTCAGCCGTCCCGGCGAACGCGCCGGCCGACGAACCCGCCAGCGCCGACACGCTCCACATCCGGGGGGTCCGAGAGCCCCGTCCACGGCCAGATCCCGAACCGCCCGAGGCCCCAGCAGTGGTCGCCGCGGCGCCTGCCCGCGCATCCTCGGCGTCGGCAGCGGCGTCACGCGGGACGCCAGGAATGTTCCAGCCGGGATCCGTCATCGCGAGCCTCCCTCCGCCACCAGAGCGATCCGTTAATCGATCACATGTTCGATAATAGCGCTGGGTACTGACATTTCCGGTCTCCCAGCCGTCATTCGCGGCGGCCCGGAGCACGAGTCGCGAGCCTGCCGAGCCGCACTTGGCGGCTGCCCGTTGGCCGGCACGGTTGCCCAGGCGCGGCCCAAAATGCGGGTGCGGCCGAACTGCTCGCGCGGTACGGTCGCGCGGTGAGTGATCCAGACGGCTACTTCGGCGAACAGGTCGCGGCCGAATATGACGATGACGAGTCCGCCACGTTCGACCCGGCTGAGATCGACGCGACAGTCGAGGTGCTAGCCAGCCTGGCTGGTACCGGCCGTGCGCTGGAGCTAGGCATCGGGACCGGGCGCATCGCCCTGGCGCTTTCGCGCCGGGGCGTTCCGGTAGACGGCATCGACATGTCCAGAGCGATGGTAGCGAGGCTGCGCGCTAAGCCGGGCGGTAACGCGATCGGCGTGACGATCGGCGACTTCGCAACGGCTCGGGTGGATGGCACGTTCTCGCTGGTGTACCTCGTCTTTAACACGATCATGAACCTGACGACCCAGGACGCGCAGGTCGCGTGCTTCGCGAACGCTGCAGCCCACCTATCTCCCGGCGGCTGCTTCGTCGTCGAGGTCATGGTCCCCGACCTGCGCAGGTTGCCACCCGGCCAGACCGCCGTGCCATTCGAGACCGGCCCTGCGCGCTGGGGGTTCGACGTCTACGACGTCGCGACTCAGGCGATGAGCTCGAACTACGTCACGATTGACGGGAGCCGCACCGAGTTCACGTCCATCCCGTTCCGCTATGTGTGGCCAGCCGAGCTCGACCTGATGGCGAGGCTCGCTGGCTTGCCGCCGCGGGAGCGTTGGGAGGGCTGGCGCCGGGAACCGTTTACCAGCGAGAGCCGACAGCACATCTCGATCTGGGAGAAGCCGGCCGGCTGACGGATCAGCTACCCGCACAGCTAGGCTAGGCCACTACGTCGGGGCTAGCCGTGACCGCCATCGGGGCGGCAGCCCACTTCGCGATCCGGTCTAGCAACTCAGGGCTCATGGCCGACTCCGCATGCGCGACGCCCGGCTCGATCCACAGCTCCTTAGGCTGACGGGCCGCCGCGAATATCTGCTCAGCGTGGTCGGCCGGGAAATAGCCATCGCAATCCCCGTGCACGATCAGCAGCGGCGCCGGCGCGATCCGGGCGGCGGCCTCAGCTGGCGGAAGCGGCACCACGTCCCACCGGCCCTGGTTGATCCGAGTGTTCATGAACAGCTTTGCGAAAGCTCGCCCGGATCTGTGCTCGATCGCCCAGTGCACCCGGCGCATGGACGGACTTCCGCGGTAGTACCACCGGCCGGGCCCGCTGACGGAAACCACGGCGTCCACACCGCCTAGCAGGCCCGCATGCCGTAGCACGACTGACGCGCCCATCGAGAAGCCGACGGTCACCACCTGCTCGTATCCGAGCTCGCGAGCATGCCCCACGACCACGTCGAGGTCGTAGATCTCCTTGTCACCCAGAGTCGATGCCCCGCCAGAGCGGCCGTGCCCGCGAAAGTCGAAGGCAACTACGCCGCCGTGCAGGTTCAGTCGACGGGCAACCTGCCAGACGTGCTGTCGCCGCCAGTTCAGCGTGAAGCCGTGCGCCACGACAAAGCCGATGGCGCGATCCCCCGGCAGGTGGACGGCCTCGATCGGGACGGCATCCTCGGTTACCAGCGTCTCGGCCTTAGCGACGGGGTCGGTCATGCCCCCTATTGTGCGGGACGGATTTACCGGTATGACCACAGGCCCTTCCCCGGCCATGCCTAGCTGCGGCAGGCTGGTGCCCGCCTGGAATGTCCTGCCGCCCGCGATAGAACCGACCGCAGTGGAGATGATCATGCCCGTGCTTGACCAGCTCATTTCAGCAATCAAGTCCGCTGATATCGAGATCATCGACCTAACGGCCCGGCTGGAGTCAACCACGCCACTCATCCAGCTGCCAGAGCCGTTCGCCAACACCGTCCCGTTCACGCTGCATGAAGTCAGCCGGTACGACGAGCGGGGCCCAGCTTGGTACTGGAACGACATCAGTACCGGCGAGCACACCGGCACTCATTTTGATGCGCCGGTGCACTGGATCACGGGTCGCGACGGGGCAGATGTCTCCGAGATTCCTGTGGGCAGGCTCATCGCACCCGCGGTGGTGCTCGACTTCAGCGCGGAAGCCAGCGCTGACCCGGACTTCTTGCTGGAGCCCGAGCACATCAGGCAGTGGGAATCACAGCACGGACCGCTGCCGGACGGCGGCTGGCTGCTATACCGGACCGGCTGGGACGCCCGGTCCGCTAGCCAGAAGGACTTCCTGAATGCCAACGACACCGGCCCGCACACGCCCGGTGTCTCCGTGGCCTGCGCCCGGTGGATCGCGGAGGAAGCTCCAGTGATCGGCATTGGCGTGGAGACAGTGGGAACCGACGCTGGTGCGGCGCACTCCTTCGACCCGCCGTTCCCGTGTCATTCTGCATTGCTTGGAGCCGGCAAGTACGGGCTCACGCAGCTGCAGAATCTCGCGTCCCTGCCGACCACCGGCGCCGTGCTGATAGCGGGCCCGCTGCCGATTGTCGGCGGATCCGGAAGCCCGGCGCGCGTGCTGGCGCTAGTGGAGCGCACCGCGTGAAAGTCACCGACGCTATCGCCAGGGAACTCGCGGCCCTGGGCGCTGACACCGTCTTTGGTGTTGTCGGCAGTGGCAACTTCCATCTGACGAACGCGCTGATCGCGAACGGCGCGCGCTACGTGGCCGCACGGCATGAATGCGGGGCGGCGAGCATGGCCGACGGCTGGGCACGGCTGGCAGGCCGGCCCGCCCTGCTCAGCCTGCACCAGGGACCAGGGCTCACCAACGCGCTCACCGGGATCACCGAGGCGGCTAAGAGCAGGACCCCGCTGCTCGTCCTCGCCGCCGACGTCAGCGCCCGTGCGGTCAACTCAAACTTCAGGATTGACGTGGCCGCGATCGCGGGCGGCACCGGCGCGACGCCAGTGCCGTTGCACTCGGTCGGCTTCGCGCTCGACGACGTCGCCCGCGCGTACCGCACGGCGCGGGATGAGCGCCGCACCGTCGTCGTGGCGCTGCCGCTGGACATCCAGGCTGGCGAGTGCACCTGGCCCGGTGATCCTGAACCACGGGTCGCCGCGCCCAGCCCGCCGTCCGAGCGACAGACCGCAGACCTTGCCACGCTACTAGCCGGGGCGGCCAGGCCGGTGTTTGTCGCTGGCCGCGGAGCCAGAAGCCCGGCCGCAAGGGCAGCACTCGAGCATCTCGCGGACGAATGTGGCGCGCTGCTGGCGACCTCGGCCGCGGCTAAGGGCCTGTTCCGCGGCAGTCCATGGGACCTGGACATCAGCGGCGGCTTCGCGTCGCCGCTCGCGGCCGAGCTGATCACGAATGCCGATGTGCTGGTGGGATGGGGCTGCTCGCTGAACATGTGGACTACCCGCGATGGCACCCTGATCGGCCCGCGCACGACGCTGGCCCAAGTCGACTGCGAGTCCGGAGCTATCGGCAGGCACCGCCGGGTCCAGCTCGGCGTCACCGGCGACGTTGCCCTCTCCGCAGCGGCAGTCGCCGGGCTGCTGCAGAGTGAGCCGCGAGAGCCTCTGCCCGCTGGCGGCACCGACCCGGCAGACCTGCCTGGAACCGGCTACCGGTCGGCCGCGCTGCGAGACCGGCTGGCGGCCGGGATCCGCTGGCGGGACGTGCCCTACGACGATGAGAGCGACGACCAGCGGATCGATCCGCGCACGCTGACGATCGCGCTTGACGACATGCTGCCGACCGAGCGGATCGTCGCCATCGACTCCGGCAACTTCATGGGCTACCCGAGCATGTTCCTATCGGTGCCCGACGTCGACGGCTTTTGCTTCACTCAGGCTTACCAGTCGATCGGACTCGGGCTTGCGTCCGCGATCGGCTCGGCGATCGCCCGGCCTGACCGGATGGTGGTCGCAGCGCTCGGCGACGGCGGGGCGCTGATGGGGATCAGCGAGCTCGAAACTGCGGTACGGCTCGGACTGCCGATGGTCATCGTCATCTACGACGACGAGGCGTACGGCGCCGAGGTCCATCACTTCGGGCCCGACGGCTATCCGCTGGACACAGTCCGGTTCCCGCCCGCTGACCTGGCTTCCATCGCGCGGGGATTCGGCTGCGACGCTGTGACTGTACGGACCGCCGACGACCTAGGACCGGTTCGTGACTGGCTTGAAGCCAAGCCCAGCCGACCGATCGTGATTCACGCCAAGGTCACCTCAGAGCACGGCGCGTGGTGGCTGGAGGAGGCCTTCCGCGGGCACTAGCCCCGCGCCTGGCCCTAGTGGGCGCATTCGACGTACGGTCTGATTACCACGTATGAGGGGCTCTCTCAATGACCGTCCAAGGCAAGCCAATCAAGTTCATTCCGGCTCCTCCGTCGCCGAGCGTGTCAGTGCCGGAGTTCAGAGCGCTCATCAAGAATCGGCCGGTGGTTTTAGCAGAGCTCCCCGACGGGAACACCGCCTGGCTGGTCAGCGGCTACGAGTACGCCCGGCAGATGGCGATCGATCCGCGTTTCTCCCGCGCCCTGGCGGTCTCCTCAGACCGGAAGCAGCAGGGCTTCGAGGCATTCGCCGCGGGTTCGATCAGCGGCATTGATCCGCCGGAGCACACCAGGCTACGCAAGCTGGTGGCAAGCGCCTTCACTGCGCGCCGAGTGGAGGCGCTGCGGCCGCACGTGACCGGCATCGTCGACGATCTGATCGACGCACTGCTCGGTCAACCGCAGCCAGCCGACCTCATCAGCGCTTTCTCGCTGCCGCTGCCGGTCAAGGTCATCTGCGAGATGCTGGGCGTGCCTACCGAGGACATGGACCAGTTTCATACCTGGTCGGACACGGTGCTCGGCGACTGGGAGCGCAACTCCGACGACGTCATGTCTGCCGCGGTCGACATGTTCACCTACTTCGGCAAGCTGATCGAGCTCAAACGCGCCCAGCCCGCCGATGACCTGATGACAGCTCTCATCGCCGCACGTGACCAGGACGACCGGCTGTCCGAAGAAGAGCTGATGGTGCTGGGCTGCACGGTGCTGATCGGCGGGCACGAGACCACAGCCAACCAGATCAACCTGTCGCTGCTTACTTTGCTCGACCATCCCGCTGAACTAGCGAAGCTGCGCGCCGACCCGGAACTGATTACCGGGGCGGTGGAAGAGCTGCTGCGCTACGTCCGGCTCGGCGGCCTCGCGCCCGCCCGGGTGACCAGCGAGGAGGTCCGGATCGGCGACGTTACGATCCCGGCGGGCGAGACGGTCATACCGCTGTTCGGCACGGCGAACCGCGACCCATCGGTGTTCACTGATCCCGACCGGTTCGACGTCACCCGCGCCCCGGCCAACCATCTGGCGTTCGGTATCGGCGTGCACCACTGTCTCGGCGCCCAGCTTGCCCGGATGGAACTGCAGGAGGCATTCCGCGGCCTGCTGGGTCGGCTGCCGGGGCTGCGGCTCGCGGTTCCGGCAGAGCAGCTCAGGTTCAAGCACGGCATGGTGATACACAGCCTGTGCGAGCTGCCGGTCAGGTGGGACGTGCCGTGAGCCGGGGAGGCCATTCCGAGAGGTAGTCCCCGACTGCCGACACGAAAGCGTCCCGAGCCGCCAGGTAGGGCGAGACGGATGCGATGGCCGCGCTCAGGGAGACCGGACGATCTGGTCCATGGGCAATCCAGCACGCGATGGCAAACGCCGCACCGCGCGGTAGGCGGCCCGTCTTGAGTTGTGCCTCCGCGACCGGAACGATGCGCAGTGCGAGCTTGCGGCTGCCATCCTCGGCAATCTGCGCGAGCCGGTACTCGATGCGGGAGTTGCGGAATCGTTCGCGCAGGGCGCCGCGATAGCTATCGACGCCGAGGCCGGGTGGCAGCTGAGCTGACGCTTCGTCCCAGAACTCCTCGACCTTGGCACTGAGTGCCGGATCGGCTATCGCCTGGGCGACAGTCTCGTGACCGCGCAACAGGCCGCCGAACGAGAGCAAGGTGTGCGCCCCGTTAAGGAGCCAGAGTTTGCGGAGCTCCCACGGTTGGATGTCATCGACGAAGCGCGCGCCGGCATCATCCCAGGCTGGCCTTCCGGCTGGGAAAGAACCGGACAGCACCCAGTCCCGAAACGGCTCGGTGACCACTGGCGCCGCATCGATCCAGTCCTGCTGCGCGTTGAGCAACTCGGCGTCAGCCGCAGTCGTGCGCGGCGTGATCCGGTCAACGGAAGTACTGACAAACGAGACGTTCCGAGCAATCCACTCGGCCAGGCGAGGGCTGACCATCTCAGCAGCCTGGACCGTACCGCGCGACATCAGCGCTCCGTTGGCCGGGAGGTTATCGCACGGCACGACCGCGATTGCGGGTCCTGACATCCGCCGTCGCGCTTCCAGTCCGGCTAGCAGCCGACCGAGCATCGTCGTGAGACTGAGCCCGCCGAGCTGCGCCTGCGAGGACGCCGCCGACTGCAGAGCGGCGAGATCCTGAACCAGCGCCGGGTCGCCGGAATCGGGTGAACCGTCTACTCGTAGTCGATAGCCCGCCTCGGTGACAGTGATAGTCACAACGGCCACATCCGGGCTCGCGAACACCTCGGCCAGACGCGAGATGTTCGCTCCGTCGAGCGCGTCCACCAGGGATGTGACGATCTCGTAGCGATCCGTCGTGGAACTGCGCTCAATGAGGGTGTAGAGCCCGTCCTGGCCGGACAGAACCTCAGCCATCGCGGGGCGGCGACCGGTGAACGACGCTATGCCCCACTCAGCGGCGTCGCCTGCGTGTGCGGTGTACCAGGCCTGGTGGGCGCGGTGGAAGGCACCGAGTCCCAGATGCACGATGCGCACTGGCGGCAGCGGCGCCGCACATCCTCGCGCCGCCAGCAGGGCGCGGGTCAGCGCCGACCGGGCGGTGTTCACAACTTGAACGCCGTCCGGGGGATGCTGTCCACCAGGTCGGCGATGATGCGTTCGGCCATAGCCACCGTGAGGCGCCCTTCCACCACATAGCGAGCCAGGAAAGATGCGTCGGTGCGTCGCGATACGTCATGCCGGGCGGGAATGGAGAGAAATGCGCGGGTGTCGTCGATGAACCCGGAAGTGCGGTAGAAGCCAGCGGTTTCGGTGATGGCCGAACGCCAGCGAAGGATCGCGTCCGGAGCGTCGAGAAACCACCAGGGCGCCCCGATGTAGACACTCGGGTAGAAGCCGGCCAGCGGGGCAAGCTCGCGCGAGAACGTGGTCTCGTCCGGAGTGAACAGGATGAGGTGGAGGTTCGGCTCAAGGCCGAACCGGTCAAGTAGGGGGTGCAGCTCCCTGGTGAAGGAGATGGGAACGGGGATGTCGTGGCCAGTGTCGGGCCCGAACCGCTCCCACGTCTGGGTGCTGTGATTGCGGTACACGCCAGCATGGATCGTCAGGACGAGGCCGTCCTCGACCGACATCGCGCCCAGTTGCAGCAGCATGTGCGCGCACAGCAGCCGCTGGTCCGCCGGACTGAGGGCGCCGGTCAGCGCCCGCTGGAACAGCCGCTCGGCTTCCGCCGCGGTCAGCTCTGCGGTTGCCGGATCGGTTAGCCCGACATCCACGGAGACCGCGCCGCGCTCGATGAAGTACGCACGTCGCTCTTTCAGGGCGCTCAGGTAGCCCGGGAAGGTGGCAGGAGCTCCGGCGGCGGCCAGCAGTCTCTCAGCGTTGGCGCGGAAGTTCGTGGCGGCCGGATCGATGTAGGCGTCAGCCCGCAGGGTGGGAACCACCCGCCCGGTGAACGTCGCGCTGTCGCTCAGCGACTGATGGGCGTCCAGCGAGTCCAACGGGTCGTCGGTCGTCGCGAGCACCCGGATGCCGAAGCGGATGAACAGCGCACGAGGCCGGAACTCCGGCTGCCGCAGCATCGCCGAGACATGGTCGAACACCTCGTCGGCGTTGGCAGGCGTAAGGTCGTGCTCGATCCCGAACACCGATGCAAGCTCGTCGCGAAGCCAGAACGCTGACGCCGTGCCCGCAAAAACATGCCCGTGCGCAGCCAGGGTCCGCCAAACCTCGCGGGGATCGGCGCCGTGGGCCACGCTCAGTGACTCGAGCGGCACGCCGCTTGCGTGCAGCTGGCGCGTCACGTAGTGGTCAAGGCTGACGAACAGCGCAGCCGGGTCGCTGAACGGCTGATCCTCGGCGAGAAGCCGAGCCGGAACATGCCCGTGCGGGGAGATGATCGGCGCACCTGCGACCTGCCCGTACAGGTGGCGGGCAACATCCCGCGTCGTCGGGTCCGCGGGCAGAAGACGATCACCACGAGGGTCCTCGGTCGTGCGCACCCCAGACATCTTAGACTGGCCGCAGTACCGCAGGTCTCGGCTCGGAAGCGCCCCAGGAGAGGCCGGTTTGAAGATCGAGAGAGCGGACGTCATCGTCACCAGCCCCGACCGCAACTTCGTGACGCTGCGGATTGAAACCGACGACGGGCTTGTCGGCCTCGGCGACGGCACGCTCAACGGGCGCGAACTCGCCGTGGTCAGCTATCTTCGCGACCACGTTGTCCCGCTGCTGATCGGGCGCGATGCCGCCAGCATCGAGGAGACCTGGCAGTTCCTCTACCGCAGCGCCTACTGGCGGCGGGGCCCCGTGACGATGGCCGCCATCGCAGCGGTGGACGTAGCTCTGTGGGACATCAAGAGCAAAGCCGCTGGAATGCCCCTTTACCAGCTGCTCGGCGGCGCCAGCAGGACGGGGCTACTGGCCTACGGTCATGCCAGCGGCGCCAACATCCCTGAACTGACCGAGTCGATCGATCAGCACCTCGACGAGGGCTACCGAGCCATCCGCATCCAGACTGGTATCCCTGGCCTGCATTCGGTCTATGGCGTCGCCTCGTCGGCAAACGCACGGACAGGGTCGCAAGCCGGCACGGATACCCGGTACGACTACGAGCCAGCCCGTCGCAACGACGTGCCGGTGCAGGAAACCTGGCACACCGACGCCTACCTGCGGCATCTGCCTTCGGTGTTCGAGACCGTGAGAGTGAAGTACGGCTCCGACCTCCCGCTGCTGCACGACGCCCACCACCGCCTGACGCCCATCCAGGCCGCCAGGCTGGGCAAGTCCCTGGAACCTTACGACCTGTTCTGGCTCGAAGACTGCACTCCCGCCGAGAATCAGGAGGCGTTGCGTCTCGTCCGCCAGCACACGACGACCCCGCTCGCGATCGGAGAAGTGTTCAACACCATCTGGGACTACCAGGCAATCATCCGCGAGCAGCTCATCGACTACGTGCGGAGTGCGGTTACCCACGCAGGTGGCGTCACTCATCTGCGGAAGATCCTTGATTATGCGTCCCTCTACCAGATCAAGTCAGGCATGCACGGGCCGACCGACATTTCTCCTGTCGGCATGGCGGCCGCCCTGCACCTGGGACTGGCCATTCATAATTTCGGCATCCAGGAATACATGCCGCATGGCGAGCGGACGAACCAGGTATTCCGGCAGACGTTTACCTTTGCCGACGGCCTCCTTCACCCAGGAGAAACGCCTGGCATCGGCGTCGATCTCGATCTTGACGAATCCGGCAAGTATCCCTACCAGCGTGCCTACCTGCCCTACAACCGACTATCCGACGGCACCATCCACGACTGGTGACGGAACAGTCGTGACTCTTAAATCGGCCTCCGAGCACAGCGTGACTCTTAGCGTTAAAAACGTGCCCCGAATTGCCGCTTTTGCACCCGCCGAAGGGTCACGCTAGAGCCAGAAGGGTCACGCTGGGGCTGGAAGGGGGTCACGAACGCCTCTCGCGCCGCTCCAGTTGCCGACTACACGAGGTGGAACTCGATCCGGCGACCATTGCGTGGGCAAATCGGACCACTGCGCGGGGCCGGTGCCGCCCGTCAGCCAGGCGGCCGGGCAGCCGCGAGGCGATTAGCCTGCGGCTGCCCGTTCCCTCCTAGGCGTGCTGATCCCCCCGCGGCAATCCGGCCTCAGTCGCTTGCCACCTCGCTGCCCACGAACGGATCGTCAGGGACTCCCGGACCGCCGTCTGGCGTTCCCGCGCCCACCATGGCCGGGATGCCCTCGTCCTCCTCCTGGGGCGGGTAGGCCTCTTCGCCGTGCACGGCCAGGTCGCCGACCACCAGCTCAGAATCAGGCATCCGGAGCGGTGTGAAGAACTTAATGACGCGCAGGATCGCATAGGTAACGAACGCGTCCCAGATGATGACCGTAAGCGCCGCGCCCGCCTGGATCAGCAATTGCCTGGGGTGCCCGTAGAACAGCCCGGCCACGGTCGACGGCGCGCCCTTGCCGACGCCGAGATAGACGATCATCTTGGGATCGGCGAGCAGGCCGACAAGCAAGCCGCCGGCCAGGCCGGCGAAACCGTGCGTGTACACCACGCCGAGAGCGTCGTCGACCTTGTTGAACGGCCAGACCTTGCGCGGCAGGTAAGCGAACAGGGCCCAGACGATGGCCGCGTCGACGAGTCCGATGATGATGGCGCCGACGCCGTTGACGTAACCGGCCGCAGGCGTGATGCCGACGAGACCGCAGATCATGCCGTTGACGCCGCCGAGGAACGTGGCCTTCTTCTCCTTGCCGAAGGCCATGTCCATGATGATCCAGGTCATCATCGCGACAGCAGTGGCCAGGTTCGTGTTGACGACAGCTGCCGTGGCGTCCGCGCCGGCGAAGTACGGGTCCCCGCCGTTGAAGCCGTTCCAGCCGAGCCACAGGATGCCGGCCCCAACCGCGA
>Ga0335075_10015419_pt1 | contig 11451 bp, 11 predicted proteins | sample Lox_Sample_24_FD_206723 | JGI IMG/M metagenome (GOLD analysis project Ga0335075, IMG submission 206723) | Soil microbial communities from Loxahatchee National Wildlife Refuge, Florida, United States - Lox_Sample_2.4 | ecosystem: Environmental > Terrestrial > Soil > Wetlands | place: USA...
CGCAAGGTCAGCGCAGGACACCCGGGAGCTCGCGGAAAGCGACCTGACCAGGGCTCTTCGCGCTGTCTTCAGCCAGCCGGACTTCCGTGCCCTGCTGGCCGGGAAGGACGGCGCCGAGGAGCTGCTGGGCGAGCTCGAGAGCGCGGCGCATCAGGTTTTCCTCGCCCGCAAGTTCTACAACGACGCTGTCGCCGCCACCCACGTTGCCAGGCACCGGCCGCTCGCCAGGGTGCTGCGGCTGGCCGGGAACGCGCCTAACCCGGAGTTCTTCGAGATCGACGACTCGCTCGCGCCAGCCAATGAGGCCGGGCCGTCGACCGACCTGCCGCACCTCACCAGGTGACGTCCGGCCAGATTTTTTGGACCACCGGGCACGTGTATTGCTATCGTTGATCGTAGGAGCTAGCAGTAGCGCTTCTCCGGTGTCAGTGAAAGCGTTACCTGCGCCGGGCGCTGGCCGCAGCGGCGTACCGCCGGCAGCGAGCACGGGGCGGGTCGGGCCAGGCGCCTACGATAGAAGCGTCGTCGACAGCGAGAGGTGAGGTTCGCCGTGTCCGTCCAGAGTGATCCCCAGCAGGCTGCGCACAAGGGCACGAGCCGGGTCAAGCGCGGCATGGCCGACATGCTCAAGGGCGGCGTGATCATGGACGTCGTTACGCCTGAGCAGGCGAAGATCGCCGAGGATGCCGGCGCCGTCGCGGTCATGGCGCTGGAGCGCGTGCCCGCGGACATCCGCGCGCAGGGCGGCGTGGCCAGGATGAGCGACCCGGACATGATCGACGGGATCATCAGCGCGGTCTCGATCCCGGTGATGGCCAAGTGCCGGATCGGCCACTTCGTCGAGGCGCAGGTGCTGCAGGCGATCGGAGTGGATTACATCGACGAGTCCGAGGTGCTGACCCCGGCGGACGAGGCGTACCACGTCGACAAGTGGGCCTTCACCGTGCCGTTCGTCTGCGGGGCCACCAACCTCGGCGAGGCGCTGCGCCGGATCACCGAGGGCGCCGCGATGATCAGGTCCAAGGGTGAGGCTGGCACCGGCAACGTCATCGAGGCCACGAGGCACATGCGCTCGATCAGGGCCGAGATCCGCAAGCTGACGACGCTGTCGCCGGACGAGCTGTTCACCGCGGCCAAGGAGCTGCAGGCGCCGTATGATCTGGTCGCCGAGGTCGCTGCCGCGGGCAAGCTCCCGGTGGTGCTGTTCACAGCCGGCGGGCTCGCGACTCCGGCGGACGCGGCCATGATGATGCAGCTCGGCGCCGAGGGAGTGTTCGTCGGCTCCGGGATCTTCAAGTCCGGCGACCCGGCCGCCCGGGCAGCGGCCATCGTCAAGGCCACCACCTTCTACGACGACCCGGACGTGATCGCGAAGGTGTCGCGGGGTCTCGGTGAGCCGATGGTCGGCATCAACCTGGACACGCTGCCGCCGGAGCAGCGCTACGCGGGCCGCGGGTGGTGACGGCGCCGCCGGTTGGCGTGCTGGCCCTGCAGGGTGACGTCGCCGAGCACATGCGCGCGCTCCGGGCCTCCGGAGCTGAGCCAGCGACGGTGCGCCGGGCGGATGAGCTGGACGAGGTCGAGGGCCTGGTCATCCCGGGCGGGGAATCCACCACGATCTGGAAGCTCATCGACAACTTCGGGCTGGCGGAGCCGCTGCGCAAGCGAATCGCCGACGGGATGCCGGTGTTCGGCTCCTGCGCCGGGATGATCATGCTCGCGGACCGCCTGCCAGACCCGGCCGCTGGCCAGCAAACGCTCGGCGGCATCGACATGACGGTCCGGCGTAACGCGTTCGGCCGGCAGGTCGACTCGTTCGAGTGTGACCTGGACATCGCCGGCGTCGACGGGCCGAAGTACCGCGCGGTCTTTATCCGGGCGCCGTGGGTGGAGGACGTCGGGCCCGATGTCGAGATTCTTGCTACCGACCCCGGCACTAGTAGGATCGTCGCCGTTCGCCAGGGTCGGGCACTGGCTACCTCGTTTCACCCCGAGCTCACCCCGGACTGGCGGATTCACGAACTGTTCGTCGCAATGGTGAGGGAACGAGCATGAGCGGCCACTCCAAGTGGGCGACCACCAAGCACAAGAAGGCGGCCGTCGACGCCAAGCGCGGCAAGCTGTTTGCCAAGCTGATCAAGAACGTAGAGGTGGCGGCGCGCAGCGGCGGACCCGACCCGGCGGGCAACCCCACCCTCTACGACGCGGTGCAGAAGGCCAAGAAGAACTCGGTGCCGAACGACAACATCGACCGGGCGATCCGGCGCGGCGGCGGCCTCGAGGCCGGCGGCGCCGCCTACGAGTCGATCACGTACGAGGGCTATGCCCCCGGCGGCGTGGCGGTGCTGGTCGAGTGCCTGACCGACAACCGGAACAGGGCGGCGTCTGACGTCCGGGTCGCCTTCACCCGCAACGGCGGGTCCATGGCCGATCCCGGCTCGGTCTCTTACCTGTTCAGCCGCCGCGGCGTCGTCATCGTGCCCAAGGCCAGCGGCGTGACGGAGGACGACGTGCTCACTGCCGTGCTCGACGCGGGCGCGGAGGAGGTAACCGACCTGGGCGAGTCGTTCGAGGTGGTCAGCGAGCCTGGCGATCTGGTCGCGGTCCGGACGGCGCTGCAGGAAGCCGGGCTGGACTACGAGTCAGCCGAGCGCCCCTTCCTGCCCTCGGTCGAGGTGGACCTCGACGAGGAGAACGCCAGGAAGGTGTTCAGGCTCGTCGACGCGCTCGAGGACTCCGACGACGTGCAGGACGTCTATGCCAACTACAACGTGACCGACGACATCATGGAGAAGCTCGGGTGAGCTTCGCTGCCGCGACGTCGGCCTGCCCATGAGGGCGGTCCGGGCAGGTACTCCGTGACCGGCCTCGATATCCGCCCGCTGACCGGGGCAGATGACATCGAGGCGGAGCTCGACCTGCGTCGCCGTGCCTTCGGGCCGATCAGCACGGCAGAACGCCCGGACTGGGTGACAGCCGTCCAGGCCAGCATCAGGGCCGGGGCGCTCATCGGCGTCTTCGACGGCAAGCGGCTGGTTGCGAGCGCGCGTTACCACCCGATGCGGCAGTGGTGGCGCGGCCGGTGCCTGCCGATGGCCGGCGTGGCCGGGGTCAAGGTAGCGCCCGAACTCCGCGGTCGCGGCACCGGCAAGGCCATGATGGCCGCGCTGCTGGCCGAGATCAGTCACCGCGGCTATCCGGTGTCCGTGCTGTATCCGAGCACCGTGCCGCTGTACCGGTCGATGGGCTGGGAGCTGGCCGGCGGCAGGTACGAGACCTACCTGCCTGCCAGGTCGCTGGCACAGCTAGCGCCGGCGGATCCGCTGCTGAGTGCCGATGCCCAGCGTCCAGCAGCTGCCGGCGGTCCCGGAACGGGCAGCAGGCCGGCCGCCGGATCCCTGCGGCGGGCAGAGCCCGGTGACGAGGCCGCTGTCGTCAAGGTCATCGGCGAGGTGCACGCGGCGCTGCGGCAGTGCGGGCCAAGTACCCGTGACCCTGCCGATCTCGACGGGTGGCTCGCGGACGACGATAACTTCGCCTACCTCGCCGATGACGGGTTCGTCAGCTACCAGTGGTCCCGCAGGCACCGGGAGATCGACGTCCGCTGGCTGGTGGCCGGCTCGGCGGCGACTGCCCGCGCGTTGTTGCAGATCCTCGCCTCGCACGGGTCCATGGCCGACCGCATCCGCACTTGCCTTGGCCCGGACGACCCGGCGACCTGGCTGACCTGGGAGGCGGACGCCGCCCTGAGGCTGCGCGGCCGCTGGATGCTGCGCCTCGTGAACGCGCCCGCCGCCATCGCGGGCCGCGGGTTTCCGGCCGGCGGCGCCGTCTCGGTTCCGGTCGAGCTTGCCGACCGGCAGCTGCCCGCCAACGCCGGCCGCTGGCAGCTCACCATCGGCGGTGGCACCGGCGTGCTCGACCGCGCGGGCGAGCCGGCCGCTCGGCCCGATAACGTCCTCCGCCTCAGCGCGCGCGGTCTCGCGGCTCTGTACGCGGGCATTCCGCTCAGCACACTGCGCATGGCCGGCCTGGCAGCCGGCCCGGCTGCGAACGACGATGCGCTCGACGGCGCGTTCGCCTGCAATGCCTTCATGATCGACAATTTCTAGCCGTTTGCCTCCGGGCCACTGGCGGGGGATCCGGGAGGTTGTGCCCCCGGGCAAGTAGCAGCCGTCGGCGCGCCGTCGCGACTCACCGGCGCTCCTGCCGGTAATGTCACCGAACAGGTGTTCGCTGCGGGCCCGGTTGCCCGCACCGGCGCACAGGCAGAGTCGGCTCGGGACGGTGACGGTTGCGCGTGCTCGGCGTGGACCCGGGGCTGACCCGCTGCGGAGTCGGCGTGATCGAGGGGGAGCCCGGGCGCCCGCTCCGGCTGGTCGGCACCGATGTCATCAGCACCCCCGTAGCTGATGACATCGGCGCCCGGCTGCTAGCGCTCGAGGTCGGCATCGACGGCTGGCTAGCCCGTTACCGTCCGGATGCGGTTGCGGTGGAACGGGTCTTCTCCCAGCACAACGTGCGTACGGTCATGGGGACCGCGCAGGCCGGCGCGGTGGCGATCGTGTGCGCCGCGCGGCGCGGCGTGCCGGTGGCGCTGCACACGCCAAGCGAGGTCAAGGCCGCGGTCACCGGGACCGGCCAGGCCGGGAAGCAGCAGGTCACCGAGATGGTGATGCGGCTGCTGCGGCTGGGCGACCCGCCGCGGCCGGCTGACAGCGCGGACGCGCTGGCGCTGGCCATCTGTCACCTATGGCGGGGCGCGGCCGAGCAGCGGCTCGCGGCTGCGGTACGGAAATTCCATGATCAGGGAGACTTATGGGTGTCATGGCGCACCTAAGTCTCCGCGATCACAGCGACGGAGGTAGACCATGATCGCGCACGTGACCGGCTCCGTTGACGCGGTCGCTCCCGACGGTGCCGTGATCGATGTCGGCGGCGTGGGCCTGCTGGTGCAGTGCACTCCCGGCACCCTGGCCCGGCTGCGGGTGGGGGAGCGTACAAGGGTGGCGACCTCCCTGGTGGTCCGCGAGGACTCTCTTACTTTGTACGGGTTCGCGACCGAGGATGAGCGCACTACCTTCGAGCTCCTGCAGACCGCCAGCGGAGTCGGGCCACGGCTGGCCCAGGCCATGCTGGCCGTCCTGAGCCCGGACGCGCTGCGCCGCGCAGTCGCGGCAGAGGACCTCGTGGTACTGACCTCGGTCCCCGGCATCGGCCGCAAGGGCGCGCAGCGCATCGTGCTGGAGCTCGCCGGCCGGCTGGGCGCCCCGGCGGACACGGGGGCCGTCAACGGTGCTGCAGCCGCGGCAGGCGGTAGCGCGACCGCCCTACCGCAATGGCGGGACCAGGTCAGGGCGGGGCTGGTCAGCCTCGGCTGGCAGGCCAGGGAAGCCGAGCAGGCCATTGCGGCCGTCGAGCCCGACCTGGCGGCGCCAGACGGCGAGCAGCCGGCCGAAGTCGACGTTGCCGTGGCGCTGCGAGCCGCGCTGCGCGTGCTGGGGCGGACATGACCGCCGCCATGGGTGATCGCCGGGGCCAGCCCGACCGGATGGTGTCGGCGCTCGCGGATGCCGAGGACCAGGTCGTCGAGGGCGCGCTCCGGCCGAAGCGGCTCAGCGAGGTGATCGGCCAGGACCGCGTCCGCGAGCAGCTGTCGCTGGTTCTGGAGGGTGCCCTGCGGCGCGGCCGGCCGCCCGACCACGTCCTGCTGTCCGGGCCACCCGGACTGGGGAAGACGACGCTCGCCATGATCGTCGCGGCCGAGCTCGGCGCGCCGCTGCGCATCACGAGCGGGCCCGCGATCGAGCGAGCCGGCGATCTGGCCGCGATCCTGTCCACTCTCACGCCGGGCGAGGTTGTCTTCATCGACGAGATCCACCGGGTGGCAAGGCCCGCGGAGGAGATGCTGTACCTGGCGATGGAGGACTTCCGGGTCGACATCGTGATCGGCAAGGGGCCGGGCGCGACCGCGATCCCGCTGGACATCGCGCCGTTCACGCTGGTCGGGGCGACAACCAGGGCCGGGCTGCTGCCAGCCGCGCTGCGGGACAGGTTCGGCTTCACCGCGCACCTGGATTTCTACGAGCCGGCCGAGCTGGGGATCATCGTCCGCCGCTCGGCCAGCCTGCTGGGGGTGGAACTGCGAGACGACGGAGCGGAGGAGATCGCCGGCCGGTCCCGCGGGACGCCCAGGATCGCCAACCGCCTGCTGCGCCGGGTACGTGACTTTGCCGAGGTGCGCGGGGACGGAGTCGTGACCAGAGACTGCGCCAGGGCCGCGCTCGACCTTTACGAGGTGGACCGCACCGGCCTGGACCGGCTCGATCTCGCCGTCCTCGGTGCGCTGGTCCGCCGGTTCGGCGGCGGTCCGGTGGGCCTCTCTACCCTGGCGGTAGCCGTGGGGGAGGAGGCTGAGACGGTCGAGGTCGTGGCTGAGCCGTTCCTGGTCCGGGCCGGCCTGATGGCCAGGACACCGCGCGGGAGGGTGGCCACCCCCGCTGCCTGGGAGCATCTCGGCCTGCCGGTTCCCCGCCAGGCTGCCTGGCTGCGGCAGGCTGTTCCAGGCCCGGACTGGCCAGCCGGAGGTGCCGTCGGCGAGGATGGGACTACAACGCTGTTTGATTGACGTTGGATAGACAGGAAGGATCGTTGCCAGACCGAATTGTCACGTTGGGTCGCGGTAGGGTCACGATCACTCCGCAGACGCCGTAGCCTGTTGGTGCGCCGAGTGCGCGCCGCTACACTGCGGCAGTTGGTCCAAGACACGCCAATTCGGCGCTGCCACCGGGTCCGCACCTCCGGTGCCGGCCAGCATGCTGGCCGCCGGGGCACAACTAACCGGGAAGGATGCCCCTGTTATGGGGATGAATTTTCTCGCCGCCGCAGCGACGACAGCTAAGTCCAGCAGTACCGGCAGTGACAGCTCGTTCCTCATCATCCTTGTCATCTTCGGGGTGCTGATGATCTTCATGTTCAGGTCGCAGCGGAGGCGCCAGCGGTCTGCCCAGGACACCCAGCGCGGTGTGGTGATCGGCTCGCGCATCCGCACCACGTTCGGCGTCTATGGCACCATCGTGGACGCGGACGATCGCAACGTGATCGTCGAGGTGGCACCGGGCACGCAGATCAAGATGCTGCGCCAGGCCGTCGCGGCCGTGGTTCCCGACGACGAGCCCGACGGTGTGCATCACACCGTGCCGGAGCCTGACGACGAGACCACGCCAGACGACGGCTTCTACACGCCGGACGAGGACCAGAACCAGAACGGCGACGGCACGGCTGCCAAGCCCGGCGATCGCAGCGACCTGACCATCTAGCTAGCCGGGTTAGTCACTGATCGACCGAAGGACAGGACCCCGTGGCCCCTCGCAGCACCCCCACCTCATACCCCTGGCGCTACCTCGCCGCCCTGGGAGCAGTGCTCATCGTCATGCTCGTGAGCGTGCTCGGCACCAACATCTTCAGCCCGTCCGACTGGCACAAGAGCTTCGTCGTCGGTCGCGGCCTCGACCTCTCCAGCGGCACCTCGATCACGCTGAAGGCGGTGACGCCCAACGGCAAGACGCCGAGCGCGGCGTCGATGAACAAGGCCGTGCAGATCATCACCGACCGGGTTGAGGCCACTGGCCTGACCGGGTCGTCGGTGGTGCCGCAGGCGGGTGACGAGATCGTCGTCTCGGTGCCGGGCGCGGGCGCGCAGAAGGTCGAGACACTGGTCGGTGAGACGGCGCTGCTGCGCATGAGGCAGGTGCTGCTCGAGGCATCGAACTACACCACGGGAACGTCGTCCTCGACGTCCAAGCCGAAGGCGAGTACCAGCCCGTCGCCGTCGGCGTCGACCACCAAGTCGGCTTCGAGCTCGCCGTCGCCGTCGGCTTCTACGACCCCGAGCACATCACCCTCACCGTCCAGCTCGGCCAGCCCGAGCACGTCGAGCTCGACCAAGCAGGTGCTGTCCACCACCGCTGACGGGACTGGCGACCCGGGCGCGCTGTCGCAGGGCACGAAGCGGCTGTTCAACGAGCTCAACTGCAACACCGACTGGAAGTCGGTGATCTACCACAGCAATCCGAACGGCTGGTCCAACCCGAAGGTGCAGACGGTCACCTGCCTCGACGGGACTAAGTACGCACTCGCCGCGGCCGTGGTCCAGGGCAGCGACCTGACTAACGTGCAGGCGGTGGACGAGTCGACCGGCTGGATCGTCAGCTTCGACGTCAAGCAGCCAGCCGCCACTGCGCTCGGCAACCTGACCACGACGATGGCCAAGGACTACTACAGCGGCGGCACCGCGACGTCACCCCTCGACTTCCTCGGGGTCGACCTGGACGGCACGCTGCAAGGCGCGCCGCCGGAGGTGCAGACGGCGTTCTCGACGTCTGGTCAGATCCAGGGCAGCACCACTGACCCGTTCACCCAGACGCAGGCCGACAACCTCGCCGACGTGCTGAAGTACGGCAGCCTGCCGCTGACGTTCAAGACGCTATACGTCTCGTCGGTCTCGCCGTCGCTTGGCTCCGACCAGCTGTCGGCCGGGCTGTTCGCGGCCATGGTGGGGCTGCTGCTGGTGGTGATCTACTCGTTCATCTACTACCGCGGGCTCGGCGTGGTATCGGTGTCGAGCCTGGCGATCGCCGCGTCGATCTCTTACCTCGCGGTTGTGCTGCTGAGCAAGTACGAGAGCTTCACGCTGGACCTGGCCGGCATCGCCGGCCTGATCGTGGCCATCGGCATCACGGCCGACTCGTTCATCGTGTTCTTCGAGCGATTGCGGGACGAGGTGCGCGAGGGCAGATCGCTGCGGGCAGCGGTTGAGCGTGGCTGGACCAGGGCCAGGCGGACGATCCTGGTGTCCGACACCGTGTCGTTCCTCGCCGCGCTGCTGCTCTACATCCTGTCGATCGGCGACGTGCGCGGATTCGCGTTCACGCTCGGCCTGACCACGCTGGTCGACGTGCTGGTGGTCTTCCTCTTCACGAAGCCGATGATCACCCTGCTGGCCCGGACCAACTTCTACGGCCAGGGCCATCCGCTCTCCGGCCTCGACCCGGCCAGGCTGGGCGCCCGAGCGCCGTGGCGCGGCAGCCGCCGGCCAGTTCCGGCCGGACCGGCCGGGAGTGCCACAACATCCAGGGCCACGACAACCACCAGCAAGGAGGCGTGATGTCGCGGCTCGGGAACGTCACCGGCCGACTGTACCGCGGCGAGGTCTCGCTCAACTTCGTCAGCCGGCAGAAGCTGTGGTACACGATCTCCGGCTGCATCCTGGTGATCAGCCTGCTGGCACTGATCTTCCGCGGGCTCGACTACAGCGTCGACTTCAAGGGTGGGTCGGAGTTCACAGTCCCGGCCGCCTCATCGGTGAAGCCGGTCACTCAGGCCGGGCTGGAGCAGGTCGTCGAGCAGAACGGCGGCTCCAACCCGACCGCGACTAAGGTGTCGCCGTTCAACGGGACGGCTCCGAGCTGGCAGGTCCAGACCTCGCAGCTGACGACGGGTCAGTCGTTCAAGATCCTCAGTCAGCTGGAGAAGACGTACGGCTTCTCCACCAGCCAGACCTCCGTCACATCGGTCGGGGCAAGCTGGGGCGGGCAGGTCACCCAGAAGGCGGTCGAGGCACTCATCGCCTTCCTGATCGTGGTTGTGCTGTACCTGTCGATCGCGTTCGAGTGGCGCATGGCGGCCGCGGCGTTCGTCGCGCTCGCGCATGACATCGTGATCACGGTGGGCGTCTACGCGCTGACCGGGTTCCAGGTCAGCCCGGCCACGGTCATCGGCCTGCTGACCATCCTGGGCTACTCGCTGTACGACACCGTCGTCGTGTTCGACAAGGTCCGCGAGAATACCGCGCCCATCCTGGGCACCCGCAAGAGCACTTACAGCGAGGCAGCGAACCTGGCGCTGAACCAGACCCTGGTCCGCTCCATCAACACCTCGCTGACAGCGCTGCTGCCCGTCACCGCGATCCTGGTGGTCGGCACGCTGCTGCTCGGCAATGGCGAACTGAAGGACCTGTCGCTGGTGCTGTTCGTCGGCATGCTGTCCGGTACCTACTCGTCGATCTGCATCGCCACGCCGGTGCTCGCGGACCTGAAAGAGCGCGAGCAGCCGTACAAGGCGCTGGCCAAGCAGGTCGCACTGCGCGCGGCAGGCGGGCGTGCTGCGCAGCGTCGCGCCAAGGCGGCTGCTGCCAGCACTCCGGGTACCGCCACGGCCCGCAGGGCCGGCGGCAGTGGCGACGCCACGACCGGCAACGGCAGCGGCGCGACTGCTATCGGGCTGGCCGCGCCAGATCTGATGGGCGCGGACATGGCTGACGCGGATCTGGCTGACTCTGATGCTCCGGGCCAGGGGGCGGCGAGCCGCCTTAGTACCGCGGCCGGTGCCGATGTCGCGGGCCAGGGGGATCTCGGTGGCGACGCTGACACCGGCGGCGATGACCTCGGCGACGAGGACGTCGTGGCGGCGTCGCGGCCGGCTGCGGGAAGCCCAGCGCGCGCGACACCCGCGAGGACTCCTGGAACGCGACAGCAGCCGGTACGTCGCACAGCGGCGCAGCGGCGCCCGAGCGGCAAGAAGAAGCGGCGGTAGCGCCAGCGACGACGGCGCAGGCCGACGTACACGGTGCAGCCAGGGGACACGGTGCAGCCAGGGGACACGATGGAACCAGGGGACACGGTGCAGCCAGCGGACACGATGGAACAAACAGACATCGGCGCGCTGCTGAAGTCCAGGATCCGCGACATTCCGGACTACCCGCAGCCCGGCGTCCTGTTCAAGGACATCACGCCGCTGCTGTCCGACGCTGACGCGTTCGCCGCCTCGGTTGCCGCCCTGGCAGCCGGGCACGAGGGCGTGACCAAGGTCGCTGGCATCGAGGCTCGCGGCTTCATCCTGGCCGCACCGGTCGCCCTCCGGCTAGGCGCCGGGTTCGTGCCTGTCCGCAAAATGGGCAAGCTGCCCGGCGATACCTACGCCGAGTCGTATGACCTCGAATATGGCACCGCCACCATCGAGGTCCATACCGATGCATTTAATACGTTCGATCGCGTTTTGATCATCGATGACGTGCTTGCAACCGGTGGCACCGCAGCGGCGACCGCGTCGCTCGTCAGCCGAGCCGGCGCCACAGTCGTCGGTCTCACGGTCCTGCTTGAGCTGGAGTTTCTTGGCGGCCGGGCGAAGCTTCCCGGTATCGACGTCCGGTCGCTCCTCTCGGTCTGAACCGACGTCCATACCCGGGAGCCAGCGCCAGCAGCAAGACCCGGAGCCAGGCCCCTCCGGAATAGCCCGCCGATAGACTTGTTGCTACGGCAGACGTGAGGAGCGCATGTGGCCGGTGACGTGGCAACGGCCGGAACGGCCGGATCCGACGTCACCCGGGAGCCGTACGGGGTGACGCCGGAGCCTGGCATGCCTGCGAGTGCCGAGGCCGAGCCGCGACCGGAC
>Ga0335075_10015420_pt1 | contig 11451 bp, 12 predicted proteins | sample Lox_Sample_24_FD_206723 | JGI IMG/M metagenome (GOLD analysis project Ga0335075, IMG submission 206723) | Soil microbial communities from Loxahatchee National Wildlife Refuge, Florida, United States - Lox_Sample_2.4 | ecosystem: Environmental > Terrestrial > Soil > Wetlands | place: USA...
CCGAGTCCGGGCTGCTGCCCGACGGCGCGCTGCAACTGGTCAGCGGGAGTGCCGGAGACCTGCTCGATCACCTCACCGAACAGGACCTGCTCAGCTTCACCGGATCGGCAAGCACCGCCCAGCGGCTGCGGTCGCACCCGAACATCGTCGCGCGCTCGGTGCGGTTCAACGCCGAAGCCGACTCGCTCAACATGTCGATCCTCGGCCCCGACGCCACCCCGGGCACACAAGCGTTCGACCGGTACGTCACGCAGTTGGTCACCGAGATGACCGTCAAGGCCGGCCAGAAGTGCACGGCGATCCGCCGCGCCTTCGTCCCCGAGGCGCAGACCGGCGCCGTGACCGAGGCGGTGAACGACAAGCTGGCCGCCATCGTCGTCGGGAACCCGGCCGACAAGTCGGTGCGGATGGGCGCGCTGGCCAGCCTCGACCAGCGGGAAGAGGTTCGCCGGTCGCTCAAGGCGCTGGAGGCGGCCGCCCGCATCGTGTTCGGCGACCCGGAGCACGTGCAGGTTGTCGGGGCCGACGCCACCCGCGGAGCGTTCCTCTCCCCTATCCTGCTGCGGGCCGACGACGCCCGCCGCGCTGAAGTTCACGAGGTGGAGGCCTTCGGGCCGGTCGCCACCCTGATCGGTTACCGTGACACGGCCGACGTCATCGATCTCGCTGCCCTGGGCAAGGGCAGCCTGGCCGGTTCGGTCGTCACCGACGACCCGGACTTCGCCCGCGATATTGTCCTCGGCACCGCCCACTGGCATGGCCGCCTGCTCGTGCTGGACTCCGACGCCGCGCCCGAATCCACCGGCCACGGCTCGCCGCTGCCCATGCTGGTCCACGGCGGTCCCGGGCGCGCGGGCGGCGGCGAGGAGATGGGCGGCATGCGCGGCGTGTTCCAGCACATGCAGCGCACCGCCATCCAGGCCAGCCCCCGCATGCTGCAGGCGGCCACCGGCCGCTGGGTCAAGGGCGCCCCGCGCCTGAGCGACGGCGCCCACCCGTTCACCAAGCCGATCTCCCGGCTGCGCATCGGTGACACCATCACCGGCGGCCCGCGCACCGTGACGGTCGAGGATATCGAGCACTTCGCCGAGTTCACCGGCGACACGTTCTACGCGCACACCGACGAGGAAGCCGCCGCGAAGAACCCGTTCTTCGGCGGCCGGGTGGCGCACGGGTACCTCATCCTCGCGTTCGCCGCGGGACTGTTCGTCCAGCCCGACTTCGGTCCCGTGCTCGCGAACTACGGCATCGACAACCTCCGTTTCGTGGCTCCGGTCAAGCCTGGAGATGAGATGACCGTGACCCTGACCTGCAAGCAGATCAGCCCGCGCCCCGGCGACTACGGGGAGGTCCGCTGGGACGCCGAGGTCACCAACGGCGAAGGCGCCATCGTGGCCGCCTACGACGTGCTAACCATGGTGGCGAAGGAGTGGGACGCATGACAGTAGCTAGCGAGCCGGATCTGCGGGCGCACTTCGACGAGACGATCGCGGCGCAGCGCCGGATCGAGCCGCGGGACTGGATGCCGGACAAGTACCGGGCCACGATGATCCGCCAGATCGCACAGCACGCACACTCGGAGATCATCGGCATGCAGCCCGAAGGCAACTGGATCACCCGCGCGCCGTCACTGCGGCGCAAGGCGATCCTGCTGGCCAAGGTGCAGGACGAGGCCGGGCATGGCATGTATCTCTACAGCGCCGCCGAGACCCTGGGTGCCGACCGCGCCGACCTCACCGGCAAGCTGATCAGCGGCCGGCAGAAGTACTCCTCGATCTTCAACTACCCGACGCTGACGTATGCCGACGTCGGCGTCATCGGCTGGCTGGTGGACGGTGCCGCGATCTGCAACCAGGTGCCGCTGTGCCGGTCGTCCTACGGCCCCTACGCGCGGGCGATGATCCGGATCTGCAAGGAGGAGTCGTTCCACCAGCGGCAGGGCTACGAGCTGCTGCTGACGATGATGCGCGGCAGCCAGGCTCAGCGGGAGATGGTGCAGGACGCCACGAACCGGTTCTGGTGGCCGTCGCTGATGATGTTCGGCCCGCCCGATGACGCCTCGCCCAACACCGAGCAGTCCATGGCCTGGGGCATCAAGCGGCACACCAATGACGAACTGCGGCAACGCTTCGTCGACATGACCGTCCCGCAGGCGGAGAAGCTCGGCGTCACGCTGCCCGACCCGGAGCTGCGCTGGAACGATGAGCGCGGCCACTACGACTTCGGCGCCGTGGACTGGGACGAGCTCAAGGCCGTCATCGCCGGCAACGGCCCCTGCAACGCCCAGCGGATCGCGCGCCGCAAGGCGGCACACGACGACGGCGCCTGGGTCCGCGAGGCCGCCATCGCCCACGCGCGGAAAAACGAAAACCATGATCCCGAACGGACAGGGCTGACTCTGGCGGTGACCCGTGACTGAGCCGCAGTGGCCGCTGTACGAGGTGTTCCTGCGCGGCAAGCGCGGGCTTAACCACGTGCACGTCGGCAGCCTGCACGCCGCCGACCCGGAGATGGCCCTGCGCCACGCCCGCGACCTCTACACCCGGCGCAACGAGGGCGTCAGCATCTGGGTGGTCAGAGCGTCGGACATCACCGCGTCGAGCCCGGATGAGAAGGACCCGTTCTTCAAGCCTTCCGGCGACAAGGTCTACCGCCATCCGACGTTCTACGAGATCCCCGACGACGTCCCCCACATGTGAGGGAACCCGGCATGACTGCTTTTGCCATGAATGACGACCATGACAACCCGTACGCCCTGCTGGGCGACGACCACGACGACGGTCACCGCTGGGCCTTCGGCACCGGGTTCACCGACCCGCTTGAGGGCATCGACACAACCGTTCCGGCGGGCCTCGACGCCGGCGCGCTGGCCAGGTACTGCCTCGCCCTGGGCGACGACGCGCTGATCTACAGCCACCGCCTGCAGGAATGGGTGACCCACATGCCCGAACTCGAGGAGGAGACGGCGATCGCCAACATCGCGCTGGACCTGCTCGGCCAGGCGCGGATGCTGCTTGCCAGGGCGGGCGGCATCCTCGGGCAGACCGAGGATCAGCTCGCCTTCTTCCGCGCCGAGAAGGACTTCAGGAACGTTCGCCTCGCCGAGCACGCCGACGCCGACTTCGCCGAACTCGTCGGCCGCCTGCTGATCTTCTCTGCCTGGCGGCTGGCGCTCTTCGCCGAACTGTCGGCCGCGCCCGACCCCGTCCTTGCGGCGATCGCCGCCAAAGGGGTCAACGAGCTCACCTACCACCGGGACTACGCGGCCCAGTGGGTGGTGCGGCTCGGCGACGGCACCGAGGAGTCGCACGACCGCATGCAGCGCGCGCTCGGCACCCTATGGCCGCTGACGGGCGAGTTGTTCCGGCCGGACGCCGACGCCGTGGCCAGCGCTGATCCCGGCGCGGTTACGGTGCCGGCCTTCATGGGCGTGATCGACACGGTGCTCGCCGCCGCCGGGCTTGAGCGCCCGGACGCGGTATCCCCCCCTGCGGTGGCCGGCCGCACGGGCCGGGACGGCGTTCACACCGAGGCGATGGGCTACATCCTGGCCGAACTGCAATCCGTCGCCCGCGCCAACCCGGACGCGACATGGTGACCGTGGCGGCGGCCTACGATATCGCCGCGGGCACGCCCGACCCCGAACTGCCGATGCTGACCGTCGCCGACCTCGGCATCCTGCGCGCGGTGAACGCGACGGCCGACGGCGTCGTGGTGACGATCACCCCGACCTACAGCGGCTGCCCGGCGATGCGCGAGATCAGCGCGGACATCACGCATCGCCTTACCCGCGCCGGCTGTGACCGCGTCACCGTCAGGACCCAGCTCGCCCCGCCCTGGAGCAGTGACTGGATCACCGCCGACGGCAGGCGCAAGCTCGCCGAAGCCGGCATCGCACCTCCTGCCCCCGCCCCGGTCCGCCCTACCGCCCCAGTCCGCCCTACCGCCCCGGTCCGCCCCGGCGCCCCAGTCCGCCCCGGCGCCCCGGTCCGCCCTACCGCCCCTCGAGGCTCCGGGCCCGTCCCGCTGACGCTGGGCCGCCCGGCCCCCGCGGGCTGCCCGCGATGCGGCTCGTCCCGGACCCGCCGCACAGCCGAGTTCAGCGCCACGGCATGCAAATCCCTGTACCGGTGCGACGAGTGCGGCGAGCCCTTCGAAGCGGTGAAGCCCCTGTGACCCCCGGGCCGCGGCCACCAGCCGGCTTCTACCCGCTCGTCGTCGCCGACGTCGAGCCGCTCACCGACGACTCCGCCGCGATCACCTTCACGGTGCCCCGCGAGCTGGCCGGGACCTTCGCCTTCGCGGCGGGACAGTCCCTGACCATCCGCCGCGGCGATCAGCGGCGCTCGTATTCGATCTGCGCCCCGGCCGGGGCTCACCCGCGGATCGGCGTCCGCGAGGTACCCGGCGGCGCCGTGTCCGGGTGGCTCGTCCGCCAGGTCAAGGCCGGCGACACCCTCGAGGTCCAGGCGCCGGGCGGCAGGTTCACCCCCGACCTCAGCCAGCCCGGGCAGCACGTCCTGATCGCCGCCGGCTCGGGCATCACCCCGATGATGTCAATCGCCGCCTCCGTGCTGGCCGCCGACGACAAGTCGACAGTCACCCTGCTGTACGGCAACCGGCGCAGCGGGACGGTCATGTTCGCCGACGAGGTCGCCGACCTCAAGGACGCCTATCCGGCGCGGATGCGGATCATTCACGTCCTATCGCGCGAGCCGCAGGAGGTTGAGCTGTACAGCGGGCGCCTCGACCGCGAACGGCTCGCCCGGCTGCTGCCCGTGACCGTCAGCGTCGGAGCCGTGGACCACTGGTGGCTGTGCGGCCCTTATCGAATGGTCACCGACGCCATCGACATCCTCACCAGCCTCGGCGTGGGCGCCGAGCGCATCCACCGCGAGCTGTTCTGGGTCGGTGACGACCTCCCACCCACCTCCCCTCCCCCCTTCACTGCCACCCACGACGAGCCCCCAGTGGGTGACGGCTCCAGCGTGACCGTCATCCTCGACGGGAGATCGTCCACCCTCACGCTCCCGCCTGGGACGCCCATCCTTGACGGTGCCCAGAAGATCCGGCCCGATCTGCCCTTCGCCTGCAAGGGCGGCATCTGCGGCACCTGCCGGGCGAAAGTCATCCGGGGCACGGCGGCGATGCGCCGCAACTATGCCCTCGAGGCCGACGAAGTCGACGTCGGTTACGTCCTGACCTGTCAGGCCATACCTACTTCTGACGACATCGCCGTCGACTACGACGCGTGAGGAGACAGCCATGACCGCCAGCGCACCCGGTGACCTGGAACCCATAGAGACCGCGTCCGAAGACGAGCTGCGGTCTTTGCAGCTCGAGCGGCTGCGGTGGTCACTGCGCCACGTCTACGAGAACGTCCCCTACTACCGGCGGCTGTTCGACGTCTCCGCAATCCACCCCGACGACTGCAAAGACCTAAGCGACCTGGCGAAGTTTCCCTTCACAAGCAAGGCCGAGCTACGCGACAACTACCCGTTCGGCATGTTCGCCGTGCCGCGCGAGCAAGTGGCGCGCGTCCACGCCTCGTCCGGCACCACCGGCCGGGCTACGGTTGTCGGCTACACCCGCCAGGACCTGGACACCTGGGCCACGGTCATGGCCCGCTCGATCCGCGCCGCCGGTGGCCGCCCCGGGCACATCGTGCACGTGGCCTACGGGTACGGCCTGTTCACCGGGGGGCTCGGCGCGCACTACGGCGCGGAGAAGCTCGGCTGCACCGTCATCCCCGTCTCCGGCGGCATGACCGAACGGCAAGTGACGCTGATCCGCGACTTCCAGCCGGACATCATCATGGTCACCCCGTCCTACATGCTCAACATCATCGACGAGATGGAACGCCAGGGCCTCGACCCCGCCGGCTGCTCGCTGAAGTACGGCATCTTCGGCGCCGAACCGTGGACCAACGAGATGCGCGCCGAGATGGAGACCCGTGCGGGCATCGACGCCACCGACATCTACGGCCTGTCAGAGGTCATCGGCCCGGGCGTGGCCCAGGAGTGCGTGGAGACCAAGGACGGGCTGCACGTCTGGGAGGACCACTTCTACCCCGAGGTCATCGACCCGATCACCGGTCAGGTGCTGCCCGACGGGGAGCTGGGCGAACTGGTCTTTACCTCGCTGACCAAGCAGGCCATGCCCGTCATCCGCTACCGCACCCGCGACCTTACCCGGCTGCTGCCCGGCACCGCCCGGACCATGCGCAGGATGGAGAAGGTCACCGGCCGCACCGACGACATGATCATCCTGCGCGGCGTCAACCTATTCCCGACCCAGGTCGAGGAGCTCATCCTGCGCGTCGGCGCCCTGTCACCGCACTTCCAGCTGCACCTGTCCCGCAACGGCCGCATGGACGCGATGACCGTGCACGTCGAGCGCCGCCCCGATGCCGTTCCCGCCGACGCCGAGACCGCGGGCACCCAGCTGTGTGCCCTTATCAAGAACACCATCGGCGTGACCGCCGCCGCTGTGGTCCAGGACCCCGGCACCATCGAGCGCTCCGTCGGCAAGGTGCGCCGCATCATCGACGAGCGCCCGCGCTGAGAGGGTACCTGGCCCGGGGGCTAACCTCTGGATCGGTTCAGCCCTGCCCGAAGTAGTGCCCGTGCTCCAGGTCCTCGAGGAGCCCCGGATGCACGGGCTCCCACCCGAGCACCTTCCGCGTTACCTCACTGGAGACCGGGTTGTCCACCCCCACGAGCGCGCCGAGGAAGGCAAAGCGCTCACCAGCGTCCGCTGCGGAGATGCTGGTCACCGGAACGCCAGCCCCGTGCCCGATGGCGGCCGCGATGTCACGGAAGGGGATGCCCTCGTCCGCGACCGCGTGCAACATGCTCCCGGCCGGTGCGCTCTCCAGGGCCAGCCGGTACACCCGCGCCGCGTGGGCGCTGACTAATGGGCTGCGGCTCGAGCTCGCCCGCCAGGGCACCCAGGTGACGGGCCTGCACCTGGGGATGGCCGACACCGACATGAGCGCCGCGCTGAGCGGCGACAAGATCGCTCCCCTCGCCCTGGCCGACATCGCGCTCGACGGGATCGAGGCAGGCGCTGCCGAGATCCTTGCCGACGACTGGAGCCGCGGCATCAAGGCGTCCCTCGCCGAGGATCCCGCCGTCGTCTATCCGCGCCTGGCCGCCGCCCTGTCCGGGATAGCGGACTGAGGCCTCAGACGGACCCGGACTCACCGCGCGCAGTGCGCGCAGTGCGCGCAGTGCGCGGGAGATTCCCGCCTGGTATATGTGGTCTCGCTATTCGCGCTTGAGAGAGATCGCCAGATCTGGCTTGACGAAGGACGTGAGGTATCTCGGCCAGACCATAGCTCCGTGACAGCGGAAGTTGACGGTGTCGCCGTCGGCCGCGTCGAAAGACTGGTTCCGGCTCGAGTACCGCCCGGCCTGTATCCGGAGGGCATGATGCCCGGGCTGGAGCGGCGCCTCGAACGTCTCGCGGTATTCGAGCGAGCCTAGGCTCTTGCCGTCGACCAGGATCTCGAACAGGCCACGCCGGAGTTCGATGCCAAGACCTTCACGCGTCAGCCTAAGCGTTGCTGACATCCGTTCTCCTCCCTCACGCTCATTTATCGGGTGACCACCGCTCCGTCACCACGGTCGGCGTTCATGATATTGAAATATCATCATAATGATATCAGATTTCAGGAGCGGCGAACAAGGCCGCGTACAGTCGGCCGATCGGGTCGGCGAGGTCCGGGTTGCGGGCCTGCTGGGGTGGTACAAGTTCCTGCTCAGCCGACTGCTGTCTGCCCTGCATAGCCTGCCGCCGCGTCGGCGGCTGCGCGGACGAAGGCGGCGACCGCGTGCGAGCAGCTGGTGTCCGGCCATGCCGCGATGACCTGGCTGGGACTGAGGTCACTGACCGGCACGAAGGCCAGGTCGGCACGCCGATACTGGTCCGCGGTTGAGGCTGGCACGTAGGCCACGGCGTTGCCGAGTGCAACGGCGTCCAGCAACTGGGTGATGTCGTTGATCTCAGGGCCCTGCGGTGTCCCGGCGTGCCGGCCGACGTCGCGGCTCCGGGCTGGGCGTGACGCGGCTGTGCCAGGGCACGCGGCTGTGCTGGGTTCGGCGGGCGCATCGGTGCCGGTCCAGTAAGCGGCGGCGGCCGGGTCGGCATGTCCTGCCCAGCGCGGCATCGGCTCGTCGGCCAGGTCAGCGCGGCGCAGCTCGCGGCGGCCGGCCAAGCGGTGGTCTGCGGGCAAGGCCGCGATACGCGGTTCGGCCAGCAGCAGTTCGGTGTCCAGGCCGCGCTGGTCGAACGGGGCACGCAGGATCGCGACGTCAGCGACGCCGCTGCGGACCGCGGTGGCGGGACCGCCAGGATGGCCGAACAGCACATGCACCTCCGGCATCCGCGGATCCCGGGAATACCGCCGGATGATCTCCCCGAGCAGGTGCGTGCCCGCACCGGGCTTGACGGCGACGGTGAGGAGGCCGGCCTGGACTGCCGCCCGGCGGGTGCGCTCGATCGCCGCGGCGACGCCTTCAGCCGCGACCCGTCCCTGCTCGAGCAGTACCGCGCCGGCCGGGGTCAGGGCGACCCGGCGGCTGGTGCGCTCAAGCAGCCGCACCCCGAGTTTGCGCTCCAGCTTGCCGATGGCCGCCGACAGCGGCGGCTGGGCCATGCCCAGGCGCTCCGCGGCGCGGGTGAAGTTCAGCTCCTCGGCGACCGCGATGAAATAGCGGAGCTCGCGCACCTCGACCTCATCCATACCCGCAGTGTATGGACCGAGAGCAGACGCGTCCTTCCGCCCGGACCGGCCAGCGGCTGTACTGGTTCACCGGCGGCCACCCGGCGTGATACGGGAACAAGGCCGACGTGATGCACAAGCACGTGATGCACGAGCAAGGGAGTCACAGTGGACAATACGGACCGGCTGGCCGACAAGGTCGCGCTTGTCACGGGCGGCAGCCGCGGGATCGGCGCGGAAATCGCGCGCCGACTGGCCGCGGAGGGAGCCGACGTCGGCCTCACCTACCACACGGGTAAGGACGAGGCTCAGCAAGTGGCCGCCCAGGTGCGCGGTCTGGGCCGCCGGGCATTCACGGTTGAGGCGGACCTGGCAGAGCCGGCGGCCGCCGCCGCGGTCGTGGACGCCGTCGCCGGCGAGTTCGGCGCGCTGGACATTCTGGTTAACAACGCCGGGATCACGCACTGGGGGGCACTGGCCCAGACCCGGCAGGAGGACTTCGACAGGCTCGCCGCCGTCAACGCCCGTGCCCCGTTCCTGATGATGCAGGCGGCGGCGAACACGCTCGCTGTCGGCGGGCGGGTGGTCAACATCTCCTCCGGCGTTACCGCGACGGCACTGGCGGGCATCTCGCTCTACTCGGGCGTCAAAGCCTTCCTCGACCAGGTGACCAAAGTCGCCGCGATCGAGTTCGCCGCCCGCGGGATCACGGTCAACGCAGTGGCACCGGGCAGCACGGCAACCGGTCCCTTCGCGCACATGACGGCCAGGCAGCGGGCCGAGGCGGGGGCAGCGTTCGCTCTCGGCCGGATCGGTGAGCCGGCAGACATCGCCGGCGTTGTCGCCTTCCTCGCCTCCGAAGACGCCGGCTTCATCACCGGCCAGATCATCTACGTGGCCGGCGGGCAGCACAGCCCCGTCCGCTGGTCCCGATGACGGGCACGCTAACTCTTCCGGGCGTGTTATCCGCTCCCGCGCGGCACCGGCGCCCCGTCGGCCGCGGTAAGGACTGGCGCCCGCGCCAGCGCGACAGCGCGACGCGCGACCGTTACGTGCGTTGTCCCGGCCTTGAACTCGATTCGGCCGCGATCAGGAGGGAGCGAAGCGGAGGCGGAGGCCGTGGCGACGGAGCACCGTCAGGAACCACACGATCGAGGCGCCAGTTCCGGCAGCGACGAACGAGATTGTGGCCAGACTGGACAGCAGGATGAACGTCGCGGTTGGCTCGGTCGCCAGCAGGATCGCGAGGCTGGCCGCAAGCAGCAGGAAGATCACCGCCCACAACACGGTCGCCCGCTGGAAGAAACGGTGCAGTCCCGGCTGGTGGGTGGTCGGCTGCCGCAGCGCGATCATCTCGGCCGCCAGTCGCGCACACAGCGGATTGGGCCCGAAAGCACTGCGGGCGAACAGCGCGCACAGGCACAGGTTCGCGACCGGGAAGTGCAGCAGGAAGATCCACAGGCTGCCGGTGGCGAGCACCACGATGGTCTGCACGGTGAGCAGCATCACCGAGATGGCGAGCAGCCCGGGGACGGTACCGGTGCGGAACTTGCGGATCGCCGCGATGACGCAGGTGACGCCGAGACCAGTCAGTATGCCGATATCCCTGCCGCCCAGCCACGCGGCGATGGCGAGGGCGCCGATAGGCAGCCCGGCGGACTCGCCGAGACTCCAGGCCGCGGTGCGGACCAGCCGCAGCGGCCGTGGGAGTTCCAGGTGCTCGGCCATGCGTCCCAGCTTAGGCACCCACGCACGATACGGTGCGGGTATCACGGAGCGGATGTACCCGTATTCGTTCTGATAGCGCGGCTCTCGCGGCGCGGGGCTGGGGCTGGGGCGGCGAGAAGCTGCGCGGGTCAGCGGTCCTGGCAAGACTGCGGCGGCACGACGGACGGTGGTGACCAGGCCGGTCTTGACGTCGTAGGAATAGCCCGAGACCCTGATCTTGGATGAGACCTGCGGCGCGTTGATGATCTTTTCGACGTCGACTGGGACGGTGGCCGCCGGGTCGAGGACGGCCAGGCCGGCGAGTTCGGCGTCATCGAAGCCGCAGGCGGCGAAGCCATGCCGAAGGCCGTCGTCAGCGAAGAACCCGGACCCGCAGTCGGTGTGGTGCATCACCGCCAGTTCGAACCAGTCCGCGTCCGGTGTCTTAGTCTCGTGCAGGTAGCTGATCCAGGCGAGGTCCTGGATCACCGCCGGGGTCGCCCGGCCGCCCACGGTGCGTGCGACGATGAGATTAGGCGGCAGGTTTCCCTATGCCCGCGCCGACAACGTTGTCGCAGCGGGAGCGGTCCGGCAAGAGCGGCTAGCCGGGAGCGTCAATCTGGCCTCGCGTGGTCCGGTAAGCCACCATGACGATCCCCGCGATCATGAGCAGGAGCGACACCACTTCGCCGGTGATAGCCGCAGGGCCGCCGCGCAGGCGCACGTTCAGCCAGCCGATGCCGAGGACGATGGAGATGACCGGATCGGACGCGGTGATGATCGCCTGGACCGGTGCCAGGAGCGTGCCTTGCTGGAAGGCGTCCTGGTTGAGGATGAAGCCGGCCGGACCGACGACCGCGAAGACATAGATGGGCCAGTTGGTGAACACGTGGGCCGGCCCGGCGCCGAATTCCGCCGTCACGAGCTTGATGGCGAACGCGGCGACGCCGTAGCTGACGCCGCAGGCCAGCGCCAGCGCGAGCGGCCGCAGGTCCGTGCTGCGTGCCGCCAGGACCAGG
>Ga0335075_10015421_pt1 | contig 11451 bp, 13 predicted proteins | sample Lox_Sample_24_FD_206723 | JGI IMG/M metagenome (GOLD analysis project Ga0335075, IMG submission 206723) | Soil microbial communities from Loxahatchee National Wildlife Refuge, Florida, United States - Lox_Sample_2.4 | ecosystem: Environmental > Terrestrial > Soil > Wetlands | place: USA...
AGGCGCACGCCGGGCCAGAGCCTGAATGTCTCACCCTGGGTCGGCCGGCGCATCGCGATCTGTCCGGTCTCGGTGGAGCCGTAGATCTCCAGCAGCCGCGATCGGAAGGCGTGCTCGGCCTGCAGCGCCAGCTCGCGCGCGAGAGGCGCCGTGGCCGACACGATCAGGTCGGCCTCGGGCAGATGCAGCCCGGCCGCGAGCAGCGTGCGCAGATGTACCGGCGTGGTCACGAGCACGCGCGGACGCGGTGCGGCGCCGATGGCGGCGCACACGTCGGCGGGATAGAAGGGCCGCTCGGCGGTGAACGCGCTCGCGCTTCGCAACGGCAGCAACGCCGTCGATTCGAAGCCGTACATGTGCTGCGGAGGCACGGTGCCGACGACGGTGTGCGCGCGGCCGTCGAGCACGCCGAGCCGTTCGCCGGCATGCCGTACGCTGTGCGCGAGGCGTCCCCAGGTCTTTCGGTAGGGGAGCGGTGTGCCGGTGGAACCGGAGGTGAATACGATCGCCGCGAGCTGCTCGTCGTCGATCATCGGACTGCGATACTCGTCCGCCGCGGGCAAATCTGCCGCGAGGCCGGGTAGCGCGAGGCCGGGTAGCGCGAGGCCGGGTAGCGCGCCGTTCTGGAGGTGGCCGACCTCGGGATAACGGAACTGAGGCAGCTCGATGGCGCAGTCAGGCTCGTCGGTGAGGCAAAACGCGCCGGGAGCGAACTGCGCCAGCTGGCGCATGACCTCGGGCGTCTGCGTGGAGGGCAGAAGGCTGACGCGCTCGGACATCAGGCAGGCGGCAAGCCCGACCACGAAGCGATACCGGTCGGCGCAGGCATTGAGCACATGCCTGCCCGCCGGCAAGCGCTGCAGCAGCGCGCGAGCGTCGGCGAGAAACTGGGCGGCGCTCACGGGTCGTCCGGCGCGATACGCCACGACCGAAGCGGCCGTGCGATGCGATAACAGCGCGGTGACACCCATCGCGGCGCTATCGACTCGCCAGAAAGGTCCGTAGCGTGGCGAGCAGGCCGACGCGGCCCGTCTGCGGCACCACCCGGCGCCGCACCGCGTACTCGCCGATGAACATCGCGGCCACCAGCGGCAGCGCGGCGAAGTTCACGAAGGCGGACCATACGGCGAGCGGCGCCAGCACATAGAGGGCAAGAATGGCCGCCGTGAGGGCCGCGAAAAAGAGCGTCCAGGCGAGCGTCACCTGCCGGGTGTAGCGCAGCTCGCGCGCCGTCAAGGGTCCATGCAGGCGGTCGGCCAATCGCGTGCACAACGCGGTGTCTGCGGCGCGCAGCGACCGCCCGAAGCCGATTGCCAAGAGGCCGTACATCGCGCACTCCTGAAATAGACAAACGATCGAGAACTGCTTCTCGAGCACCGGCCAGCAATCATACAAGACCGCCGTGGCCAGTATCGCGGCGACGGCGGCAACGGCCGGATGCAGCACGCGCCACAGGACGGCGAGAAGCAGCGCGACCGGCGGCGCGAGCGCGAGCACCGCCCCGAGCCGCTGCGCCCCGCGGGTGCTGCAATAAAAAGAGAGTCCCGTGTAGGCAATGATCAGGGCGCAGACCGCGGCAACCTGCAGGCGCCCCCGCAGTGTCAGCTCACTTGGTTCTCTGTTTTGCAATGTACTCCGCCAAGTGCCTCAAAGAGCGAAATATTTTGTGATTCTCCTGGCTATCCGCGCGCAGCTGGACGCCGTATTTCTTGGATACGATGAGCGCGACCTCGAGGATGTCGATGGAATCGAGGCCGAGACCTTCGCCATAGAGCGGAGCGTCGGGCTCGATGTCCCCGGGCGCGATCTCCAGATTCAGCGCATGCACGAAGAGGGTGGCGATTTCCCTCTCTAGGTTCAAATCTGCCGGCGGCGCCGACTGTTGCATGAGCGACGCTTTGTCGGGCATGTTTGAGCTAGCTTTGAGTTCTCTGGGCGTATGACGGGCATTCCCGATACCGCTCGAAAGCGGCATCGAGAACGCCACACGACGGCCATTATATCGGGGCCGGCGGGACCGGCAACCAGACCGCCTCCGGGCATGCCCGATTGCAGGGCCCGCATCCGCCTCGCCGTGGATGGCCGCTTGCTGCGGCACGATCGAGGCGCGTGCGCGCGCGTGGCGCGATGCTAGCCGAGCCAGCGGCGCCGCGCCATCAGCGGCAGCCGCAGAACGAAGCCCAGGAACAGGCGCAGGTGCATCCAGGTGAGCAGCGCGTTGTCACGCCAGTAATGAAAGTGCGAGACGCCGCCTTCCTCGGCGCGCAGGTAGCGCACCGGCGCAGGGACGTTGATCGGCTGGACGCCGCGCCAGCACAGGCGCACGACCGCCTCGGCGTCGAAGTCGAAGCGACGCATCCAGGGCGAAGTGCGCATCACGTCGAGGAGGGGAGCGATCGGATAGACGCGAAACCCGCACAGCGAGTCGCCGATGCCGGCCCACAGGGTCTCGAGATTCGCCCACCAGTTGGAGATCTTGCGCCCCTGGACGCGCAGACGCGGCGCACTCAAGTCGAATACCGGGCGGCCGAGCACCATGGCGGCGGGGTTCGCCTGCGAGATGCGCATGAACTCGGCGATGCGATCGGCCGGATGCTGGCCGTCGGAATCCATGGTCAAGGCATGGGTGAAGCCGAGGTCCGCGGCTTCGCGCAGCCCGCGCAGCACGGCGGCACCCTTGCCCCGGTTCCTCTCCAGCACGATGATCCTGAGCGCGGGCTGCACGGCGCAGAGCGCCGACAAGCGCGCGGCGGAGTCATCGGTGCTGCCGTCGACCACCACCCACACCGGATTCCAGCTCGCCAGCGCCGCGCGCACCGTCGCATCGACGTTCGGTCCGGGGTTGTAGCTCGGGATGAGCACGAGGTGGGTGGAAGAGGGAAGCATCGCGCCTCACGCTTCGTGCAGCCAGCGAGATTGCAGGGCGCCGCCGAGCTCCCGACGATAGTACGCATCGAGCGCGGCGGTGAACGCAGCGACGTCCCGGGGTGGATCGAAACGCTTGCCCAGCCGAACGCGGTAGACGATCGGCAGGTCGGGACGCCGAAACAGCGGCCAGCCCTTGCTCAGGAAGGGAGAGTCGGTCTCGATGATGAGCGTCTGGACCGGCACCGCGGCGTGCTTGGCGATCAACCCGACGCTGCCGACCAGCGGATTGATGGGCAGCTGCCGGGTGCGCGTGCCCTCCGGAAACAGCAGCAGCAGCGTGCCCGCTCGGCGCAGATGCGCCACCGATTCCTTGACCATCTGGCGCGAGGACTCGTTCGGCACGTAGCGGGCGAGCCGCGAGCCGGCGCCGAGGAAAACATTCCTCATCAGCTGCGCCTTCATCACGCAGACGACGTTGGGATGGCGGGTCAGGATGAGCAACGCATCGATGAGCGAGGGGTGATTGGGCGCCAGGATCAAGGATGGACCGCCGCGCAGCGCATCGAGGGCGCTCAGGTCGAGGCGGTAAGTGCGCGTCGCCGAGAGCGACCATGCGTAGATGCCAAAGCCGCGCATGATCCCGCAGCGGCCCACGCGGGTCCCGGCATCGCGAGGCAGCACCAGCAACAGGGGCAGCGCGAAGATCGACCACGTGAGGCAGATGAGGCCGAGCAGGCTCAGCGAGGCGTATAGCGCAAAGTACTCGTAGGCGATCTTGAGCAGGCGAGGCAGCGTCGCGCGGGTGGTGACGATGACTGCCACGCGATCAAGATTGCTCCGCGGGCCGGATGCTCGCGGCACGGCGGGCCGCTGCGCGCAGCGTTCGACCCGGATGAGCCAGGGACAGCAGGTAATACACTCCCTTGAAAGCCCGCAGCGCGCCCCAGATGGGCGTGCGCCCGAAGATGTCGCCCGCCAGCATCGAGACCAGCGCCTCCTGCATGCGCCACAGATTGCGTGGTCCGAGAAACAGCTCGCGCATGGTGGGGTTGGTGACGCGGTAGATGAACCAGGAGAACTGCCTGGGTCCGTGGCGCACCAGCCGATCGAAGCGCTTCAGCGCGCGAGCCTCGCTCGCAGGGCGGCGGCGGCATTCATCGATGGCCCGAGCCGCGGCCTCGCCGCCGGTCATGGCCAGCATCACGCCCGAGGAGAACACGGGATCGATGAATGCGTAGGCATCGCCGACCAGCAGATAGTTGGCGCCGTGCGAGTGATCGCATCGGTACGAATAGTTGCCGGTCGCCTCCACCTCGGTCTGCAGCTTCGCCTCGCGCAACCGCTCCGCGAGCGGCGCGCACAGCGCGATGGTGGACATGAAAAAATCGCGCAGGGAGCCCGCCCGCGTCTTCAGGTAGCGCGGCCACACCACCGCTCCGACGCTGGTCACGCCGTCGCGCAGCGGAATGAACCAGCACCAGCCGTGATCGAACCAGAAGATGCCGATGTTGCCCTCGCGCCGGCCGCCGTCGCGGCGCGCTCCGGTGAAATGCGCGTACATGGCGGCGCTGCCGTGCCGCCGGTCGCGCCGCTTGGCGCCGAGGCGGCTGCCGAGAAACGTGTCGCGGCCCGTGGCGTCGATCAGATGCCGCGCCTCGATGGCGTCGCGCCGGCCATCCTCGTGCGCAACCGCAACCTGCGCGCAGCGCCCATCGCTCGAGAATGACACGTCGAGCGCGCGACATCCCTCGATCACCTGCGCACCCGCCTGGGCGGCGCGCCGGATCAAGATCTCATCGAATTCGGATCGGCGCACCTGGTAGGCAAGCGCCAGCGACTTGTCCCACGCATCCGCGAACGAGAACTCCTGGTGCCGCCCGTCCCAGGCCGCCGTGAACTCGGCGGCCCACTTCTGCATCCCGATCGCGCGAACCTGCGCCGCAACACCCAGCCGCTCGAACAGCGGCAGGTTGGCCGGCAGGAGCGATTCGCCGATATGAAAGCGCGGGTGGCGGGATTTCTCGAGCAGCACCACCTGGTAGCCGCGCTGCGCGAGCAGGATGGCGGCCGTCGCGCCGCCCGGGCCGCCGCCGACGATGAGCACGTCGCAACGCCTCGCCTGCACGGGCGCGCCGCATCCATCGCGCGGCGCAAGGGATCTATGACGCGGCGGAGATGTCAAAGAAGGGCCTCCGATGTGCTGCTGTGGATCTGCCAAGGGCCTCGCGAGGAGCGAAGCTTATCGTGCCGACAAACACCGGTTCAACGTCTGTAATATATTGGGCATGCACATCTTGATCGTTGAAGATGACGAAGTGGCGCGGGATTATCTGGCGAAGGCGCTGCGCGAGGTCGGGCATACGGTGGATGTCGCGGGCGACGGATTGGCGGGGCTGCACATGGCGTCCTCGATCTCGATCGATCTGGCGATCGTCGACCGCATGCTGCCGAAGCTCGACGGGCTGGCGCTGGTGCAGTCGCTGCGTGCCACGGGGCGCAAGCTTCCGGTGCTCATCCTGAGCGCGCTCGGCGATGTGGACGACCGCATCACGGGTCTGCGTGCGGGGGGCGATGACTATCTCACCAAGCCCTATCACGTGTCGGAATTGCTGGCGCGCATCGATGCGCTCGCGCGCCGCGGCGAGTCCGGCAACGCCGAGAACAGCACCAAGCTGAAGCTGGCGGATCTCGAGCTCGACCGCATGACGCGCAGGGTGACGCGCAACGGCAAGAAGATCGAGCTCACCGCGCGCGAGTTCCAGCTGCTCGAGTTCATGATGCGTCACAGCGGACAGGTCGTGACGCGCACCATGCTGCTCGAGGGCGTCTGGGATTATCATTTCGATCCGCAAACCAACGTGATCGACGTGCACATCAGCCGCCTGCGCCAGGCCATCGACAAGGACTTCGACAAGCCGCTCCTGCACACGGTGCGCGGCGCAGGCTACAGCCTGCGCGAAGACGAATAAGTGGGACCCGAGCGGCGCCGGGCGGTGAGCCCCGACCAGCGTTTCCTCGGGATTCTCGACACCTCGCCGTTCCGCATCGCCATAGTCTACTCCCTGGTTTTTGCCTGCGGCGCGGCGCTGCTGCTCGGGGTGGTGGATTTCGCGGTGTCGCAGGTGGTCGACCGCAGCACCGACAATCTCATCGACGCCGAGGTGCAGGGGCTGCGCGAGCAGGTGATGGTGCTCTCGCGCAGCGATTTCATCGAGCTGGTGGAGCAGCGCTCCCAGGACCAGGACGTGCGCGGCGCGGTGTATCTGATGGTCGATCCGCAGCTGCGGCCGGTCGCCGGCAACGTGCCCGCGTGGCCGAAGACCGACTCCGACGACGGCAGATGGATCCAGTTCAAGGCTGCCGTGCCGTTCGGCGACGAGACGCGCGAGCATGAGATCCGCGCGCGCCGCTTCAAGCTGCCGGGCGGCTACAACATGCTGGTGGGTCACGACGTGCAGGAGCGCCAGGACGTCAAGAACCTGATGATGCGCGGATTGATCCTCGCCGTGGTGCTCACCTTGCTGCTCGGGCTGGGCGGCGGCTTCTGGATGGGGCGGCGCATCCTCGCGCAGGCGGGCGCGATCTCGGCAGTGGCGACGCAGATCATGCGCGGCGATCTGTCGCAGCGGCTGCCCGTGCGCAATGCGGACGATGAGATCAACACGCTGGCGCGCGAGATCAACACCATGCTCGACCGCATCGAGCAGCTCACCCTCGGCATGCGCACGGTGCTCGACAGCGCCGCCCACGATCTGCGCACGCCCTTGAACCGCCTGCAGGCGACCGCCGAAGGCGCGATGAGCCAGGTGACGCCGGGATCGGCCGAGCGGCGGGTGCTCGAGCGGGTGACCACCGAGGTCGATCACATGCGCTCGACGCTCGATGCGCTGCTGCGCATCGCGCTGGCCGAGACCGGCACGGTGGCGCGCGAGCCGGTGGATCTGTCGGAGCTGGTGGCGAGCATGGTGGAGCTGTATGCCCCGGTGACCGAGGAGCGCGGCATCGAGCTGGAAAGCGCGGTGGCGGGCGGGGCGCAGGTGCAGGGGAGCCGCCAGCTGCTCGCGCAGGCGCTCGCGAACCTGTTGGACAACGCGATCAAGTTCACCCCCGACGGCGGCCACATCCGGGTGCTGCTCACCTCCAGGTCCGCCGGACCCGAGGTGATCGTCGAGGACGACGGCCCCGGGATCCCCGCGGACAAGCGCGAGATCGTCCTCGGCCGCCGGGTGCGGCTCGATGAGGCCCGCAATGTGCCCGGATCGGGACTCGGCCTGTCGCTGGTGGCCGCCGTCACCAAGCTGCACGGCGCACGGCTCACCCTCGATGACGCAGCGCCGGGATTGCGCGTGTCGCTGCAGTTCTGAGCGTCAAAATCCCGGCGCCGCAGCGCGCCGGTCGGCTTTGCGGAGCGCGAGTCTCGCCCAGCCGCGGCGCATCCTCCGCGGCAACTCGCTGATTTACATGGGGCAGCCGGCGCGGCGGGCCAGTGGCATAGAACTTGCTCGACTCCGCCTGCGGCACAGGCGCCGCTCGAGGATACCCCATGGCCGATGAAGCCGCCGAAGCTCCCCCGCCGCCGCCGAAGAAGTCCGGAGGCGGGCTCATCAATGCCCTCGTCGTGTTCGTGATGGCGCTCAGCGCCGTCATCGTCGGCGGCTTCATCAATGCCAAGCTCCATCCCCTGCCCGACCTGAAGATGAACAAGGACGGCCTGATCACCGCCGTCGTTCCGCCCGCGGACGCCGGCCACGCCGGCGGGGAGGGCGCGGTCAAGAATTCGGTCTTTCTGCCGATCGACCCGCCGCTGGTGGTCAACTTCGAGGACGGCTCGGTGGTGCGCTTTCTGCAGGTCTCCATGGAAGTCATGGCGCACGATCAGAAGGCGCTCGACAGCGTGCAGAAGAACCTGCCCTTGATCCGCAACAACCTGCTGCTGCTCATGAGCAACCGCAACTATCAAGCGCTCATGTCGCGGGAGGGCAAGGACAAGCTGCGCGAGGAAGCGCTCGCGGCGATCCGCGACGTTCAGAAAAAGCAGGGCGGCGAGGACATCGACGACCTGTTGTTCACCAGCTTCGTGGTGCAGTGATGTCCGCGCCGGCCGACTCGCCGCCGGGGGGCGACCCGCCGCCGGACGCCGACTCGCAGGCGCCGCGCCCCGACTCGCAGGGGCCGCGCGCCGCGAACGCCATCTCCGACGAGGAGGTGTCCGCGCTGCTCGAGAAGAGCGGGGCGGAGGCGGTCAAATCGTTCGATTTCACCGCGCATCGCATCAACCGCACGCAGCTGCCCATGCTGCAGACCATCGGCAAGAGCTTTGCCGAGCGCGCCTCCGGCACCTTGTCGGGGCTGCTCGGCCGCCCGGCCACGCTCGAGTTCACCTCGATCGATTCGATGAGACCGGCGGACGTGCAGGCTTCCCTGCCGACGCCCGGAAGCGTGGCGGTCGCGCGCTTGAAGCCTCTGCCGGGCAACGCATTCATCGGCATCGAGCCCGGACTGCTGCTGACGCTCCTGGACGCGTTCTTCGGCGGCTCGGGGCGTCCGGGCGCCGATCCGCAGGCGGCCGTCTCGGCGGCGGCACAGCGCTTCCAGACGCTGGTGCTGAAGAGCCTCGCGCCCGACCTCGCCGCGGCCTGGACGCCGGTGTCGGCGCTCGAGTGGGAGCTGGTCAAGCTGGAGACCAACCCGCGCTTGCTGCAGCTCGGCGGCCCGCAGGAGTCCGTGATCGTGGTGCGCTTCACCTTGGAGTTCGGCGCGGCCACAGGCCCGCTCGACTGGCTGCTGCCGGATGGGCTGCTCGCGCCGGTGCGCGAGGCGCTTGCCTCGGACGGCGGCGGCAAGCCCCCGGCGCGCAAGCAGGAGTCGTGGACGCCGGCGCTGAGCGCGGCCCTGCAGGAGGCCGAGGTCGAGGTTCGCGCCGTCCTGGCGGAAGCGAGCATCAGCCTGCGCGAGCTGGTGAGCCTCGCGCCGGGCGACATCATCCCGATCGAGGCGCCGCAGGAAGTCAGGCTGCTGGTGGGCGAGGTCGCCCTGCGCCACGGCCGTTTCGGCGTCTCCCAGGGGCGCAATGCATTGAAGATTCTTCCCGGAGGTCCCTCATGAGTGTTCCCGATAGCAAGGTGGCGCGCGCGCAGTTCAACGAGCTGGGCCCGAAGGGAGGCGCCGCGGCGGGCCAGGAGATGAACCTGAACCTGATCCTCGACGTGTCCGTCACGCTCGCCCTCGAGGTCGGCCGGGCGCGCATGTCGGTGCGCGATCTGCTGCAGCTCGCGCCCGGCGCCATCGTCGAGCTCGACCGCCTCTCGACCGAGCCGCTCGACGTGCTGGTCAACGGCGTGCGCATCGCGCGCGGCGAGGTCGTGGTGGTGAACGAGAAGTTCGGCATCCGCCTCACCGACGTCGTGAGCGCGACCGAGCGCATGGAGCAGGCTCGTTGATGAATGCGGTGCCGCCAGCCTCCCCCCTGTCCATGGGGAGCCTCGCCCAGCTCTCCCTGAGCCTGGCGGGGATCATCGCGCTGATCATCGCGGTGAGCTGGGCGCTCAAGCGCCTGAAGCTCGGCGCGCCGCGCGGCCGCGGCGACATCGCGGTCATCGATCAGCTGTCGCTCGGACCGCGCGAGCGCATCGTGCTGCTGCGGGTGGGCGAGTCGCAGGTGCTGGTGGGCATCGGCTCGGGCGGCCTGGTGGGATTGACGCCGCTGGCGGCACCGATCGCCGTCAAGGGAGGCGCGGAGCCCGCTCCGTTCGCCGACCGGCTGCGCGAATTCATGAAGCGCCCGGGACCCACGCCGTGAGCCCGCGCCTGCTGCTGGCGCGGCGGCTCGCGGTCGGGGCGCTCTTGTGCATGGGCGCGGGCGCGGCCGTCGCGGACGTGAGCCTGCCGGCCGTGGCGATCAAGTCCGGCGCCGACGGCGTGCAGACCTACTCGCTCACGTTCCAGGTCCTGATCCTGATGACGCTGCTGACGCTGCTGCCCGCGATACTGCTCGCGATGACGGCGTTCACCCGCATCATCATCGTCCTGTCGATCCTGCGCCAGGCGCTCGGCATGGCGACCACTCCGTCCAACCAGGTGCTCACCGGGCTGGCGCTGTTCCTCACCTTCTTCGTGATGAGCTCGACGATCGATCAGGCCTACTCGAACGGCGTCAAGCCGTACCTCGACGGCCAGCTCGCGGGCGACCTGGCGATCGAGAGGACGGTGCAGCCGCTGAAGAGATTCATGCTCGCGCAGACGCGCGTCAACGACCTGCAGCTGTTCACTAAGCTCTCCGGCAGGCAGCAGTACGCGAGCGCCGACGATGTACCCCTGAGCGTGCTCGTGCCGACGTTCCTCACCAGCGAGCTGAAGACCGCGTTCCAGATCGGGTTCATGGTGTTCATCCCTTTCCTGGTGATCGATCTGGTGGTGGCGAGCGTGCTCATGTCCATGGGCATGATGATGCTCTCCCCGGTGCTCGTGTCCCTGCCGTTCAAGATCATGCTGTTCGTGGTGGTGGACGGATGGACGCTGCTCATCGGCACGCTCGCCGCGAGTTTCCACCAGTGACCCCCGACAACGTCATGGACCTGGCGCACAGCACGCTCACGGTGACGGCGATGATCGCCGCGCCGCTCCTGCTGACCGCGCTCGTCACCGGCCTGGTGATCGGCATGCTGCAGGCCGCGACGCAGATCAACGAGGCGACCTTGAGCTTCATTCCGAAGCTGCTGGTCCTGGTACTGGCGCTGTTCGTGACCGGGCCGTGGATCCTGCGCGTGCTCATCGATTTCACGCGCAATCTGTACGCGAGCATTCCAGGAATGATCGGGTGAGCGCCGTGATGCAGCCGGTTCTGGTCAATGTTTCCGACATCTCCCGGTGGGCATCGCACCTGTGGTGGCCCGCGCTGCGGATCGGCGGATTCGTGCTGACCGCGCCGATCGCGAGCGAGGCGAGCATCCCGAGTCCGGTGAAGATCGCCCTGTCGCTCGGCCTGCTGTTCATCCTGGCACCGCTCGCCCCGGTGCCGGCGGCCCTGTCGATCTTCTCCGCCGCGGGCGTCCTCGCGGCCGTCGAGGAGCTGCTGATCGGCATCGCCATCGGCATGGTGGTGCAGCTCGCCTTCGAGGCGCTCGCGTTCGCCGGGCAGAGCGTGTCTCTGACCATGGGCCTGGGCTTCGCCACCCTGGTCGATCCGCAGCACGGCGCGGACACGCCGGTGCTCGGCCAGCTGTTCACCTTGTTCGGGACGCTCACCTATCTGGCCGTGAACGGCCATCTGGTCCTCATCGGTGCGCTGGCGATGAGCTTCAAGACCCTGCCGATCGGCGCCGCCCTGGACAAGAACCTGCTCTGGTCGGTCGCGCTCTGGGGCGCGAGAGTGTTCGAGACCGGCTTGCTGGTCGCACTGCCGGCCGTGGTGGCGCTGGTCATCGTCAATCTCGCGCTCGGCGTGGTCACGCGGGCGGCGCCGCAGCTCAACCTCTTCGGCATCGGCTTCACCATCACGCTGCTGTCGGGCTTCCTGGTTCTGATCGTGGGCCTCGATGGACTGATGGTGGGGATCTCGAGCCTCATCGACAGCGCCCTGTCCGC
>Ga0335075_10015422_pt1 | contig 11451 bp, 10 predicted proteins | sample Lox_Sample_24_FD_206723 | JGI IMG/M metagenome (GOLD analysis project Ga0335075, IMG submission 206723) | Soil microbial communities from Loxahatchee National Wildlife Refuge, Florida, United States - Lox_Sample_2.4 | ecosystem: Environmental > Terrestrial > Soil > Wetlands | place: USA...
CGGTGGCTCCCATCTGCCGGGAACGCCGCCAGCACCAGCAGCACACGCAACGTCGGGCCGGAATACCTACGATCCCCGAGCAATGGCTCGACCAACGCTCGCACGCGTTCGAACTCGCCCAGCTCTGAGAACCACCCCTCGAGCCCTGCGGACCTATCGATCCGGCGCGATACCTCGCGCACTTGTTCGTCGGTGAGCGCAATCCATACGGCTTGCTCATCGTTCTCCAAGGTCCGAGCCCTCACTCGACGGCGTGTTCTTACCGGACCCCTTCCTTCGCGCCCGGCAGCAGATCTTTTTGGCCGCGACCTCGGATGCGGGGGCCGCCGGGAGTGTCGCGGCCCAATCTGGGCCGCAGGGTGCGTCGGCCAGGAACGGCATGGCGGCTGCTTTTGCGTCGTTCGTCACGGCTCGTCGATAATGAACGCCGCGGCTCGGGGCTAGTAGGTTGTTCTAAGTATTTAGTTCTAACTATCGGATGGTGGTGGGTGCTCAGGCCGAGCGTTGGGCGAAGACGATTCGCCAGAGGCGCAGGATTGGCAGTAGCAGGCGGGTGAGCGAGCCTCCGGCGATGAGGAAAGCATGTGTGCCGGCGCGCAAGGCTTGCGAGCGGGCGGTGGGCTTGGAGAGATACATCGCGGCCATCGCTGCCGCGATGAGGGCGTGCCGGTGCCCGTTGGATAGGTGTCGGCTTTCGATGAGGGAGCGATCGAGGAGCGCTTGGAGCCCGTCGACGACGTGTTGTTGGCTTCCGTAGTGGGAGATGTAGCTGTGGTCGCCGTTTGCGGCGTCTTCGCTTTGATCGACGTAGCTGTCGAGCATCGTCGTCGCGGCTGCGATCCACGGGAAGTAGACGGCATGGGTCTGCTGGATCTCGCTTTGGGAGCATGCGGGTTCGGCGGCGAGGGCGAGTAGGGCGTGGATGGTGAGCGGTGTGCTGGCAGCGCCGGATAGCTCCCACCAGTTCGCGCGGCGCTCGTGGGGGTACGCCTCGGCCACCCAGCGCTTGAGCGCGGCGTCGCGCGCGTGTGGGTTGGGGTGGTGGTTGAGCGCGAGCACTTGCGCTCGGCGGGCCTCGGCGAGCGCGAGCTCGCGCACGCGCGGGTAGGAAGGCAGCTGACAGCACGCCTGTCGGCAGGCTAGGACCAGCGATCGTAGGTAGTCGCCGTCGTCGCGCCAGGGGTGTTTGCCGTAGTAGTCGGAGAGCGGCGCGGCGAGATCGAGCGCCTCGGGGATCGCCATGTGCAGCGCGCGTCCGTCGGTATGGCCCTGGGCGACGGCGCGCTCGCTCAGGTTGTCCAGGAGGTCCCAGATCAGCTCATACGCGACGAGCAGCCGCAGCAGCTCGTAGCTGCGTACGCGAGGGATCGTCCAGAACAAAACAGCACCGTGCAGGTGGGTGCGCTTGTGCTCCATCACATACAGCGCGTCCGACCGGATCGCTTCGTCGGGGATCGCCAGCGCGCGCTCGCGCCAGCACTCGATCTCTTTCGCGGCGGCGCGCAGGCCCCAGAGCAGTTCACGCGTCGCTGCTCTGAAGAGCGCTCTCACCTGGCCGGGGCTCAGGGGCGCCGGGTTACGGGCGCGGGAACATAGAATCGTTCTGATTTTAAGGTGTTGCTAGGTCGATACGGCCACCATTGGTCGCACACGAGCCGCGAAGTATCCGGGGATCGCTGTGATCGTGACGGCGACGGCCGTCACCAGCGCGAGGCTTCCCAGCGCGAGCAGGAAGCTGAAGGAGAACTCGACCGGGAAGCCCGTGACGCTGAGAATCGCGCGACTTCCGAGCAGCTGTCCATAGAGGCCGAAAATGGCGCCGATCGTGCAGCCCAACCCAACGATCAGGATGCTCTCGAGCAGCAGGGCGCGCCATACCGCGAGATCGCTGTAGCCGTCGAGCTTCAGACCGGCGAGGCGTGCTCGGCGCTGCCAGATCATGTTTCCCATCGCCGCCGCCATCGCCAGCACGGCCGCGATCAACACCAGCGTGGAAATCTGGGTCAAGCGCTGCAGGCCCTGGCGGCTGGCAGTCCGCTGCTGGCGTTCACGCTGCGCAGCGGTTTGGACGTGCAGGCCGGAGGCTGGACCCAGTACCCGCTGGATCTCGCGTGCCACCCCTCCAACGGAGGCGCCTGGCGTGGTGTCGATCTCGTACGCGCTCGCGTCTTGGCTTTCCCAGGCTTGCGCGTAATTGTTCGCGTTGATGATCACGGCCCCCGGCGGCCAGCCAACGTTGGTGCTGAGCGCAGCGATCCGGAAGCTCATCGGGTGGGGCGTGGGGAGCGTAAAGCGCGCGCCAATGTGCAGGCCGTATTGAGCGGCGATGGCCTTGGAGACGACCGCCCAGCCGCCTTGGCGAACCAGAGCGTCCGCGGTGCTCAGTCGTCCTTCCACGAGCTGGTGGGCGAACACCATCTGTGGCTGTGCGGTGGGTTGGGCTGTGACCCATACGCGCCGGTCACCGAAGTCCAAGAACCCTCCGCGATACACCCAGACCGACCGGACACCGGGCTGGGCTTCGAGTGCTCTCGTGTCGATCATCGGGAAGGCCGCCGTCGCAAGCAGGTTGTCGGGCCCCGGCGGGAACACCCAGATCTCAGCGGTACTCGTCACGTCGTGTGCAGATCGATCGAGGCCTCGCTGCAGGTCGGCGTGCGCGCCTTGAATGGCGACGCTGCCGAACACCGCTACCGCGCCGGTGGCGGCCACCCCGACCGTGCGCGGCCACATCGATCGCAGCTCGGCAACCGCAATGAACGGTGCCCTGGCCCTCAGGTCTATGGTCAGCCGCTCGACCAACGCCAGGAGCGCTCTCAGCAAGCCAGGCAGCAGGAGCAGCAGCGCGCCAGTCAGGGCCACGACACCAACGACGGCGCCCTGCGGCGCGAACACGAGGATCGCTGTCGTCACAGCCAGGCAGCCGACTCCCGCACCGAGCATCAACCGCGAGCGCGCGCCGACACGGCTCGCTTGCCGAGCCGCATCGTTGGGACGCGCGACGAAAACGTCCGCGAGCGGCAGGAGCACGCCAACACACGCGGCGAGCATCCCCCCGGCGAGCGCGACCACGATGCTCTGCCAGTCGACGATGCGTTGGGAGCCGACGGCGAATGCAAACGACAGATACCCAGGGCTCGCATGGAAGAGGCGCAGCGAGAGCTCGTCCCCGAGCGCCAAGCCGAACGCGCAGGAGACCACCCCGAGGATCAGCGCGTCGAACAGCAGCACCTGAACGATCGTCGCTCGGCTGTAACCATCCAGGCTCAAATCGGCGATCAACGCGCGCCGGGCGGGAACGGTCAACAGCATCGCGTTAAACGCGAACAGGAACCCCACCAGCGCGCTGATCGCCGCGAACAACGAGGTCGACTGGTCAGTGGGCGTCGCCGCGCTATCGAACAACCGGGCGTCATAGTCGGCCGGCACGACGTTGATCCGCCCGCCCGCGAGACGCACGAGAGCGTCACGTACCGCGCCTTCGCGCCCCGCCCGCGGCTGCACAAAGATGCGCGAGATACGACCGCTCATTCCCGCGAGCTGCTGGGCATAAGCGAGAGGAGCAAGCACGACCGGGCTATGGGCAAGCTGACCGATTGCGCTTTCGCCCAGCGTGATCCCGACCAGCGCAGGGATCGTGCTCGCGCCGACCTGTAGCTTGATGTCCTCCAGCGAGCTCGCACCTATCTGCTGGGCAACCGCCACGGGTAGAGCCAGCGCGTGCTGGCGTGCCAGAGCAGAAGCACTGAAGTGACGCAGCAGCGACCCGCCGAACTGCACGAACCGCGGATCAGCGCCGATCAAATCAACCGACTGCGAGCCCGACGGACCGAGCACGTTCGCCTGCGTCTCGAGCACCGGCGCCGCCGCTCTGACGCCCGCAAGCTGCTGCACTGTGTGCAGCAGCCGTTCGGGGAAGCCGTCCGGGCCACGCGCCTCGAGCTGGAGACGCGACTGGCCCACGAGACCGCTCGTCAACTGGTCAACCGACCCATTCAGACTCGTGTTCGCGACCTGCGATGCAAACAAGAGCGCCACGCCCACCGCGATCCCGATCGCTGCGAGCGCTTCCTGCACAAATCGCGAGCGTATCCTGACTCGGTAGAGATGCAGCAGGCCTAGAGGCTTCATCCGCGCTCCCGCGGCGCCCTCACCGCACGCTCGCCACGGGATTCGGCTGCACATCGGTGAGTCGCCCATCGCGCAAGCAGCGCACACGATCGGCGTAGGCAGCGGCCTCCGGGTCGTGCGTCACGAGCAGCACCGCGATCTCCCGCGTGCGGCACAGCTCACTGAGCAACGCCAGGACTTCGTTCCCGCGCTCGGTGTCAAGGCTGCCCGTCGGCTCGTCCGCGAGAACTACCCGCGGGTCGCTCGAAAGCGCACGGGCGATCATCACACGCTGGCGCTCCCCCATCGACAACTGCTCCGCGCGGTGCGCGAGACGCTCCTCCAACCCGAGACGCACGAGCAGCGGCTCTACACGCCGCCGCGCATCCCGCACCGTGGTATGCCTGCCCAGGAGCTTCACCGCGGCGTTATCGAGCGCGCTCGCGCCGGGGATCAGATCCAGCGACTGCCGGATGAACCCCAGCTCGTGCATGCGGTAGCTAGCGCGCTCGCGCGCGCCCAGCGCGGACACCTCTCGCCCGTCGACGACGACCGCGCCGCCGTCCGGCCGCAGCACCGCCGCTGCCAACATCAGCAGCGTCGTCTTGCCCGACCCACTCGGGCCATACAACGCCACAAGCTCCCCAGGCGCTATCGACAGCGACACGCCGTCCACGGCGCTGACGGGCTCCGCGTCACCGACCTGGTAGCGCTTGACGAGATCGCGCAGCTCGAGCACTTACCCGGACTGGCGCTCGCTCGGGAAATCGATCACGTTCTCCCGCGGGCCGGGGGGTGGACCCGAAACGGTCAACGTGCCATCACTCAGCGCGCCGACCCGGTCAGCGTGAACCATCTCGGGCATGTCCGGCACCGTGACGAGCACCGCCAGCCCGTCCTCGTCGGCCGCGTGGCGCAACAGAGCCATAATCTGCTCGCGCTGCAGCACATCCAGATTCGCCGTCGGATCGTCAGCGATCAGCAGCCGCGGCTCTCGCACCAGCGCGTGCGCAACAGCGACCAGCGTGCGCTCGCCGTCGGTCAGGCTCTCCCAACGCTCCGTCGCGCAGTCAGCGACCCCGAGACGGTTCAGCATCGCGCTGGCGCGCCGTAGCGCGCCGCGCGGCGAGCACTGGCCAAGCAACGGCAGCGCCACATAGTCAACCGTTGTGCGGTAGTCACCGCTGTGCGGCCCGCCGCGCTGCACCCAGCCGATCCCCTCATGCAGCCGCGGCACCTTGCCCCACGACCCGCGCCCATTAGCGAGATCCTCGCCGTCGAACACCACCCGGCCGCGCTCGGGTGCCTCCAGCCCCGCGGCGATCGTCGCGAGCGTCGTCTTGCCCGCGCCGCGCTGACCCCAGATCGCAAAGAGCTCGCCGGCGCACACCTCCAGCGAGACGTCCGCAAGCACGACCGTCTCGTGCACCCCGCGCCAGTAGCTCTTGCACACACCCTCCAACGCCAGCAACGTCAACGAGATCGCCCTACCCTCGCGCTCGGCCTGGGTCACGGTCCAGCATGCGTTTCATCACTTTGCGCGCATCCTGCAGCCACTCCAGACGCGCCTGGAGCAGCTTGATGTCCGCACGGCGCTGCAACAGCACCGCAGCCTCCTCCCAGCGCACAGACGCATCGAGCGCCCCCGCCGGGACACCCTGACGCAACGCCTGCAGCTCATCCACGCAGTGCTGCTCGTGCGCCCACGTCAAATCGATCAGCCGCGGCAAGAACGCGGCATCGGAGAGCAGCAGCTTCAAATCGAGCTCTTGACGCAGCGGACTCGGCGTCGTCGGGCCGAGCATCCACTCCACAAAGGACTCCTCGCCCTTCGCGGTCGCCTCATAGATCACCCGCGGCGCAGCCCGGTCACCCGCCCGCGAGCGCCGCTCGCCCTGCGGCCGCACGTGCTCATCTCGCTGCAGCTGATCGAGCGCGCTATAGACACCCGATGGCTCCCACCTCCACGAACCGAAGCGCTCCTGCAGACGCTGGGCCAACTGATACCCATAGCCCGGCCGCTCGATCACGAGCCCCAAAACCGCGTACTTCGCACTCATCTCGATCCAAGAACCCCAATCCTGCCGCCCGCCAGAGCACCTAACATACCCCAGACAGCCCGTGTTCGCATGCCCGCACCATTCGCTCCATCAGAATGTTTCTAGGAGACAGCCAACTGGGCTTTTTGCTAAGCAATCAGAAACGCTGATAGATCAACTGCGCCGCGTCTCGTAGCGTTCAACTATGTCGAAAGCCCATATCCCCCTGGCGCGGCCACAGCTACACGCTCCGTACACGTTCGCCGCCGCAGCGACCATCCTCGCGCTAGCAACGATCACTGTCGCGGCCGGCCGGGTTGACGGCTATGCCAGCCAGCCATCTGCGCATGACGCGGGAACGCTGAACGTCACGGACACCGCACACCTGCACTCGGTCAGCAGCCCAGGCTCTTCCCTGATCGAGGAAGGCACCGCGACCGGCGGGCTGCCCGGCAAAGTCAAGGTCGACTTCAACGTCGGACCCAAAGTCACCGCCACCTTCACCATCTACACCCACGCCGGCTCGATCACCGGCCACGGAGTCGGCACGCTGCACGGCACCGGCGTATACGCGAGCTTCGGAGGAACGATGAGCGTCGCCAGCGGCACCGGCCGCTACACCCACGCACACGGTCACGGCGGCTTCTACGGCGTCATCGACCGCAACACATACGCGCTCACCGTCCAAACCACGGGCAGCCTCTCCTATTGAGCGCCCAGAGTGACCCACAACAAGAGCGCCCGCCTCCTCGCCCTGCTAGCCACAGCACTCGCCCCCACAGCAGGCATCGCGCCACCGCTAGCCCACGCAACGCAAACAGCCACGCTAAACGTCAAGCTCATCCCCGAGCAGCTCGGAGAGGGAACCACGATCCTCTTCGACTTCAACATCAACACCCCGGACGGGCAGCCCCCGGCGCCACTCACGGACATGGCCCTTCTCTATCCCGCCAACATCGGGCTGGTCACGAGCGGCCTCGGGCTCGCCACCTGCCAGCCAGCCACCCTCGAAAGACTCGGACCCGAAGGCTGCCCACCCGACTCGCTCATGGGCTACGGCACCGCCCTCGCCGAGATCGACTTCAGCTCCGAACCCATCCAAGAGACGGGGCGAATCACCACATGGATGGGTCCCCTCGAAAACGGCCACATACAACTGCTCTTCAACGCCGAAGGCCAAACACCCGTCAACGCGCAGTTCATCTTCACCGCCGTGCTGAGCGAAGCCCCAGCACCCTACGGCGGAGCACTCGACACGACCATCCCGATCATCCCCAGCGCACCCGAAGCACCCGACGTCGCCGTTACGCAAATGCGCGACACTCTCGGCCCCAAAGACATCACCTACATCCAGACCTACCACCACAAACGCATCGCCTACCACCCCGTCGGCCTACGCCTCCCCGAAACATGCCCCCACGGCGGCTTCCCCTTCGCCGCCACATTCACATTCCTCGACGGCTCACACACCCAGACAACAACCACAGTCCCCTGCCCAAGAACTCGCCGAAGAGAGCCCAGCCAACGTCGTCTCCGTGATACACCCGTTCCCAGCGCAGCCGTGACACCCGACACGTCCTTTGCTTCGGCGAGATTGAAGTCGGAAGTCGCGGGTTCAAACAGGTAGAGGTAGCCGCAGTTGGGCTGGCTGAGCATGTCGTAGACGATGTCGATCTAGTCCCCGGCGGAGAGAGCGACACGGTAGAAGTCGATCGGCTGCCCACCGCCCACCACGAGGCTGCCGAGCGGAAGTTCGCTTGCCGTGGCAATCGTGCTCGCACCCGTAGCGCCCGCAGGCGTAGCGATCGACACCCACGCCCCACACGCGATGGCTATGGCCCCGATCAACTTGCAGACGCTGGACCGGGCTCTAAAGCGGGCGGTGATACTCGAGCGCGGGTAGACCGGCAAAGTCAAACGGTTCGCCGGCCGCGATGAAGCCCTCGCGCGTGTAGAAACGACGCGCGCGCTCTTGGCCGACCGGGACAAACAGACGCATGGTCGCAAACCCGCGCGCGGAAGCGGCGGCCGTAGCATGCGCCAACAACTGCGTCGCGACGCCTGACCCCCAATAACGTGGCTCCACGAACAGGTGACCGAGGTGGACAAGAGCCGGGTCTTGCGCCATCCGAAACGAGTGGCGCACAGCCGGGATGAACGTGGCGTGCCCCACAAGGGCCTGATCCTCAGCAGCCAGCTCTCCCCAGAAGCCTGGATCCGCGATCCAACCCTGCAAAACGCGGATCTGCTCGCTTGCCGGCGGGGGCTCCCAGTCGGCCGGCGCGAACGCGCGATAACCAACGAACGAGTCAGCGACCAAAGCCGCCACTTCGTCGACGTCAGCCAGTCCGATCTCGCGAACTGTCAGAGCGCCAGCCATCCCACAAAGCTAGCGTGTCGAGCACCCGAGATCCGCCTGCTGGACCCAATGTCTAGGCCGAAGTTCCCGTTGGTGTGGCGTGTAGTTCGGCTGTCGTTGCTGGGTTTTTGTTGTTGTTGGGGTGGATGGGTGGTGACTACGCGAGGACGGGGGCGTGTTCGGCGAGTTGTAGTGCTTGTGTCTGGATGGGGGTGGGCTGGGCGAGCTTGTGGAAGGTCGCGTCGGTGCCGGGCACGCGGATCGTGTTGCGGGTGAGGGTCGTGAGCTCTGAGACCAGGCTCTTGTAGCTGTGGCAGACCCTGCCGGTGGTCGTCTGCTTGGTTTGCGCCTTGCGCTTGGCTGAGGGGGAGCGAGCGGCCTTGGCGACCGGGTCGCTCGTGGTGGGCGGTGTCTCGTCCTTGAAGATCAGTGGCGTCCAGGCGGCCTTCAGGTGCCAGGTGAGGTAGTAGGCCAGCATGCACAGGAAGATGTGAGCGCGCACGCGATCCTCGAGGTGGTGGTGGATCGGACGGATCTGTAGCTCTGGTCCCTTGAACGTCTTGAATGCGCGCTCGGCCTGCTCGAGGCCCTTGTAGGAGCGTACGACCTCGTCCCTTGAGAGCTCATTCTCGGTGAGGCTGGTGCGCAGGATGTAGATGCCGTCGAGTGCCGCCTCTGTGTCGATCTGCTCGGTCTTGCGTTTGAAGGTGAAGCTCTCATCGGTGATCTGCAGGTCGAAGTGCTTGCGCATCCGGTAGCGCTTCACAGCCGGGCCGGCGGCCAGGCCGATCTTGCTTGCGTCGGTGAGCGTGCCTTTGCGCACGCGCTCAGCGATCTGCGTGAGGTCGCGTTCGGTCGCCGCCAGCAGATCCTCGCGCTTGCGGGTGCGCTCGGCCGCGACGAGCGGGTTGCGGCACACGATCAGACGCTCACTCGGATAGTCCTCAGCAGTGATCTCGGCGAGGTTCTGCTCGTCGAACAGCGAGAGCTGCAACGCGCCGTCTGCGGCGAGCTTCTTGATCTGCGGCGCCTTCAACGCGGTGATCCAGCCGATCCCCTCGGTGTCTTTCAGCGTCTGCATGTTGGCCTTGGTGACCATCCCGCGATCAGCGACCACGACCACGCTCTGGAGGTGAAAACGCCTCTTGAGCTTCTCGATCTGCGACGACAGTGTCGCATCGTCGTGCAGCTCTCCGGAGAACACCTCCACCGCGATCGGACGCCCCGGCTTATCGCAAAGCAGACCGTAGATGACCTGTGGGGTGCCACGCTTGCCGTCACGCGAATAGCCGAGTTTCGCCAGGGGACACGAACGCCCCTCGAAATAAGAGGAAGAGACGTCATAGAGCACCGGCTCGCCGTCTTTCAGATGCCGGCGCGCGAGACGATCCTCGATCCGCTCCTGACGATCTGAGAGCCAGTCAAGCGCCGCGTAGAGATCGTCCTCACCAGCACCACAGACGTTCAGCTCCTCAGCGAGCGTCGAGTGCTCAAGCGAGCGCGCCGTGGCAAGCTTTGAAGCGGGCGCGATTACTCGCTCACAGATCATCGCCATCACCAGATCACGCTCGCGGGAAGGTGAACGGTCCAGCAGCCTCGCCAGATCCAGACGGCGAGCCATCGCGAGCGCCGCCATCACGTGCCCCGCCGGCAGCGAGCGCTCGATCGCGAACGCCTCACCAGCCGGCACGTAGGACTGCCCGCGCAGCACACCCCGGATCAGCTCGATCGCCTCCGGCGGCAGGCGCGAGAGATTGGCAAGCGTCTCCTTGCGGACCTTGCCGCCCTCACGGTAGGAGCGGCGCAACAACGTCGAGGTGTACTCCCGCTCCCCATGCCGCACACGGTTCGTGACCACGTGCATCGCGCCCGACACACTCTGTCTCCCTGGCATGCAACATACCCTACCAGCCCTACCGGACAGAACCTAGTGACTACACAAGACACCCACAAAAAGGCCGGAACCCCCACAAACACAGGAATCCCGACCCAAATCAGCAGTGACTACAGCGGGAACTTCGGTCTAGGACACCACGCAAGCGACGAACGGGCTTCGAACCCGCGACCTCAAGCTTGGGAAGCTTGCGCTCTACCAACTGAGCTATCGCCGCGCTGCCCGCGATTCTAGGGTCTGCGAGCGCGCCGGCAGCCGCTCGCGCGATCGGCGCTCGCCATCGCGGGCGACCCTCACGGCGGGCATTCCCACTTGCCGTGGCGTGCGTGCAGCGTTGCCCCGACGAGCGTCTTCCCCACGACCCGCGGCGGCGAGACGAGCTTGCACTTGTGCGGGCGCGACGCGCTCGAGGGGATTGCCGCCAGGGCGGCGATCGCAGCGACCGCCAGTAGACCGGCGGCGAGTTGGCGTACGCGTCGACGCACGCGCCGGCGCACGCGCGATTTTGCCCGAGCCGAGCTGCGACAGCTCATTGACACCCCTCCTCTCGTTTGCGAATCGGCGCCGCTGCGAGCGGCGGACGATCGGTGGGATGACAGTTAGCTACCCGCCTGTCGCGTCCCTACACCTTGCGGGCTCCTCCTGGGCGAGCAAGCCGCAACGGCGCCGGCGAGCCGCAACGGCGCCGGTGAGCACCGCAACGGCGCCGGCGAGCGACACCCACCTCTAACCTTGGGGCGGTGAAGCCCCGCCCCCTCCCCATCCTCGCCACGCTCGCCGGCGCCGCGGTCGTGGCGCTGCTCGTGTACGGCGTGTCCAAGCAGGCGCCCAACCGCACGCTCGACGAGCTGGTCGCCGAGGGCCGCTATCCGCCGGCGCCGCAGGCGACGCACCCGCTGCCCGTGCTGGGGTCACACGGGGAGCGCACGCTGGCCTCGCTGCGCGGCAAGGTGGTGGTGCTGAACTTCTGGGCCTCGTGGTGCGGCCCCTGCCAGGCGGAGGCACCGACGCTGGAGCACGCCCAGCAAAACCTCGAACGCCACGACGCG
>Ga0335075_10015423_pt1 | contig 11451 bp, 10 predicted proteins | sample Lox_Sample_24_FD_206723 | JGI IMG/M metagenome (GOLD analysis project Ga0335075, IMG submission 206723) | Soil microbial communities from Loxahatchee National Wildlife Refuge, Florida, United States - Lox_Sample_2.4 | ecosystem: Environmental > Terrestrial > Soil > Wetlands | place: USA...
GCCGCGCAGCCCTTCGATGCGCGTATCAAGCTCGCGAGCCAGATTCGTCAGGTGGTCTTCCTGACCGTCCTCACAGGCCATGCGGAACTGACGTCCGTTGATGGTGACGTTGATCTGGGACATGTCTCAACTTTCGTTCACCGTCGGGCGCGCGACGGCCACCGTCTTGAGCATGATCATCGCGAACTCCACGTCATCGGACTCCGCGTTCAGTTGTCGCCCGCCAAGACGCCGCGGATCGTTTCGATCGCCGCATCGATGCGGCGCGCCACCTCTCGGTTGGCAGTTTCAAGCCCGCGCGAGCGGCCGGCGGCCTGATCGAGCTCGCTCGCGAGCCGCGCTCGATCGGTGCCGAGCGCCTGGATTTGCGTCGCCAGTGCGTCCCGGCTGCGATCGGTTTCTTCGCGCCGCTCGGCCGCCGCTTCGAGCGAATCGAGCGCAAGCGTCAGGCGTCGGCTCGCGATCTCGAGAGAATCGGTTTCGCTCATTCTGGCCATCCGCTGCGGCCGGCAGGTCGCAGGTGAAAATCGTGCGACTGCAACTATTTGTTAGAAGAAGCTTACGTCGCATCGAGCGAGAGCGTCAACGCCGAAAGCAACAAGTCTTCGGCCCTGTGCATGACGCAGTTGGACGGAGCGCAGGCGCAATTGACTCAAGGCGCTTGCATGCTAATGGTGCGCCGCAAGTTCCCGTATTTGCGGCGGTTTTGCACTAGCGCCGCGCTTGGCTTGTTCCATGACGATGCCGGACCGTCTTGCCACGGCGAGCGCAACCTTCGCCGAAGCGCAACGTTTTCCCTCCACAGGCACGAGCGCACGCTCGCGCGCGGAACACGACCGCATGGCGAACGCGATTCGCGCGCTGGCCATGGATGCGGTCGAGGAGGCGACTTGCGGTCATCCGGGCCTGCCGATGGGCGCGGCCGATATCGCCACCGTCCTGTTCACGCGCTTTTTGAAATTCGATCCCGCCGCTCCGCAATGGCCCGACCGCGATCGCTTCGTGCTCTCGGCCGGCCACGGCTCGATGCTGATCTACGCGCTATTGCACCTCACCGGCTACGAGACGATGACGATCGGCGAGATCAAGCGCTTCCGCCAGCTCGGCTCGCTCACGCCCGGCCACCCCGAACACGGACTGACGCCGGGCATCGAAACCACGACCGGCCCGCTCGGCCAAGGTCTTGCCAATGCGGTCGGCATGACGATCGCCGAACGCCACCTGGCGTCGCAGTTCGGCGGTGACATCGTCGATCACTTCACCTACGTGCTCGCCTCCGACGGCGACCTGATGGAAGGCCTCAGCCAGGAAGCGATCGCGCTCGCCGGGCACCTGAAGCTACGAAAGCTCGTCGTGCTGTTCGACGACAACGGCATTTCTATCGACGGCCCGCTCGCGCTCGCCGACTCGGTCGATCAGGTCAAGCGCTTCGAGGCGGCGGGCTGGGCGGCAACCCGCGTCGACGGCCACGACCCGTCCGCCATTGCCGCAGCGCTCGAAGCGGCGAAAAAGTCCGAGCGGCCGTCGCTCATCGCCTGCCGCACCATCATCGGCTTCGGCGCGCCGACCAAGGCCGGTAGCGAGAAGAGCCACGGCGCGGCGCTTGGCGCCGACGAGATCGCGGCGGCACGGCAAAAGCTGAACTGGACCGCACCGGCATTTGAAATTCCGCCGGACATTGGCGCGCAATGGCGGATTGCCGGCGCGCGCAGCCGGCCGGTGCGGCTAGCCTGGGAAGCGCGCCTTGCCGCGCTCGATCCGGCCGCGCGCGCCGAGTTCGAACGTCGTCTGCGCGGCACACCGCCAGCGGAAAAGCTTGCCGCGGCGGCGGCTGCGGTAAAGCAAAGGCTCGCGGCAGCACCGAAGGAGATTGCCACCCGCGTCGCTTCGGAAACCGCGCTCGAGGCATTGACGACGGCGCTGCCTGAAATGATCGGCGGCTCGGCCGACCTCACCGGTTCAAACAACACGCGCCCCAAAGGCATGAAAGTCCTCAGCGCGGCGGATTATTCCGGCCGCTTCATCCATTACGGCGTGCGCGAGCATGGCATGGCGGCCGCCATGAACGGCATGGCGCTGCATGGCGGCATCATTCCTTACGCCGGCACGTTTCTCGTTTTTTCCGATTATTGTCGGCCGGCCATTCGCCTTGCCGCGCTCATGGGCCAGCGCGTCATCCACGTGATGACGCACGATTCGATCGGGCTCGGCGAAGACGGCCCGACCCACCAGCCGGTCGAGCATCTTGCCGCTTTGCGCGCGATCCCGAATCTCACCGTTTTCCGGCCGTGCGATGCGGTCGAGACGGTCGAATGCTGGCAGATCGCGCTGGAGCGCAAAAGCGGGCCGAGCATCATCGCTTTGACGCGTCAGAACGTTCCGCAACTGCGCCAGGGCTTCGATGCCGACAACCTTTGCGCGCGCGGCGCCTATGAGCTCAGTGCCGCGTTAGCGCCCGACCCCACCCCACGGGCCGGGGACGGCAAGACGGCGGTCAGCGTATCGCTGTTCGCCACCGGATCGGAGGTCGCCATCGCAGTCGCGGCGCAAAAACTGCTCGCCGCGCGCAATGTCTCGGCGCGGGTGGTGTCGGTGCCGTGCTTCGAGCTTTTCCTCGCCGCGCCGGAGGCAGAGCGCGCGGCGCTCATTGGCAAGGCCAGGGTCAACCTCGGCGTCGAAGCCGGCATCCGCCAAGGCTGGGATGCGATCATCGGCTCGCAAGGAGCCTTTGTCGGCATGACTTCCTTTGGCGCTAGTGCGCCGTACAAGAACCTTTACCAACACTTCGGAATTACGCCTGAGGGGGTGGTCGAGGCGGCGCTGGCACGCCTAAAGAAGTCGTAGAACCTTACGCGTTCTGATTGAAGCAGAACGCGGCGCTAATATTTTGTTTGAGCATGATCTTTTCGGAAAACCGACTTCCACTTTTCCGGATCATGCTCTAGGGAGATCGCAATGTCAGTTCGCGTAGCCATTAACGGCTTTGGCCGCATCGGCCGCAATGTTTTGCGCGCGGCCGTCGAAGCGAAGCGCAAGGATTTTGAAGTTCTCGCCATCAACGATCTCGCGCCGGTGGAGACCAACGCGCATCTGCTTCGCTACGATTCCGTGCATGGCCGATTCCCCGGCGAAGTCACGGTCAAGGGCGACATCATCAATTGCGGCAACGGGCCGATCAAGGTCACCGCGCTCAAGGACCCGGCCCAATTGCCGTGGGCGGAGCTCGGCATCGACATCGCGCTCGAATGCACCGGCATCTTCGCCTCGAAAGAGAAGGCGGCGGCGCACCTTAAAGCCGGCGCCAAGCGCGTCCTGATTTCGGCGCCGGCGGAGGACGCCGATCTCACCGTGGTCTATGGCGTCAACCACGACAAGCTGACCAAGGCACACACCATCGTGTCCAACGCTTCGTGCACGACCAACTGCCTGGCGCCGGTGGTCAAGGTGCTCAACGACGCTGTCGGCATCGACAAAGGCTTCATGACCACGGTGCATTCCTACACCAACGACCAGCCGACCCTCGATCAGGTGCACAAAGATCTCTACCGTGGTCGCGCGGCGGCGCTCAACATGATCCCGACCTCGACCGGCGCCGCCAAGGCGGTCGGCCTGGTGCTGCCCGAGCTCGCCGGGCGGCTGGACGGCGTCGCCATCCGCGTGCCGACGCCGAACGTCTCGGTCATCGACTTCAAGTTCGTCGCCAAGCGCGCGACCTCAAAGGACGAGATCAATGCCGCGGTCAAGCGCGCCGCCGGACAAGAGCTCAAGGGCATTCTCGGCTACACCGACGCGCCCAACGTCTCGACCGACTTCAACCACGATCCGCATTCGTCGGTGTTCCACATGGACCAGACCAAAGTGATCGACGGCACGCTGGTTCGCGTGATGTCGTGGTACGACAACGAATGGGGCTTCTCCAACCGCATGGTCGACACCGCGGTAGCGATAGGCAAGCTGATCTGAACTCGCCGGACCGGCCGTTTTTGCACATGTCCTTCGCAACACTCGACGACGCCGACGTGAAGGGCAAGCGCGTGCTCGTTCGCGTCGATTTCAACGTGCCGATGCACAACGGCGAGGTGGCGGATATCTCGCGTATCGCGCGCAATTCGCCGACTATCAAGGAAATCGCCGACCGCGGCGGCAAAGTGATCCTCGTTTCGCATTACGGCCGCCCGAAGGGCCGCGACCCACGCGAGTCGCTCAAGCCGGTAGTCGCCGCCGTCGCGCGCATCATCGAGCGGCCGATAGCGTTTGCGGACGACTGCGTCGGCGAAGTCGCGGAAAAGGCCGTCGCCGCGTTGCAGCCGGGCGACATCCTGTGCCTGGAGAACACCCGCTTCCACGCCGGTGAAGAGAGCAACGACGTCGAATTCGCCCGCCAGCTCGCCCGGCTCGCAGACGTCTTCGTCAATGACGCGTTCTCGGTCGCGCACCGCGCGCACGCTTCGGTCGAGGCGATCGGCCGTTTGCTACCGGCCTATGCCGGGCGCGCCATGGCGGAAGAATTGCAGGCGCTGGCGAAAGCGCTGCAGACGCCGGCGCGCCCGGTCGCCGCCATTGTCGGCGGCGCCAAGGTTTCGACCAAGCTCGATCTGCTCGGCAACCTGATGACGCACGTCGACAGCTTGATCATCGGCGGCGGCATGGCAAATACCTTCCTGGCGGCGCAAGGCAGGGACGTCGGCAAATCGCTGTGCGAGAACGATCTTATCTCGACGGCGCGCGACATCCTCGCCAAGGCGAAGTCGCTCGATCGGCAGATCGTGCTGCCGGTCGATGCCGTGGTGGCGCAGAAGCTTGCCGCGCACGTTGCCTCGCGCATCGTGCCGGTGGACGGGGTCGGCGCAACCGACATGATCCTCGACATCGGCCCGCGCAGCATCGAGCACGTCGTTTCGGTTCTCGCCCGCAGCAAGACCGTGGTCTGGAACGGCCCGTTCGGCGCCTTCGAGCACGAGCCGTTCGACAATGGGACGATCGAAGTGGCAGAGGCGACAGCGGAACTCACCGCCGCGGGCGAGCTTGTTAGTATTGCCGGCGGCGGCGATACCATGGCGGCGCTCAATCTTGCCGGCGTGACCGAGCGCTTCACCTATGTCTCGACCGCCGGCGGCGCTTTTCTCGAATGGCTGGAAGGCAAGACGCTGCCGGGCATCGAAGTGCTTAACGCTACTCCCTCTCCCGTTGCGACACGGAGATGAGTCATAATGGCGCGTTATAGGGGCGAATTATCGTTATAGGGGCGAATTAAAATGTCCGGCACGGCGCAATTGCGGAGGCCGCGATGAACCTCACCGAATTGAACAAGGTCGCGGAGGCCATGGTCGCTCCCGGCCGCGGCATCCTGGCCGCCGACGAATCGACCTCCACGATCAAAAAACGCTTCGACGCCATCGGGCTCGAATCGACGCCGATTGCACGACGCGACTACCGCGAGATGCTGTTCCGCAGCGCGGAGGCGATGTCGAAGCACATTTCCGGCGTGATTCTTTATGACGAAACCATCAGGCAAAACGCAAAGGACGGCACACCGCTGGTCCAGATTATCAGCCAGGCGGGCTCACTGCCCGGCATCAAGGTCGACAAGGGCACCACGCCTCTGCCGTTCTGCCCGGGTGAAGTCGTCACCGAAGGACTCGACGGCTTGCGCGAGCGGCTCGTGGAATATCGCGGGCTCGGCGCCAAATTCGCCAAATGGCGGGCGGTCATCGACATTGGTCCCGGCATCCCGAGCTTCGGCTGTCTGTTTGCCAACGCGCATGCGCTCGCGCGCTACGCCGCGCTCTGCCAGGACGAGGATATCGTGCCAATCGTCGAGCCCGAGGTTTTGATGGACGGCGATCACACCATCGAACGCTGCGCCATGGTCACTGAATGGGTACTCAATACGGTGTTCGAGCAGCTGTTCTACCAGCGCGTCGCGCTCGAAGGCATGGTGCTCAAGCCGAATATGGTGGTACCGGGCAAGAAATCGGCAAAGCGCGCATCGGTCGCGGAGGTCGCGGAAAAAACCCTGCGCGTGCTCAAATCCTGCGTACCCGCCGCGGTGCCCGGCATCGCCTTTCTCTCCGGCGGGCAAACCGACGAGGAAGCAACCGCGCATCTCGATGCCATCAACAAATTGGGATCGCTGCCTTGGCGCGTGACCTTCTCGTACGGCCGCGCATTGCAGGCGGCGCCGCAAAAAGCGTGGTCGGGCAAGGCGGAGAACGTCGCCGCGGCGCAACGCGCCTTCGGCCACCGCGCCCGCATGAACAGCCTCGCCACGCTCGGCAAATGGAAGGCCGACCTCGAAAAGAAAGCCGCGTGAACCGGTGCGAGGCTCCTGTCTGTTCCCCCTTATGGGAGAGGGTTGGGAGGCGGGCGGAAACGGCGGCGCGAGGGCGTCAATGAACGCGCATCACCTCGCGACCCCCTCCCCTGACCCCTCCCCACAAGGGGCAGGGGACCAATGAAGCTGCCGCCGCCCCGCCTTTATCTGGTCACGCCGCGGCTCGGCGACACGGCGTCGTTCGCGCCCGAGCTTGAGGCGTCGCTCGCCGCCGGCGATATCGCCGCCGTACTGCTTTGCCTTGAAGAAGCCGACGAGCGCACGCTGATCAACCGCGCCAAAGCCATGGCGGCCGTCGTTCAGCGCCGCGAGATTGCGCTCCTCGTTGACGGCCATCCGGAGATCGCCGCCCGCTCCAGCGCCGACGGCGCGCACTTGACCGGGATTGCGGCGCTCGACGCCGCGCTAGCCGTGCTCAAGCCGGATCGCATTGCCGGCGCCGGCGGTCTGCGCAGCCGTCATGATGCCATGCTGGCCGGCGAAGCTAGCGCCGACTACGTGATGTTTGGCGAGCCCGACCGGCAGGGCCGGCGGGCGCCTTTCGCGGCAGTCGAGGAACGGGTCGCGTGGTGGGCGGAGCTGTTCGAGGCGCCTTGCGTCGGCTACGCCGCAAGCCTCGACGAAGTCGCGCCGCTCGCGCAGGCCAAAGCCGACTTCGTCGCGCTCGGTGATTGGATATGGATGCAACCACAGGCCGCTGCCGCGGTGGCAGCCGCAGCCGAGCGGCTTGCTACCGCCATCACGTGAGCGGAACAGTTGATGTTCGCCGAACCATTCGCTCATTCCCGCACAAGCGGGAAATCCGATTGCTGGGTCCCCGCTGCGGTGGCGAGCGGCGGACGTGTGTGATCGTCATGCCATGACCAGGATGCTCGCCACCCTCCTTTTCGCCGCGCTGCTTGCCGCGCCATGGTCTGCGACCGCGTACGCTGGCGATGCCGAACAGCCGCCCGACCTCGCCTATGGCGCATTCCAGGCCGGCCGTTTCCTTACCGCATTTGCGCTCGCGACCAACGCCGTTACCGTCAAGAATGACGTCAAGGCGATGACGCTGCTCGGCGTACTCTATGCTGAAGGGTTGGCGGTGCCGAAGAACGACGCCAAGGCGGCCGAGTGGTACAAGCTCGCGGCCGAGCGCGGCGACCGCGACGCGATGTTTGCGCTCGCGATGTTCCGTATGGAAGGCCGCGCCGGCCCGCGCGACCGCGCGGCAGCCGCCAAATGGCTTGCTGCCGCCGCCAAGCTCGGCCACCCGCTCGCCGCCTACGATCTGGCGCTGCTCTACATGGAGGGGCAGCTGTTTCCGCAGGATTTCACCCACGCCGCCGCGCTTTTGCAGGTCGCCGCGAAGGCCGGCATCCCGCAAGCGCAGTATGCGCTCGGCACGCTCTACAAGCAGGGCCGCGGCGTGCCGAAGGATGTGAACGAAGCGGTGAAGCTGTGGGGGCAATCGGCGCTCGCCGACGACACCGACGCGCAGGTCGAGTATGGCATCGCGGTGTTCAACGGCGAAGGCGTCGCCAAGAACGAGCAGGCGGCCGCGGCCATGTTTCGCAGGGCGGCGCTGCGGGGCAGCGCCATCGCCCAAGACCGCCTCGCCCGCATCCTCGCCGAGGGCCGCGGCGCGTTGAAAAATCCGGTGGAGGCGACCAAATGGCACCTGATCTCGCGGGCCGGCGGCGAGACCGATCTCATGCTCGACGACTTCGTCAACAGTCTCGACGCCGCCACCCGCGCCGCCGGCGAGAAAGCCGCCAAGCCTTGGCTCGACGCGCTGAAGAAGGCGCCGTCGCAATAATGACGCCGAGGTTCTTAGTCCTCCCTGCGTGCAGGGCAGCGTCGTTGGCGGGGATGAACGCGAAGGTAGCGCTGCAATGGGCAAGGATGTGGACGCCGAGCACTTGACGCGGCTGTAACTTGCACCGTACCCGAAAGCCGCCATGCCCCGCTCCGCCATCCTCAATGTCATGATCAAGGCGGCCTACCGCGCCGGGCGGAGTCTCAAGCGCGATCTTGGCGAGGTCGAAAACCTGCAAGTCTCGCTCAAAGGGCCGCGCGATTTTGTCACCGCCGCCGACCGCCGCGCCGAAGAGATCGTACGCGAGGAGCTCGCCAAGGCGCGGCCGGATTATGGTTTCCTCGGCGAGGAAGGCGGCGGCCGCGCCGGCGCCGATACGAGCCATCGCTGGATCGTCGATCCGCTCGACGGCACGACCAACTTTTTGCATGGCATCCCGCACTTCGCGGTGTCGATAGCCCTCGAACGAAACGGCGCGATTGTCGCAGCCCTGACCTACAACCCGGCAAACGACGACTTGTTCGTCGCCGAGCGCGGCAAGGGCGCTTTCCTCAACGACCGGCGCATCCGCGTCGCCGCCCGCACGCGGCTTGCCGAAGCGATCGTTGCCTGCGGGCTGCCGCATTACGGGCGCGGCAGCGATCTGGCGCAGGCGCGTAGCGAAATCGCCGCCGCCCAGCAGCACTTCGCCGGCTTGCGCCGCTACGGCGCGGCGACCCTCGACCTCGCCTGGGTTGCCGCCGGGCGGCTCGACGCCTATTGGGAGCGCGACCTGTCGCCTTGGGATCTTGCCGCCGGCATCCTCATTGTGCGGGAGGCCGGTGGCTTCGTCACCGACCTTGACGGCGGCGATGCGGTCATGAGCAAGGGCCAGGTCGCTGCCGGCAACGACACCATGCACCACGAACTGTTGCGCCTGCTCAAAGAGGCCGACCAGGCGGCGGCAAAACAGGCGGCGACTTCATAAGGGTCATCGTCGTGCCGCAAATCGTGCGACAGGTCGCGTAGGATTATGCAATATTACGGTGGCGGCGCTTGGGAAAAGCGCGCGGTGACCGTCGTCCTCGTTTTCAGGCCCTGGTATTGGGCGGCTCGCAGGCACTAAGCTAAGCTCTATGGCAGACGACATCGATCAGGCCAAACTTAACTCGCCCCGCATCTTTCTCATTCGGATGCTGGTGTTCCTGATCCTATGCGGCCTGATCGCCTACGTGCTGCAGCATCAAATCCTCAACGCGTTCATGGCCAATCCCTGGCTCAACGCCCTGATCGTGGGCGTGCTGCTGATCGGCATCATCCTGTCTTTTGTTCGCGTCATCCGGCTGTTCCCGGAAGTCTCCTGGGTCAACTCGTTCCGCCGCGCCGATCCGGCGGCGCGGGTCCCGCGCGCACCGACTTTGCTCGCGCCCATGGCCGCCATCCTCGGCGGCGAGCGCGGCGGTACCGGCGGCGGCCGCGTCGCGATGTCGGCGCAAACCATGCGCGCCTTTCTCGATTCGCTCGCGAGCCGGCTCGACGAGGCGCGGGATATTTCGCGCTATCTGACCGGGCTCCTCGTCTTTCTCGGCCTCCTCGGCACGTTTTGGGGCCTGATCGCGACGGTCGGCTCGGTCGGCAATATCATCAACAATCTCAATGCCGGCGGCGACGCCGATTCGGTGTTCAACGCGCTTAAGGAGGGACTGGCCGCGCCGCTCGGTGGCATGGGCATTTCCTTCTCCTCCTCGCTGTTCGGGCTCGCCGGCTCGCTCATCCTCGGCTTTCTCGATTTGCAGACCAGCCAAGCGCAGAACCGCTTTTACAACAACCTCGAGGATTGGCTGGCGACCACGGTGCAGGACCTCGGCGCGGTGAGCGCCGGCGCCGCGGCAGCCGCGGCTTCCGTCCCGGCGGGCGTCACCGATGCCCTCGAGCGGCTGCGCCTTTCGATCAGCGAAGCCGGATCGGGCAAGGCGGCCACGTCGGCGATGGCCAACCTCGCCGAAGCGATCCAGGGCCTAGTACAACACATGCGCGCCGAACAGCAGATGATCCGCGATTGGGCGGACGCGCAAGCCAAGCTCAACAGCGACATCAAGCGTTTTATGGAAGTCCTGTCGCGCGAGACCCTAGACCGATAGGCGCGAAGCGATGGCGCTCTCAAGAGCCCGCCGCGATAGCGGCATGAATTACTGGCCGGGTTTCGTCGATGCTTTGTCGACGCTGGTCCTGTCCGTCATCTTTCTGCTGACCGTATTCATGGTCGCGCAATTCTACCTGTCGCAGGAAGTGGCCGGCAAGGACACCGCGCTGGCGCGCCTTAACGCGCAGATTGCGCGGCTTTCCGACCTGCTTTCGCTTGAGCGGACCGGCAAGACCAGCCTCGAAGACGAGGTAGCGCAATTGCGCGCTTCGCTCGCCGGCGCCGAAAGCGAACGCGACCGGCTGCGCGGCGTCGCCCAAGGCGTCGCAAACGCCGACATGGGAAAAGCCCAGGTCGGAAAGCTCAACTCGCAGCTCGATATTCAGAGGGAGGCGACGGCGCGCGCGGTGGCGCAGATCGAGATCCTCAATCAGCAGATCGGCGCGCTGCGCCGGCAGATCGCCGCGCTCGAGGAAGCGCTCGGCGCCTCCGAGAAAAAGGAGAAGCAAGCGCAAATGAATATTGCCGACCTCGGACAGCGCTTGAACTTGGCGCTGGCGCAGCGCGTGCAGGAATTGTCGCGCTACCGCTCGGATTTTTTCGGAAAGCTGCGTGACATCCTCGGTAATCGACCCGATATCCGCGTCGTCGGCGACCGCTTCGTGTTTCAGTCGGAAATTTTCTTCGATTCCGGCCAGGCGGTGTTGCGCCCGGATGGCCGCGCCGAGCTCGACAAGCTTGCGGGTGCGCTGCTCGACCTGGAAAAACAGATACCGTCGGAGATCGACTGGGTGTTGCGCGTCGACGGCCACACCGATGTACGGCCGCTTTCGGCAAATTCGCCGTTCAAATCGAACTGGGAATTGTCGGCCGAACGCGCCATCTCAGTGGTGCAATATCTGATCTCCAAGGGAGTGTCGCCGCAGCGCCTGGTCGCCGCCGGTTTCGGCGAGTTCCAGCCGATCGATCCCGGCAATACCGACGAGGCGTATAGCCGCAACCGCCGCATCGAACTGAAACTGACTGAGAAGTGAACGCGCGCGCCCTTGGCGTCGTTCTGCGCCCTTACGACGCGCGCGACGAGGAGGCGACGGTTGCGCTCTGGCTGCGCGCCTGGCAGGTCGCCTATCCGCAGCTCGATTTCGCCGCACGGCTCGACTGGTGGCGGAGGCGCTGGCGCACCGAGCTGGTGCCGGC
>Ga0335075_10015424_pt1 | contig 11450 bp, 8 predicted proteins | sample Lox_Sample_24_FD_206723 | JGI IMG/M metagenome (GOLD analysis project Ga0335075, IMG submission 206723) | Soil microbial communities from Loxahatchee National Wildlife Refuge, Florida, United States - Lox_Sample_2.4 | ecosystem: Environmental > Terrestrial > Soil > Wetlands | place: USA: Florida...
TACGGCCGCAGCGATTTCGTCAGCGCGTTGACCGAGCCCGAGATCACGTCGATCGGCACGAGCTGGTAGACGATGTACTTGTTGGAGACGTTGCCGGCCCGCAGGATCGCGGCCGACTCGACGTACAGGCAGGCCACCGCCACGAGCAACGAGCCCACGAACAACTTCGCCGAGCCCCACAGGTAACGTCCGCGCGGCGCGAAGGTCACATTCGCGGCCAGCACCAGGCCCACCGGCAGCAGGATCAGCAGGATCACGGCCGGCACCATCTGCCAGGACAGCAGCTGGCCGATCTCGGTCGCGTCGGTGTGCGCGAAGTTCAGCATCATCGAGCTGTCGATGGCGACGTCGTACTTGCGGATGAAATACGCGGCGGCCGCGCCGCAGATCGACAGCGCGATTGCGAACGGCTTCAACGTCCAGCGGTGCGCGACCAGCGTGAACACGGCGATGAACAGGCATAACCCGGCCACCAGGAAGGCCAGCAGCGCCGAGACGTCCAGGGCGTCGCCGACCCGGAACCAGCGGGCCAGGCGGTCGACATTGGGTGCATTGCAGAAGATGTAGAGCGCCGCAGCAAAAACCAGCGTAAAACGGGTGTGCGAGATCGGGGAGCGGAGCCGGGCGGCAATCATTAGAAGAACTATAGCCCGGTAGATCAGCGTCTTATATCGCGAATTTTCCGCGATGGATTCTGGCCGCGGCCCCTGTCCTACTCGATACGCCACTCCGTGATGGGCCACGGACGCGTCCGAGCCGCGGGGAGGCGGCCTGGATCCATGGAATACCTCAAACGCCGGCACAGCCGGCTGATCCTCTGCGGCTTCCTGATTTTCTCACTCACGGTCATCGCCTTTCCCCGCATCGACCTCGCCATCTCGGCGCTGTTCTTCGATGGCGTGTCCTTCCCGCGCGACCAGTGGTGGCAGACCTTGGCGCACGACGCGCTGAACTGGTTCCTGTGCGCGACGCTCGGCGCGGTGCTCGCGGTCTACGTCTTCAATCGTCTGACGAAGCGCACCCTCGGCGGCATCGACGGCTGGCGCGTCGCCTACCTGTTCCTGGTCCTGGCGATCGGCGGCGGCCTGATCGTGAACGTCGCGTTGAAGGACAACTTCGGCCGCGCGCGGCCGCGCGACGTCGTCGAGTTCGGCGGCCTCAAGCAGTTCACGCCGGCGTTCGTCTCGAGCCGCGAGTGCAATACCAATTGCTCCTTCTCGTCCGGCGATGCGGCGGGCGGATTCTTCTCGCTGGCACTGGCGATGGCGCTGTGCCGTCGCCGCGTGGCGTTCGTCGCAGCGTTGGCGGTCGGTGCCGTCGTGTCGCTGGGGCGGTTGTCCTCGGGCGCGCATTTCTTCTCGGACGTCGGCGTGTCGTTCTTCGTGATGTGGATCGTGGCCGACGTCCTCCACTTCTATATGGTCGCGACCCGCGCCGAACGCGCCGGTGTTCCGGTCAAACGCCCGGCGCTCGAACCCGCCGTGTGAGATCGGACCCGATGTGGATCTGGTTCGCGCTCGGTTCTGCGCTGTTCGCCGGCGTGACCGCGGTGCTGGCCAAGGTCGGCGTGGCCGGCATCGATTCGAACCTCGCCACGTTCCTGCGCACCGCGGTGGTGTTGCTGCTCGCCGCCGTCATCGTGTCGCTGCGGGCGGACTGGTCGAGCATTGCGTCCGTCTCGCCGCGCACCCTCGCCTTCCTCGCGTTGTCGGGTCTCGCGACCGGAGCGTCGTGGCTGTGCTACTTCCGCGCGCTGCAGCTTGCGCCGGCGTCGTGGGTGGCGCCGGTCGACAAGCTGAGCGTCGTGGTCGCGATCGGGCTCGGCATCACGCTGCTCGGCGAACCGGTCAGCGCCAAACTACTCGCGGGGGCGGCGCTGATCGTCGCCGGCACGCTGATCATCGCCATCCCGTGAACGCCACCCCCGATCAGAACCGGATACCGACGCGCGCGTAGAACTGGCGGCCGTCGTTGTCGTAGGGCACGCCGCGCGGATACAGCCGGCCGTTGTTGCGTTCGGCCAGCAGCTGCACCTTCTGCGTGTAGTTGTCGAGCAGGTTCTCGACGCCGAGCGTCACGTTGACGCTGTCGGACAGCTCGTAGCTGCCGATCAGGTCGAGGAACGTCTCCTGGCCGATATCCTCGTACACGGGGCTGGTCGCCGACGTGTTCGACACGTAGGTCCAGTCGCCGAAGTGACGCGCGCGGCCGGTCAGTCGCAGCTTGCCCACGTCGTAGTCCGCGGACAGCGTGCCGGAGACGTTCGGGACGGAATCGAGGAACGCGACGCGCGTCGGCTCGTTGAACAGTGCCGGCGTGTAGCGCTCGAACTCCGTCTTGTTGTAGTTGCCCGCAAAGGTCAGCCCGAGGCGGCCGGGGCCGACGCCGCCGCGCCATGCGGCGACCAGGTCGACGCCCGTCGTGCGCGTGTCGAAACTGTTCGTGTAGAAGCGCACGTGCGTCAGCTCGGAGGCCAGCGGCACGTTGATGTCGACGAGCTGCTGACGCTGCACGTTGGTCAGCTCGAAGTCGGTAGATAGCCCGATGCGGTCGTCGATGTCGATGCGATAGGCATCGACCGTCACCGACACGCCCTCGGCCGGCTGCAGCACCACGCCGAGGCTCAGGTTCACCGACTCCTCCGGCTTCAGCGCGACGCCGCCGAACAGGCCCGCGGCGACCGAGTTCGACGGCAGCTGTGCGCGCACGTCGACCGAGCGCGGGATGGTCGGATCGAGGTTCGGGTTCTGGCTGATGTTCTGCAGGTACTGCTGACCCGGCGTCGGCGCGCGGAAGCCCGTGCTGACCGCGCCGCGCAGCGCGACCGCGTCGTTGAACGCGAAACGCGCCGACAGCTTGCCGTTCGTCGTCGAGCCGAACAGCGAGTAGTCCTCGAAGCGGCCGGCGACGCCGACATTGAAGCGGTCGGTGACGTCCACGTCGACGTCGACGTACGCGGCGCTGTTGTGGCTGGCCCAACTACCCGCCGTGGCCGGGTGCGCACCAGGGAAGCCGTTCGCCGCGGGCGACAGGTCGCGCAGCGGCCCGAGCACCCACGACGCTTCTTCGCCGGCGTAGATCGAGAACTCCTCGCGGCGATACTCGGCGCCGAAGCCGATGTTGATGGGGTTGGCCAATGCCGTCTGCCACTGGTAGACGAAGTCGGCATTCACGGTCTGCTCGCGCTGCTCGCGGCCGCCGTTGTCGAAGTCGGTCGGCGACAGCGAGCCGAGCGAGAGGTTGATCGAGTCGTTCAGGAAGTAGTCGATGCGATCGCTGCCGTAGTTGGCCGAGAAGTCCCATGTCAGATTGTCCGTGAACTTGCCCTTGAGGCCGGCCGCGAGACTGAAGTCGCGCGTGTCCTGGCCGAAGCGCGGCGTGAATCCGCCCGGGTACAACGCCAGCAGGTCGAAGCCCGGATCGGTCGCCTGCCAGCTGCCGGCCGCGTTCGAGCCGGCGGTCTGGTAGATGGAGTAGTGGCCATTGGGCTTCAGGTTGTAACCGCCGTTGCGCGGGAACGTGACGATGTTGCCGTCGGCGTTCGGCCCGGTCGCGGTGACGGACGGCCGGTAATTGAAGTCGGCGACGCCGTGGTCCTCGGTGTAGTTGCCGAACGCGTAGAACTGCGTGTTCTCGCTGACGTCGAAGCCGGTGTTGACGAACACCTTCTTGCTCTTCTGCTCGGGCACGCCGTAGCGCTGCACGACCTTGCCGAGATCGCGCACGGCGCTCGCGTACGGCTCGCCCAGCGCGATGATGGCCGCGGCGTCGGCGCGCTGGATGCCGTTGTTGCTCGCATCGCCGTCGACGTATTCGGCGGCGACGTTGATGTGGCCGCTCTCGCCGAACTGGAAGCCGCTCGACACACCGACCTGCAGGTTCTGGCCGTCGCCCTTGTCGAACTCGCCGAACTGCGCGTACGCCTCGGTGCCCGGCTGGTCGTTGAGGATGAAGTTGAGCACGCCGGCGATCGCGTCCGAGCCGTACTGCGCGGCGGCGCCGTCGCGCAACACCTCGGTGCGCTTGAAGGCGCCCGACGGCAGCAGCGCGAGATTCACGGCCTGCGCGCCGCGCGCGGTCACGTCGACGAATGCCGAGCGGTGGAACCGCTTGCCGTCGATGAGCACGAGCGTGTGGTCGGGCGAGAGATTCCGCAGCGTCGCGGGCCGCACGAAGATGGAACCGTCGGCGGTCGGAATGCGGCGCACGTTGTATGACGGCACCAGCGCCTGCAGCTTGGTGTTGATGTCGGCGGATGAGGTTTTCTGCAGCTCGGAGCTCGAGACGACGTCGATCGGCACGTTGGACTGCAGCACGGTGCGCTCGGCGCGGCGCGTGCCGGTGACGATGACCTGGTCGAGGGATTCGGTGGTGGCGATGCTGTCGGAGATCGCGGCAGCGGAGACGGCCGCGTCGCCGTCGGCCGCATGAGTCGCCCCGCCCAGTGCCATGGCGACCGCGGCGGCGATGCCGGCTTTTTGGAAATGCGAGACGCGTGAAGAGATCATCTGGAGTTCCCTGCGTGTTGGTTTGGATCGGACGTCGCCAATCTACCGACCGGAGGAATGCCGCCAGAAATGACGGATGAGCATGTCGATAGCGCGGAAAACGCGAACTGGGTACGGGTGGCACGGGTTAGCCCGTATTCAGCGTCACCGAGGCCGGCCGATAGACTGGTCACAGAACCCTTTTCTGGAACCGGAATGTCACTGCCCGCCGAAGCGCCGGCCCTTGCCCAGGTCATCGACTCCCCCGCCCGCCCGACCATCGGCACGGAGGCGGTGGACAAGGTCGTGCACGCGATCCGCGACCACCTCGACATGGACGTGGCGTTCGTCTCGGAATTCCGTGCGCGCGACCGCGTGTTCCGCCACGTCGACGCGCGCGACCGCACGCCGATCCGGCCGGGCGACGCCGCGCCGCTCGAGAACGGCTACTGCCAGCGCGTCGTCGACGGCCGCCTGCCCGAGTTGATGCCCGACACGGCGCGTGTCGGCGCCGCGGTAGCGCTGCCCGAGACGGCGGCGATCCCGATCGGCGCGCATCTCAGCGTGCCGATTCGCCTCGCCGACGGCCGCGTGTTCGGCACCCTGTGCTGCTTCAGCTTCGCGCCGGATCCGTCGCTGGGCGAGCGCGACCTCAAGATGATCCGCGTGTTCGCCGAGCTGCTCGCCGACCAGATCGACCGCGACATGGAAGGCCAGCGCGAGCAGACCGCGCGCATGGAGCGCATCACGATCGCGATCGGCTCGGAGCAGCCGACGATCGTCTATCAACCCATCTTCGACATCGCGACGCGGCGCATCGCCGGGTTCGAATCGCTGTCGCGCTTCAACGTCGAGCCGCACCAGCCGCCGGACCGCTGGTTCGCGGACGCGGCGCAGGTCGGCATGGGCACCGAGCTCGAGCTCGCGGCGATCCGCGCGGCGCTGCGCGGCCTGCCGTCGATGCCCGCCGACACCTATCTATCCGTCAACTGCTCGCCGCAGACGATCCTCTCGCCCGGGCTGGCGCTGCTGCTCGACGGCGTGGACCTCGCGCGCGTCGTGCTCGAGATCACCGAGCACGATTTCATCGACGACTATCCGACGCTGCTGGCCGCACTGAAGCCGCTGCGCGCCGGTGGCCTGTGCGTCGCGATCGACGACGCCGGCGCGGGTTACGCCAGCCTGCGGCACGTGCTGAACATCCAGCCCGAGATGATCAAGCTCGACGTCAGCCTGACGCGCAACATCGACTCCGACCCCATGCGCCGCGCGCTCGCGTCGGCATTGATCGCATTCGCGCGCGAGAGCAAGGCGCGCATCGTCGCCGAAGGCATCGAGACCGCGGCCGAGCTCGACATGCTGAAACGCCTCGGCGCGAGCTGCGCGCAGGGTTACTTCCTCGCGCGGCCGATGCCGCTGAAGGACGCCTTGCGCCAGCCTTTTCCGGACGACGCCATGCCGGCCGGCGCCGCCGCGAAGGTCGTCGCGCAGCCGGCCTGATCGCGGCCTGACTACCCGATCTTGTCCTGCGTCTTCGTCAGGAAATCGCCGGCCTCGTGCCGCTCGAGCAGCTGGCTCGCCGGCTCGCCGACCGTGCGGTTGACCATGCGGCCGCGCCTGACCGCCGGCCGTTCGCCGATCTTTTCCGCCCAGCGGCGCAGGTGCGGATACTCCTGCACCGAGAGGAACTCGCCGGCGTCGTAGACGACGCCGAGCGCCACCTGCCCGTACCACGGCCAGATCGCCATGTCGGCGATGGTGTATTCATCGCCGGCGACGTACGCGTTCTGCGCCAGCCGCGTCTCGAGCACGTGCAGCTGCCGCTTCGTCTCCATCGCGTAGCGGTCGATCGCGTATTCGATCTTGACCGGCGCGTAGACGTAGAAGTGGCCGAAGCCGCCGCCGAGGAACGGCGCGCTGCCCATCTGCCAGAACAGCCACGACAGCGTCTCCGCGCGGCCCGCGGCATCGCGCGGCAGGAACGCACCGAACTTCTCGGCGAGGTGCAGCAGGATCGCGCCGGATTCGAAGACGCGGATCGGCGTCGCGCCGCTGCGGTCGACCAGCGCCGGGATCTTGGAATTCGGATTCACACCGACGAAGCCGCTGCCGAACTGGTCGCCCTGCTGGATGCGGATCAGCCAGGCGTCGTACTCCGCGCCCGAATAACCCAGCTCCAGCAGCTCCTCGAACAGGATCGTGACCTTCACGCCGTTCGGCGTGCCCTGCGAATAGAGCTGGAACGGGTGTCGGCCGACCGGCAGTTCCTTCTCGTGCGTCGCGCCCGACACCGGGCGATTGATGTTCGCGAAGGCGCCGCCGGACGGTCTGTTCGGCGCCCAGACCTTGGGCGGGGTGTACGGATCGGACATGGGATGGCTCCTGGCTGGATGCGCGGAAGTCTGCAGCAACACGTTCGATGCTCACGCACCGATTGGCTATGAGGTCATACTCGCGCCCATGCGTAAATTCCTCTGCCTGTTGTTGCTCTGCGCTCCCGCGTTCGCCGATGACACGGCTCCGTGGCTCGGACGCTGGGACGTCACGCTGATCGCGCCGGATCGCGACTACCCGACATGGCTCGAGATCTCCGCGCCGGGTGGCCAGCTGCAGGTGCGCATGGTCGGGCGATGGGGCCACGCGCGCGTGCTGCCGAGCGCCACTCTGACCGGCGGCGTGTTGCGCTTCATCTCCCCGAAGGAAGAGGAAGGCCGCAAGGACGACATGGTGTTCGAAGCGACGCTCGACGGCGGCAAGCTCGTCGGCGGGACCCACGGGCCCGACGGCACCGCCTGGAAACTGCGCGGCGAACGCGCGCCGACGCTGGCGCGCCGCGCGCCGCCCGTGTGGGGCAAACCCGTCGAGCTGTTCAATGGCCGGGATCTCGCCGGCTGGCATCTCAGCGACCCGGCGGCAGCCGCGACCTGGCGCGTCGAGAACGGACTGCTGGTGAGCCTCGGCAATGGCGCCGAGCTCGTCACCGATCGCAAGTTCGACGACTTCAAGCTGCATCTCGAGTTCAAGGTGGCGCCCGGCGCGAACAGCGGCATCTACCTGCGCGGCCGCTACGAGGTGCAGGTGGAGCACGACTCGCACCCGGAAGCCGCGGAACGCAGCCTGGGCGGCGTGTACGGTTTCCTCGCGCCCTCGCCCCTGCCGGCGCACACGCCGGACATCTGGCGCAGCTACGACATCACGTTGATCGGCCGGCGGGTGACCATCGCGCTCGACGGCGTGACGATCGTGAAGGACCAGGAGATTCCGGGAGTGACCGGCGGCGCGCTGGATACGCATGAGGGCGAGCCCGGACCGCTGTACCTGCAGGGCAGCGAAAACGGCCGCGTCGAATTCCGCCACGTGAATATTACGCCAGCGACCGCGCGGTAATCCTCCCCAATGAGAGGGACGCGACCCCCGCCACCCGGCGGTAACGTGCGCGACCTTCGAACGCCGTTCGCCGAGGTCCCGATGCCCGCCCCGACCGCCGCCCCCACGCCGTTTTCCCCGTACCAGAAGATCGTCGTCGCGATGCTGGCCTTCCTGCAGTTCGCGGTGATCCTCGACTTCATGCTGATGTCGCCGCTGGGCGCGCTGATCATGCCGTCGCTGTCGGTGACGCCGGCGCAGTTCGGGACCGTCGTCTCCGCGTACGCGTTCGCCGCGGGCATCTCCGGGTTCCTCACCGCCGGCTTCGCGGACCGCTTCGACCGCAAGAAGCTGCTGCTCTTCTTCTATGCGGGCTTCGTCGCCGGCACGTTGTGGTGCGGCGTCGCGAACAGCTTCGAGTCGCTGCTGCTGGCGCGGGTGGTCACCGGGTTGTTCGGCGGCGTCATCGGCTCCGTCGTGCTGGCCATCGCGACCGACCTCTTCCCGCCGCAGATGCGCGGCCGCGTCATGGGGTTCATCCAGACCGCGTTCGCGGCCAGCCAGATCCTCGGCCTGCCGATCGGCATCTATCTATCCGCGAAGTGGAACTGGCACGTGCCGTTCCTGGCGCTGGTCGTCATCGGCCTGCTCGGCGGCCTCGCGATCGCCGTGAAGATGCAGCCGGTGGCGGATCACCTGAAGGTGGCGCAGGAGCGCAGTCCGTTCGCGCACCTGTGGCACACGGTGGTCGAGCCGCGTTACCTGTTGTCGTTCGTCTCGGTGCTGTTCCTGGCCACCGGCGGCTTCATGCTGATGCCGTTCAGCAGCGCGTTCACCGTCGGCAACCTGGGCATCTCGCTCGACGACCTGCCGGTCATCTACCTGGTCACCGGCATCGCGACGATCTTCGTCGGCCCGCTGGTCGGCAAGGCGGCGGATGCATACGGCAAGGTGCGCGTGTTCTACCTGGGCACGACGCTGACCATCATCATGGTGCTGGTCTACACGCACCTCGAACGTTCGTCGCTGGCGGTCGTGACGGTGATCAACGTGGTGCTGTTCATCGGCATCTTCTCGCGCATGATCCCGTTCCAGGCGCTGATGTCGCAGGTGCCGGCGCCGACGCAGCGCGGTTCGTTCAACGCGATCAACGCGTCGATCTCGCAGCTTGCGGGCGGACTCGCGTCGCTGGTGGCGGGCCACATCGTGCAGCAGGGTGCGGATGGCCGCATCCATCACTACGACATCGCCGGATACGTCGTCGTCGCGACGTCGATCCTCGCCTGCGTGTTGTTGTGGCGGATCCAGCGCGGGGTGGAGAAGTCCGCAGCCCTGCCGGCCTGACCAGGGGCCTGACCGGCGGTCTACAGCAACGACAGGTTCGCGACCCGCTCGACGAACCACAGCGCGGCGATCGCCATCGCCAGCGCGGAGCCGCCGCGCAACACCAGCGGCGGATACGCGCGCAGGCCGCGCAATGAAAAGAGCAGGAGTGTCGCCGCGGCGACGATCAGCAGCTGCCCGATCTCGATCCCCAGGTTGAACTGGAACAGCGCCCAGGCGAACTCCCCGCGCGGCAGTGCCAACTCCTTGAGCACGCCGGCGAAGCCGAAGCCGTGCACGAGGCCGAAGCAGAACGTCACGATCGCGCGGCGACCATGGAAGACCGGCCAGAAGTTGCCGAGCGCGGCGAGCACGATCGTGAACGCGATGGCCGGCTCGATGATCGCCGGCGAGATCGAGACGATGTCCATCGCGGCGAGTCCGAGCGTGATCGAGTGCGCGACCGTGAACGACGTGACGATGCCGACGACCGGCAGCAAGGCTTCCATGAACGTGTCGACGGGACGCCAGCCTTGCTTCGTCGGCCGCAGGACGGAGGGCAGCAGCAGGCAGATCAGGAACAAGACGTGGTCGTAGCCCGTCGCGATGTGGTGGATTCCCTCGCGGACGAACGACAGACCGGGGCCGCGCGCCGGCTGCGCAGACGCGCTGGACGAATCGATGGACGCGGTTGCGGATCGGACGCCGGGGACGAGGATCTGCAACGCGGTGGTACCGCGCCACGCGACGCGCACGATCCCGCGGTGTGTCGGATCCACCTCGGCCATCACGTCGTAGCGGATCGCCGGTGCCAGCGCCGGGGTGCAGCGGCTGCGCAGGGTCAGCGCCGCATAGGTGCCGTCGACGCGGCGTTCGAGCGCGCGCGATTCGGGCTCGAGCGGGCAGCCCTCGAGGGTCACGCGTTGTCGCAAGTAGGTTTCGATCGCCGGCCAGGCCGTTCGCACTTCCTTCCAGGTGAGTTTGCCGTCGCCGTCCGCGTCGACATCGAGCGCGACGTCGAGATCGCGCAAGGCGACGTCGATGCGCAGTGTGGTCGCCGCATCGCCCGACGCCAGGAATAGATAGGCATCGCTGGCCTTGTGCGCGTGCGCCAGCGGCGCGAACGCCGCGCACAGCAACGCCGCGACGATCGCCCTAACGAAGCGCATCGATGCGTGCATCGCGCAGTCCCGTTTCGGCGATCACCGCCGCGGCTTCCCGTTGCGCGGCGCCGTCGCCGCAGGCCTTCGCCACGCGCGCGAACAGCAGCAGGTCGAGCGGTTCCCGTTGATGGCTCACATTGACGCGGGCGAGATCCAGCGCGGCGCAGGCGCCGTCGCCCAGCGAGTCCGTGAACATCGCCTCTTCACGCGCGTGCGCGATCCTTGCCTCGGGGCGCAATGCCGCGAGCGCCATGCGATCCCGCAGCTCGCGGATGTCCGCCTCCGCGCCGGCGGCGCGGGACTGTTTGCCCGCCACCGCGATGCGCAGCAGGACGGCGTCCGAACGCGGTTCGGCGGCGAGCAGCGCCAGCGCCTCCGCCGGCCGCCGCTGGTCGAGCAGGAAATCGGCGAACGACATCAACGTGTAGCCGTCGCGCTGCTGCGTCAGCGCGTCGCGATAGGCACGCTCCGCGCTCGCCGGCCGGCCGGCGCGCATCTCGTTCTCGGCCAGCGTGGTGAGGAGCCAGTTGCGGGTCTCGGCGGGCAGCTGACCCCGCAGCAACACGTCCAGCGAGTCGCGCGCCCGCGCGAAGTCCCCGCGCAGGCTGGCGTTCTCGGCGAGACAGGCTTCGCGATACAGCCGCACGCCGCCGCCCGCCAGCGATTCGCAGGCCTGGTCCGAAGCCGCGTACTTGCCCTGCACGCGCAGGATCGTCGCGATCGTGATCCAGGCCTGCGCGTTGCCCGGGCTGCGCGCGACCAGGACTTGCAAGCTGGCCCGCGCGGCGTCGAAGTCGTGCAGGTACTGCTGGATGCCGGCGAGCCGCAGCAGGATGGCATCGGGCGCGCGGCGCGGATCCGGCCAGGGTTCGAGCACGGCCAGTGCGCGGCCGGCGAGGCGCGCGTCGCCATCGCGGCGCGCCTGTTCCATGTAGGCGCTCGACAAGCGCAGCGCGCTATCGACATCAACGGGGTTTTTCGCGAGCGTCGCGCGTAGCGCGCGCAGCTCCGCGCGGTTCCCCGAGACCGCGGGCAGCACTTCGATGATTTCGTCGTCTTGCTGCGGATGGACGACGCTGGCCAGGCTGCCGGTCGAATACGCACCGCCAGC
>Ga0335075_10015425_pt1 | contig 11449 bp, 11 predicted proteins | sample Lox_Sample_24_FD_206723 | JGI IMG/M metagenome (GOLD analysis project Ga0335075, IMG submission 206723) | Soil microbial communities from Loxahatchee National Wildlife Refuge, Florida, United States - Lox_Sample_2.4 | ecosystem: Environmental > Terrestrial > Soil > Wetlands | place: USA...
CCGGCTGCTGGACATGGGTGGTCGTCATGGCAGCTGGGCCCGGGTGATCGCGCCCGCGCGCAGCGCGGGCAGGTTAGCGGCGAGCCAGGCGTGCCGGGCAGCGGGTGACAGCGACGCGAACCGCTGCGCGGCGGCGGCGATCTGCCCTGGCGTCGCGCCGGCCGTCGGCGCGCCGTTGGTCGTGTTCTCGCCCCAGCCCGGTGGCTGCGAGCCGACTTTGGTCATCAGCGCGGTTATCACCGCCTGCTGCGCCGCGGTAGGAGCTTGCACGAAGGCGTCAGGACCCGGGCCCGTCTGCGGTGGCCCGGCGACGAACGCGGTCAGGAATTCCTGCTGGAAGCCTGCCCGCCAGCCCGCATTGTCCACTCCTGCCGGGCTGCCCCACAGCGGGGCCAGGCCGTCGTCGCTGATGTAGCGGTACACCGCGGGTGTTCCTGACAGGCCGGGCTTGGGCACGCCGGCGAAGTTCATGCCCTGGCTGCCGAGGATGCCGTCGCCCGACGGCACCTGCTCGGCGCGGACCGGGGCGCCGGGCAGCCCCGCGATCTCGGCGGCCACCGGCTGGAGCGCCGCGTTCGCGCTGCCGAGGAAACCGCTGAACGCCGGGTGCACGCACACCTGGAACGAGTTGCCTGCGCAGTCCGGGGTGTACGGGATCGGCTGGTCGCTCGCGGCGTCGTGCAGCGCGGAGATCTCCCAGCCAGACACGCCCATCCTCGCGGTGCCAGTTAGCGAGAACGCGGTCGCCGCCGCGGCTACCCCGGCCACCAGCAGGGCGACCCCGGCGATACATAGCCAGCGCCCGACGCTGCTGACGACGGACAGCGGCCTCCGGTACGAAACGCGGAGGACCGGGGCCAGCGTGAGCAAGCCGAGCAGCGCGATCGTGACGCCGCCCATGAACATGACCTGGGCGATCGCGAGGTCCGGCGCGACGCGGTAGAAGACTCCGACGTCGCCCAGGGGCACTGTGGTCGCCGGGGACAGCAGCCCGTACGTGCTCGTCCCCGGCCGCACGCTCTCCGCGCCGTGGAACCCGATCTCGGCCAAGAGGAAGGTGCCGATCGCGGCCAGCGGGGCGGTGAACCGGCCGGGGAACAGCGCGCCTGCCGTAAACCCGATCACGGCGAACGTGACCAGTTCGACGACGCCGACCGCGACCGGCCACAGCGGCGGGCCGCCCCAGGTCGCGCTCAGCGCGGTGTCGATGTAGATCGCCGCGACCCCGGCGAGGAACGCGAGCAGCAGCCAGAACAGCGTGGCGCCAAGCGCCGACGCCTGCCGCGCCCAGGCCGGGCGGACGGTGGTCGCGACCAGGTCGCCGATCTTACGGCGGCCCTCCCGCGACGCCACCCACGCGGCGAGGCCCGCGGCGAACGGGCCGAAGTCGGCGATCATGTGGCTGGTGATGACCGAGGAGCGAACGGTCCAGACTGGGGGGAACCCGGTGGCCGTTCTGAATGAATCGAAGTAGAAGAGCGCGAGGAGCAGCGGAACCGCCCACAGGACCACGGACCGCCTGATCTCTATCCGCAGCACCGGGACCGGGCGGCTGCGGGACAGGGCGACGGCGGTCACGACGCGCTCCGAGCCGCCGCGAGAATCGCGCTGTAGCCGCGCTCGAGCGGGGCGTCGCCGACGCCCTGGCCTGCCTCGCCGCGAGCGGTCAGCTCTTCCGGGGTGCCGCGGAACACGACCTTGCCGTTGGACATCAGCGCCACCTCGGTGCAGGCGGCGCCCACGTCCTCGACCAGGTGGGTGGACACGACCACGGTCGCGCTCTGGCCGAGGTCGCGGATCAGCGCGCGGAACGCCACCCGCTGCTCCGGGTCCAGGCCCGCGGTCGGCTCGTCGAACAGCAGCAGTTCCGGCTCGTTCACGATCGCCTGCGCGATGCCGACCCTGCGCAGCATGCCGCCGGACAGCGTGCGCAGTTTCGCCTTGGCCTTCGGGCCGAGGTCGACCTTCTCGACGGCGGCGGCGACCGCCTTCGGGACCAGGTGCGGCGGGACCTCCTTGAGCAGCGCGAAGTATTCGACGAACTCCACCACGGTGAACGAGGGGTAGTAGCCGAGGTGCTGCGGGAGGTAGCCGAGCCTGCGCCTGATCTCCCTGCGGTCAGCCGGGTTTCTCGGGTCCCTGTCGAGGAGGGTGAGATTACCTGACGAAGGCGGCAGGATCGTGGCGAGCATGCGGAGCAGGGAGGTTTTGCCAGCACCGTTCGGGCCGAGGAGGCCGAGAACCCCCGGTCCCGCGTCGAGGGTCACCGCGTCGACGGCCACGTTCCGGCCGAACTTGCGGGTGATGCCGGACATTTCGATGTTCACTGGGCGCCCCTTTGCGGACGGGTGACGTAGTAGACGACCGCGGCGCAGCAGGCCGCGACCGCCAGGTAGGGGAGGTACAGGTTCGGGTCGGTGACGGCGGCGGCGAGGCCGGTGGTGGCCGATGGCGCCGGGCCTGTTGAGCTGGCCGTGCCGGCCAGCGCGCTGCGGCCTAGCACCACGACGATCCAGGCGGTCACCCCGGCGCCCGCCCCGACGGCGGCCGACCTGACGGCGACCGCGACCGCCAGGGTCAGTGCGCAGACCGCGGTCATCGGGATCAGCCAGCCGAAGGTGAGCTCCGCGGCGTGCTGCCCGGCCGTGGTGCCGAGCGTCGCGAGGCTCGCGGCCAAGCCGAGCACGGCGTTCACGGCGAATACCGCGACGGCCCTGGTCAGCAGCACGAGCCGGTCGCTGACCGCGCAGCTGCAGGCCAGCTCCCAGGCCGGGTCGATGCCGGGGCCGTAGGCGTAGGCGATGCCGATCGCCGCGACGGCCGGGGCGATCAGCCAGACGAGCGGCTGGTCCAAGCCCAGCTGGACGAGGGCGCCGATGGCGAGCACCAGGGTGCTCCCGATCAGCCACGGGCCGAGCAGCGACGGGGTGGTGAGCAGCGCGCGGGCCAGGCCCGGGGACCTGAGTGTCTTCGTTGCCGCTCGCTCGAGCCGGCCGGGATGGCGGCGCCATACCTCGGCGGCGACGTTGGCCCAGACGCGATTCAGGTCCACGTCGTCTGGTGCGGTCATCGCGCGCCTCCTTCCGCGGTATGGGTCCCGCCCTTGAGTGCCGCGCGCAGCAGGCGGCGGGCGCGGTGCGCGCGGCTCTTGACCGTGCCTTCTGGGACGCCCATCAGTTCCGCCACCTCCGCGACCGGCCGGTCTTCGACGTACAGCAGGCGCCAGACCTCGCGTTCGGCTCGGTGGCCGTTGCTTTCGAGCGCTTGCGTCGCGGCCGCCAGTTCCGCCCTTGCGAGCGCGGTCTCGGCCGGGTCCGCGTTTGGTCCGGTCTCACGCGTTTCGCCACTGTCTGGCAGTGGCACGGGCGGCTGGCCGCGTTTCCTGAGGAGCATCGCGGCCTGGTTTCGCGCGATTACCCAGAGCCAGGCCGTGGGGGTGCCCCGCGACTGGTAGGTCTTCGCGCTCTGCCATACCGCGATGAACGTCTCTTGCAGCACGTCTTCGACGTCGTCTGGCGGCAGCGCCCTGCGCAGGCGCGTGGCGAGCCACGGCGCGTGCCGGGAGAACAGTTCCCGCAGCGCCGTATCACCGCCGTCGCCGTCGCCGTTGCCCTTGCGGGCGGCGATCGCCGCGATCAGCTCGTCGTCGTCCATCACCACATCTATTGCACCTGGTCCGGCTCTGGTTCACGATAGGTCGGTGCTCATTCCCGGTGATCTTGATACGCCTGCCGTCGTTGTGTCCGCAGAGCGGCTGGACCGCAACCTGACCCGGATGGCGGCTGCCGCGGGCGTCGCCGGGGTGGCGCTGCGGCCGCACGCGAAGACGCACAAGTGCCTGCAGATCGCACGGCGGCAGCTGGCGCTCGGGGCCATCGGGCTGACGGTCGCCACGCTGCTCGAGGCCGAGGTCTTCGCGTCGGAGGGCTGCCCGAGCATGTTCATCGCCTACCCGCTATGGGCCGGATCCGGTGACCGGGGCGAGCGGCTAGCGGCGCTGCGGTCGCTGACGTCGCTGCGGGTCGGCGTGGACAGCGAGGCGGCGGCGGTCGCGCTGGCGGCCGCGGCACCCGGCGTGCAGGTGCTCATCGAGGTCGACTCCGGGCAGCACCGGTCGGGCGTCGCCGTCAGCCAGGTGACGGCGCTCGCGGTGGCCTGCGCCCGGCTGGGCCTGTCTGTGGCCGGGGCGTTCACGCATCCGGGGCACGCCTATAACGCGCCGTCCGCCGCCGGGGACGCTTCGCGCGACGAGCGCGCCGCGCTTGCCGGGGCAGGCGAAGCCCTGACCGGCGTCGGCGTCATCGACGGTGAGCCGGTGCTCAGCGGCGGCTCCACGCCGACGGCTTCGGCCGGGGTCGCGGCGCCGCTGACCGAGGTGCGGCCCGGCACGTACGTCTTCGGCGACCGGCAGCAGATGCACCTGTCCGGGCTTTCCGCGGATGACGTCGCCCTGGTCGTCGCGGCCCGCGTCGTCTCAGTGCCGCGGCCTGGCGAGGCGGTGCTCGACGCCGGGTCCAAGGCACTGTCAGGCGATCGCCCTGCGTGGCTGACCGGCCATGGCCTGATCCTCGAGGCGCCTGAGGCGACGATCGCGACGCTGAGCGAGGAGCACGCGGTCGTGCAGGGGCTGACCACGCCGCTGCGCGTCGGTGACCTGGTGCGCGTGGTGCCCAACCACGTCTGCACGGTCGTGAACCTGACCAGCGAGCTGGTGGTCGTCTCCGACGGCGAGGTCACCGACCGCTGGGCGGTCGCGGCCCGCCGTTAACTCGCACCGGATGAATGTGACATCGAGCCGGTTATAGGCGGCTGAATGTCACATTCATCCCGCCAGACGACCGCGGCCGCGACCTTAGGCGTTGCCATACTGCTTTGTTTCCGGGCGCTCGATCATCAGGCCGTAGGCGGGTTCCGGAGCAACCGGGCGGTGCCGCACGCCCTTGGGGACGACGTAGATGTCCCCGGCCTTGAGCACCACCGGGTCACGTCCCTCGATCTCGACGCGGAACCATCCGTCCCAGCAGAGGAACAGCTCGTCTTCCTCGTGCTCGTGCCAGGGAAATGTCCCCTCGAACCGCGCGACTCGCAGCACGGTGTCGTTCGCGAAGGCGAGGTCACGGGGCTGCCACGGATGGGGAAGCTGCGAGATCACGTTGTTTACCGACACAGGATCTGCGGGTTCTGTGCTCACTTCTCCCACCCTACGCTGAGCCCCCAGACCTGATGAGCTCGGCCGCGAGGGAATGCCCGGCCTTCTCGTCTAGCGGCGCGTGGCCGACTAGGAGCCGGCAGTAGAGCACCGGCCAACTCTAGGGGGTCGATGGGCCACCGACCGCCATAGAAGGTGGTGGATGGGCCATCGACCCCCTTCGCCAGCGGCCGGCGAGGTCGGGGACACTTGGATCGTGGGCGGAGCATCCGCGCGGCCGGGCAGGACCCGGCTGGACAGGCCATGGCGGCGGCCGGGGGCGGCGCGGTACGCGCTACGCCGGCTGGGCGGGCTGGCGCGGCCGCCGGTAGACGTCTACGAACCCGAGCCTTGGTCGGTCACTAAGCTCCGGGCCGTTTCCCGTGCTGCTATCCGCGCACTCCGACGGCAAGGACAACCTGCCGCGGCGAGGCCGGAGCCGGTACCGGGTGTCGGTGCAGTACCGGATGCTCCGGCAGCCGGGCCGAGTGCGGTTCTCGTCGCTACGGCTTGCGGGCGACTGCTCCGTTGATCGAAACATCAGCCCGCGGCGGCAGGAGCGCACCCGGGTCGGGGTGCCATTCGGATACCACCACGACGCCTGGCGGCACCAGCGTGAGGCCCTTGAAGACCAGGTCGGCGAACACGTCGGCGTCCCGGCCGATGATGCCCACGCCGCCGCGCGTGTAGACGTTGCCCGCCTCGGTGGTCGCCGCCCGCGAGAACTCGGAGGTGACGTGCCCGCCCGCCACGTAGCTGCCGGACGGCACGGCGTCGGTCAGCGTCCCGACGATCCGCCGCACCTCGTCATCGGCCATAACGAAGTGCACGATACCGATGAATATCAGCGCGACCGGCTTGGTGAAGTCCAGCATCTCCCGCGTGGCCGGGTGCTCGAGGACCTTCTCCGGCTCCCGGATGTCCGCCTCGATGTAGACGGCGCTGCCCTCCGGTGAGCTGTTCAGCAGCGCCCGCCCGTGAGCGAGCACGATCGGGTCGTTGTCCACGTACACGACGCGCGCCGTCGGGTTGACGTCCTGCGCGATCTCGTGCACGTTGCCCACGCCCGGCAGGCCTGAGCCGAGGTCGAGGAACTGGGTGATGCCCGCTTCTTCGGCCAGGTACCTGACGACGCGGCCGAGGAAGGCACGGTTCTCCCTGGCGCCCGTCCTGATCGCCGGCCAGGCTTCCATCGCCTTGATCGCGGTTTCGCGGTCGGCGGCGAAGTTGTCCTTGCCGCCGAGGTAGTAGTCGTAGATCCGGGCCGAATGCGGCTTGGACGTGTCGACTTCCGGGGGAAGGTCACCGCTGTGCACGCTCGGAACCTTACCCCAGCGGGACTGCCTGGCTTCTTCACGAACGTTTAGCGACTCCCACGGCGCTCACAAAGAACTCATCGCCAGTTGTCAGCAAGCCAGCACAGAGTGCCTCCATGGCTGTCATGCGCGGAATGCGCCTCGCCGTCTGGGCCGTGGCCGGCGCGCTGCTGGTCGCGGCGTGCACCTCGTCCGGGCCGTCTGCGGCGCCGTCGCACCCATCCAGTTCGGCCAGCTCCGGCAGTTCCGCCAGCGCGACGGAGGCCGGCATCCAGAGGATCAAGCACGTCGTGATCATCATGCAGGAGAACCGGTCATTCGATTCGTTCTTCGGCACCTATCCGGGAGCCGACGGCATTCCGGCCAAGAACGGCCAGTTCACCGTGTGCGTGCCCGATCCGCGCTCCGGCGGCTGCGACAAGCCGTTCCACGACTCCAGCCTGGTGAACGGCGGCGCCGGGCACGGTCTCAGCAACGCGGTCACGGACATCGACGGCGGCAAGATGGACGGCTTCGTCAAGTCCGCGGAACAGACGGCCAGTCGAGGCTGCTCGGCCACCAACCCGCCGACCCCGGTGTGCCTGCCGAGCAACGAACCCGACGTGATGGGCTACCACGACGCGCGGGAGATCCCGAACTACTGGACGTACGCCAGCGACTTCACGCTGAACGACCACATGTTCGAGCCGGTCGACTCGTGGTCCCTGCCGTCCCATCTCTACCTGGTCAGCGAATGGTCGGCGCAGTGCAGTTCCGCCAATCCGATGAGCTGCGTCAACGACCCGGCGCAGGCAGGCGGCACGCGGGCAGGGCTCGCGAGCCTGCCGGCGGACTTCACCAGCTGCCTGCGCACGCACGGCGTGCAGCAGCTGAAGAAAGCCAACCTCACCAGCCCGAAGGTGGTCGCCGCGACTTCGGCGTGTCTCGGCGCGCTGACCCCCGCGCAGCGCCAGCAGCTGCTCAACAGCAGCGGCGAGGGCGCGCAGCTCGGCGACTACTCGTGGACGGACCTGACCTATCTGCTGCACAAGAACAACGTGTCCTGGGCCTATTACGTGCAGTCGGGCGTCCAGCCCGACTGCGACGACAACCCCGACGAAACCGCGGCGGGCTGCGCGCCGGTCGCCCAGGGCGCCCAGACTCCGTCGATCTGGAACCCGCTGCCGTCGTTCGGCGACGTGAAGACCGACGGCCAGCTTGGCAACATCCAGAACCTGACCAACTTCTATCCGGCCGCCGAGAAGGGCACCCTGCCCGCCGTGACGTGGATCGCCCCGGCCCAGCCGGACAGCGACCACCCGCCGGCGAACCTGGCGACCGGCCAGGCGTACGTGACGAACCTGATCAACACGATCATGAAGGGCCCGGACTGGGACTCGACGGCGATCTTCCTCGCCTGGGACGACTGGGGCGGCTTCTACGACCACGTGGTCCCGCCGGACGTCGACTCTGACGGGTACGGGCTGCGGGTCCCGTCGCTGGTGATCAGCCCGTACGCGCGCCACGGGTACATCGACCACCAGGTGCTGTCCTTCGACGCCTACAACAAGTTCATCGAGGACGACTTCCTGAACGGCTCGCGGCTCAACCCCAAGACCGACGGCCGGCCCGACCCGCGGCCGGACGTCAGGGAGGACGCGGCCGTGCTCGGCAACCTGTACGCGGACTTCGACTTCAGCCAGTCGCCGCGGCCGCCGGTCCTGCTGCCGACGCGTCCGGCCCCGGTGCCGGCCTCAGTAATCCCGTAGCAGATCATGGGCGGGTGAAGATACGCCAGATCGACGCCAGTGAGTGGGCCGAGAGCACCGTTCCGCTCTGGGCCTATGCGTTCGCGCCGTCGCCCTCGGCGGACGTGCGCGAGCGGATGGCGGGAACCCAGCAGTTCTACGCCGACGACGTCACGATGGTCACGGAGGACGATGGCGTCGCGGTGGGGACCGCGACCGCCGTCCCGCTGCGGCAGAACGTCCGCGGGGTTGTCTACCCGATGGCCGGTATCGCCGGCGTCGGGACGTTGCCACGGGCACGACGGCGCGGATACGCCAGCGCCCTCGTGACCGAGCTGCTCGCCGCGATGCGGGACAGCGGGCACCCGGTGAGCACGCTGTACCCGTTCCGTCCGTCGTTTTACGAGCGGCACGGCTATGTGGGCCTGCCGAAGCCCAAGGCCGTCGAGTTCCCGCTGTCCAGCGTGGCGTGGCTGCGCTCGGCTTCCCTCGCGGGGGAGGTCCGCTGGGGAACGGTGGCGGAGCATTACGACGGCTACCGCACCCTCATCGAGCGGCTGCTGGACAGCCGGCACGGCTTCGCCATACTGCCGGACGCCCGGATGGAGCGAGTCAGGCAGAGTGAGGACCGCTGGCTCGCCACGGCCTGGGACGGCGACACAGTGATCGGCGCCGTCACCTACCGGATATCCGGCTTCGGCGGCGACCTCGAGGCGGGCGACCTGATCGCCGCGAATCCGCTCGGCCGGGCGCTGCTGCTGGAGTTCTTCGGCTCCCACGCCGGCCAGGTGGAGAAGGTCTCGGTCATCGTTCCGCCCGACGAGACGCCGGAACTGTGGGGGACGGACTTCGCCGCGGACATCAGCAGCAACGTCGCGTTCCCCACGGCCCTCGCGCCGATGGGGCGCGTGCTGTCGGTGGAAGGGCTGAGCGGGATGCCCGTCGGCCCGGCTCAGCTGGCCATTGACGTGGTCGACGACCCGTTCATCGCCGGGGACTACGAGCTGGACGGCTCTGCCGGCGTGCTGGACGCGCGGCGTGCTTCCGGGCTCGTTCCTGACGCGACGCTGACCGTGCCCGGGCTGTCCGGCCTCGTCTACGGGACCCTCGATCCTGATGAGCTGCCGATCAGGGGGTTCGGGCAGGTGCACGGCGATGCGGCGCAGCGGCTGCGGACGTTGTTTCCGCGAGCGCTGCCGTATCTGCACGCGCATTTCTGAGCCGGGCCAAGATAGGCAGGGTGACATCCGATACCACCCGTTCCGGCGAGCGGTCTGGCTGGGTCGAGTCCACCCGCGCGGTGCGGTGGGGGCTCGCCCTCGCCCTGGTGCTGGCCGCGCTGGCCGTGTTCGTCTACTGGCTGGCGGCGGGCACGCACGTGTCCTGCCAGATCGTGACCGTCACCGCCGCCGGGAAGTCGACGACCACCTCGACGTGCGGGCTGCCCGACGTCACCGACTTCATCTACGTGCTGGCCGCCGTCGCGCTGCTGCTGCTTCCCGACGCCCAGCGGCTGAAGATCGGCGGCTTCGAGTTCGAGCGGCTCGCCTCCAAGGTCGACGAGCAGACCCGCGAGATCAGCCAGCTCCGGCAGACCGTCAGCACCACCATCAACATCGGGTCGGACCTGATCAACCAGGCCCGCAACGGGTTCCGGGAGACCAAGGACATCCTGGACCGGGTCCGCGGGTTCCTGCCCCATACGCCGGAGATCCAGGACCAGCTCGAGGCGATGGACCGGCTGGAAAGCCGCATCGACGCGGAGTCCTGGACCGACCTGTTCGCGGGCATCCTGACCATGCACGCGCTGATCGAGGCGGCCTCGCAGGCGTCCGCGGACGCGCTGGTGCAGACCAGCGAGGCCGCCGACACCGAGGTGGGGTCGCAAGAGGCCGAATCGGTCATCTCTGACTACCTCCGCGCGGCGGGAGAAGCGGGCAATGACTTATCTCGGTGCGGCGACATACGCTGGAGGGGTGACCGAGACAGTGCCCACCGACAGCGGGCCGTCGAACGTCCGCATGACCCCGGCCGCGATCGACGCCCTGCATAAGCTCGCGCGCCCGCAGGCCGAGTCGGTCGCGCGCGCCATCGCGGCCATCGGGCAGGTCCCCGGCAAGCCGGTCGAAGCGCCCAACGGGAATGGGAACGGCAGGCAGTATCTGGCGGTTGTTCCTGACGACGGGGAGGCTCCGGTCGTCATGTACCGGCTGGCCGAGGACAACGGGTATCTGGTCACGGCGCTGGTCGACCGCGACACGTACCAGACGTACGAGATCACCGAACAGCCCGGCTTCCTGCGGTCCACCACGTTCAGGGCCGCCGCCGGCGCGGTCGCCGCCGCCGCTATCGGCATCATCCTCGGCTCCCGCGCCGGACGGTCCGTTATTACCTGACGCCGGGGCCGCTGACCTCGCTGACCTTGGCGTAGGCGAGCGACTGGATGACGGTGCCCTTGCGCGGCCAGGTGTGTTGGGCCTTCAGCTGCCGCAGGATCTTCTGCTGCACGGCCTTGGAGAGCCCCGCGAGTTCCTGCGGAGTAGGGGCGGCGACCTTCGGGCCGATGCCAGTGCTGAGCTGGCGCAGGCCGATGACCTGGTAGCTGACCGGATCGAGGAGGAGCTGGTCGTAGCCGCCGTCGTCGGACACGCCGATCGCCGGGTTCCCCGCGGCGTCGGTGATGCCCTGCTGGACGGTGACGCCGGGGATGGCGGCCAGCGCGCGGAACGCGGCGGCCTCGGCCTTCGGCGGCGCCCCCACACCGCCCGCCGCGTTCCACAGCAGCAGGGACAGGTAGTCGAACTCGACCTGGCCGGCGTTCTTCGGGGCCTGGCCCGCGACCGGGGTTCCGGCCGCGAGGTTCGCCGCGCCGACGGCGTCCGCCACCTTGGTGAGCGCGGCGAGCAGTTGGCGCGGAGCCGTGGGCAGCGACGCCAGGGCGTCGTAGGCCGTCTTCGGGGTGGCGTCCGCGTTGAAGGCCGCCAGCGGGCCGGTCGCGCTGCCCGGCGGGGCGAGGGGCGCCTTGTGCACCAGGAGCGGCCCGCGCCGGCCCGCGACGTACGCGGTCTCCGTGCCGTCGAACGTGATCCAATTCTGCTGGACGCTGACGCCTTGCTGGTACTCGTACTGGACCAGCTCGGCGTAGATCCACTGCCCTGGGGCGGGTTCCGCCTTGGGAGGTACGCGGCTGGCCGCGGCCGATGCGTTTTTCAGGACGC
>Ga0335075_10015426_pt1 | contig 11449 bp, 9 predicted proteins | sample Lox_Sample_24_FD_206723 | JGI IMG/M metagenome (GOLD analysis project Ga0335075, IMG submission 206723) | Soil microbial communities from Loxahatchee National Wildlife Refuge, Florida, United States - Lox_Sample_2.4 | ecosystem: Environmental > Terrestrial > Soil > Wetlands | place: USA: Florida...
ACATGCACCTGCGCATCCAGCGCGCCGAGGTGCACAAAGGAGGTGCGCACCAGCATGCTGACCGTGGTGACCAGTGCAACCAGCAGCAGGCATCCGAAAATAAGTCGTTGATAAAGGCTGAGCATGTGCCGCGAGGAGAATCAGCTTCGAATCTTGAGGGTAGAAGCGGAGCGGCAACGATGCAAGACGCTTCTAGAACTGGTCTCATAAATAGGCCGAAGGCTTTCGTCAGCATCATGAGACCCGCTTCGATGGCGGGTCTCATACCAACCACATCAGGAATTGGGGTTTATGAGACCAGTTCTAGTGTCCCCCGCGGTAACGGGTGAGCACGTCGTTGAGCGTCAGGACGCCTTCGAGGGTGCCGCGGCTGGCGCGATTCTGTACCGGCAGGATCGGCCAGCGCGGGAAGTAATGGAGCGCGGTGTCGAGCGGCAGATCGGGAAACAGCAGGGGGGTGCGATCCGTTTTGACGGCGCGCTGTACCGGTGTTTCCGGAGCCAGGGTGGCTGAGGCCCCGGTAAGCTCCTCCGCGCTCATGGCGTACCAGGTGCCGTCGGGCAGCCGAATCAGGCAGGAAGCAGCTTTGGCCTGAGCGACCGCTTCGGCGACGGCGTGGAGCTCGTCGCTGCCGCGCACCACGGGCACGCCGACAGGTTGCAGGGCATCTTCGATGTGAAGCGAGGATTCTTCGCGCTGCTCCTCCATGGAGGGAAGGTCGAGGCCGTCCTGGTGGGTGAAGATTTCGAAAATGCCCACCGGCTGCAGGCTGCGCGAGATCAGCCAGGCGATGGTGTTGGCGAGAATCAGAGGCAGGATGATGGAATAATTGCCGCTGATTTCGAGCACCATGAAGACCGAGGTGAGCGGAACGCGCAGGAATCCGGCGAAGAGCACGCCCATGCCCACCAGCGAGTAAGCGCCCACCGTCCCGGTGAGGTGAGGGAAGAAGTGCTTCTCGAAGGCGCCTACGGCTCCGCCCAGCATGGCGCCGATGAAAAGCGTCGGCGCGAACATGCCGCCCGGAGTTCCGCTGGAGAAGGAGAGCGTGGTCGCGAGCAGCTTCAGCAGGGTGAGCGCAACCAGAACCTCCCAGATGAACTGGCCGTGCATGGCCTGGTCGATCACGTTGTAGCCGACGCCCATCACCTGGGGAAAGCCGAAGTAGCCGATGGCGCCTACCATCAGCCCGGCGATGGCCGGCTGAATGTACTGGGTCCTGCGGGGCAGGGCGCGCAGGCGAGGCCGCAGATAGCCGAGAATCTTGGAGAACAGCGGGGCGATGAGGCCCCCGATGACGCCCAGAACGGCGTACGCCAGCAGTTCGCGGGGATCCCGGAGCTCGATCGAGGGGATGCGGAACATGGGCTCGGCGCCGAGGAAGCCGCGCACCACCACGACGCTGGAAATGGCGGCCAGCACCAGGGAGCCGAGGACGGCGGCACTCCAGCTGCCGATGACTTCCTCGATGACGAACAGGATGGCGGAGATGGGCGCGTTGAAGGCGGCCGCCAGTCCGGCTGCCGCGCCGATGGGTGCGAACATGCGCAGGCGGCGGCGGGAGACCCGGAAATTGCGGGCGATGATCGAGGCCACACCGGCGCCGATCTGCAGGGATGGGTCCTCCGGCCCCAGTGAATGACCGCTGCCGATGGCGAGCGCGGAGGTGACGAATTTTCCGATAACGGTTCGGATGGAGATGTAGCCGTCGTAGACATATAAGGCGGCCTTGGTCTGGTTGACGCCGCTGCCGCGAGCCGCGGGGAAAAACCAGATGACCAGGCCGGCGACCACCAGCCCGGCCAGCGCGGGAACGATGATGAGGCGGAGCTGGCCGGCGTGTGGCGCGGAGCCGAGGGTGAGCACCTGGATCCACTCGATCGCGATGCGGAAAGCCACCACCAGCAGGCCGGAGATGACGCCGATGAAAATGGAGAGCACCAGGAAGAGGCGCTCGTCGCGCGTGGGCGCAATCTGCTCGATGGTCGACGCCAGAGTGGAATGCGCTACTGTGGGCTCGGCCGTGAGTTCGGACATTTATTCCTGTTCTACCGCGCCGGGGTTCTGCGCCATGCGCAGCAGGAGAGCGTCGTCTCCCGTGGGTGCGCCGCAGGCCTGAGCGGTGACGGTTTCGGTATCGTAAACAAGCTGCAGGATGTTCTGCTCGAGATCGGGTTGCTGCTCGAGCTGATCGAGGGGGAGGCGCGTGGGGTTCTGCGCCCAGCGGGTGACGATGGAGGCCAGTGGAGCGGGTGCGGCGGCGGTAGCGGCTGCGCAGGCAGTCAGGCGCGCGCGCGCCGTCTTTCTGGCGGCCAGAATCCGCTCGGCGCGAACCCGCGCGGGCAGATCGAGCGCCGGGTAAAGATCGAGAATGCGCTGCGAGGTGGCCAGCATCCCGCGGTCGGCCGTCAGCTGATCGGCAGGGAGCGAACCGGCCTCAGGATGGCCAAGCTCGCGGCCGAGATAGTCCGCGGCAACCCGGTACATGCCCAGGGCAAAAGCCGCGCGCCCCGCCCCGCCAAACGCGGCGATGGGCGCCGGATGGCGCCCCGCGACCGTGCGGTAGATCTTCAGAGCGTCGGGCAGATCGTCGGCCTGCTCCAGCATGCCGGCGATCTGGATTTTGATCGACGGATCGTCGGGTGCGTTGCTGTCGGCGATCAGCAACTGCGTGCGCGCCTGGTCGAGGTGATGCCGGGAGGTGAGATAGCCGGCCATCTCCAGCCGCACCTCGCGCCGGTGATTGAAGCCGTTGCCGGCCCAGGTTCCGTCGAGCGCCTCCTGATAGCGCAGCACGGCGAGAGATTCGTCGCCCTGTTTTGCCGCCAGCCGGGCCAGTTGCAGGTTGATCATCGCGTCGCCGGGCGCTTCTTCGCGGAGGGTGTTGAAGTAGGCGGTCGCCTCGGTGGTGCGGCCGGCCTCAGCCAGCGCAGTCGCCAGCTCGATCTCGGTGCCGCGCGCGGGCAGGTAGGCGAGCGCCGACCGCAGGGCGTTGATGGCGGCCTTGGGGTTGCCCGTGCGCAGAGCCTCCTCGCCGCGAGCCTTCCAGCGCACCGCCAGCACCTGCTCATGGTCGGTAAAAGACTGATACAGCAGCCACGTCAGGGCAAACAGGACACTGGTAATCAGAAAGAGAGTGAGAAGAGAGATGGCATCGCGCAGGATGAGTTTGCGCCGGGCCAGCCGCTCGTCGGAAGTGAGGACTGCGCCCACCTGGGAACCGTTGGTCATGGTCTCGCTTCTCTATCTTCCCAGATTTGTTCCGCCTGGCGGACCTCTGTTCAGATGCATGCAAATTTCCAATGGGAAGGACTCGGGAGGTACGATTGAGGCAGGCTGGATGGAAAAAATGACCGCCGAAGACAAGCAGCGAGCGCTTGAAGGACAGTTGCGCGGCCTGGGCAGCGTCATCGTCGCCTATTCCGGCGGCGTGGATTCGGCATACCTGGCCTGGACTGCGCACCGCGTGCTGGGGCAGAACATGCTGGCTGCCCTCGCCGATTCGCCCTCGCTGGCCCGCAGCCATTACCACGACGCGCTCGCGTTTGCCGCCGAGCACGCGATTCCGCTGCTGGTGGTCGAGACCAAAGAGCTGGACGATGAGGCGTACGCAAGAAACGACTCCGACCGGTGCTTCCACTGCAAGGACGAGCTGTTCACGGTGCTGGAAGCGGAGCGCGAGCGGCGGAATTTCGGTGCGGTGGCCTACGGGTTGAATGTCGATGATGGCAGGGATTTCCGGCCCGGGCAAAGCGCTGCGCACGAGCATCGCGTAGCCGCTCCGCTGGCCGATGCGGGACTGACCAAGGCCGAGATTTGCACCCTGGCGCAGGCCGCGGGGCTGAAGGTGTGGGATAAGCCGGCTTCGGCCTGCCTGTCGTCCCGCATTGAATACGGCCGAAGGGTGACGCCGGAGGCGCTCCGCCAGGTGGAAGAGGCGGAAGAGGCGCTGCGGCTGCTGGGGCTGCGGCGATTCCGCGTGCGCCACCACGGCAGCGTGGCGCGGATTGAGATCGCCGCGGAAGAAATGGAGGCGGCGCTGCGGCCGGATCGCTTGGCGCAGATGGCTGCCGCGGTACGGGCGGCGGGCTTTCCCTATGTTGCCGTGGACTGCGACGGCTACCGTTCGGGATCGATGAACGAATTGCTGCCGGCGGAAATGCTGGCGAGCGGACGGCATTCCTGACATGAGCGTTGGAAAGATCGAGTGTTTTGCCGGAATTTCCGGAGACATGCTGCTGGGCGCGCTGATCGATGCGGGCGTGCCCGGGGAATTGCTGCAGCAGGCCGCAGCGGCTCTGCGCATCGGCGTTGAGCTGCGGATACACAGCGTGGAGCGCAGCGGCATTCGCGCGATGAAAGTGGACGTGCTGGTGGATGGCAAGCCCGCGGAGAGCGCGGCGGCTGGCCAAGATCACGACGGCCCGCACGGACATACGCATCCCCACGAGCACGAGCACGAGCATGAACATGCTCACGGGAGCGGCTCTGAACACACTCACGCGCATGGGCGGAAGTGGCCGGAGATCCGGCAGCTCATTGCGGAGGCGGCGATCCCCGAGGGCGCGAAGGCAATTGCACAGCGGACCTTTGCGCTGCTGGCCGAAGCCGAAGCGAAGATCCACGGGATTCCACCCGAGCAGGTGCATTTCCACGAAGTGGGCGCAGTGGACACCATCACGGATATCGTCTGCGGCGCGGCCGGTGCGCACTCGCTCGGCGTGACGGAGTGGCTTTGCTCGGCAGTCAATGTAGGCAGCGGGTTTGTGCAGTGCGCGCACGGGCGCATGCCGGTCCCGGCCCCGGCGACCGCGGAGCTGCTGAAGGGAGTGCCGTCTTACTCGGCTGGCCCGGCGATGGAGCTGACCACGCCAACCGGCGCGGCCATGCTTCGCGCCCTCGGTTGCCGGTTCGAAGCCGATGGCCCGCTCACGGTGAGCGCGATCGGCTACGGAGCGGGGAACCGCGATCCGAAGGGCTTCGCGAACGTGCTGAGAATTTCGATCGGCTCGGCCCCCGATCTCCGCCCTGCGCAACGCGAGTTCTCCGGCGATCGCGTGGTGGTGCTCGAGTGCGCTCTGGACGACGCGACCCCGCAGGTGCTGGCGCATGCCATGGAACTGGCGATGGAACAGGGTGCGCTGGACGCGATGGCGGCTCCGGTGACGATGAAGAAGGGGCGTCTGGGCACGCTGCTGACGGTTCTCTGCCGTCCCGAGCAGGAGGGCGTGCTGACGCGGCTGCTGTTTCGCGAGACGACGACGCTGGGAATCCGGCGCCGTGAGGAGGATCGGGGGATCCTGGAGCGGAAGTTCGTCACCGTCGAAACGCAATTTGGCAAAATCCGCGTGAAGATCGCGTCGGCGGCCGGAGAAATCCTGAACGCGATGCCCGAATACGAGGATTGCCGGCGAGCGGCGCGGGAGCACGACGTCCCGCTGCGTGCGGCGATGGAGGCGGCGCTCGCCGCCTGCGCGGAGACGCAGAAAGCAAAAGCATGACCCGCGAGACGATTTTGGAACTGCTGGAGCGCGTGCAGGCGGGCGAGACCACTGCCTCCGCGGCCCTGCGCGAGCTGGCGCGGCTGCCGTATGAGGATGCCGGATTCGCGCGCATCGATCATCACCGTGCCCTGCGTCTGGGATTGCCCGAGGTGATCTACTCGGCCGGCAAGTCTCCCGAACAGGTGGCGGAGATTTTTGCGCGGATGGCCGCGGCCGGCGGCAGTGTGCTGGCCACGCGGGCCGGCGCGGAGGCCTTTCGTGCGGTGCAGCAGCGCGTTCCTGAAGCGCTGTGGCATGAAATGGCGCAGATCATCGGCCTGCGCAAGCCTGCCCCGCGCGAAGACTCCGGCGCGGTGGCCGTGGTTTGCGCCGGAACCAGCGACCTGCCCGTGGCCGAAGAGGCTGCGGTCACGGCGGAGTATCTCGGCGTGCGAGTGTCGAGAATCTGGGACGTGGGCGTGGCCGGGCTGCACCGGATTCTGGCGGAACGTGATGCGCTGAGCCAGGCGCGGGCAGTCATCGTCTGCGCGGGCATGGAAGGCGCGCTGCCCAGCGTCGTCGGCGGCCTGGTGGCGGCGCCGGTGATTGCGGTTCCCACCAGCGTCGGCTACGGCGCGGCCTTTGGCGGCGTTGCGGCGCTGCTGGGAATGCTGAATTCCTGCTCGCCGAATGTGTGCGTGGTAAACATCGACAACGGATTCGGCGCAGCCTATGTGGCGGCGATGATGGTCTCAGGCTCCGACGGTCGCGCCCTTCGGTTTGCGCGCGAGCAGCCACACCATCAGGACGACAGCGAAAATTGAGCCGATGCCGGCGAGGGCGAGGATGCGCAGCACGGCAACCGTATAGCGGCCCTGGCTCGGCGAGTAATTGCAGCAATACAACAGGATGAGGTCGCTGAGGGTGCCGATGTGCCGCGTGCTGGCCTGGATGAGGGCGAGACGCACGTCCCGCGACTGATAATCCACGCCGAACAGGTATTTCGACATGCGGCCGTCGGGCGTGACGATCATGATCACGCTGGAGTGCGCGAACTGGTCCATCTTGCCGTCAGGGCCGGGCACGCGCACGTAATGGAAGCCCGTGGCCTGGGCCAGATCGGTGATGGACGCCTGCGGGCCGGTGAGGAAATGCGCGGAGCCGTCCGCGGCCGCCGGCGCGTCGAGCATGGAGAGGAAGTGCTGCTTGTCGGCAGCCGCAGCCGAGGTGGTGTCGCTGGGATCGATGCTGGCGACCACCACATCGTATTGATTGCCGAGTTTGAATCCGCTCTCGCGCAGCGCGACGGCCATGCCGTGCAGCACCTGCGGGCACAGGAGCTTGCAGTTGTAGTACATCAGCTCGAGCATCACGGGGCGATTGTCGTGGAAATAATCGCCCAGCTTCACCTGATGCCCGGCATCGTCGGTGAAGGTGTCGTTCAGCGGCAGGGGCCGGCCCAGATTCTGATCGATCCCGGCGTGAGCCTGCCACGCAGGCGTCTGCTGAGCCGTGGCGCCCACGGGACGGTCAGCGGCGTACTGCGCGCGGGCGGGAGCGACGGCAAGTGCAAGGCCGGCCAGAGCCAGGAGGGCGAGGGAAAATCGACTGCGGGCCACAATCCAGCATACGCCGCCGCGTGACGGCTTTACGCCGCGAAAGGAATGAGGTGCTTTTTCCAGTTCGCGCCCAGGAGTGCATGGCAACACTGCGCGTCTGCTCGCCATGACCTTGGTTCGTTGCCAGCTTTCCTGGCCGGGTGATAGCTTGAAATTTGACTGAATCCACCAGGGAAAACTACATACATGCAGACCAGCTATAACGGCCTGGCCCTGCCTGAAGATGGCGAGCCAATCCAGTACGCGAACGGAAAATACCAGGTTCCGAATCATCCCATCATTCCTTTTATCGAAGGCGACGGCACCGGGCGCGACATCTGGCGCGCCTCCCAGCGCGTCTTCGACGCTGCAGTTGAGAAGGCTTACGGCGGCGAGCGCGCCGTGAAGTGGTTTGAGATTTATGCCGGCGAGAAAGCCTTCAGCCAGTTCAAGACCTGGCTGCCCGACGACACAGTGAAGGCGGCGACCGATCTGCGCGTCTCCATCAAGGGGCCGCTGACCACCCCGGTGGGCGGCGGCATTCGTTCGCTGAACGTGGCGCTGCGCCAGATTATGGATCTCTACGCGTGCGTTCGCCCCGTCAAGTACTACCAGGGCGTGCCCAGCCCGGTGAAGCATCCGGAGAAGCTCGACGTGGTGATCTTCCGCGAAAACACCGAGGACGTCTACGCGGGGATCGAGTTCAAAGAGGGAACGGCCGAAGCGAAGAAGCTGATCAGCTTTTTGAACGACGAGATGCTGAAGGGCGGCAAGAAGAAGGTTCGCGAAGACTCGGGCGTGGGCATCAAGCCGATCTCGATTACCGGCACCAGGCGCCTGGTGCGCTTTGCCATCCGCCACGCGCTGGCCACCGGACGCAAATCGGTGACCCTGGTTCACAAGGGGAACATCCAGAAGTTCACCGAGGGCGCCTTTCGCGAGTGGGGATACGAGCTCGCGGTCGAGGAATTCCGCGAGCATGTGGTGACGGAACGCGAGAGCTGGATCCTGGGCAACGTGGAGACGAATCCCGGGCTGACCGTCGAGCAGAACGCAGCGATGATCGAGCCGGGCCTCGAGTTTGCCAACGAGGAGTTCCGCAGGGAGCTGTACGCCGAGGTGAAAGGCGTGCTGGATGCGATCGGCAAAACCCATGGCGGCGGCCAGTGGAAGCAGAAGGTCCTCATCAACGACCGCATCGCCGACTCGATTTTTCAGCAGGTCATCATCCGGCCGGCGGAGTACAGCATTCTCGCCTGCCCCAACCTGAACGGCGATTACATTTCCGACGCCTGCGCTGCGCAGGTGGGGGGGCTGGGCATCGCGCCCGGCGCGAATATCGGCGACGGCTATGCGGTCTTTGAAGCCACGCACGGCACGGCTCCGAAGTACGCCGATAAGGACGTGATCAACCCGGGTTCCGTGATGCTTTCCGGCGTGATGATGTTCGACTTCCTGGGTTGGCAGGAGGCCGCGAAGCTGATTGAGAGCTCGATCGAGAAGACCATCCAGCAAAAATTCGTGACCTATGACTTCGAGCGCCAGATGCAGGGCGCGACCAAGGTCAGCACCAGCGAGTTCGCGAAGAGAATGATCGGCAACATGTAGGGCTGGCGGTACTCAGTCGCGTTCGATCCGCGTACGTTGCGCAACGAGCGACTGGCAACTGGATTTTTTTATTGAGGAGAGATATGCGGAATAAGGTAACGATTGTTGGAGCGGGCAATGTGGGAGCCACGGCGGCGCACTGGATCGCGTCGAAGGAACTGGCCGATGTGGTGCTGATCGACGTGGTGGAGGGCATTCCCCAGGGTAAGGGCCTCGATCTGCTGGAAGCGATGCCGATTTCGAAGACGGATTGCCACATTCTTGGCACGAACGACTACGCCGATACGGCCAACTCCGACATCGTCGTGATCACCGCGGGCATTCCCCGCAAGCCGGGCATGAGCCGCGACGATCTGCTGCAGACGAATTACAAGATCATGTCCGACGTGGTCAGCAAGGTTACGGCCAATTCGCCCAACTGCATTCTGATCATCGTCTCGAATCCGCTGGACGCCATGGCCCAGGCCGGCTTTCGGCAGTCGAAATTCAACCGCGAGCGCGTCATCGGCATGGCCGGGGTGCTGGACTCGGCGCGTTTCCGGACCTTCATTGCGGAAGAACTGAAAGTTTCCGTGGAAAACGTCACCGCGTTCGTTCTCGGCGGCCACGGCGACACCATGGTGCCCCTTCCGCGCTACTCCTCGGTCGCGGGCATCCCGATCACCGAGCTCATCCCCAAAGATCGTCTCGACGCGATCGTGCAGCGCACGCGCGACGGCGGCGCTGAGATCGTGAAGCACCTGAAGACGGGCAGCGCCTACTACGCGCCGTCGGCCGCGACTGTGGAGATGGTCGAGGCCATTCTGAAGGACAAGAAGAAAATTCTTCCCTGCGCAGCGTATCTCGACGGTGAATACGGCATCAGCGGCTACTACATCGGCGTGCCCTGCAAGCTGGGCTCGCGCGGCATCGAGCAGATCGTCCAGATCAAACTCACCGCAGAAGAAGATGCAGCGCTGAAGAAGAGCGCGGCGGCAGTGAAGGAGCTCTGCGCGGTGATCGGGGTCTAGCTGGGATGCGGTTAGCGATGAACCGGTCAGCTAAGATCCGACTGGCTTGGAGCCTGTTAGCCAGGAGGCTGGTCCGGGGGATCGGTCTTCGGGCTCAGCGAGCCGCCCTTTCGCTGACCGGCTCTTAGCTAACCGGATTTCAGCTGCGCTTTTACTGCCTTTCCCGCAGGAACGCGATGACGTGATCCGCTTCGACTACGCCGACCAGGCGGTCGCGGCCGTCGACCACCGGTAAAGCGCGCAGGTTGTACTTGTCGAAGATCTCCGCGACTTTGTCTTCGTGCTGATCGGAGCGGCAGCTGATAAAACGCTGATCGGTGAGCACCTCGAGGCGCGTTTCCGGGCGGGCCAGAATCAGGCGCGCCAGCGGAACCACGCCGCTGAGAACCTCCTTCTCGTCGATCAGGTAGATTTCCGTGATGGTTTCGGGGTCGCCCTCAAAGGCGCGCAGCGCGCGGATGCCGTCAGCCACATTAGCATTCCGTGCCACGGCGACGTATTCGGTGGTCATTCGGCCCGCGGCGGAGTCTTCGCGGAACTCGAGCAGCTCGCGGACCTCGCGCCGCTCTTCGGGATCCATTTCCTGCAGGATGGCTTCCGAGCGGGCTTCGGGCAGCTCGGCCAGCAGATCGGCGGCTGCCGAGGGATCCATCTCCTCGACGATCCCGGCGGCCGTCTCGGAATCAAGCGCCTGGACGAGGGACTTCTGCATTTTAGGCTCGATTTCCTCGAGCGTGTCCGCGGCCACCTCTTCATCAAGCGTGCGGAGGACGGCTTCGCGTTCTGCCGGAGCCAGCTCTTCGAGGATGTCGGCGATATCCGACGGATGCAGCTGGGCCAGGCGCTCGTGCTCGATCTTGAGCTTGACGCGCCGCGCCGGATCGGCCTCGACCATGTCGACAAAGTTCCAGGGAATGACGCGAGCCGGGATGCGGGTTACCAGGTTCTCGAGCGTGCGGCGCGGCAGCGTGCCGGTCAGCAGGCGCCGCAGTGCGCCGCGCAGGCCCACTTCCACTTCGGTGACGCAGAGCTGCTCGCCGGAGCCGTTGGGGTTCATCCAGCGCAGGTTCACATCGTTGACGCGCACGACTTTGCGTCCGTGGACGTCGATGATCTGCCGGTCGAGCAGGTCCTGGCGCAGAAAGATGAAGTTTTCGTCCCCCCGCAGCGGGCTGAACACGGCGTCAGGGCGCAGCTCGAGGGCGCCGCTGGGGGTCCAGCGCACATCTTTTGAGGCAACCAGCTCCAGGCCTTTGCGCGTTTTCAGCACCAGACCGGCCACGCGGCCGGCTTCGGCGCCCGTGCCCACCGCCACGTCGCGCAGCTTGCCGCGCAGCCAGCCGCGCGTGCTGGTGACCGGAGTCCCCAGAACGGCGGTGAGGGTTTCAAAAACAAGCGGTTCCGGCATGGGCCTGGCGCTCCCGGCATGAGTTTATCAGCCCGCATTTCAGCGGGCAGAGCCGCGCCGAGCCGCTTCTGCCGATTGACTGAGGCGCGGCGCAGACATACACTCAGCGCTGGGCGCGCCGGTGAAGCGATAGCGTTGCCAGCCGCCGCCCCTTAGTCCCGTTCACCTTTCCATGGCCTCCGGTACAACGCGATACGCCCCTAACCCCGATCGAGTGAAGCTGGTCGTCGCTTCGTCGGTCATGCTCACCTTCATTTCGTTCTGGCGGGCAGCCGCCGTGGTGCTCAACGATCTGGGGTCCTCGGCATTCTATGCGGGCGGCATCGCCGAGCAGGCGGTTGG
>Ga0335075_10015427_pt1 | contig 11449 bp, 8 predicted proteins | sample Lox_Sample_24_FD_206723 | JGI IMG/M metagenome (GOLD analysis project Ga0335075, IMG submission 206723) | Soil microbial communities from Loxahatchee National Wildlife Refuge, Florida, United States - Lox_Sample_2.4 | ecosystem: Environmental > Terrestrial > Soil > Wetlands | place: USA: Florida...
GACCGGTCTAGCCAGGTTTCGAGCGTCTTGACGTCTGGGCAGGACTCGATCCGCTGCTGTGACGCGCCATCGACCGCTACCTTGCGACGTTTGAGGATCCGCAGGACGGCCTTGGCCTCGCCCTCAGCGCGGCCCTCAGCGCGGCCCTTGGCGCGCATCTCGGAAACGAACGGGAAGGTCTCGGCGGCCATCAGTGCCCTCCATATCTGCAGGCCGGGCGTGTCGCCGAGCCCGGCTTCCGTGAATTCCGCAGCACCGGTGCAGGGCTTCATGCTCGGGGGATACGACCACGGACGGCACCCTACCGAAGGTAGCGTGACAATCACAAATTGTCATAATGGTGGCAACAAGTGGTAACTCAATGCGTAGGAAACAAATAGAATGCGGCGCGGCCGATCCTCCAAGGTTTCAGGGCTGGATGTTCTCCAGGTCATCGAGGAGGCTGGGGTGTGCCGGCTCCCACCCGAGCGTCTTGCGCGTGTGGATGCTGGATGCTGGCTGGTCCATCGCGAAGATCGGGCCGAACGGGCCGAAGTTCTCCTCCGGCACGGCCTGGACCGGGAGGCTCAGCCGCCGGCCGATGACGGTGGCGATGTCGCGGACCGCGTCGCCCTCGTCTGCGACGGCGTGCCAGGCCGTCCCGGCCGGGGCCGATTCGAGGGCCAGCCGGAACAGGACGGCTGCGTCGAGTGCGTGCACGGCCGGCCAGCGCTGGGTTCCGTCGCCCGGGTAGCCTGCTATCCCGGTGCGGCGTGCCTGATCGGCCAGCAGGCCGGCGAATCCGCCCTTGCCCTGATTGTGGACGGTGCGCGGCATGCGGACGGCCGTGGCGCGCACACCGCGCGAGGCCAGCTCAAGCAGCGCATTGACCGAGCGGGCTCGATCGGCAACCGGTCCTTCGAGGGGCAGCGGATCTTCCTCGGTGGAGGCGCGGCCCGCCACCCACGGTGTCCCGGAGACGGTGACGATCGGGCGGTCGCTGCCGGTCAGTTCCTCGCCCAAGGCGGCCATCGCGGCGCTCTCCTCGGCGATGGCCGCCGCGAGCCCCTCGGGGCTGTGGTAGTCGGGACTGAAGGCGAGGCTGATCACGCCGTCGGACTGCGCAGCGCCGGCCCGCAGGACGTCGAGGTCGGCCAGCCCTCCTCGCAGCACCTCGGCGCCGGCGTCATTGAGGGCCTGCCCGGAGCTGCCGGAGCGGGCCAGGGCGAGAACGGTGTGGCCGTTGGCGAGCAGTTCGGCGACGACGGCGGAGCCGATGGTGCCGGTACCGCCGGTGACGAAGACGTGCATGAGGCTCTCCTAGTGATGGGATCGTTATCCCATCACTGTAGCAGCATGACGGGACACATATCGCATCACCTAGGATGGGTGTCATGTTGCGTCCTGAAAGCTGGTCCAGGCTTGCAGGTGGAAGTCCTGTCCGGGTAGGCACCGGAGCGCCCGGCAGCAGGTCCCGGTTCACTTGAAAGGGGGATGGGGAAACGGGCCTGTTCAGGCACCGCGCCCCTGACTACCAATGGCTCGATGGCAACCCGGGGCGCGAGAGCGACTGATCGTCGCGGCCGTGGACCTGTTCACCGAGCAGGGCTACGACGCCACCACCGTCGCGCAGATCGCCGCGCGCGCCGGGGTCACCAACAGCACCTTCTTCCGGCACTTCCCCGGCAAGCGCGAGATCTTGGTGGCCGGGCAGGAAACGCTGAGCCGGCTCCTGGCCGAGGGAATCGCCGAGGCGCCCGAGAGCGCCAGCCCGCTAGAGGCGGTCGCCGCTGGCCTCGAGCGCGCATCGGGCGCAATGGGGCCGGTAAACCGCGACCTCGGCCCCCGCATCAGAGCGGCCGTGGCGGCTAGCACCGAGCTCCAGGAACGCGATGCGCTGAAAAGCGTCGGTCTCGCGGCCGCCATGACAGCCGCGCTGCTCGCCCGCGGCGTCCCCGGCCCGACCGCGCACCTCGCGGGCGAACTCGGAGTCCTCGCGCTCAAGCGCGGCTACGCCCAGTGGTCCGAGAGCAAGCGTGATGACACCAAAGGGCTCGCGCACCATGCGCTGGCTGCCCTGGACGACCTGCGCACGGCAACCGCGTCGCTAGGCTGACCGGCCCCTTCTCACCTCGGACGAGCTGCACCCATTTACGATATGTCCCGAAATTCGCGGACCTCGATAACGTCGCCGCGGGTGAAACGGCCCTGATCGAGGGGGATGGGCCACCAGGCGTCGGCGCGGACCAGGCGGCTGATCGCCACGCCGGCTCGCCGCGCCACCCCGCGGCCGAGCAGGCCGCGGTCCACCGGGCATAGGCCTCCCGCGGGCTGAGCCCGGGCGCATTCACGCCGTCACCCGGTCCGTCCCGGTGTAGACGTTCATCGACGGGCCGCGCAGGAAACCGACCAGGGTGAGGCCCGCTTCCTCGGCCAGGCGGGCGGCGAGCGAGGACGGGGCCGAGACCGCGGCGAGCAGCGGGATGCCTGCCAGCACCGCCTTCTGCACCAGCTCGAACGACGCTCGCCCGCTGACAAGCAGCGCGCAGCCGCTCAGCGGGAGTCGGCCCTGCAGCAGCGCCCATCCCACGATCTTGTCCACCGCGTTGTGCCTGCCGACGTCCTCGCGGACCGCGATCAGCTCGCCGGAACTTGTGAACAGCCCGGCGGCGTGCAGCCCGCCGGTGCGGGAGAAGACCCGCTGGGCGTCGCGCAGCCGGTCCGGCAGCGACGCCAGCACGGATGGCGCGAACCGCGTCGCGTCCGCGCCGAGAGCGGCGTGCGGCGTCGCGCAGATGTCATCGACGCTGGTCTTGCCGCAGACGCCGCACGCGCTCGTGGTCATGAAGTTGCGCCGGGCGCCCGGCAGGACCTCGATGCCCGGCGCGAGCGAGACGTCCGCGATGTTCCCGAGACCGTCGTGGTCGCCGTGGCCGCAGGAGGTCCCGTCGCAGAGCTTGATCTCGAAGATGTTGGCGGGAGAGCGGACCACGGCCTCGCTCACCAGGAACCCGGCGGCCAGTTCGATGTCGTCGCCGGGCGTGCGCATGGTCATGGTCAGCGCGCTGCCGTCCACCCGGATGCCCAGCGGTTCCTCGGCCGCGAGCAGGTCGGAGCGCGCGGTCACGCCGCCCGCCTGGCCGTCCGCGGGCACCGTGATCCGTACCACCCGCCGCCTTGCCGTGCGCCCGGACAACCGACCGTCCCTCCGCTAGCTAGACGCGCTTGTATACCGTGCCGACGCCGTGGCCGGGCGTGGATAGCTGGGCGAAGTGCGCGGTGAACCACAAGGACAGTGCCGGTGTCCACGGGATCCGCCGCGCGTTGGTGGGGGATAGCCACACGTAGCTGGCCTTGCCGAGCAGGGACTGCCACGCGGCCACCACGTTCGGCAACGACGCCGCGCCGCCCTGCACGCTCACTCCGTGGCTGAGCACGAGCGTCTGGGCGAGCGAGTCCAGGACGTCCGGGCAGCCCGGCGCCGCGGCGGTGAACCGGTTCGCCGCCACCACCAGCGAGGTCTCGTCGGTCAGCACGCACGAACCCGGCGGGATCACCGCCTGGTCCGGGGTGAGGTCCGGCGCACGCAGTCCGCTCAGCTCCTGCGCCTGGAACGCGCCGACCGCTATCACGACAAATCCGATGACTCCGGCAAGAATCCGCCGCGCCGTCGGCGCCTCGATCCTGGACAGCGCGCCGGCCGCTCCGCCCACGGTCAGGGCCAGCCACGGCGCGGTGAAGTCCGGGTAGTGGTAGAAGAACGCCGAATACGCCATGATCGCGACGATCGACACCACGGCGGTCACCATCGCGAAGCACTCCATGACCGACAGGCCGTACGGCCGCAGGGCGTAGCACACAAACAGCGCCCCGATCGCGGCCACGGTGACGGCGAACGGCAGCCACCCGGCGCCGGTGGTCGAGGTGGCCGCCGCACCGCCGCTGGCGAACAGCGAGTGCGTCCCGGCGTGCAGGCTCAGGTGCCCCTGGCCATTGAGGATGTCGATCAGCCCGGTCACGTGCGCGAACCGCATCGACAGCGGCACGTAGCTGCCCTCCCGCGCCACCTGGTCGGTGAGCGTGCTCTGCACGAACGCGGCCGGCGCGCTCAGCGCGAACGGCAGCACCGGGGCGAGGAAGCCGATCGCGACACCGCCCAGGTAACGCAGCACCCGCCGGATCCGGTCCGGGCGCGCGCCAAAGAGCAGCGCCGCGAGCAGCACCGCGGCGGGCAGCGCCGCCCAGTACTTGACCGCCCCGGCGAACCCGATCGCGATCCCGGCCCACAGCAGCCGTCCGGGCCGGGCCAGCTGCCCGTCGCGGAACGCGAAACAGGCCCCGATCAGCAGGCACAGGTTCATCCACGGCTCGAGGATGAGCGTATGCGCGGTGGTGACGTCGTCCGGGTAGACCGCGAGCACGCCGCACGCGACCGACGTCACCAGCGCGCCGCGGTGCCGCGCCAGCGCGCCGACGAGCGGAACGCACGCGGTGCTTGCGAGCGCGGTAAGCACCCGCGCGAGCGCCATCGCGTGCGTGACCGTGGAGAGCTTCGCGACCAGCGCGACCGGCGTCATCAGCAGCAGGATGCCCGGCGGCTGGACGAACGCCCAGTCGCGGTAGGGGAGCGCGCCCTCGATCAGCCGGGTGGTGCCGCCAAGGTAGACCCCGTCGTCGTATTCGGTCACTCCGGTCAGGTAGCCGGGGCGGGTCAGCGTGTACAGCCGGATGACGAGCGCGAGCAGCGTCGCGAGGCCCATCACGACGCCCGCGGGTGTCAGCCAGTACGCGCGCAACCGCCCCCATGGCACCCGGGCCGATGCGCGGGGCACGAGAGTGTCGCCGCGGGTTAGACCTGCCAGGTTGCCACTCACGGGCGGAGACTAGCATGTAACGCTGAGAACACGGCGCCTGGGTAGGCGGCGAACGTGACACGGAGTATGGTCGCGCTGTGGATGATCATGTTTCCGGTGCTCTCGGCGGGAGCAGGCGCCGGATTCCGCGGACCGACTTGCTGCTTTCCGATCCCCGCCTTGCCGCCGCCCAGCGCCGCCTCGGCCGCCCCATGGTCAAGGCCGTCATCACCCGGGCGCAGGAACGAGCCCGCAGCGGCGAGATCACCCCGGAGCGGGTCGCGGACGCCGCTGTCGCCGCGCTGCCGCCGCTGGCCGCCACGCTCACCCCGGTGATCAACGCGACCGGCGTCATCGTGCACACGAACCTGGGCCGCGCGCCGCTGTCGGCGGCCGCCATCCGCGCGCTTGCCGCCGCCGCGGGCCACTGCGACCTGGAGTTCGACCTCGCCTCCGGCGTGCGCGGCCGCCGCGGGACGGGCGCGCTCGACGCGCTGCGCGGCGCCGTTCCCGCCGCCGGGGCCGTCGGCGTGGTGAACAACAACGCCGCCGCGCTTGTGCTCGCCGCGACCGCGCTGGCCGCCGGGCGGGAGATCGTGATCAGCCGCGGCGAGCTGATCGAGATCGGTGACCGGTTCCGGCTGCCCGACCTGCTCACCTCGACCGGCGCGATGCTGCGCGAGGTCGGCACCACGAACCGGACCACCGCGGCCGACTACCAGGCCGCGATCGGGGACCAGACCGGGTTCATCCTCAAGGTGCACCCGTCGAACTACCGCGTCGAGGGGTTCACCGCGGCCGCCACCGTCGCCGAACTCGCCGCGCTTGGCGTCCCCGTGGTGCATGACATCGGGTCCGGGCTGCTCGCGCCGCACCCGGCGCTACCGGATGAGCCGGACGCCGCGACCTCGCTGAAAGACGGCGCCGCGCTGGTCACCGCGAGCGGCGACAAGCTGCTCGGCGGCCCGCAGGCCGGCCTGCTGCTCGGTGACGCGGACCTGGTCCGGCGGCTGCTGCGGCACCCGCTCGCTCGCGCGCTGCGGGTGGACAAGCTGACCCTGGCGGCGCTCGAGGCGACGCTGACCGGCCCTCCGGCCCCGGTCGCGCGGGCGCTCGCCGCTGGCCAGGCCGCTCTTTCCGAGCGCTCGGAACGGATCGTGGCGACTCTGGTCGGCCAGGAGGTCCCGGCCAGCGTGGCGGCCACCGACGCCGCTGTCGGCGGCGGCGGCGCCCCTGGGGTCACGCTGTCGAGCGCCGCGGTGGCGCTGCCGGAGGAACTCGCGGCGGTGCTCCGGTCCGGCGCGGCGGTGCGCCACGGCGAGGTTCCCGCCGTGGTGGGCCGGGTCGAGCGCGGGCGGCTGCTGCTCGACCTGCGCTCGGTGGACCCGGACGACGACGAGCGGCTGACGGCGGCGGTGCTGGCCGCGGCGAGGAGGCCGTGATGTACGTCGTCGCCACCGCCGGTCACGTCGACCACGGCAAGTCCACGCTGGTCCGCGCGCTCACCGGGATGGAGCCGGACCGGTGGGCAGAAGAACGCCGCAGGGGCATGACCATCGACCTGGGCTACGCCTGGATGACGCTGCCGGACGGCGGGCGGCTGGCCTTCGTCGACGTGCCAGGTCACGAGCGCTTTGTCCCGAACATGCTCGCCGGTCTCGGCCCGGTTCCCGCCGTCCTGTTCACGGTGGCGGCCGACGGCGGCTGGATGCCGCAGTCCGCCGAGCACCTGGCCGCGGTGGACGCGCTCGGCGTGCGGCACGGGCTGCTCGCGGTCACCCGGGCCGACCTGGCCGATCCCGGCCCGGCGGCGCGGCAGGCGCTGGCCGAGATCGCGGCGACCAGCCTCGGCGAGATAGCGGCGCTGCCGGTCAGCGCGGTCACCGGCGCGGGCATGGACGAGCTGCGGGCCGCGATTGCCCGCCTGGTGGCGGCGCTGCCCGCCGCGGTGCCCGATGGCCCGGTCCGGCTGTGGATCGACCGCTCGTTCACGATCCGGGGCAGCGGCACCGTGGTCACCGGCACGCTGCCCGCCGGGACGATCCGGGCCGGCCGGGAACTGCTGCTCGCGCCCGCGATGCTGCCGGTCCGGGTGCGCGGCGTCCAGGCGCTCGGCGAGCCCGCCGAGCAGGTGACCGGGGTCGCCCGGGTCGCGCTCAACCTGCGCGGCGTCCCGCCGGACGTGCCGGAGCGCGGCATGGCGCTCGTGGAGGCCGGGCGGTGGACGATGACCGGCGAGATCGACGTGCGCGTGGCCAGCCGGGCGGGCGACGCGGCTAAGTTCCCGCCCGGGCTGCTGCTGCACATCGGCTCGGCCCGGACCCCGGCGCGGGTGCGCGTGCTCGGCGAGGATACCGGCGGCGCCTACGCCCGGCTGACGCTGCGCGACCGGCTGCCGCTGCACGTCGGCGACCGGGTGCTGCTCCGCGATCCCGGTGCGGCCGGGTTCGCGATCTTCGGCGCCACCGTGCTCGACCCGTCCCCGCCCCGGCTGCGCCGGCGCGGGGCGGCCGCGGCGGCGGCGAAGGAACTGGCCGGCTGGCCGGAGCCACCGGAGGCGGCCGACCTGCTTCGCCGGCACGGGCTGCTGCGGGCGGGCAGCCTGGCCGCGATGGGCCCCGGCGGTTCGCTGCCGCCGCCGGTCGCCGGAGACTGGCTCGCCGACCCCGCGTACTGGGCCCGGCTGCGCGCGGGCCTGCCCGCGGCGGTCGCCGCGTTCGTGGCGAAGGACCCGCTCGCCCCGGGCATGCCGGTCGAGGCGGCGCGCGCCGCGCTGAACCTGCCGGGCCGCGAGCTTGTGGCGGCGCTGGTCCAGGCCCCGGTCATGCTAGACGGCGGTTACCTGCGCGCCTCCGCCGGGCCGCTGCCGCCCAAGGTGGCCCGCGCCATCCGCGCGATCCTCGATGACCTGACCGCGGACCCGTTCGCCGCGCCGGACGCCGAACGGCTGCGCGGGCTCGGCCTGGACAGCAAGGCGCTGGCCGCGGCGGCGCGCGGCGGGCTGCTGCTCCGGGTCAGCGACCAGATCGTGCTCGCCCCTGGTGCCGACGCCGAGGCCGCGAAGATCCTCGGCGAGCTGCCGCAGCCGTTCACCACCTCGCAGGCACGGCAGGCGCTGGGAACGAGCCGCCGGGTGGCGATCCCGCTGCTTGAGTACCTGGACCGGGCGCGGGTCACCGAGCGGCTGCCCGGCGACGAGCGCCGGGTCCGCTCGGTCAGCTGGCCGGGGTGACGCGCTTGTACAGCTGGCCGACGCCCGCGGAGTAGGGCCCATCCTTGACGAAGTTCGCGTTGAACCACTCGCTCAGCGCGGGCGTCCAGGGGATGCGCTTCTGGGACTGATGGCTCGGGGACAGCCACACGTAGTCGGCCTTGCTGAACCACGACTTCCAGGTGGCCACCACCTGCGCCATGTGGTCCGCCCCTGCATAGACGCTGACCCCGTTGCTGAGCACGAGCGTGGAGGCGAGCGAGTCGACGATGACGGGGCATCCCGGCGGCAGGTCGGTGAACCGGTCCGCGGCGATCGTCAGCGCCACCTGGTCGGTGACTACGCAGGATCCCGCCGGGATCCGGTGCGCCATCACCTCGGCGGTGGACTCGCGCACCGGGAACATCTCCCGGATCTGCAGCGCGGCGATCAGCACGATCACCACCGCCACGCCCCGGATGATGGCCAGCCGCCAGGCCGGATGACCGGCCAGGATGCCCGCGGCGCCGCCCAGGGTGAGCGCGAGCCAGGGGGCCGGGAAGTCCGGATAGTGGTAGAAGAACGCCGAGTAGTACAAGATCGCCGCGGCGGCGAGGACCGTCGTGATCAGCGAGAGCCACTCCAGCTGGGACAGCCGGCGGGACTGCAGGGCGTAGCAGATCGCGATCACCGCCACCAGGGCCGCGGTCAGCATGACCGCCAGCCAGCCGGCGGTTGACGACTCCGACAGGTTGGAGGCGTCGGTCGCGAACATCGAGTGGGCGCCGGCGTTCAGCGACAGCTGGCCCCTGGTGTTCAGGATGTCGATCAGGCCGGTGATGTTGGCCAGCCGCACGCCGATCGAGGCCGAGGCGCCGCCGTCGCGGACGGCCTGGTCGGTGATCGTGCTGCGGAGGAACGTCACCGGCGCGGCCAGCAGGAACGGCGCCACAGGAACGATGAACCCGGCGGCCAGCGTGGGCAGGTAGGCGCGCAGCCGGGCGGCGCGCCCGTCCGCGGTGAGCAGGCACAGCGCGAACAAGACCGCGGCGGGAGCGATCGCCCAGAACTTGATCGACCCGGCGAACCCGAGCGCGAGGCCGGCCCACGCCAGCCGCCGCGGCCGGGCCAGGCTGCCGCGGCGGAAGGCGGCGTTTATCGCCAGCAGGCAGAACAGGTTCATCCACGGCTCGAGCAGCAGCGTGTGCGCGGAGGAGATGTCGCCCGGGTAGACCGCGAGCAGACCGCAGGCCACCAGCGTCACCACGGTGCCGCGGTAGCGCACCAGGTTGCCGACGAGCGGCACGCACGCGGTGCTGGCCAGCGCGGTGAGCACCCGGGCCAGCGCGAGCCCCTTGACCGTGGTGGTGACCTTCGCGATCAGCGCGACCGGGGTCATCAGCAGCAGGATGCCGGGCGGCTGCACGAGCGCGAAGTCCTTGTAGGGCATGTAGCCCTCGATCATCCGCACCGTTGCGCCCAGGTACACGCCGTCGTCGTATTCGGTGACGCCGGTCAGGTAGCCGGGCCGGGTGAGGGTGAACAACCGGATCGCGAGCGCGAGCAGCGTCGCGAGCGCGGTCACCTTGCCCGGCGCGGTGAGCCAGTACGCACGCAGTCTCGTACCCAGGCCCCTGGCCTGCTGTGCGGCAGTACGTCTTTCTGGCAGCCTGGGCGCGCTAACCACGTCGCCCGGGCTGGGGAGATTCCCGCTCACGGGCGGAGACTAGCAGGCATATGGGCTACTCCGGACGTATTTGACTGGTGCGTTGGCGAGAAGTGCATGCCAATAATAGAGCCCTTACGGCAGGCAGTGACACGCCCGGATGCTAGACGCTGCGGAACTCCGGCGACCGCCGCAGCACGTCCGCCACCCGCCGTGCCGTCCCGATCCGGTACACCGGCAGGCCAAGCCGCGGTTATCGCACGGCCAGCCACACCGCCGTGTCCGGGGGAAGGGATCCATCGGCCGCGGCGCCGGGCCGGCTGGTGAGCAGGATCTCCCGGTGCGCGGGCAGCGGAACCGGCGCGCTGCCCAGGTTGGCGGCGAACACAAAGCCGGGGTCGCGGGCGAAGACCAGCGTGTCCGGCGGCGCCGGCAGCCAGCGCATCGTGCCGAGGCCGAGCGCCGGATGCGAGCGGCGCAGCCGCAGCGCGTCCCGGTACAGGCCGAGGAACGAGTCCGGGTCGCGATCCTGGGCGGCCACGCTGTACCGACCCCACCAGTCCGGCTGCGGCAGCCAGGGCGGCGCCGGGGAGGTGCCACCTTCCGTTCGGGAAAATCCGAACGAAGCCCCGTCCTCTTCCCACGGGAGCGGGACCCGGCAGCCGTCGCGGCCGGGGATCCTGCCCCCGCGGCGGAACGCGGGATCCTCGCGGGCGGCGTCCGGGATGTCGGTCACCTCAGGCAGCCCCAGTTCCTCGCCCTGGTAGACGTAGGCGGAGCCGGGCAGCGCGAGCAGCAGCAGCGCGGCCGCGCGGGTGGCGTCCGGCCCGCCAAGCCGGGTCACCGGCCGCGTCACGTCGTGGTTGCCGAGCACCCACGGGGCGCGGGCGCCGCCGGCCAGGGCCTGCGTCGCGTCGATCGCCGCCCGGATCGAGGTGGCGTCCCACGCCGAGGTGATCAGCTCGAAGTTGAACACCTGCGGCAGCCCGTTCGGCACCAGGTACGGCTGCAGCGTCGCCGCGGTGTCGTACCACACCTCGCCGATCGCGGTGCGCTCGCCGGGGAACTTCCCGGCCGGGTAGGAGTCGAGGATCGCCCGCCAGGTGCGGTAGAGCTCGTGCAGTTCGGGCCGGTGGCGGTAGGCGCCCGGCCCACGGGACCGAGCCGCGTCGAGGTCGTCCGGCAGTTCGGGGTCCTTGAACAGGCCGTGCGCGACGTCCACCCGCAGCCCGGCGACCCCGCGGTCGAGCCAGAACCTGATCACGCCGGTGAACAGCGCGCGCACATCGGCGTCGTGCCAGTTCCAGTCCGGCTGGCCCGGATCGTACAGGTGCAGGTACCACTGGCCGTCCGGGACCCGCGTCCAGGCGGAACCGCCGAAGGCGGACGGCCAGTTGTTCGGCGGCTGCGCGCCGCCCGGGCCGCGGCCGTCGCGGAAGATGAACCTCATCCGCTCCCGGCTGCCTGGCGCGGCGGCGAGCGCCGCCTGGAACAGCGGGTGCGCCGACGAGCAGTGGTTCGGCACCAGGTCGACGATCACCCGGATGTCGCGGTCGGCGGCGGCGTCGACGAGGGCGTCGAAGTCCGCGAGCGTACCGAGCCGCGGGTCCACGTCCCGGTAATCGGCCACGTCGTAGCCGCCATCGGCCCAGGGAGAGAGGTAAAACGGGGTAAGCCAGACCGCGTCCACGCCGAGCCCGGCGAGGTGGTCAAGCCGCATCCGGAGCCCGGTCAGGTCCCCGATGCCGTTGCCGTCACTGT
>Ga0335075_10015428_pt1 | contig 11449 bp, 9 predicted proteins | sample Lox_Sample_24_FD_206723 | JGI IMG/M metagenome (GOLD analysis project Ga0335075, IMG submission 206723) | Soil microbial communities from Loxahatchee National Wildlife Refuge, Florida, United States - Lox_Sample_2.4 | ecosystem: Environmental > Terrestrial > Soil > Wetlands | place: USA: Florida...
AATGAAAGAGAGGAAGTCGGGCAGTAAGGTTTTGCTATCCTGGATTCGACCTAGTGACGCAAGTGCTATCTCCTTGCCGTCAATAGAAGATGTTGTAGACCACTCTTTCTTGACTGCTTCATACTCTGAGGCACCACCATAGCGGATAGCGATCTTGAAGACGGCGAGACGAAGGCTAGGGTGAATTGCAGATTTTTCACCACCCATATAGAGCTGGAATTGGCGTTGGGCTTCGGCGATTACGCTACAAATTGTTAGTGAAGATAGCTTCTTAAATTTCAGTTGCAATACCTTTTATTACCGTTCATACCGGCAGTATCAATCAGCAGCGCCCGTAGTTGACCCGTCAAGTAGTCCTCGTCAGGATGATACTCCCAACCCACTTTAGCCACTGTATCATTGACGAGTTTCAAAGTAAATGCTCTTAGGGCCTCTGCAATCTCTTCATTCTCGGAGAAAATTGACTTGACGGTCCCTAGTGAAGTCGTAATCTGGGCCAAAACGAGCTGGTTTTCCTCCGAAGAGAAACTCTCTAGGAAGCCGAGTAAAGCTGGGGTGGTTGCATCTCCAGAAAGGGCCAAAGCTCCTGCGTCGCCGATCAGGCCAATCTTGTCAGATATACTGAGTTGATCAATATGCTTCCCGATACTCGCAAGTCGAGCTGGTGGATAGTTTGTTCGGTAGAACCCAGTGCTATCGACGTTAATCTTGTAAAAAGCCTCATCTACACCTCGAACGGTGTCCTCCTTGACAGTAAGAGACACAGAAGCAACCTTCTTTACGTCTGTCTTGCCTTTCAGACCGAGTGGAACCCACCACAAAGTCTCATCTTCCTCTGGTTTGACATCACCCGTGGAGAGGTATCGAGACTGTTTAATCCGAATTTGGCCAGGCTCCTCAACAATTGTGAGGGCTGGGTATCCAATCTTTCTGATCCACGGGTCCATCAATGCATTCACATCTTGCCCTGAGGCATGGCTAAGGGCGGACCACAAGTCGGTGGTTGTAGCATTTCCATAAGCGTGGGCCTTGAGGTAGTTTGATACGCCCTCAAGGAATGTCTGAAGTCCTAGATGAGCCGCAAGCATACGAATGACGGAGCTTCCCTTCAGATAGCTGATAGCGTCAAATATCTGGTCAACATCAAGAGCGTCTTTCACTGGGACTTCAATAGGGTGAGAGCCACGGAGAGCGTCAAGCCTAAAGGCGGTCTGCATGCCTTCGGTGACAAACTGTGGCCAGACGTTCCAGTCCGGGTGCAAATGATCAGTAGCTGAGACGTATTAGTCTTTAAAAAGCGAGATTATTGAAATTTCACTAATAACTTACCCAGCCATCCCACCCAGGTTGCAAAGCCTTCATTTAGCCACAATTCGTTCCACCAATCCATTGTGACGAGATTTCCGAACCACTGATGAGCCAGCTCGTGTCCAACAAGATATGCAATTCTGTTCTTGTATTTGGCCGATGATGTGGCCGGGTCGAACAGAACAGCAGTGCAACGGTATGTAACAAGGCCCCAGTTCTCCATAGCTCCGTGAGACTACATGAGTGTGAGAAGGATATCAAAGATTTAACAGTGGAGTGGATATCACTTACAAACTCATGAACTGCCAACAAATCGGCCTTTGGAAGAGGATAGTCAATCTTGAAAATCTCAGAGAAATAATCAATGATTTGATGAGCATGCTCAAGCGCAAATCTACCTTGCTCTTTCAATCCCTTCGTTGTGTAGACGCGGACTGGAAGTTGTCGACCCTCATACTTGCGTTTGGTGAACTCTTCAACATACTCGAAATCTCCGACCGCCCAGGCAAGTAAATACGTACTCATAATTGGAGTTCGTTCAAATGACACAACCTGCAGACCGCTCTTCCCCTTCTGGACACTCCTCACAGGCATGTTGCTCAATGCAACTTGATCCTCCGGCAGCTCAATCTCGACATCGAATGTTGCTTTAATATTGGGCTCATCAAAACAGGGAAAGGCTCTGCGAGCATCAGACGACTCGAACTGAGTGCTGAACATATAATGGAACTCGTCGTCCTTCGGTACAGACGCCGCTGGAGTAACCGCAGGCTTATACTTTGACCGATAGAAGCCCGCCATTTCATTGTTCATCGTGCCTTGGAAATTGATGACAATAACAACTGCTTCTGAAGGAGGAATTTCCTCAGAGAAGTCAATGGTGGCACGTTGCTTTGGAGCATCGTACGAGATAGCTGAGAACTTCAACATCTTCTGTGTCTTTGACTGCCCAATAAACACCTTCGAGTCATGAATCTTGAGCTGGTGAGAATTGAGTACAACGCTATTGGTACTCTTGAGGACCTTCGCAGTGATTTTGACTGTTCCTTGGAAGCTAAAGGCGCCACCGAGCTCAATATCATACAGTGAAAGGTCATAGTGAATTGGTTTTACTGTATCCGGAAGGATATCACGATCGCAGTGACTAGCGCTTGCCATGATTTTCAGCTGCAATGTAATTCTCTAGAAGCTAATCAAAAATTCAAGTCAACCTGGACTCGAACTTGCTGCGAAAACGTAACGGAATCGTGACATTCCAATTCGGACTAGCGGTTGATCTGATTGGCTTGCTCTCGCTCGATACAAGGCTGAAGTTTAGGCCCCAAACAAACACCGTTCCCTACTTATTTCTGCGTCATCAAATTTCCATACTTAACAGCACTATGGCAGCAAGCCAAAGGCTTTACCCGCGGGCTACGATAAAGAAGATTGTGAAGGCCCATTCGAAAAAGAACGTCAGCACGAATGTTGACGTATTGGTAAGGCGTCAACAATCCGTTCACCTACAGCACTGCTGATTGGTCGCATAGATTTTCTTGGACTACACGCTCTTCCTACAGACGTACGACTTTCGGTTCTACTGAGATACTTACGGGGAATAATTACTGACAACGTGCAAGATTGTTAAGGGAAGCAAGCATCAATGCGAAACAGTCTGGGGATCGAGGCGTCGGTGCGAAGAATATCAAGAAAGTCACCGAGGTCAGTTTTAAGACGCGTCAAACGCACAGTCCTTAGCTCATGGAAGTTTCTGGCAGGTTTCTCTCAATAAATTCAAAGGATGAACGAGGCCTTGTGGAGTTGAATAAGCATACCAGAGTTCGCGTCATGATCGTAGGGAAAGAGTTTAGCTGCCTAAAAAGCAGATTTATTGCGCGAAACCTGATGAGAGATCAGGTCTCTGGCGGCGAAACGGACCTCATAGATCAAATAGCTTTTGAAAATCTGTGGCATGATGACTTAACCCGCGCAGAGGAGTGTGGTAGGCTGCTGTCAGAGTCACTGTGTGGCAGATACTCAATCCCCGATGATTCGTTCAATATTGATCAATCAAATTGCATTGTATGCACCATTTAGAACGCCATGAATGTAGCATCTAGAGACAAGCCAGTAATCAAGCAGATGTACAGTAGCATTGTAACTTCTTCGTCTTTCGTCTCGCTTCCAGCGTTGTGACTCTGTCGGGGAGAAACACTAGCGCATGTGCGTGCGTCTCCAAAATTATATTTCTATACTTGAGAACTAAAATCTACGCACAAACACCCCCCTAAAACCCAGACAACACAAGTAGGTATACAATCTATTTCTATAAAGCCTCATAAATCTTTTCTGCACCTGATCTTCGTCACGAATTGCTTCAGAGCCTCCTCCGCAAGGTCACACAGTATAAGGATCGGAAAAAACTCACAGCTCAGTTCAATTTCAGCCTCGCATCGTCATAATGGCTGCGTCTACCACTCAGAACACAGCAAGCCGATCGGATGCAAAATCTGCGAAGAAGAAGAAGGCTGCCAAGTCCGAATCTGCCTCTGCAACTGGTACCGCTACAACTCCCACTACTGAGGTCCCTCAAGCCAGCAGCGCAGCCGAGACTGGCAGTGGTGATGGTTCTTATGAGAGCCCGTACATTAAGGAGCTTTACAAGTAGGCAATCCTCTCTCTCTCTGTGGACGGAATAGTTAAATGATGAATTTGTGGAGAGTAAAACGTCTGATTTGAATGCTAACATCACTCTCAGAAATATTCGAAATGTCAACAAAAAGATTGTACGTATTCGACGACTTGACACCGGTCCTAATCCTAGCTAACGATTATCTGCACAGGCTAATGCCTCTAAAGTCGACAATATCCTCGCGGAGAATCCAGAGATGGGGCTTGACGCTCTGGTTGCTGCTCGCAAGATCAATGCCGACCAAAAGGCCCAGATACTCAAGAAGCCATCACTGCAGGCCTCTCTGGCCCAACTCGAGGAGCAGATCGCACAATACAAGAAGTTCGACCAAGAGTATAAGGCTAGGTCTCAAGCTGAGAAAGCCGAGTTTGAAAAGGCCCACATTGAGCAATCTGAGAAGCAATTGGTAGAAGCTGTTGCCAAAGCCAAGGCTGAAGCTGCCGCCGCAGCAATAAAGGAGCAACAAAGCAACTTGTTACTCCTTTCCCAATTCCTGCGCCTCGCAGCTGCTAGAAGAGCGGAGGAAGCTGATTCAACTCTGGACGAGAACCAGGCTCTTGAGGGAGTTCTTCTCTCAGTCTACAGTGGTGATGAGTCTGCTGTGGCTACTATGCTCAAGCTCATCAATGGCTCTAATGAAAATACGTTCGCCGTTACGGGTGAGAAGCTCCAAACAACCTGTAAGTAAGAGACAACTACGATTGTGTGATAGAATACTAAGTAATTATCAGATGCTCAGGTCAAGACTGCGTCTTTGGCACATGCTCCACCTGTACTTTCTGCCGATGCAGTTGCGGAAGAGGAATTCGCTTCTCCAGCGGTTGAAACTACTGAATATCCCGTCCAGAGTGACCCCACTATTGCCCATGCAGGTCTTACGGAGATCGACGCAGAGACCGTCACTTCCTTAGCCAATAGTCATGATGACAAAGCTACTGAAACAACATTGGGAGTTCCACAGAACTCTGGCATCGATGAGGGTGCAGCAAATGCCGCCGCTGATTCTCACTGGGATTCTAATATTGATCTTTCTGCCTCTCAGGAGTGGGTAGATGTAAGTCCGATGCGGGAGACTTCCGAGACAGACACAGGACTCAGTGCCACGCTTGGTGCACCATCCAACAGTCAAGGTTGGGCCGCCCAAAATACTCAGAGCTGGGCTGATGATCAGCCAGAAGAGAGCCCAAAAACTGAAGTAAGTCTACTCACGTCCTATTCTTGTGCTTTTTAATCTTGGGGGTTTCATACTTAATATCTACATAGGTTCCTGGCAGCAATGATGGCTTTCACGAAGTTCATCGAGCCCGTGGCGGTAGAGATCGTGATGGACAATCTCGTGGACGTGGAGGTCGTGGTGGAGATAATGGTGGACATCGCGGTCGCGGCGGCTTCAGAGGCAACGACAGTGGTTATCGGGGCCGCGGCCGCGGTGGTCCTAGAGGGGGCGGACCTCCTCGCGCCCGTCGACCTGACGAAGCGTAAGCTGCAACAATCGGGGTCAAAACGGCAGCTTCACTGCCACAAGGTCTTCATTCTGCAAAGTTACTTGGTAGCCCTCGCACTTGATCATTTCTTTGGTGAGGTTGCTGCAGGTAAGTTGCAACCTTGTATACGTCACATTGGCTGGACTTTCAGCCTTTCATCCAAACTGCATGACACATGGATGGAGTGTGAATCACTAGGTGCATAGCATTTCACCTGTGTGCTTCTCTTAGGCTATAGCCCTGTTGTCAACCCTGCATTGTCTTTGGCGTACGAAACAAAAGGTTTCTTGACGTTTCGTTCATGCTGTTAGCGGCGAGTTACGGTACCTATGATAAAAGCAATGGCAATGACAGGATCGAATCGATTCTCTTTCCTGAACCATCTTGTGAGGTTTGACTATGAGCTCCCATTGATCTCGTTCAGCACGGCGTTCTCCTCAGCCCTATGGAGGCGGTATAAATTTGCATGGGTGATGTCTTATCTCTCATTGGTCGTGTCCGAATTCCTGCCACGACAATCGGATTGGTGATGCACGCTGAGTGACCTTGCATACCCGGAACTAGGAACCTGGCAACGCCCGGGTGAAAACTGGAGACACCTGCCAGGTACACGGCATGATTACTCAGATAGCTGGATCGTGCATCCCACCCCGTAACCCCATACTCGAAGTACAATGCAGTACGAGGCTTCACCAAGAGCAAAGCAGTCACATGCCGATAAGCAATGGCGATTCACTGACCAGCTCTGGTATCTTGAGCCCCAGGTGGCGAAAAGTCCCGGTTACTTCACTGCTGTATATAATCGTATTCCTTTTCTCTGAACTCTAAAGTCATTCTACAACAGAGAGCAAGCACTCGTGAAGCATTGACCAAAAGTACGAGTAACTTTTATCGTCCTTCTAAATCCTAATCGATCAGGACCATGAAGAGCCATCAACAGCTGCTCAATGATGATCCTGATTATCATCATGCAAGCTTGGCAGTAGTAAGAAGCACTCACAAAATTGTTCTAACGATGGGTAGCGGAAGAATTCCTCTTCCTACAGTATGACATTTTCACGAAATGGAAATTTGGAGAAGACCAGCCTTTCATCCTCTCGTAACTCTACTTAGCTGTCGTCGAATATACTATCCTACGCCCAAAGATTCTGCTTGGTCGATAGTTGGGTGATCTCCATCGGGAGTTGCAATTTCGTGAAAGTGCGATTTCATTAGGCGGACCATGTATGATAACGCAACACGCGGAAACAACTGACTGTAATGTTTTCCATCAGTGCAAGTTCAAGAATTCGCATGCCAGCTTCAAAACATTGCGGAACGGTGAAAAGTAATAATGCTCTGTCTTCAACAATATAAAATTTCCTGGGTTTCTGGTTCGTCAGACATCTGCAAAATGCAATACCATTCCCTCCTCCATCGTAAAAGGTCCATTCAGGTTCTATGTGCAGTAAATAAGACTCTACCAACATTAGATGTAAGCCTTGAGTCTGAAGAAATGATGCTCAAATTTAGCGCGCTCGGTAAAGTCTAATCTGGTAAGCGCGGCTTTGCACCTTGCACCTCGAGATCGCGGCTCAGTCACTTCCCTTCGCACTCACGCTCGGCATTCACACATTTGAGACAGCGCCTCTGCCTTAAATGTAAATATATTGTCATTCGTTTTGGTTGGGCTTCAATTTCATTCGACGGAGGAACTCTGCGAAGCATATCTGCAGCTGCCGATGCCTGTAGATAACTTCACTCCTTCGATCTCCCTGACCTCACTTCCCCGACAACTCAGCGTGGGCTAACCCTTCTCCTACTCTAACCGATACACTATCAAGCGCATGCGAACCCAATATCATGTCGATGTCGACTGATGCGATTGTTGAGATGGCCCCGCCCCCAGTGGGCAAGGAACCTCGACCTGCGTGTTTCTCGTCGCCACCAGAGAGTAACAACGCACTAAAACTCGATGGAAGCGACTCCGAACTCTCTGATATCGAGGAACCGGAGGAAGACATAGGTGAAGTTGTACCGGATCACTATGACGGCGGGGTACCAATCTTCACACCAACCATGGAACAGTTCAAGAGTTTTACACCTTATGTTAGTCTATCTAAAGTTACTACCAAGTCGTATCGCTAATACACTATCCTAGATGAAAAAGATCAACCATATCGGAATGAAAACTGGCATTGTCAAGGTCATTCCTCCTAAGGAATGGAAAGACAGTCTACCTCCCCTCGATGAAGCGATAAAGACCATCAGAGTTAAAGACCCGATAGCACAGGAGATTATGGGAACGGGTGGCACTTATCGACAAGTTAATATCCAACATCAGCGATCTTATAACCTGCCTCAATGGCGCCAATTGTGCGAGCAAAGCGAACATCAACCCCCAGCCAAGCGGGGAGAGCGTCGCGCTAACCAAGATAACAACCCTCGCTTGGGGCTTCGATCAAAAGGTACCCCAACTCCAACAGGATCAGGCACGAAGAAACGTGGTCCAGGCCGCCCCTCAAGGAAACCTTCAAATATTGAGAGTCCTGACGGGCTGGAAAACATAAATGACAACCGTGATCGCCTGCCGACACCAGTTTCTCCCCCAGTCAAACTTGAGGATGACTTGGAGTCCATAAAAAATGACGCCGACGATGAAGGGAAATTTCCGACTAAAGGAAAGGCTTCAAGGCAGCCCAAGGCGATAGCTTCTGTTTCATCTCGTCGAAAATATAACCGTCGTGAAGCTGCGGGCAAGATCGACGAAGCCGCTTTCAAAGACTTTGAATATCGCCTTGTTAGTGATGAGTACACTAAAGAACGGTGCGAGGAGTTAGAAAGAGCTTATTGGAAGACACTCACCTATGCGCCTCCTCTGTATGGCGCGGATATGCCTGGATCATTATTCGATGAAAGCGTAACATCGTGGAACCTGGGCAAGCTGGAAAATCTGCTTGATATTCTTGGTACTAAAATCCCGGGGGTCAACACGGCTTATCTATACCTCGGAATGTGGAAAGCCACATTCGCATGGCACTTGGAGGACGTCGACCTTTATAGCATCAATTATAACCACTTCGGGGCGCCAAAGCAATGGTATAGTATAGCCCAAAAAGATGCGCGACGTTTTGAGGCTGCGATGAAGAGCATATGGCCTGTCGATGCGAAGGCATGTGACCAATTTCTCAGACACAAGACCTTCCTCATCTCTCCTACCACGCTCTTGGAAAAATACAATGTCAAGGTCAACAAGGTGGTTCATCATCCAGGCGAGTTCATTATAACATTTCCCTATGGATATCACTCAGGATTTAATCTTGGTTACAATGCTGCGGAAGCCGTCAACTTCGCCATGGACTCATGGCTTGAGTTAGGCAGAGTCGCAAAGAAATGTGATTGCGATCAGGCTCAAGACAGCGTGTGGATTGATGAGCATGACATGCGCAAACTTCGAGGTGAAGAAACTGAGGTCGAAGAGAGCGAAGATGAGGATGACGAAGATGAAGATGGCCCTACTGACCTTCCGACGCCTCCGGGCAGTAGCGGTGACACGAAGACTCCGCACCGCAAGCGCAAGCGTCCAATCAAAGAGAAGGACGGCCAGACTGTCACCAAAAGGATTCGCATACGGATACCTGCTAAGCAACCCTGTGTCCTTTGTCCCAATGATATTGCTTCGGAGGAGTTGCTACCTACGGATGACGGAAATAAGGCTCATCGTATTTGCGCTCAATATATACCGGAGACTGAAATTGAACCTGGTACGATCGAATTGGTGACTGGTACCAGATCAATATCTAAGGCTCGACTGGATCTTAAGTGCAACTACTGCCGATCGAAGAAGGGTGCTGCTTTCCAGTGCTCGCAAAAGAAATGCACCAGAGCTTATCATGCAACTTGCGCGGCCGCTGCTGGTGTCTTTGTCGAGGAAGGCGAGAGACCAGTGTTCGGTCCAGATGGTACAGAATACAAAGAACATGCATTCGAGTTTAGCTGTCGTTTCCATCGTGTTAAGCGAGACAAGAAACTTGATGGGGACGTTCTGGAGGAGGACACACGCATACGAACTAGAGCCTCTAGCCTAGCAGTCGGCGATAAATGTCAATTCCAATACTATCGAGGAGATATCTTTGCTGGAGTCGTCGTCGAGAACCGTAGATTGGAGGAGATGCTTCTCATCAAGATTCTTCCCAGAGGGTTTGTTTTCCTTAAAGAATTGTATTTGTATAAAAAAAACCTTGACTAACACCTTGTAGGGAATGTGTCGAAGTTGGTTATAAATGGCTCCTTGTTGAAGATGCTGCAGATTACCATATGGCTAAACCATCAGCCAATGCTATACCTTTGCCGCCAAAATCAAAACAGTCTCTTGTCACTAGCAAGAGGCAGGCCAACGACCTCCCGCGCAAAGAAGACCCCTTCCTGCCGGGCTACACCTGGGAAGAATTCAACACCTTCAAAATGGAACGGAATCCCTTTCAAGTCAAGGTTGACTTGTCGAAAGAGAATCAGGTCTGGTTCTACCTTGGAAAGAACTCTACGGATGCAAAGGCACAATTTACAGAGGATCCTGCAAAGCCTAGGCACAATCCCAAAGGTCACTTCTTGGATACGATACCCAAGCCACCACCTGCATCATCATCCCGGCATTCATACCCGGCTTCATATCCTTCATCCGGAATCAATCAAAATGCTCTCAATGCCGCCAGAGCCACTGGCCGCCCATCTTTACCGCATAGCAATTCTAAGCCGGAAAAGCCATACGAGTACAAGCCTCGTGGTGGGACTGAGAGCTATCGTTCTACCATTGATCCGCAAGCCTATAGAAATCAACAGAAGTTTTTGCAGAATTCGGTTCCGCCGTATACCTTCGGCTCAGATCCTAGATGGCCATCACCAAACGACCGATCTTCGGGGCCATATCAAGCCTATCGTTCATCTGCTGACTATAGACCTACTTCACTAAGCCTGATGGGTCCGCCCTCCGCTGCGCAATCGCATTCACGCCCAGCTCTAGGCCCCCAGGTTCCAGCAAAACCTGTCAATCCATTTAGCTATCCAATGCCTCGAAGTAACAGCAGTATTGGCCGCGCAAACACTGGAGGGAGATCATACTCAATGCCGAATCCGTTTGCGAAATACCCTTATTTGCAGAAGCAACATAACAGATCGCCGATGGACTACAGAAGCCCCTATAGCCCAAAGGGCGGGTTCATGAATGGCTATGAAGGTGACTTGAAGGAACATCTGAGACGTAACCCGGATGCATTATTTCGTACTCAGCGAAGTCTTAGTCAATCCAGTCCGCTGACACCAAATCCCCTCTTAGCATATGGCAATGGTTTACGACAGAGCCAGTCACCTCCACTGCCATATTCTCAGTCGACGCAGAGTCCCACACCCCAACAAAACTTTACAACAGCGTCACCACCTTCATACAATACGGGAACGACTCAATCTAGCTACAACTCCAAAAGTCAAGTTGCACAGAATCAGCAGAATCTGTCTGCACACCATGTAGCCAAACCGACTTCATCCACGGTGTGGGAGAGGAGAGACTCATCCTCACTTCACCCTGCCATACGCCAAGAATATGGTTCAATGTTCCATAATCAGTACCAGCCAGCCTCACAATCGTCACAAAACGACCATCATCCCGTCAACCTAAGCTCGACAGCGCCACAGCAATATCAAGCGGCAACCCTGCCTCAACAATCATACCAATCAAGAATGGCTGGAAAACTGCAGGCTGGGTCATCTCAATTTCCAGTTCTGCAAGGTCTGACACCTTTCGCCCAATCTTATCAATCCCAGCAAACTCAACAGTCTGAGGACAAAAAGCCTCTTTATGCCCATCAACAATACTTTCAGTGTATCCAACAGCAAACCTCGCTCTTCGTGCACCCTCTAAAGTCACTGGCGAAAGATCTGCCGGGGATTCCCCCGAATTCGTTAACACCGGTAGATAAGATCATAGATATTCAACAGCAAAGTCAGCCCAACA
>Ga0335075_10015429_pt1 | contig 11449 bp, 12 predicted proteins | sample Lox_Sample_24_FD_206723 | JGI IMG/M metagenome (GOLD analysis project Ga0335075, IMG submission 206723) | Soil microbial communities from Loxahatchee National Wildlife Refuge, Florida, United States - Lox_Sample_2.4 | ecosystem: Environmental > Terrestrial > Soil > Wetlands | place: USA...
AGATCCGGCCGCAACCGTGACGAGCACGAACGTGCCCAGGAATTCGATAATGAGCCGGATCCACAACGGCCGCTGCCGCAGGGTGTCCTCATCGAACCGGATCAGGTAGCGGCGCCCGAGAGACTCTTCGTGCTCAACCCCGGGATCGGAGGAGCCCTCTGCCATCGCCCCAACGTAGGTAGCCGAGCCGGGGCCCGCGTCACCCGGCGCAGGTGAGGGGCGGCTTCCGGGTCCCGGCTGAAGCCCTATTCGATGAGTGGCGGGTGGCCGACAGAGGTGAGTTTGTCCGGGTTGCCGACAAAGTAGATGGATGTGATGATGCCGCTCTCCGACGTCACCGCCATCACCTGTTCGACCGTGCCGTCGGCCGAGAGGACGGCGCCGGCGGAGCCGCCCACGACGGCGGGCCGGGTTGCCAGGTGGCGGGACCGGCGGGCCACGCTTGTCAGAAGGCGGGCCACCTTGGCGGAGCCGGCGACGGGACGGCGAGCGGCGCGGCGGCTGGGGCCGCCGTCGGTGATGCACACGACCTGCGGCGCGAGCCGGGCGACGACCTCGTTCACGTCGCCGGACGCCAGCGCGCGGAGCAGGCCGGCGACGAGTTCGCGGTCGGCCGCGGCGGCCCTGCTGGGCTGCTTGCCGGGCTGGAGCCTGCGGCGGGCCCGGCTGGCGATCTGCCGGCAGGCTGCCGGGGAGCGTCCCACGGTGGCGGCGATCTCGGCGTAGGGCACCTCGAACACGTCGGCCAGCACGAACACCGCCCGCTCGACCGGTGCCAGCTGGTCGAGCAGCACCAGGAAGCCGAGGGTCAGCGAGTCTGCTAGCTCGGCCGCCTCCTCCGGGCCGTCGCTGACGATGGGCTCGGGCAGCCACGGCCCGGGGTAGGCCTCCCGGGCCCGGGCCGCGGAGCGGAGGCGGTCGAGGCAAAGGCGGGTCGCCGCGGTGACCAGCCAGGCCTCGGCGTTGGCGATGTGTGCGCCGCCCGCCGCCTGCCAGCGCAGCCAGGTGTCCTGGGCGACGTCGTCGGCGTCGGCGAGGGTGCCGAGCATCCGGTAGGCCAGGCCGCGGATCCGGGGCCTGGCCGCCTCGAACGGATCCTGGCTCACGTCGCTGTTGCGACCGGGCAAGCTTGCACCGCACGCAGAGCGGCGGCCTGCCCGCTGGCCAGGGCAGCGTCGGCGAGGAGGCCCATCGGCCCGACCCAGTCGCCGGCCAGGTAAACGTCCGGCAGCCCGGTGGCGTCGACCGCCGGCCGGCCAGCGAGTCCGCCGCGCGCGGCAGTCGGTGCCGTGCCGGCGACGACCATGCGAGCAAGGAATCGGCTGGTCACGACGTCTTCCTCCCGAACGCCGGCGCGCGCCAGGTGAGCGTGCAGCGCGGCCCGGTCCGATCTGGCTTCAGCGGCACCATAACGGACGGCACCGACGACCGCCTGGCCCGCTGGAGCCTGGCGGGCAGGCGGCGACTGGACGGTCGCGTATACCGGGTCATCAACACCGAGGACGTAACCCGGGGCGGGCACTCGCCGCAGGCCAGCGTCGACGCACGCGGCGGTGACTTCGGGGCCCAGGTCGCCCCATCCCGGGTCGGCGGGCAGCAGCCTGATGGCCGTTGCCGGGCGGCCCGCAGCGATGATCACCGAACGTGCGACCAGCGGACCGCTGCCCGTGGCCACCTCGACCCGGCCAGCGGCGGGCGCCACCCCGGTGACCTTGACCCCGGCGCGCACCTGGCAGAGGGCGGCCAGTCCGGAGATCAGCTGCGCCCAGCCTCCGTCAAGGTAGAGGACCCCGCCCGCGGCACGCCGCAACTGGGCGACGGCGGCGTCGGCCGCAAAGGTGTTCAGGTCCGAGGCGAATGTGGTCAGGCGGACCAGCGCGGCGACGACGGCCGCCGCCGCTGGCCCCAGGCCGCCGCCGCCGATCCACTGCGGCACCGATGCACCGGCGTGCCGGCGCGGATTCAGCAAAGGCTGCCGCGCCAGGAACGCGGCAAATGCCTCCTTGTCCTTACGGCCGAGCAGCGTGGTGCGTCGCAGCGAATCGGCGGTCGTCGGCAGGAGGTGAAGCTCACCGCCGGCAAGGGCCTGGTAGCGAGCCAACGGCGGCGCGCTGCCCTGGGGCTCGATCCCCAGGTTGCGCAGAACGTCCCACCCGGCGCCGCCCTTGTAGAGAGCGTGAGCCCCCCGGTTGAACACGAAGCCTTCCCTGTGGGTGACCCGGGCCCGGCCGCCCGGCGCGTGGGCATCGAGCACCAGCGTCGTGGACCCGGCCCTCGTGGCGGTGGCCCCGGCTGCCAGTCCCGCCAGGCCCGCTCCGATCACGACCACGTCCCAGTCGGCCCTCATATCGCATAGACGGGCGGGCGGATCAGACTGTGACAGGAAGCAGCCAAAGACCGAATCTCGTCATAACACTGGCGGTCGTCACACCCAAAAACGGGGCGACGGCCACCGCAGATTCGGTCCTGGAGCCAGGAACGGGTATGCTCCCGGTTCACGTGGCGTGATCGCGCTGCGGCATGGCCGATAAGGGATTAGAACTGATGGCAACAGGAACAGTGAAATGGTTCAACGCCGACAAGGGCTTCGGTTTCATCGCCCCCGATGACGGGACGGCGGACGTGTTCGTCCACTTCTCCGCCATCGCGAGCTCCGGCTACAGGTCGCTGAACGAGAACCAGAAGGTCGAGTTCGACACCACCCAGGGCCAGAAGGGCCCGCAGGCGGAGAACGTCCGCCCGCTCTGACACTTCACCGCCCGTGACATCGGGCGGCGCGCTGGCGGGCGGCTGATCTGCCGGATGGCATCAGCCGTTCGCCCAGCGGTTAGCGAACGACGAGGACCGTCTTGCCGGGACGTCGGGTCCCTGCACCGCTTTCGAAGGCGTTGCGCCCTTCGGCCAGCGGGAAGGTCTGACTGATCACCGCTCGCAGCCTTCCCGTGTCTGCGAGTTGTGCGAGCCTGGCGAGTTCGTCAGCGTCCGGTTCGACAACGAAGAACGTGGCGCGAACCTTGTACCGGGCCGCCAGATCCTGGTCCGGGGGCGCGCCGAGGGTTACCAGCCGGCCGCCCTCGCGCAGCAGGCCGTAAGAGCCCTCCAGCACGGCACCGCCGACGGTGTCGATGACCACATCGAACCCGCCCCCGGCCTCACTGGGACGCCCGGGCTCGGCGCTGATGAAGCGCTCTGCGCCGAGGTCCCCTACGAAGCTGGAGTCGGCGCCGCGGCCGGTGGCGGTGACGTGCCCGCCGAGGATCGCCGCTAGCTGGACCGCGAAGATGCCTACTCCGCCGGCGCCTCCCTGGATGAGCACCTGCTCGCCGGGCTGCAGTTCCGCGTGGTCCGCCAGCGCCTGCCAGGCGGTCAGCGCCGCGAGGGGCAGCGTCGCCGCCGCCACGTGGGAGAGCGACGGCGGCTTGGCGCCAAGGTTGGCGGCGGGCATGACCACGTACTCGGCGGCGGCGCCATCACGGTCGAAGTCGACCAGGCCGATCACCTCATCGCCGGTGGCCAGGCCAGTGACGTCTGCTCCCAGGCCGGCGACGGCACCCGACATCTCATGGGACGGTATGACCGGCGTCCGGTCCTTGCCGTCCCGGCTGGTCCACTCGAGATCCCAGGTCAGCTCGGCGAAGGTGATCGCCGCCGCGTGCACCGCAACGAGCACCTCACCCGGCCCGGCGGACGGCACCGGTGCCTGTTCGTAGACCAGCTGCTCGGGTCCGCCGCGAGCATGCGCCCGCAGCGCCATCATCGTGGCCATCGCAAGCCCCCTGTTTTCCTGCCAGATCAGCCTTCCTGCGAGATCAGCGTTCCTGCGGGATCAGCCCTCAGCGGCAAGTGACGCCGCCTCTGCCGGGCCGACCACGCGATCGTGAAGGTCGCCGCCCACCTCGAGGCGACTCGACTGGTCGATCCCGCCGGCCTTCACCGGCTCGAAGCCTGCCGTCCGGATCAATCGCTCCACTTCCTCGCCGGCCCGGTCATCGTCGGTGACGTAGAAGAGGGCCGCCAGCTCCGGCGACCGGTTGCTGGCGGACGTGAAGATACCGGCCGACATGCTCCCGAACGCCATGGCCAGGTGCGCTCCCGGCGGCAGCCAGCCGGCTACAACCTCGCCCGAGGATTGCCCTTCCGGCAGGACGCGGTAGACGTTGCCGTGCGCATCTGTGCTGAGCGGGTTGCTCGGGACGACCACGACCTTGCCGGCCAGCGGTTTGGCGATCTCGTCTATGACGCTCTTCAGCACGGTAAAACGCAGCGCCAGGACGACGGCATCGGCGCCCTGCAGCGCCTCGTGATTGTCGGCGGCGACGACCGCAGCGCTACCGATCTCTGCAGCGAGCGTTCGTGCCGACTTCGTGTCTGCGCTCGACAGGAGCAGCGTCTCGCCGCCCGCGGCGAGCTGGCGGGCGATGACCGAGCCGAGCCCTCCGGTGCCGATGATCGCGGTGGTCATGACCGGACCCCGGCCGTCACTCAGAGTCGCCGGCGCGCGAGCTCGGCGGCCAGTGAGCGGGCGTCCAGTCGCCCGCCGGGTCCGTGGTCTGCCCCACTTCGATCAGATGGCCGTCGGGATCGCGGATGTAGCAGCGGATCTCGTACTGGTGCTGCTTCGGCGGCGTCAGGAACTCGGCACCGCGGGCGCTCCACTCGGCGTACACGGCGTGGATGTCTTTGACCCGGATGTTGACGAAGCTGCTGACCCGGTCGGGATCGCGTGGCGCCTCCAGGATGACCGTCGGCTTGTCGTCGGTCGGGCCCCCGCCGACGTTGATGATGATCCAGGTGTTGGCCAGCGCGACGTAGGTCAGCCCTCCGGGGCCGGAATAGACGACCCTGCCGCCGAGCACCTCGGTGTAGAAGCGCCGCGAGCGCTCGACGTCGTCCGACACGATGAAGTGCGCCAGCACAATTCCCTCTGGCGGTGGTGGGAGCTCGGCCATCTGACCTCCACTGGTGCGGAACCTCACACCCGCCGGCGACGGGACCTGAGGGCAACTTTATTAGGAGTGAGCGTTCGTCCCGAGGAGCAGCCCCAGGCTTCGCCGGGCCTCCCGCGCCCGCCGGCCCAGCCCGCGAACCCGGCGACATCTGAGCCTGATTAGTGGCGGTTCGGATGGATAATTACCCATGCTTGCCGGTACCGTTCGGCGGCATGGTGAAGAGAACGCTCTGCGCGCTGGCCGTCACGTTGTCCCTGGTTATCGCGACGCAGTCGGCCTTAGCTGCATCCGCCGCCAGCGCCACGCGCGCCACCCCGGCCGCTGAGGCCGCCGCCTCGGCAGCCAGCGCGGCGGGCGCTGCCGCCGGCAGGATCCTTGCCGATTACGACGGCGCCCTGTTCCACCTGACAAAGACGTCATCTGCCTGCCCGGACGACGGCACCAGGAGCAACCAGGGCGGGAGTTGCTGGTGGTGGGCGGCCAACGCGTTCATGGCGCTCATCAGCTACGCCGAGAAGCATCCCCACTCGGCCGACGTCGGCAAGATCAAGACGGATCTGAGCGACACCTACACCACCGTCTGCGGCGGAGACTGCCCGGCCGGCCCCAACTCGACCGGCAGCGACCCGTTCATCGTCAACACCAACGGCAACGTCTACTACGACGACATCGGCTGGTGGCAGCAGGCGTGGATCAACGCCTACAAGTGGACGCACAGCAAGAGGTACCTGTACCTGGCCGAGCAGTTGTGGGCCGACGTCACCGCACACGGCTGGCGGAGCGGGTGCAGCGGCGGCGTGATCCAGGACACCAAGGCCGGCGCCAGCAAAGACGCGTTCGCCAACGCCCTGTACCTGAGGAACTCGGCCTGGCTGTACTCGATCACCGGCGAAACCCGGTTCATGACCGGCAGCGGCGGCAACGGCGGCGCGTTCAAGGACGCCAGCTTCATCCGGGGCCGCCTGATCTACAGCTACAGCGGCACGCCGGGTAACTCCGGCGCCCAGTTCATGATCGCCGACCACCTGAAGGGCTGCAGCGCCAAGGGCAGCCAGTCGTGGCTGCAGAGCCAGGGCGAGATGATCAACGCGTGGACCGACATGTACGCCGCGGCCAGGACGTACTGCAGCAAGCACACGTGCGCCGTCGCCGCGGCTTACTACAACCGCCTCGCGGACGAGCTCGCCCGCTCGGTCATCCACGACAAACTCGTGGTGAAGAAGAACGGGACGAGGACGTGGCTGTTCAAGGGCAAGCCGGGCCAGGCACGGCCGACCGTTGACGCCCACGGGATCCTGAGCGAGCCGTGCGACGCCAAGGTGAGCGGCTGGCCGTACGGCTGCAAGCTGGGCAACTCCGCTGGCACATACCAGTCGTACCTGATTTCCAAGGGCATCTTCGAGCGCGCCATCTACTGCTCCAACCACAACCTCAGGGATTCGGAGCTGACGGCGTTCGCCTCGGCCAACGCGGCATCCATCGCCGGGCTGCCCCACTTCGGATTCCTGTGGGATTCCCCGAATGCCAACCAGCCCGTGATTCTCGCGACGCAGGTCTCCGTGCTCGACGGCCTGAACGCGGCGATGACGGGCTCATACGCCATGTGCTAGCCCTGGTACCGGATCCTCACGACGGCGGCTGTTGCGGTCTTGACGCTCAGGCCGATTTCCGGGCGCGACTCGGCCAGGGAGGTCCACGTCCCGTTCCAGGCGGTATCGCCCGTGATGGTGGCGCCGCCGAACGTCGCGCTGGCCTGTGCGGGGTCTCCGGGTGGCTCGCTGGTAAGCGTCATGAGCTGTGCGCTTGGGCGGCCCACGCCACGCGGGATGATCGTGACGTCCGCGTCCGCTGCCTGCGCCCCGTGAGTCTTGTTGATGACCGTGACGTAGTCCTCGCTGGCGGCGCCGACGCAGTAGGCGGTCAGGTTGACGCCGTCGGCGTTGTCGATCGCGACGGGCCGGCACTGTCCCGCCGAGCCTTGGTTGAAGGCCTTGATGCCGTACCCCTTCGGGGTGGTCATGTAGCGTGCGCCGTTCGTGGCGGGATCCGGCACGATCGTGTCCGTGTACAGCCACTGCTTGTTGTGGAAGTTCACGCCCGCGGCGGCGTGCGCGGCCCACCAGTGCAGGTAGTCCAGGGCCCACAGCGCGGACGCGAAAGCGTTGCTCGCGCCCGGGACGCCGCCGAGGTAGTCATTTGATTCGGTGAGCCGGTAGGGCTGGCCCGCGGCGGCCACGGCGGCGAGGTGACTGCTGAAGAACCAGGGATACGGGGTGTAGGTGGTCTGGGCTGGCTGGGTCCCGACCTCGGTGCCGTTCACCCATTCGGCCGACAGCATGTTGCTGATCGCCTGCGCCGCGGTGGTCTTGCGCGGATCCCCTCCCACGTACAAGTGCTGGGTGGCGTCTGTGATCCGGCCGGAGCCGCGTTCATCGCCGGCAAAGCGCTGCGTCCAGGCAACGCCGGCGTCGGGGCTAGGCGTCCAGGTGATCGGGCCGTAAGCCCCGGTGTCCGGGCCGGACAGCGGAGCCCCGGGCGCCGCGTCGGTGACCACGGCGGCCAGGGTCCGCCAGCGGGCCAGGTAGGACGAGTACGCGCTGCCCGGCACCCCGGAGATCTCCTCGTAGATCGCCGGGTCACTGGGGTGACCGGCGTACGTGTGGAAGGCGTGCCAGTCCGGCTCGTTCCCGATCGCGAAGCTGGCGACCTGGTCGCGGTGCTGGCGCCAGATGTGCCCGGCGACCTGGGCATCAACCGCCTCCAGGCCGCGGATCGGTTTTGTGCTGGGGTTGTGCATCCGGAGCGTGTAGATGATCTTCAGCCCGGCGGCGCGGGCGAAGCCAAACAGGTTGTCGATCCCGGTGAAGTCACCGTCCGCGCCCGCCGGGAACATGTTGTCCACCGACCCGCCGCCGAGCCGCAGATTGCGCAGTCCCAGGTTGCGGAAGAGCGTGACCAGCGAGTCGTTGTCCGGCCGGAACAAGTACCCCGCGACCCCGGCATTGCCGGGATTGAGAGGTCCCCGTTCGAAACCCAGCCCGGCGAAGTCGCCGGGCACCACCGGGCCGGGCGACTCGGCGTCAATCCTGATCGTCACCGGCCTCCGCATCGCGGCCATGGCGTGATATTAGCCGGTGGCGGGGGTGACGGCCTGCTCCATACTTGCCTGATGAGGCTCCTGCTGACGTCGGCTGGCCTGCGCAACCCCACACTGCGGCAAGCCCTGCAGGACCTGCTGGGAAAGCCGTTCGCGTCCGCGAACATCGTCTACGTGCCGACCGCATCCGTTGCCGATCCCGGTGATCACGGCTGGCTCGTCGCCGACGTGACCCGGCTGCACGCCCTGGGCTGGCACGAGTTCGACGTCCTGGAACTGAATGGCTGGCCGAGGGCCTGGAGAAAGCGCTCGAGGACCGTGTCTACGTCGGCGTGAGCGCCGGATCCATGATCTTCAGCCGCAATCTCAACGAGCGCTCCGCCTCGGTCATCGGGGACGCGCAGGACCTTCATGCCCTCGGCGCGACCACGCTGGAGCCGCCGCTGGGCCTGTTCGACTGGTACCTGAAGCCACACCTGTACTCACGACGAGACGGCCATTCGCGTCAACGGCGGGGAGACAGACGTCGTCTCCGAAGGCCGATGGCGGTTTGAGCCATAGGACGCGTGTTGTCACGCGCGTGATAAGCCGTTTATCAGTTCTGGATATACCGCGGTACGGAATATTGCCGCCGCCGTGGCGCCGGTTTCTTATCGAAGTAGATCACCGGCACCAGGGAGCGGCCATGCACGTTCGGTTCAGCAAATCGCGCCTCCTCGCCGTCGTGGCGGCCACGCTGTGCGCGGTGCCGATGCTGGCGGCCGGGGCCGCCTCGGCCCCCGCGGCGCAGGCTGCCACGACGGCGGTGCTCCCATCCCAGGATCCGTTCTACAGCTACACGGGATCGACGCCGCTGTCGCAGATCGCGCCGGGCACGGTGCTGAAGGAGCGCAAGGTCAGCCTCTCGATCGAGGGCCTCACCGTCCCGGTATCCACCGAGCAGGTTCTGTACCGCACCACGGGCGAGCAGGGCCAGGCGACGGTCACGGTGACGACGATCATCAAGCCGCTGATCTCGTTTATCGGCACGAAGATCGTCGCCTACCAGACGGCCTACGACGCGCTGGGGGCGGAATGCGACCCGTCCTACACGCTGCAGGGCGGTAACCCGAGCGACTCCACCGCGCAGGAGGAAGAGCTCGCGATCGCGGCTTATCTGCTGGCTGGCTTCACGGTCACGGTGCCGGACTATGAGGGCGAGAACCTGGACTGGGGGGCCGGCCAGGAATCCGGTTACGGAACGCTGGACGCGATCCGTGCGACGGAGAGCTACCTCGGAGCCTCCAGTTCCACCGAGGTCGGGATGGTGGGTTACTCCGGCGGGTCCATCGCCACCGAATGGGCGGCCGAGCTGGCGCCTAGTTACGCCCCGGGGCTGCACATCGTCGGCGCGGCGGCCGGCGGAGTGCCGGTCGACTTCGCACACAATCTCAGCTACATCAACGGCGACGACGACTGGTCGGGCGTCATCCCGGCCGTCCTGGTCTCGCTCGGGCGCGCGTTCGGCGTCGACATTGCCCCGTACCTGTCGTCGTATGGCGAACAGATCACCAGTCAGGTCAGCGGCGAGTGCATTGCGTCCTTCGCGAGCTCCTACCCCGGGCTCACCGTCCAGCAGCTGCTGCTTCCGCAGTACTCCAACCCGTTCGATGTCCCGGTCCTGGTCAGCATCCTCAACCACCTGATCATGGGCACGTCTGGCGGCACTCCGGCCGAGCCCTTGCTGTTCGGGGTCGGCGACTCCGACGGAACCGGCGACGGGATCATGATTGACGGGGACGTGGAGGCGCTGGCCCATGAGTACTGCCAGCGCGGCGTGCCGGTCACCTTCACCGTGTACCCGGGGCTGCCCCACAGCGACGCGGCCGTGCCGTTCGAGGCGCAGGCGCTGGCGTTCCTCGAGGGGCGGTTCAGCGGGGCCGCCGCGCCGAACGGCTGTGCCTCGATCGGCCAGGGCAACTCCCTGGCGCCGCTGCCCCAGCCCTCCTCCTAGCTGCGGCGACCTGGCGGTCACAGCCGTATTCACAGCGGGGGTGCCAGGGTCTGCTTTGGGGCGGGCATCGGGACGAAAGGAACGAACGCGATGTCAGCAGACGTGGGCATCTTCACTCTGCAAGGCACGGACGAGCGCAGGCTGGCCGCCGAGGCACGGTATTTGCATCCCGCGGCGCTGCCGCACTGGCGAGCCCTGCTCGGGTGCCGGTGGCAGGAGCATCACGCGAAGGTCGCCGAGCTCGGCCGGGACGGCCGCGATGCCGTCCGCGCGGCCGGCGACGCCGCCAGCGCGGACGTACGCGAGGCGGCCCTGCGACGGGCCAGCGCCATGTGGCATCAGGCGGTTGCGGAGTGGCGCGCCCTTGGCGAGATCGAGGCCGCGCTGTCGCGGCTCGCGGCCGGGCGGTTCGGCTGGTGCCAGCAATGCCGGGCCGCCATCCCGTTCTCGAGGCTGGCCGATGTCCCGCAGGCCCAGTACTGCCCCGCCTGCGACCAGTAGACGCGCGGCTGATATCGATACATCACCGTAACCTGCAATATTCGAAAATAGATGGCATAGCGAGCCATGTCACGATAGTATGTTCGTATTGAATCGATCTGGCAGGCAGGGAGTGACCGACTACGGAACCAGGTAAGCGGGACGGCGAGCCACCCGGCGGCGGGATGCCGCCCGGCTGCACCCCGTGTGGTCCGGGGCCGGCGGATAACGCCTGGGCGGCCGAGAGCACCAGCCCGTACCTGTGGGAGGACGACGAGGCTGAGGTCGGCGATCTGCTGACTCCCGCGCAGGTCATCGCGCTAGCCACTGCCGACGGCTACCCCTGGGACGGCTACCCGGGGCTTGGCGCCGAGCCGCCGATGCGGCGGGTCGCGCCGCCGGTGGCCGAGGTGTGGGAGGCCGGGTTCCTGCATAACGTGCCGGGTGAGCCGGGGCGCGGGTTTGCGTCCGGGGGTGTGCTGGACCGGATGCTGCCGGGCCGCGATCTTGCCGCGTTCACCGGCACCGCGCTGGGGGACGGCCTGGGCCGGCTGGATGATTGCGAGCTGATCGGGTTCTTGTGCGCGGCCCGGCGTAACACCTCCTGGCAGCAGGCCGCGCAGCTGGCCGCGGTCGCGGACCTGGACGCCCGCCGCGCCCGGCCCGGCGGCGCGCCGGGTGAGTACGTCGCCGATGAGGTCGCCGCGGCGCTGCGCCTGGCGCCGCGGGCCGCGGAGGGGCTGCTGGCGCTGGCGGCCGGGGTGATGCGCCTGTCGCAGGTCCCCGCGGCGCTGGCCGCCGGCGTGATCGACCAGGCCCGCGCGGAAGTGTTCGTCCGCGAACTCCTCGCCCTCGATGACGAAAAGGCGGTGCGCGCCGAGGCGATGGTGATGCCCCGCGCCCCGGAACTGACCGCCGGGCAGCTGGCGT
>Ga0335075_10015430_pt1 | contig 11449 bp, 11 predicted proteins | sample Lox_Sample_24_FD_206723 | JGI IMG/M metagenome (GOLD analysis project Ga0335075, IMG submission 206723) | Soil microbial communities from Loxahatchee National Wildlife Refuge, Florida, United States - Lox_Sample_2.4 | ecosystem: Environmental > Terrestrial > Soil > Wetlands | place: USA...
CAAGGAGAACCGCGCCACCGAGATCAGTGAGATCTCACGCGGCCTCAAGGCCCTCGCCAAGGAACTGGAGCTGCCGGTCATCGCACTCTCGCAGCTCAATCGCGGCGTGGAGCAGCGCACCGAGAAGAAGCCGGTGATGTCGGATCTGCGCGAATGCGTCACCGGCGATACCCTGGTTTGCCTGACCGACGGCCGACGCGTTCCGATTCGCACGCTGGTCGATACGGCGCCGCAAGTGTGGGCTGTGGATGAGCAGCACCGACTACTGCCAGCGCGTTCCGACAAAGTATGGTACGTGGGCCGCCGGCCCGTTTTCCGCGTGTGTCTCGCCAGTGGCCGCCTCATACGCGCCACCGCCGAGCATCGACTATTGGGCGGCACAGGCTGGACGACAGTCGGCAGCCTTCGGATCGGAGATCGCCTGGCATTGTCGCGACAGCTGCCTGAGCCGGCACACCCGCCGAGTTGGGCCGAGCAGGAGCTGATTCTGCTCGGGCATCTGATCGGCGATGGCAGTTACCTGCGCCATCAGCCGCTGCGATATACCACGGCCTCTGAGGAGAATAGCGCTGCGGTAGTGGCTGCGGCCGAGGCACTGGGTTCACGCGTCTCGCGCCATGCGGGGATCGGCGCGTGGCACCAGCTCGTGATCTGCGGCAACGGTGATCGCTGGCACCCGGGCGGCGTTGGCGCCTGGTTGAAACGACTGGGAATCTTTGACCAGCGCTCCCACCAGAAGCACCTGCCGCCAGCAGTGTTTACCCTCGGTAACGAGCAGATCGCACTGCTCCTGAGACATCTTTGGGCGACAGACGGCTCGATCACGCTACGGGCGCCGGGACAGAAAGGTGCGCCGCGCGTCTACTTCACTTCCTGCAGTGAGCGGCTGGTGCGCGATGTCGCGGCGCTGCTATTGCGGCTGGGAATTGTCGCGCGCATACGCTCATCGGTGCAGAGGGGTGACCGGCCGCTGTTTACCGCAGATGTCAGTGGTGCTCCATCGCAGCTGCGCTTCGCTCGCCTGGTCGGAGGTTTCGGGCCGGGTGTCCAGGCGGTGGGGCGATTGCTCGAGCACCTCGCCCACGTGGAATGCCATACCAACGTCGATACGCTGCCCATCGGGATCTTCAATGAAGAACGCGCGCTGATGTCGGAGCGGGGTGTGAGCACGCGTGCCATGGCGACCGCACGGGGTACGTCCTATGGCGGCACCAGCCATTTTCGCTTCGCCCCCAGCCGCGACCTGCTGAGGGACTATGCGCGGCGGCTCGAGTCGCCTCGATTGGCCGCGCACGCAGACAGCGATCTTTTTTGGGATCGCGTGCTCGCCGTGGAGCCTGACGGCGAGGAAGACGTGTTTGATCTGACGGTGCCGGGGCCTGCCAATTGGCTGGCCGATGGCATCGTGACGCACAACTCGGGCGCGATTGAGCAGGATGCCGACATGATCCTGCTGATCTACCGCGACGAGGTCTACGATAAGAACACCACCAAGAAGGGCATCGCCGAGATCGATCTGGCCAAGCATCGCAATGGCGAGATCGGTACCTTCCTGCTGACGTTCCAGGGCCAGTACGCGCGTTTCGTGAACTTCGCTCCCGACGCCTATGCGGAAGGGGTGCTGCGTTGACGCCGCGGCATTGACGCACAGCCAGCCTCACGCAAGCGGGGCACCGACGCCATGATGCGCCTGATCCGAGCGCGCGTGGACAGCAGCGCTCTGCGCTCGAATCTGCGGCTGGTGCGTACCTGTGCGCCCGGTTGCCGCGTCATGGCAGTGGTCAAGGCGAATGCCTATGGACATGGACTCATCGCCACCGCGCTCGCCCTGGCCGACGCGGACGCCTTCGCGGTAGCGCGCCTGGAAGAAGCCGTCGCGCTGCGCAGCGCCGGGCTCAAGCGGCGCATCGTGCTGCTGGAGGGCGTGTTCAATGCGGAGCAGCTGGCCGAGGCGGGGCATCTGGAGCTCGACCTGGTCGTGCACCAGGAGCTGCAGATCGCCCTGCTCGAGCAGGATCGCCAGCAGCGGCGCCATCGGCTCTGGCTGAAGGTTGATACGGGCATGAACCGCCTGGGCTTCCGGCCCGAGCGTTTTCGGGGCGCCTGGGAGCGTCTCATGCAGTGTCAGCCGGCCCCGCTGGAGCTGCGCGTGCTCACGCATCTGTCCGGGGCCGACGAGGAGGATGGTCGAAGCACCGCCGATCAGCTGGCGCGCCTGCAACCGCTGATCGCGGGGCTGCCGGCGGAACTGAGCATCGCCAATTCCGCGGCGATCCTCGCGCAGCCGCGAACGCACGCACAGTGGGTACGGCCGGGACTGGCACTGTATGGTCTCTCGCCGTTCGCGGGGCGGCGCGGAGCGCAGTTCGGCCTGCAGCCGGCCATGACGCTGGAGAGCACCGTGATCGCCGTGCGCGAGGTGCTGGCGGGCGAGCGGGTCGGCTACGGCGGCACCTGGCAGGCGCAGCGTTCCTCGCGCGTGGCCATCATCGCGGCGGGCTACGGCGATGGGCTGCTGCGCAGCCTCACGACAGGCACGCCGGTGCTGATCGGGCACCGGCGCGCCCCACTGGTGGGGCGCGTCTCGATGGACATGATCGCCGCCGACGTGACGGACCTGCCGGGCATCGCCGTGGGTGATCGCGTCGAGCTTTGGGGAGCAGAGCTGCCGGTGGAGGAACTGGCGGCGGCTGCCGGCACCATCCCCTACGAGCTCGTGTGCGCCGTCAGTCAGAGGGTGCCGGTCGAGCTGGTTTGAAGCGCAAACGGGCGCGCGACATTCCGTTCACGGACTGCTGCTAAAGTGGGCCGGTGGTGGAAGCTATCCTGCAGCTCGGCAGCCGCGTGCTCGATCGACTCGAGCGCCTCGGCCGCGCCGGACTGAACGCCGCCAAGCACGAAGAGCTCTCAGGAATCATTTTCTGGGCGGCGCTCATCGGCGTGTGCGGCGCCTTCAGCGGTGTGGCGTTTCGTGCCTCGGTGCGGCTGGTGCAGTACCTGCTGACCCGTCAATCCAACGGCCTGGTGGAGACCGCCGAATCCCTGCCGTGGTGGGCGCGTATTCTCATCCCCACTGTCGGGGGCGCCTGCGCGGGGTCGCTGCTGTGGATCGGCCAGCGGGTGAGGGTGCTGCGCACGGCCCGGAAGGTCGATTACATGGAGGCTGTGGCCGTCGGCAACGGGCAGCTCAGTGGCCGCTCGGCGCTGCTGCATGCGGCGTCCTCGTTCTTCACGATCGGCTCGGGCGGCTCGATCGGCCGAGAGGGCCCGCTGGTGCAACTGGCCGCCACGTCGGCTTCCAAGATCGGACAGTGGACGCAGGCGCCGGTGCCGCGCCTGCGGCTTCTGGTGGCCTGTGGCGCTGCCGCCGGTATCGCCACTGCGTATAACGCGCCCATCGCCGGGGCGCTGTTCGTCGCGGAAGTCGTGCTCGGCTCGATCGCGATGGAGAGCTTCGGTCCGCTGATCGTCTCCTCGGTGGTCGCTGACGCGACGGCCCGTCACTTCCTCGGCTATGGCCCGGTCTACCAGGTGCCGCACCTGAACTTCGGTGCCGCCTGGGAGCTGGTGCTGTATGCGCTGCTCGGCGTGCTGCTCGGGCATGGGGCCGCGCCCTTCCTGGCGCTGCTGGAGCGCTCGCGTCGCACGTTCCGCCGCTTGCGCTGGTCGCCTCCGGCGACACTCGCCCTCGGCGGGTTGGGGGTCGGTCTGATCTCGGTGTGGATTCCGGAGGTCTGGGGCAACGGTTACAGCGTCGTCAATGCCATGCTCAACGACCAGCTGCCCGTGCAGCTCATGGCCATGGTGCTGGTGGCGAAGATCGTCAGCACGGCCGCTTCGGTCGGCTCGGGAGCCAACGGCGGAATCCTCACACCCACGCTGTTCATGGGGGCTGCCTTCGGCGCGTTGTTCGGCGATGCCGTGCATCTCATGGATCCGCATTCGCACTCACAGCTGGCCGCCTATGCCGTCGTCGGCATGGGCAGTTTCCTGGCCGCGACGACGCACGCACCGCTGACCTCCATCCTGCTGATCTTCGAAATGACGCTCAACTACGACGTGGTGCTGCCCCTGATGCTCGCCTGCGTCACCGGACACTACGTGGCGCGTATCTACCGGCACGGCGAGTCCGTCTATACCCGCTCGCTGCAGTCGCGCGGCCCAGGTAGCGAGGACGAGTGGCGGCTGCGGCAGATCACGGCACTGATCCGCCCACCCGAGCTGGTCATCCAGCGCGATGAGCACATCGGCGTCGTGGTCGAGCGCCTCGGCTCGCGTGTCCCCGGACACGCCTACGTCAGCGACGCCCAGCACCAGCTCGTCGGCGAGGTCGACGGTGCCGATCTGCGGCGGCTGATGCGCCTGCCACCCGAACAGCGCACCGGCACGGTGGCCACACTCATGCACAGCGCCCCGCCGGTGCTGACGCCGGAGATGCTGCTCGGGGATGCGCTCGATGTTTTCATCGCCAATCATTGCAAGCGCTTGCCCGTCGTGTCCGGACACTGGAGTCCCGTGCTGATCGGCGAGGTGCAGCGCCATGACGTGCTGCTGGCACTGCAGGACCGCATTTCCGAGCGGCCAGATCGGGCCACGGACATGAAGGAGCTGTTCCGGGGGTAGGGGAGGCGGGACGGGCCGCCTGGCCAAAGCGAATGAGGATGTCTCGTGGCGGGTCAGGCGACTAGTGCCGCTGCCGGTACCTGCGATTTTGCGCTGCCGATATGCATCTTTTTTGATGTATCATTCCTGATATGAATGCGGAAGAGCTGTACCTCGCTGGTCGCGTGGTCATGAAACTGGGGCGGCGGCTGCTGCCGGCCGGCTCCGCTCGCATGCCATTGAGCGTACGTAGCGTGCTGGCAGATGCGGCTGCTCATCCGGACAGCGCCATCGGTGCGATCGCGGCGCGCACGGGACTGCTTCAGAGTCACGTGTCCGGCGCCGTGAGGCGCTTGTGCCAGGCGGGGCTGCTGATCGCCTATCGAGACCCGCGCGACGGGCGTCGCACGCTGGTGCGCAGCCGGCTCGCGTCGCAGCCTGACTCTGGCGCGTCTGACCAGCTCGAAGCCGTACTGGTCAAGGCACTCACGGACAGACTGGGTGCGGCAGGCGCCGCCCGTGTGGCGCAGATCACGCGTGCGCTCGAAGTCATCGTCAGCAGCTTCAGCCCCGAGCGCGCGACGCGGCCCCGAAGACATCGGCATGGCGATCGCCGCTGAAGGGTTCGTCCCGGCGCAGGACGCGCGTCTCTATTACAAGACGGTAGGCGAGGGCCCGCCGCTACTGTTGCTGGCCGGTGGCGATGGGGACGCCGACGCTTTCGATCTCGTGAGCCCGCACCTTGCGTCGCACTTTCGTATCGTCACATACGACCGGCGCGGACTGTCGCGCAGCAAGCTCGAGGGCGAGGCGCACGAGATCACCATCGAGCGTCATGCGGAGGACGCCGCCGCCATCCTGGCGGCGCAGGGCAGAGCGCCTGCGTTTGTGTTCGCTGGGAGTATTGGAGCGCTAATCGGCCTGGAACTGGTTGCGCGCCATCCCGCTGCCGTATGCAAGCTGATCGCCTTCGAGCCGCCAGCGCCTGAATTACTGTCGGGCGAGCCGCGCGAGCAGGCCATTGCCGCCCGACGGAGTGTGCAGGATGTTTTCCGGGCTGGCGGGGTCGTGGCAGCAATGCAGCGCTACGCCCAGATTACGCGGCTCAATCCCGCGGATTGTGAGCCTGGTCTGCCGCCCCCGGTGCCATCGGCGGCTCGAGCCTCCAATCTGCAGTTCTTTTTGGCTCACGATGCGCCGGCGGTGACGGGCTATCGTGTGAACGTTGCGCGCTTGCGCCGCAGCGGGACGCCCATCATTGCGGCCGCCGGCAGAAACTCGGGAGACGCGTGGCCGCGGCAGGTTGCCGAGGCCCTCGCAGGGCAGCTCGGGTGCCCGCTGGTCGAGCTGGCGGGCGATCATGCCGGCTTCGTGAGGCATCCGCGGGCCCTTGCCGATACCCTGCGAGCTGTATTCCTAGGCGGATAGCAGCTGCGTGCCTCAGAGGCGTCTGCCGTTCTCAAGCATTCGCACCGGCAGCAACAGGATCGCGCGCAGCAGGCCGAAGACGCCTTCCACCGCGATACCCAGTATCCGGAAGGGAATCGAGATCAGCCAGATGATCGGCCACAGCACGAGTGCCAGCAGCGCCAGCGGCCAGCAGAGCACGAACAACAGGACCCACAGCAGCAGTGTCAGCATAGTGGTTCAACCCGGCGGGTCGCCCGGCTCGCGGTCCTTGCGGCCCTCGCCGCCCTTGCGGCCCTTGTCCTCTCGGGCCTCCTCGATGGCCTGCTGCGGGGGTTTGACGACGACGCCCAACCCGAGCACCAGCATCAGTGCGCTGGCCATCATACGCGCCGACGTGCCCCCGCGCCTGGCCCAGCGGATTCCACTGTAAGCGCCCACGAGCAGCACGGTGGCGAGCACCGTGATGAGCGTAGCCCGCAGTACGGCCTTCAGGATTGGCATGACTTTCCCCCTGTCGCGCAGACAGAAGGGTGGAGGCAGGCGCGTCTAAATCAACCCGCCGGTCCCGCTCGGCGCTTATTCCTGGAAGAACCCCATCTTCACGCCGGCGAGCTGGATGACATCGTTGTCCGTCAGCCGCCGTGCCTGCGCACCAATGGGAGCGCCGTTGACCAGCGGAAAGTTGTTTTCGCCCTCACCGTCGACGTGCACGATGAAGTAGCCCTCGGAGCGGCGCGTGATGGCCGCGACCTGCACGCCGGGACGGCCGAGGGTGGTCAGGGCCTTGCTGAGCTCGAGCTCGCGGCCCGCAAAGGCGCCGGAGAGCACCTGCAGCTTGGCCTTCTTCGGCGCCGCGGTGCCGTTGGCCAGCGTGCGACGCAGGATCGCATTGGCATTGACGGCGTTGGCGTTGACCGCGCTGGCGCTGATGCCCGACTGGGTGTCGGAAAGCTTCGCCTCGGCCACGGCCGCGCGGATCTTCTCCACCGGTCGGGCGGAAGGCTGGATGACCAGTGTCTTTTCGAATTCGTCCTGCTGGGCCTCGTCATCCTCGACGAATCGCAGCTGATGATGGCCGGCCGTGATGACGTCGCCGTGCTGCAGCGCATGCTTCTTGATGAGCTTGCCGTTGACGTAGGTGCCGTTGGTGCTGTTCAGATCTTCGAGGAACGAGTCGTTGAGGATGTTGATGATCAGCGAATGATGTCCGCTGACGGCCGGGTTATCGATGCGGATGTCATTGTCCGGCAGGCGCCCGATCGTGTAGCGCTCGCGGTTCATGTTGAACTCCGCCATCACGCTGCCATCCAGACTCAAAATCAACCTAGCCATGCACGTTGCCTCAGGTAGAGCCGAACCAGCTCAGCATCTTGTCGAATACGCCGCGCGGCGCGGGGAAGGTCTCCACGACCTCGGCGACCAACACCGAGATGTTGTCCTTGCCGCCGTTATCATTGCCCAATTGAATCAGCTGCTTGGTTGCGTTCTCGAGATTAGCACCAAAGGTGCTGATGGTTAAGTGAATGTCATCATCCTCAACCATATCCGAAAGCCCGTCGGAACAAATGAGGTACAGGTCTCCTTTGTAAACGGGATGCTCCTGGACCTCCACGTCGACGTTGGGCTCCACACCCAGGGCACGTGTGACGTAGTTCTTATTTGCTGCACGCTGCGCTTCCTCGGCCGAGTAGAAGCCGCGGTCGACCAGCTCCTGCAGCAGTGAATGATCCATTGTCAGCTGCTCGAGTCCGTCGCTGCGCAGCCGGTAGAGCCGCGAGTCCCCGACGTGCGCGATCGAGACGCGATTGTCGAAGAACAGCGCACCGACCACGGTGGTGCCCATGCCCTCGCACTGTGGCTGGGTGCGGGCGGTCTGGAAGATGATTTTGTTGGCGCGCACAATCGCGTCACGCAGGATGATCGAGGCACGGGTCAGGCCGGCCTGCGGATCGTGTACACGCCAGTCCTCGCGCTCCACGGCCTCGCGTACCAGCCCGACGATGGTCTTGACGGCGATGCCGCTGGCGACCTCGCCGGCGTTATAGCCGCCCATGCCGTCGGCCAGCACCATCAGACCGATCTCCGAGTCAAAGGCAATGGTGTCCTCGTTGTGATCTCGAACCCGGCCGGTATCGGTCAGGCCCACACAACGCAGCTTGCCTTTGAGATTCTGGCGGCCCCTACCGCGCGGCATACGAATGGTCTTGGCTGACTCTTGAATGTTTGAACTGCGTCACACTGCGGCTCTGCGGATGCCCCCGGCGGGCGGATGTGCTGGCGACGTTCCCTGCACCAACTCGGACCTGGGGCATAACTTAGCATCGCGGCGCAGCCAATGCGCGTCCCTCATCACAGTTGCACCGGGGCCGCTCAACCGGCGTTCACGATCTGGTCGGCCTGTGGTGCCATACGCACCCGCACCGTGCGAATGGCATTGTCCGCGATCTGCAGCACCTCGAACTCATAGGGTCCGATGCGCAGCGTCGTGCCCGGTGCAGGAATGGTCTCGAGCTGCTCGAGCAGCAGGCCATTGAGGGTACGTGGCCCGAGCGTGGGCAGCTGCCAGCCGAGCGAGCGGTTCAGTGCGCGAATGGTTGCGCCGGCGTTCACCAGCCAGTTGCCCTGGGCGTCGCGATGCACGTCCTTGTGCACGATGGTGGCCGGATCGGTGGTGAACTCCCCGACGATCTCCTCGAGGATGTCCTCCAGTGTCACGATGCCGGCGATATCGCCATATTCATTGACCACGAACGCGATGCGACGGCGCGTGCGCTGAAACTGCGCGAGCTGCTGGGTGAGCGGCGTGCCATCCGGCACGAAGTAGGGCTCTCGGGCCGCGGCGAGCTCGATCAGCCGCTCACGCGTGAGCGTGCCACGCGCGAGCTCCTGTGCGACACGCTTCATGTGCAGCGTGCCGATCAGCTTGTCCATCTCCCCGTCGTAGACCGGCAGGCGCGAGTGCGGCGTGTGACGCAGGCGCTCGAGGATGTCCTCGAAGCTCAGGGAGATATCGATGCCGGCGATCTCCTGGCGCGGGATCATGATGTCGTTGACGCTGACACGCTCCAGATCCAGGATCGACAGCAGCATCTGTCGATGCCGCTGCGGGATGAGGGTGCCGGCCTCGGCCACCACGGTGCGCAGCTCATCGCTGGAGAGGGCCTGGGGCCCGTTTTTGCTGCGGTTGACGCCGAACAGGTTGAGAAAGCCCTGGGCGATACGGTTCGCAAGCCAGCTGATGGGACCGAGGATCCAGAGCAGGGCGCGGTAGATGTAGGCGGAGCCGAGCGCCACGCGCTCGGCGTGCACCGCGGAGAAGATCTTCGGTGCAAATTCGCAGAACACCAGCATGACCACCGTGAGCAGGCCGGCCATGATCAAGGGCGCAATGCGGATGCCGGTGCGCAGGGCCAGCAGCGTGGCGTCGGTGGTAGCCCCAACGCTCGCCAGCGCCAGGATCACGAGGTTTGCGCCCAGCCAGCGGTCGGGCTGCTCGAGCAGCCGTTCGAGCTGGCGCGCGCGACGCAGGCCCTGATTGGCCCGATGGCGGATGCGGTAGCGGTTCACCGAGAGCATCGCCACCTCCGTGCCCGAGGCGAAGGCGATGATGAACAGCAGCACGAACAGAACCAGGATCAGCACCGGCGTCGGCGTTTTGTCCACCTGTCTCTTATAATCGGTCGCCGGAGGGCTGTATAGAGCGCCACCTGGCCTCGTGTGCCCGCAATCGCAGGTTACCCACCCAACATGTTCGATAAATTGACCGAACGGCTGAGCCGCGCCGTACAGACACTGCGCGGCCGTGGTCGCGTGACCGAGGAGAACGTCGCCGAGACGCTGCGCGAAGTGCGCATGGCGCTGCTCGAGGCGGATGTGGCTCTGCCGGTCGTCAAGAGCTTCATCGACAGCGTCAGGACGCGGGCGCTCGGCGCTGAAGTCTCCACCAGTCTCACACCGGGGCAGGCTTTCATCGGCATCCTGCATCGCGAGCTCATCGCGCTGCTCGGCGAGGCGCGCCAGGGCTTTGCACTCAACGTACAGCCGCCGCAGGTGGTGCTGTTGGCGGGACTGCAGGGGGCGGGCAAGACCACGACCGCGGGCAAGCTGGCCCGCTGGCTCATCGAGCGCGAAAAGCGCCGGGTGTTGCTGGTGAGCACTGACGTGCGCCGCCCGGCGGCGATCCTGCAGCTGCAGCGGATTGCCGAGACCGTGGGCGCGGATTTTTTTCCGAGCAGCTCGAGCGACCGGCCGGTCGCGATCGCAACGGCGGCGCTGGAGGCCGCGCGCCGCGGTGTGTTCGACACACTCATCATCGATACGGCGGGACGGCTGCATGTCGATGAGGAACTGATGCAGGAGGTGCAGGGCATCGATCGCGCGGTGAGCGCGCATCAGCGCTTGTTCGTGGTGGATGCCATGGGCGGTCAGGACGCGCTCAATGCCGCGCGTGCCTTCGGCAATGCGCTGGCGCTCACCGGTATCGTGCTGACCAAGGCCGATGGCGATGCGCGTGGCGGCGCCGCGCTGTCGGTGCGCTTCGTGACCGGCCAGCCGATCGTGTTTCTCGGTGTCGGCGAGAAGCTCGATGCGCTCAGTCCCTTCGATCCCGAGCGCATGGCCTCACGCATTCTGGGCATGGGCGATGTGGTCTCGCTGGTCGAGGACGTGCAGCGCAAGGTCGATGCACAGCAGGCCGAGAAGCTGGCGCGCAAGGTCGTGCAGGGCAAACGCTTCACGCTGCTGGATCTGCGCGAGCAGCTCGAGCAGGTGCGCAAGCTCGGCGGTCTGTCCGCCGTCATGGACAAGCTGCCCGCGCAGCTGGCGAGCCGCGCCTCGGGCATGCAGGGTGAGCAGGCCGACCGCGAGCTCAGGCGCCAGATCGCGATCATTGACTCCATGACGCACCAGGAGCGCAGCCAGGCCGGCATCATCGATGGCTCACGCCGCCGCCGCATCGCCGCCGGGGCAGGGGCCCAGGTCCAGGATGTGAACCGGCTGCTCAAGCAGTTCCTGGAGATGCAGCGGGTCATGAAGAGCATGAAGGGTGGCAAGCTCGGCCGCCTGCTGGCGGGGCTGCGCGGAGCGATGCCCCCCGGGCCGCCGCGCTAGAGCCACAGACCCCCCGGCCCCCCTCACCTGTCAGTCCACCTGCCCCCGCTGTGCCCGCGGTTGGATGTTGACGCAGATAACTCTATGAGATAGAGTACTCTGCATGAAGAACGCCGCCTCTTCGCTGTTGGCCCGCGCACGACCTCTGGCGATGCCGGCGACGATCGCGCCGGAAATTGGGCTGATCGTCATCGTCCTGCGGACACTCAGCGCCGATCTCACACACGGCGCGATCCGCGATTTCAACGTCGCTACGCACCGCAGCGGGGTTGGCGCCCGTGCAGCGCTGGCGAACGGATCAACTTGACTCAAGGAGGACTGCCGCCGT
>Ga0335075_10015431_pt1 | contig 11447 bp, 7 predicted proteins | sample Lox_Sample_24_FD_206723 | JGI IMG/M metagenome (GOLD analysis project Ga0335075, IMG submission 206723) | Soil microbial communities from Loxahatchee National Wildlife Refuge, Florida, United States - Lox_Sample_2.4 | ecosystem: Environmental > Terrestrial > Soil > Wetlands | place: USA: Florida...
CGCCGTTGTTGCCGAACTCCGCGGAAAAGCTGTTGTTTTGGACTTTGAATTCCTGAATGATTTCGACCGAGGGCTCGTAATACACATTGCTGGTAGCCCCCTCGCCCTGTTCCGGCGCGCTGATCAAGGCGCCGTCGAGACGCACTTCGGCAGTTGCATTTCTTTGTCCGTTGGAAACAAAATTGGTTCCTTCCGGATAATTATCCTGCGTTCCCGAACCCGCCACTTCGGTTACGCCGCCGGAGAGAAAAGTGAGTCCGAAGAAGCTGCGATTGAGAAGCGGAAGATCCTTCACGTATTCGTTTGTGATATCTGTGCCAAGCGTGGGACTCTCGGTATCGAGCAATGGAGCTGAGCTCGTGACCTCAACTCTCTCGCTGGCTCCTGCCAGTGTCAAAGTAAAGTTCAGGCTTGCTTCCTGATCGACGGCCAGCACCACGCCCGTCCGCTCCATCATGCGGAAACCCGGTCCCTCAGCCTTCACGCGATAAGTCGACGGGCGCAGGCCGGTGAAATAATATTCGCCCTTATCGTTGGTGCGGGCGGAGTTCGAAATATTCGTTCCTGCGTCGGTGATAGTTACAGTTACATTGGGAACAACCGCGCCGGAGGCGTCCGAGACGATCCCTCGAAGCTGTGCGCGGTAACTTCCCTGCGTAAGCGCGAGCGGCGCGAAGCTTATGACAAGGTACGCCGCCAGAATGCAAGAGAGAATTCTTCTATTCGCTCCCATATCGATCCTCCGTTGTTCGCCTACGAATGAATGCTGACGTTCTGCACTACACGGCTGATGGCGCCGTTTGGACTGGGACAATCAGGTTTCAAATTCCATTGCAGCGAAAAAAATAACCCCAGCAATTGCCCGAAAATTACGTCTACGGCCGGGCGGTACTCGTCGGCAACGGCGGCCGTGCCGGCGGGGGCAAGATGGCGTTCGGCGAAGGAATCGTCGATTGAGAATTCGCTCCCCGACACAATCACCCTGCTATTCACAAGTTTCTTTTTTCCGATTTCCTGAAGCAGATCGAGTTCGTATGGTTGAACTCGCCGATCGCCCGAGAGAAAACAAACGAATAGAGTGTTGTCGTCTAATGCCGCCATGGGGCCGTGACGCAAGCCCAAGGCCGATTCGGACAGAGTGATAACTTTTCCCGCGGTCAGTTCCATCACTTTAAGAGCGGATTCCCTGGCGATGGCCCGCAGCGGGCCCGAGCCGACAAAGCAAACCTTGGTGTAGAGATATTTTCCGAGTTCCGCAGCGCAGCCAGCGGCCTGCGGCATCAGGCTTTTCGCGGCCGCCACTAGCTGCTGTAACACCGGTTCGTACGCCGCGTCGTCCGTGTGAGCAACGCATTGACCGAAGACCAACATGTTCGAGAACGAGCTGGTCATGGCTAGTCCGCGGTCGTTTACAGAATCGTTCAGGCAAACCGTCAACACTCCGGGTTGGCCCGCATGGTCTCGAATCATCCGGCCGCCGGCATTGCAGGAGATCACAAGATGGCGAATCTCTGGATATTTCTGGTGGGCGCGCTCCAATACCGCGACCCCTTCCGGACTGTCCCCAGAGCGCGAGAAAGAAATCCAAAAGTACTTTTTGCCTGGAACAATTAGTTCGTCCATCTGCGTGAGCAGATCGGTACTCGGAACCGCGAGCACTTCGCATCCCCAACATTTGCGAAGTAGCTGTGCCAAAGCGTGGCCAATGTAGTCGGAGGTTCCGGCGCCAATTAGGAATACCGTGGTCGCGGAGGCTGAACTCTTCCCAATTCCTGCTTGAACTAAAAATTCCGCGAGCTCGGCCTGCCTTTCTTTAAAAAGCTGGAAGGTAGAGAGCCAGGTACCGGGTTGTTGCGCGATTTCCGCAGGCGTATGAATAAGCCCCCGAGCAATCTTTTCGCCGTCAGGGAGGCCCAGTAATTCGGAAAGCGAATCCACTGTCGTAACCTTTCTCCTTCAATACAAAATTGGGCGCCGCCGCTTCGCCTGACCGCGTTACGGTTCGGACCAGAACACTCCGCCCTTTTCGATTGGCGGCAGCTCATAGCTCACGGTCGTCCCGCTAACGGAGCCAACCAGCGGCTGCACCTCGCCAAGAAAGGGAAGAAAGAATCCATGCCGGCTGGTTGAATTCGAAATGGTCACCTTCACTCCCGTTTGTGGCGTTTGAATGAAATTCGCTCCACCGCGAAGTCCTGCGAAGTTGGCAAAGAAGACATGCAGCTTTCCATTAACCTGCGCGATCGATGTTGCGATCAGCGGAGAATCCGAGACATGAACCGGATTCTCGGGTCTCAAGGCTTCCAAAAACTCGCGCTCCTGTTGAGGATTTGACTCCGTTACGCTTTTTTGCAACGCCGCGTAGTAATCAGCCCCGGGGCATCGGGCGAATCGAGCTACCTGCGCAGAAGCACTAAGTTGCGTCGAATCTTCTCCTGTAATCACCAGTCGGTTTTTGTCGGCAACGTACCGATGAAGCCAGGCTCTTTCGTTTTCGGAAGTGACACGGACATTCGGGAAGATTAAGGTTCGTCCGTGGAATTCGTGCAGCGTGCGCGGAGTAACGATTTGAAACTCGAGATGCTTTTGCATCAGGAGTATCAGGATTCCGCGGTAGGAGCGGATGAAATCATCCGCGAAATAATTTCTGGTCTCCGGCGAAAAATAAACGCCGACCGGAGCGATGGCTTTGCGCGGCGAATAGAAAACGTCTTCGTGAGCTTTGATCCATGAAAATATTCGTCTTCGAGTTGCCGGATCGTTCGATCCAGCCATCGAATGTCCCGGCGCATCCCAGAAGTTAGCGCCGGCCATGATCTCCGAGGCTGCCAGATTCATCATGGCTTCACGCCGGTCAACCTTCGGATCGCCGTCCCACGAATAATTCAGAATCCATGTTGCCTTGCCCTGCGCGAAGGCCCGAAACGAATGCATCCCTACTTGATAATTGAACCAATCGAGAAGAGTTCTCGAAGATGCCATATGGTCGCCGTTGCCGAATTCGTATTCGTGTGCGATGGCATCGACAACGGAGTAAAGGCTGTAGACATCGGCACCTACCCGAACCGCTTCTTCCTCAATTCCCGGATAGATTTCGGGGATGGTTTTGATGGAAGGATTTACAGCTTTTGCATTTTCGTCGATGTCACGCACAAAGTCGGTGATGGTCTGGATCCTGAAATCGATCCACTTGCGGAAATTGCCGTCCGAGAAGTCACCGAGCTTGAGATCCTTTTTTGCGTCTAGTCCCGTCTCTTTGCGGAAAGCCGCGACCGTATAGTCATCGAAACTCGCCCAGGTATTTTCCCAGCCTTCGAAATGGGTCATCCAGTACGGAATGTCGATGTAGATTCCGTCAATGCCGGTGGCTGCGATTTGCCGTACGCGCTCCATGTATTGCTTGCGCCACTCGGGGGCATAGGGACTAACCCACACATCTTCGTCGCCTTTCGTAATCCAGAATGCCGTGCCCGCTCCAAAAACGGCCGCTTCGCCATTGAGTTTTCGCTGCAGCCAATTAGGATGGTCCTTCGCTAGTGTATGTACCGCTTTGTCGGCGTTCGCCGTAATGCATTCTGTTCCGGCGATGTAAACGAAAGCATGGTTGCCCGCTGCATGAGCTTTCTCCGCAACCTCTCGAATGGCTTTTAGTTTCTCCTGCGGATCGAGAAAACTTTCGTAGCGGCCGGGGATGTCGTTATCGACCTCAATTCCGAATACTCCATCTTGTTGAGCACTTTTCACGATGCTCTCGGCGTTGTCACTGCGCAGGCCATAGGCTCCGATGCGCACGTAGTTCGTCCAGTTCTGCTTTGCGGAACCTGGATTCGACGGTATGGATTGGGGCAGCCACAAAACGACCGCCACGAGTCCGAGGGCCACTCCCGTTCGCGCACGAGGTTGTGAATGCTTTCGTATCATTACGAGTCATAACTTTTACTTTCGTTCGGACTGGACTGTCAAGTGTAAAATGCAGGTTCGAGCTAGAGGTTTATTTGCTGAACGAAGAACGCCGCCGACACATTCTGGAGATTTTGAGCCGCGATGGCCGGGTCTTGGTTGTAGACCTGGCCCGGCAGTTCCGCACTTCTCAAGTCACCATTCGCAAAGATCTGGACGCGCTTCAAGCCAATGGCCGCATTCAGCGCAGCCATGGCGGCGCTCTTCCCGCGCGGGAGAGCGCGCTCGAAGATCCAACGCTACGCGAAAAGGAGAAGCTGCGGCGAAGCGAAAAACAGCAGATCGCCGCCGCCGCGGCGCGCATGGTGCGCGAAGGTCAGGTCGTGGTGCTCGATTCAGGCACCACTACCACTGCAATCGCGCGCGTGCTGCGAAAATTTCAGAACCTGACCATCATTACCAACGCTGTCAACATCGCCGCGGAGCTTTCCGGCTCCTCTCTTGATGTCATTTTGACGGGCGGAACGCTGCGAAAAAATTCGTTTTCTTTGGTCGGACCGATCGCCGAGGAAACTTTGCGCCGCTTGAACGCGGATATTTTGTTCCTCGGTGTCGACGGCTTCGACGTTCAACACGGCCTGACCACGCCGAATCTGCTTGAGGCCAAGGTGAACCGGGCGATGATGGATGTGGCCAGAGTTGTGGTTGCGGTTTGCGACTCCAGCAAATTCGGACGCCGCACTCTATCCTCGATCGCTCCGCCCTCAAGCGTTCATCATCTGATTACGGATCGCGGCATTCCCAAGTCAGATTTGGCGGCGCTGAAAAAAGCCGGCATACAAATCACTTTAGTCTGAGCCCAGGCCGCGCCATTATTATTTCTGAGCCAGCGCTTGCGGACGAAATTGCTGAAACATGCGTTCGGCATTCTTGTGATAAATCTTTTCCAACACCGAATCCGGAAGTTCCATGCCAGAAATCTTCCAACGCCCTTGTCCCGGATATCCCCAGTAGTCAAAATATTCGTCTCCCGTTTCCAGCCAGCGAAAATGATTGCGATACATGGCCTCGTCCATCCCGTTATCTGTGCCGAACATGATCCGGTCCTGATACTTGATGAAAAATTCGCGGGCCCGGCGCGGCTGACGCCCAAGTTCAGCTTCTCGCGCCCCAAACTCCACCATCACATTCGGGAGTGTATCCAGCAGATGTGAAACGTAGTCGAGATTTTCCGGCCAGTTCGCCATGTGGAGAGCCACGAATGTCGTATGCGGATGTTTGGCAAACATGCGATCCCTCGCGGCAAGAAGCGATTCTTTCGTGGGAAACTGCGGACCGTAAAAACTCCAGTCCGGATGCTCCGTCAGTTCTTCATAACGTTCGTTAGTGTTATCGACGGGATGAAAGAACGCCTCAGGATCGCTGGTGTGAATCGAAACTGGAATGCCCAGGCGCCCGCATTCCTCCCAGATGGGATCGAGCCGCGGATCGTCGACCGCAACTAATTTACCGGATTTGTCGCGCACCTCTAGGCCCAGATCTTTCAGCTGCTTGAGGCCGCGGGCGCCGCGGGCTACGGCGTCGTCAAGCTGCGCCACCATTTCCTGGCTGAAATTTGGATCGTCAATTTTGCTGAAGTCAATTTGAGCAAATACGATAAAGCGCCCCGGATACGGCTTTACCATCTCGTCGATAACTTGCTGCAGCTTGTCTCCCCACATGCCGGTCAGGATCACAACCGTTTTCACATTCGTGTCGTCCATGATCTGCACCACGCGCTCGGGTGGTAAGTGATCGTCGATTCGCATGGCGTCGTTCTGATGATTGTGAACATCGATGACATAATATTTCGCACGATCGACCTTGTGCGCAGGCGCATGTAACATCGAAACTGGATCAAAATCTTTTAGTAGCAGTGTTTTCTTTTGATCGGCATCGGCCGAAACTTTGTAGCCGATTTGCGGCTGTGGTTGAACTTTCTGGGAAGTGTCTTGCCCTGTCACGGGCCACGCCATTAGAAAAAAGAGTGCGCAAAAGCAAGTGGTACGTTTGAAATACATCGAGGTTCGCCTCCCAGGTATCGGAAATCCGGTTCCGCAATCTTCTTGACAACCTCAACCAAACGAAAGTAAAAGTAATCGTTCGCAATATACTGTAATAGTTTGAGCTCCGGCAAGTTGCTTTGCGAATCAGCATGAAAGCAACGCAAAATCAGAAGTTTCCCGGTGGTATCCTCCGACTATGACTCGTTTGCACGTGCTCGCCGCAATCGGACTTGCCTTGCTGGGCTTGGGATTTGGCGGAAAAGCTGAGCAAGATTCCAGCAGCCACGCGGTTGCGTCAGCGGCTTCCGACGACTCCGCAGGCGATTTGCAAATCGAGAGCAAGGTCCTTCGCGTTGAATTCGACCGCAAGCTGCATAGCCGGATCGTGCCAATGTCGGGGCCGGCCACTGCAAGAGACCTCGTTCCTTTTTCCGCGTCCGAAGTGATTGTTGGGACCGACCGCACATTGAGCGACTTCGCCTTTGTTTCCCGCCAACACCAGACGGTATCTGACATTTTCGGCGCGGGCGAGCGTTTAGTGCTGACGGGAAAATCCGGCAGCCTGATGAAAAATGTATCGGTGACGATCTACAAAGATTTTCCTTCGATCGCAGTGTTCGACGTCGGCTATACGAATCAAGGAACCGCGCCTTTTGCCGTCCGTGGATGGGCCAACCATCAATACCGTTTGCGCTCGCAGGGCAACGGTGTCCCGGCGTTTTGGTCGTATCAGAGCGGTTCCTACGAGAAGCGGCCCAATTGGGTGCTTCCGTTGCGCGCAGGATTTCATCAGGAAAATTATCTGGGCATGAACGCCAGCGACTATGGTGGAGGCACTCCTATCGTCGATGTCTGGCGAAGGGATGTCGGACTCGCTGTCGGCCATATCGAGCCTGCGCCCAGGTTGGTATCACTGCCGGTTTCCATGCCCGACGCGCACTACGCCACCCTCGCGGTGCGGTCAAACCGCAAGCAAACGTTGGATCCGGGCGAGACCCTGCACACACTTCACACATTCGTCTCGGTGCATCAAGGCGATTACTTTCGCACGCTCACGGAATACCGGCGGCTGATGATGCGGCAGGGATTTCACATGGCCTCCGCTCCCGACAGCGCCTTTGGCCCGATCTGGTGCGCCTGGGGTTATGGCCGGTCGGTGCAGTTGAAGCAGGTTTACGACACGCTCCCTACCGCCAAGAAATTGGGGTTTTCCTGGGTAACGCTTGATGATGGCTGGCAGAACAACTACGGAGACTGGGAACTCGATCCGAAAAAATTTCCTCACGGCGATGCCGACATGAAGGCCCTGGTTCAGAAAATTCATGACGAGGGATTTCACGCGCAGCTTTGGTGGTCACCGCTGAGCGCCGTGCCGACTTCTCGGCTGTTGAAAGACCATCCGGATTTTGCTTTGCTTAATCGCGACGGCTCACGGCGGAAAATTTCCTGGTGGAATTCCGATTATCTCTGCCCGTCTTATCAAGCCGTTGTCGATTATCACAAGGCGCTGGTAAGAAAAGTCCTGGGGGATTGGGGATTCGATGGCCTCAAACTTGACGGCCAGCACATGAACGCAGTGCCGCCTTGCTACAATCCCGCGCATCATCACAAGAGCCCCGAAGACTCGGTGGAAGCGCTGCCTGATTTTTTTCGTCAGCTATACGAAACTGCGCGCAGCGTGAAGCCCGACGCGCTGGTGGAGTTCTGCCCTTGCGGCACGGCGTATTCGTTTTTCACCATGCCCCATTTCAATATGTCGGTGGCATCCGATCCGGAAAGCTCGTTTCAGGTTCGATCCAAGGGAAAAACTTTGAAAGCTCTCATGGGCGACAACATCCCCTATTTCGGGGATCACGTTGAATTAAGCGATGGCGCCAACGACTTCGCTTCCACTGTAGGAGTAGGCGGTGTGGTGGGTACGCAATTCGTCCTTCCGAATCTTGTGACCAAGCACACGAGTTCCGACCTTACGCCCGAGCGCGAGAAACATTTTGAAAAGTGGGTGCGCATCTACAAGGAGAACATGCTTTCGCGCGGCGAATACCTGGGCGATCTTTATGACATAGGATTCGACCGTCCTGAGGCGCACGCGATCAGAAAAAATGGGGAAATGTACTATGCGTTTTTTGCCCCGCGATGGAGTGGTTCCGTCGAACTTCGTGGACTTCAAGACCGCGACTATCACGTCACGGATTACGTGAACGGCAAAGATTTTGGAATCGTGCACGGGCCCACCGCGACAATTTCCGCAGGCTTCAACAAGTACCTTCTCCTGGAAGCGCGGCCCCGCTAGAGGAAGGGCAGGATCGAAACAATTTCATTGCTGCTGCTGTTCTTGCGCCTCCAGCAATTGCGATTGGGTTTCGTCGAGAAATTGAGACCATTCTTCATCAGCGGCAAACTCTTCGTCCGGAGGCAGCACCGCCTTTGACGGCGTCACCCGAACGCGAACTTGCAGCTGGGTTTCAGCCTTTCCTTTCATCACGCCCATCGTAGGTGGAACGTCAGCGTAATCGCGGCCAATGGCAGTGCGAATGTGGCGCTCGCCTGCAAGCCGATTCGTTGTTGGATCGAAACCCACCCATCCCAGCCCCGGCAGAAGCGCTTCCACCCAGGCATGTGTCGCGCCATCGGCCGAAGGATGGTCATTGTCGCTGTTGTGATAAAGATATCCACTCACATAGCGGCAGGGAATTCTTGCGTTTCTCACCAGCGCGATCATGATGTGAGCAAAATCCTGGCACACGCCCTTGCGCGAACGGAGCGCATCTTCGATCGGCGAATTTACCGCGGTGCTTTTCTTCACGTAATCGAACGTGCCATAAATGCCGGAAACAATATCGCGGAGAAATGCCAGAGGACTTCTTCCCTTTCTTTCCGCCACTCCAATTTCTTTTGCCAGTTCCTCGAGTTCGGGCGAGGAGCGAGCGAAGTGGCTGGGCATCAGCATGTCCCAGTAGTCGTTTTTTTCTACCAGATCCTCCAATTGCTGCCAGGCCTCGTATTCCATGCCGTCAGGAATCGCCGGCTGCGCTTCGATATTGACCAGGGCGTCGGAAATAATCGTGAGCTGGCCGTGGCGAGCGGGGAGATCGAAGTGATGGACTAGATTGCCGTAGGAGTCGGTATAGCCAAAAATCCGGGCGCGCGGATTCACCGAAAGTTGAAACACGAAACATCGCTGGTTGCCCTCGCTTCTGGGATGCATGCGAACTTCCATCATGCTTTGCCAGACCAGATGGCTATAGCGATAACGCGTGAAGTGGCGAATGGCGTAGAACATTAAGTTTGAAAAGCTACTTCGATCGGGTAGTCGATATACAACTCATGCACCGCCGCATGCAGCTCGCGGCACTGTTCGATAATGGTCGCAAGGTATTTGTGCAATCCGGACATAATTTCGCCCACCTGTACATACGCGACCATCGATTGCAAACGTCCGATCAATCTCTCGACTTTTTGTGTTCTGCGGCTCAACGAGAGATTGCCGATCGCGGTTAGCGCCTCGTGCATGCAGTCGAGCGAATAGCGCACCGAATAAGGAAACTCCGGCTTCAGCAGGAGAAAGTTGGCGATGCGGTCCGGATTCAGTTCGGCGGTGCAGGCCTTGCAATACGCTTCAAAGGCGGCACAACTGCTTAACAGACCTACCCAATCCAGATCGTCGGCGTGCTTGTCGGGCACGAAATATGCGTCAAGGAGGACGCAAAGATTGCAGGCGCGCTCGATATATTTTCCCAGTTGAATAAAATGCCAGGCCTCGTCGTGATTCATGGTGGCGGCGGTAATTCCATTAAACCGGTAGGAACCCTCGCGCACTAAACTCACCACGCGCATCGCACCGGCATCGTCATCCGGTTGAAGCTCGGAACCATTTACGTCGTGATAAAGCCGGTTCAGGTGCTCCCACATTTCCGAGCTGATCTCTTCGCGAACCTGCCGCGCGTTTTCGCGAGCGCCGCTGATGCACTTCACGATCGAAAACGCACCTTCGGGGTCGGCGACCAAAAGAAACAGCGCCCGCTGCGGATCGACATTGTCGGAAGCTGCGCCGGGAGCCAGCGAAGAAACTGCGCGAAACCAGCGCTCCTCGGTGGAGAACTTTGCCGGATTCAAAATCAGGCCGTAGGTTGCTTTCAACACGCGCGAGGCATTATCGGCCCGCTCGAAGTATCGACTCATCCAGTAAAGACTGTCGGCTACGCGTGAAAGCATGAATATGGAGAACCAATCTCTTTAAGTCTCAATTTTCCAAAACCCACGTATCTTTCGATCCGCCGCCTTGCGATGAGTTCACCACCAGGGAACCCTTTCGCAGTGCCACCCGCGTCAGGCCGCCGGGAACGATCGTGATGTTCTCGCCATAGAGAACATAGGGGCGAAGATCAACGTGGCGTGGCTCGATGGTCCCGTCCACGAAACACGGCGCGGTCGAGAGGTTAATAGTTGGCTGCGCGATATAGTTCCGCGGCTGCGCGCAAATCCGTTGCCGAAACTCCGAGCGCTCTTGCTCCGTGCTGTGCGGTCCAATCAACATTCCATATCCGCCCGATTCGCCCACTGCCTTCACTACGTACTGATCGAGCCTGTCGCAAACATGGCTTCTCTGCCCAGGGTCCGACATCAAAAAAGTTTCGACGCCTTCGAGAATCGGATCCTGATCGAGATAGTATTTGATGATTTTCGGAACATAGGCGTAGATCGCCTTATCGTCGGCAACGCCCGTCCCTAGCGCGTTTGCGAATGCTACATTGCCGGCGCGGTAGGCGTTGAAAAGTCCAACAGCCCCCAGCGCGGAACCGCTTTCAAACACCAGGGGATCGAGATAATCGTCGTCGATTCGCCGGTAGATCACATCGACGCGCTTCAGCCCGAATGTGGTCCGCATGTAGACGATATTGTCGTGCACCACCAGGTCGCGGCCTTCGACCAGTTCGATTCCCATTTGCCTCGCCAGATAGGTGTGCTCGAAGTAGGCAGAGTTATAGGAGCCGGGCGTCAGCAGAACAACGGTTGGATCCGACCGGCCTTCCGGTGCGAAGGATCGCAGGGTCGATAGCAGCGCCTGGCTATATTGCTCAATCGGCCGTACCCGGCATTTTTGAAATAGTCCGGGAAATATTTGCTTCATCACCCTGCGGCTGGTCAGCATGTAAGAAACGCCGCTGGGCACGCGCAAATTATCTTCAAGAACCACGAAGTTTCCTTCAGGATTCCGTATCAGGTCCGTACCTACAACAGTGATGTAAACGTCACGAGGCACTTTAATGCCACGCATCTCGCGGCGGTAGTGCTTGCAGGTGTAGATAATGCTTCCGGGCACGACGCCGTCGGCAATGATCTTCGCGTCGTGATAAACATCCTGGAGAAATAGATTCAGCGCGGTGATTCGCTGTGTCAGCCCGCGCTCGATTTTTTCCCACTCCGCTGCCGTAATAATCCGAGGCAGCAAATCGTGAGGGAAAATCCGCTCCGTGCCCTTGTCATTGCCATAAACCGTAA
>Ga0335075_10015433_pt1 | contig 11446 bp, 9 predicted proteins | sample Lox_Sample_24_FD_206723 | JGI IMG/M metagenome (GOLD analysis project Ga0335075, IMG submission 206723) | Soil microbial communities from Loxahatchee National Wildlife Refuge, Florida, United States - Lox_Sample_2.4 | ecosystem: Environmental > Terrestrial > Soil > Wetlands | place: USA: Florida...
CCTCCGCGGTGAATCCCAGATCGACGATCGGCACGTCGATGGTGGTGTTGGTTTTCTGGATCGCCGGTACCAAGGTGTCGTACGGCAATCCGGCGAGGAAGCCGTCGACGACGCGTTCGAAGTTCGAAATCAACCCTTCGATCTGGTCCGACAGACGCATGTACTCAAATCCTTTGGAATGCAGCCCTTTTTGCTGTCGCGGCAAGTTCGAGAAGTCCTGAGCCGGGATCGGTGGCCAGCGCGGGTCGTCCGGCGCCATCGGCTCCGGTGGCGTGGGCTTTCCGGCAGAGAGATCTGAGGGCATCCGGGTGAGGGACCAGATCTCGAACAAGGTTTCCTCGGGGCCGAGCGGACGGATCCGATACGACGAGGCGCTGCTGTAGGTGGGCAGGATGAAGTGGTGCGGAAAGCAGAATCCGATCGCGTCGGTGATCCCGCGGCGAATGAGGTCGTTGAGGTCGGGCATCGCGCTGCCCCGCGCCCGATGCCATTTGACCACGGCGTCGTTGACGGCGCTGCGCCAGGCGCTCATCGCCTCGGCCGGATCGGAGGGCAACTGAAGAGTCTGCAGGCCCTCGGCGATGCGGATGTCGTTCTCGTGGGTCATCCCGCCCATGCCGTCGCCCAGGGTCCGCATGAAATACAGGCTGCTTGCGACGACGGGATGTACCGCTTCCGACGGACTGGCGTTCTGCGCTGACGGCAGCAACTGCGGATGGGTCTGCGGGACGTGGTAGCCCTCCATGAACGCCGCCGTCGCCAGCTTCCAATTCACCGGCAGCCGGCACGACTGCCACCATTCGACGCGCAGCGACTCCACTTTCCAGGCGTCGTAGATCGACGCGAACGGCTCCTGACAGTCGCGTAACGGTGGGGCGTCGTCGTCGAGGTTGATCCAGGCGCATCCGCCCCAAAGCTCGCACCTGACCGAGACCAGTTGCAGGTCGTCGGGGCTCAAGTTGTCCTCGGCGAACACCTCGGGTCGCAACACGAACGTGTTGTGGCCGTCGATGCCCCAACACCAGCCGTGGAATGGGCAGACGAAGGTGCGCCGATTTCCGTTGCCTTCTACCAGCTTGACCCCGCGGTGGCGGCAGGCGTTGTGGTAGGCCCGCACGGTTCCGCTGTCCACCCGCACCACGATGATCGAGTCGGCGAGGATCTCGTACTCGACGAAGTCACCCGGCTTGGGGATCTCCTCCAGCCGGCATGCCATCTGCCACACCCGCGGCCAGAACAACTCGGCTTCCATCGCATAGAAATCCGGGTCGTAGTAGCGCTGCTTGGGGATCCGGTTGGCGGCCTGAACCGCCCACGGCACCGGAAGCGGTTTCCAGTTCACACCGGTTCGTGCACTGGTTGTCGGATTGGCCATCTCAGTGTCCCTTGCGTCGGCTCATAGGATCCGTGATACCCGCCCTTGCCAGTACCGTTCGCGGATTCGCCGTTTGTAGAGCTTTCCGTTCGGGTCCCGCGGCAACTCCGGGTCGAATTCAACTGTGCGCGGGCATTTGTAGCCCGCGAGGTGCGTGCGGCAGTATTCGATGAGCTCGGCCTCGAGGTCGGGACCCGGGGTAACGCCGTCGACCGGTTGCACGACGGCCTTGACCTCCTCACCGAACTCGTCGTTCGGGACGCCGAACACCGCTGCATCAACCAGTTTGGGATGCATGATCAGCAGGTTCTCCGCCTCCTGGGGATAGATGTTCACCCCGCCGGAAACGATCATGAACGTCGACCGGTCGGTGAGGTAGAGGTATCCGTCGTCGTCGACGTAACCCATGTCGCCCAACGAGCGCCACCCGCGGTCGTTGGACACCGACGCGGTCTTGGCCGGGTCCTTGAAGTACTCGAAGGCGGGTCCACCTTCGAAGTAAAGCTCGCCGGACTGCCCGACGGGAAGCTCTTGTCCGTCCTCGCCGACCACATGGACCGGGGCCATCGGTATGCCCACCGAGCCAGGATGAGCCAGCCACTCTAAAGGCCCGATCGTGGTGCCCGCGAATCCCTCAGTGCCCCCGTAGTATTCGTGGATGATAGGTCCGAACCACTTCATCATCTGATGCTTGACGTCCACCGGGCACGGGGCGGCCGCATGGATCACGCATTTCAGGCTCGAGACGTCGTAATTCTCCCGTACCGCTTTGGGCAGCTTGAGCATCCGCACGAACATCGTCGGCACGAACTGCGCGTGGCTGACCCGGCGGGTCTCGATAAGGCGCAGGACGGCTTCCGCGTCGAACTTGCGCATGATGATGGCCGCGGCGCCGACCCGGTTGACGGCCATCGTGTAGTTCACCCCGGCGGCGTGGTACATGGGTGCCGGCGACAGATACACGCTGGCCGGGCTCATGCCGTACTTATGGGTCAGCGCCATCTCCAGGACCGACTGTGCCCACGAGCCGTTGCCGTCAGTCGGCAGCGGCCGGCGAACGGCCTTGGGCCGCCCGGTGGTACCCGACGAGTACAGCATTTCCGACCCGTCAGATGTCGGTGGCGCAGCACCGGCGGTCGCCACCGCGTCGTCGTAGGACTGCCAGCCGGCCAGTTTGCCTTCCACCGCGATGTGGACGTCGACGGCGGCGTTGGCATTGCGCAGATATGCGGCGAGATCGCTCATCGAGGCGTCGACGAATACCGCCTTTGCGTCGGAGTCGTCAATGACGTAGGCGACTTCGTCTGGCGTGAAATGAGTGTTGACGGCGGTGTAGTACAACCCGGAAAGCTGACAGCCCCAGGTTATTTCGAAGAACTCGGGCCGGTTCGGCAGCACCAGCGCCACACCGTCACCGCGGCGCAACCCGGCCTCGTGCAGTAGCGCGGCGACTCGTTGGCTGCGGGCATGCAGTTCGCCGAACGCGATCGTGTCGCCGTCCGCGATGATGAGGGCCGGCGCCTCTGCGGCGGTGATCGCGTGATCGGCGATATTCACGAAGAAGCCTAAGTAGTCGCCGCGCCGTCGCTCTGTGCGGCCGCCGCGGCCTGGCGCCGGGCCTGCTCGGACGGCAGCACCTTGTCCTTGAAGACCGTCTGAATCAGCTGCTGCACATCCTTGCTGATCGAGGCCAGCGCGACCAGGTCATTGGAACTCTGCCAGTGCACTCGCATCCCCATCAGCTCCCAGGCCCGTTTCAGGTTGGCCTTGGTCGCCAGCAGCGTCGTCATCGGCGCCTGGGCGATGTGGCGGGCGATGGCCTCAACCCGCGCATCCAGTTGATCCCGCGGAACGACTTCGTTGACCAGACCGACCTCCAAAGCCTTCTTGGCGTCGATGACCTCGGCGAGGTACAGATAGTACGCAGCGCGCCGCCAGTTCATGAAAACCCAGGGCTCGATGGAGCATTCACCCGACGGCATGCCGAATCCCTGCAACGGCGGATAAGAGAAATAGGCATCCTCGGAGGCGATGACGATGTCGGTGGTCAGCCCGTAGTGGGTACCGCCGCCGACACAGTAGCCGTGCACCTGCGCGATCGTCGGCTTGGAGAACTCCCACAAGTTCAGGATGGGCTTGACGAACAGGTCGGTCTGCGGCTTCCAGGGTGTCCCCATCACCTGTGCACCCTTGACGAATTCCGGATAGTCGACGGCGTTGTTGCCGATCGCGTGCCCCGAACAAAAGCCCTTGCCGTTGGCCTTCAGGATCAGAACCTTGATGTCGTAGTCGCGGTCGGCATCCAGCAGCGCGGCGTCGACTTCTTCGGCCAGCTTCTGATCCTGGGCGTTGGCCTTCTCCGGCCAGTTCAGCGTGATCTTTGCGATGGCCCCTTCTTTTTGGTAGATGATTCTTTCGCGGGTCTCGTTGAGATCCATAGCTGCTTACCCTTTCGTTATGACGTAATGACGCCGATTTCGGCGCCGATGTCGTAGGTGGTTCCGATCTGGCCCGTCCATTGCACGGTGCCCGAGGCCCCGGCTTCGATTTCTTGCTCCACCTTCTCGGTGGCAATCACGTAGATCGGGGTGCCCTCTTCGACGTGCTGCCCGGTATCGACAAGAAGGTCGGTCAGCTCGGCTTCCGAGACGGCCACCGATACCCGCGGTATGCGAATAACGAAGTCAGCCATGGACTTTAGCCTTCTCCAAGGTGCGCTTCGCGGCTTCGACGATGCCCGCCGCCGATGGGTAAACCTGCGCCTCCAGCGTTGCAGCAGCGGGGTTGGGGACGAACCTGGCGCCCACCCGCTCGACGGGTGCTGCCAGCTCGCCGAATAGTTCGGACGCCACGATCGCTGCGATCTCTGCTCCGGGCCCGGCGAATTGGACGGCGTCGTGGACGATCACGGCTCTTCGGGTGCGGCGCGCGGATTCGACGATCGTCTCGACGTCGAGGGGAACGAGAGTACGCAGGTCGACGACCTCCGCACTCACTCCCTCGTCGGCCAATGTGGCGGCGGCCGAGAGGGCTTCGTGCACGGCACGGCCATAGCCGATGACGCTGACGTCGGTGCCCGGCCGCTTGATGTCAGCTTGGCCGAGCGGGATCGAGAACCCGGGATCGACGGGAACAGGCCCCTTTCTGCTTTGCAGCCGAACGGTTTCGACGAACAGGCAGGGGTCCTCATCGAAGATGGCAGCGGTCAGTAGGCCCTTGCCGTCGCGTGGCGTGGACGGCACGATCACCTTCATCCCGGGGATGTGCATGAACCACGCTTCCAGGCTTTGCGAGTGCGTGGCACCGGTGGCCAGACCCGCATACACCTGAGTGCGGATCGTGATCGGCGCGGTGGTCCGCCCTGCGGTCATGAATCGCAGTTTGGCGGCGTGGTTGATCAACTGGTCGGCGGCGATGCCGATGAAATCCATGATCATGATTTCGGCCACCGGCAGCAGCCCGTCGATGGCGGCACCGATCGCGGCGCCGACGATTGCGGCTTCTGATATCGGTGTGTCCAACACCCGGTCGTGGCCATACTTCGTCGACAACCCCGCTGTCGGTCCGGTTGCGCCGGGATCGGCGATGTCCTCCCCGAGCAGGAAAACCCGGTCATCGGCCTGCAGCGCCTGATCGAGCGCGAGGTTGAGCGCCTCGCGCATCGTCATCTCTTTCTCGTCCATGCCTTACACCGGGAACTTGATTGGAGTTGCGTACACGTCGTGGTCGAGTTCGTCGATCGACGGGGAGTCCGCGCTCATAACCGTTTTCAGCGCGGCTTCCACCGTCGCTGCGGCCTCATTCTCGATGCTGTCGAGCTCATCGGGACCGCAGATGCCGGCATCGGCCAGGTGGTCACGGAATCTCGGCACCGGATCGGCGGCCATCGCCGCCGCCAGCTGCTCCTTGGGGATGTACGGCATCCGGTCGCCGAAGTAATGGCCGCGGAAGCGGAATGTCACACACTCGATGAACGTCGGGCCGCCGCCGCCGCGCGCCTGTTGCAGCGCCTCGTCGAGCGCGGTCTTGACGGCCAGCGGGTCGTTGCCGTCGACGCGCACACCCGGCATGCCGTACCCGGCCGCCCGGTCGGCGACGTGTTCGAGTTTCATGGTGTCAGCCGTCGGCGTCATTTCGGCGTACAGATTGTTCTGGCACACAAAGACGACCGGCAGATCCCACAGCGCGGCCATGTTGGCCGCTTCGTGGAATGAGCCGGTGTTGGTGGCGCCGTCTCCGAAGCTGACCACCGTGACGCGGTCGAGACGCTTGCGTTTGGCGGCCATCGCCAGACCCACCGCCACCGGAGGTCCTGCTCCCACGATTCCGGTCGAAAGCATCACGCCCTTATCCGGTTTGGCGATATGCATGGTGCCGCCCTTGCCGCGGCTGGCGCCGACGGTGCGGCCCATCATCTCGCCGTAGATCTCTTCGAGCGGAACGCCCTTGCCGATCAGATCGTGTAGTCCGCGGTAGGTCGTGACCAGTTGGTCGTCGGGTCGCAGCGACACCCCCATCGCCGCGGCGATCGCCTCCTGGCCGCGCGACGGCCAGTACACGCACATGAACTCTCCGGTGCCGATGCCTTTCGACAGCCGATCGTCGGCGGCCTTCATCAGCACCATCAGCGCATAGATGCGCTTCTGAATCTCCGGACCCGGCTCTGCTGCGGCAGTCACTTCGTGTAAGAGCCGATCTGCTTGTAGACCTTGGGAATTGGCGGTGTCTCCATGTTGAGCAGCTCCAACGAGGACATCTTGCCGCTGGCGCCGAGCTCTCCCAGCCGTTGCACCACCGAGTCGAGGTCGTCGCAGTCAAGCTCGTAGATCGCGACGAATGGGCCCTTGCCGTCGGTGGGCGCGAACCGGCGCGCCGAGACGATGCCGTCCACCGAGCAGATCTCCGCCAGATGGGTGTCGTTGTACCACGTGTGGTAGTCCTCTACGCGGTCCGGCGACACCGGCATCGACTCCAGGTAGATGATCCCTTTGGGCATGCTTACCTCTCCATTTCGGTTGGCCTGCAGTTGGATTGACTGAACCTCATGCGCCTGACCATGGCTTCACCTTGAGGAAGCCACCGGCGTCGACGCGCAACTGCTGGCCGGTGATGTAGCGCGCGGCATCCGAGGCCAGGAATAGCACGGCCTCACTGATGTCCTCGGGTTCGACATACGGCACCGGCATGGCCTGCACCAGCGGGAAAACCGGTTCGGCATCCTCGCGGGTCGGATTCTTCAGGTCGGGCCGGAACGCCCGATACATCGGCGCGCTGTGCAACATGTCGGTGTTGACGTTCGTCGGGTGCACCGCATTCATCCGGATGGAGAACTTGGCCAGTGCCAGCGCAAAATCGTTGACATAGTGTGCGGCAGCTATTTTCGCGAACGCATATCCCGCTCCACCGGGACCGCCATCGATGCCGGTGGTGTTCATCGACGACATGAATGCCGCGTTGGATCCGATCACGATGATCGAGGCGCCGGCCTGCAGGTGTTTGAGGCTGGAATGCACGAGGTTGAGCACGCCGAGCAGATCGACGTCGACGGCGTCGGCGAAGGCTTGCGGCGGCAGTCCCGCGGTCAGCGGACAGATGCCCGCGTTGGCGACCACGATGTCGAGATGACCCAACTCCCCGACGCCCCGGTCGATCGCCGTGGACAGCGCGGCGCGGTCACGGACGTCGGCGATCTCGGTGAAAACGCGCTGGCCCTCCTTCTCGACCAACCGCGCGGTTTCGTCGAGATCTTCCGGGCGGGCCAGCGGGTACTCGTTGGTTTCGATGTCCGCGCACAGGTCCACCGCGATGATGTCGGCGCCCTCGGCGGCGAGCATTCGGGCATGAGAGCGGCCCTGACCACGCGCGGCTCCGCTGACCACCGCTACCTTGCCCGTCACTCTGCCCATCGCCGGTCCTTTCTCAGCGCTCTGAATAAAGGCGAACCACACTGGGGTTCATGATTTTTCGCGCGATTACCGGGAAGGCCTAACGAGGCGCTGACCCGGCCCCCAGCTGGGACCGGACGAGCGTTGGACTCCATCGCATCTCTTCCACGACGCTGCGTCGTTGCAGGACAGGCTGACAAATACCTATAGTATCTATACTACCTAAAATAGAAAAGACACCGAAAAGAGTGGGCAAATGTCAGGCGTGCTCAGTGGCGTCCGGGTCGTCGAGCTGGCGTCCTGGACGTATGTCCCCGCTGCCGGTGTCGCCCTGGCGGACTGGGGCGCCGAGGTCATCAAGGTGGAGAGCGTCGTCGGTGATCCTGGCCGGGCACTGGTGGTCGGAGGGTTCACCCGGCAAGCGGCACGTGCCGATACCGACTTCATCCTCGAGCTCAGCAACCGCGGAAAACGAAGCATCGCATTAGATCTCAAGATGCCGACCGGTCGGGAATTCTTCGGCCGACTGCTCGCCGAGGCCGACGTACTACTCACCAACTGGCTACCGGCGGCGCTGGAGCGGGCACGACTGACGGTCGAAGACATCCGCGCGTTCAACCCGAACATCATCATCGCCCGCGGAACCGGATTGGGTGTGCGCGGCCCCGACCGCGACCGGGGCGGGTTTGATGCCGCCACCTACTTGGCTCGTGGCGGCGTCGCCTACACGCTCACCCCGTTCGGTACCGAAAATCCGGCCGTGCAGGGCCCAGCCTTCGGCGACCTGCAGGCAGGCATCACGCTGGCCGGCGGCGTGTGCGCGGCGCTGTTCCACCGCGAGCGCACCGGCGAGGCGACGATCGTGGATTCGTCGCTGCTGGCCCAGGCGATGTGGAGCATCGCCCCGTCGATTTCGGTCGCCGACCTCTTCGGTATCGACGGTATCCCCGGGGCGCCGCCGGGCTTGGCGATGAACCCGCTGGTCAACCGCTATAAGACCAAAGACAACCGGTGGATCCAGATGGTGTTTCTACAGCCGGACAAGTTCTGGGCCGGATTCTGTGGGCGGATCGGATTGCCCGAGCTGGCCACCGACGAGCGCTTCGTACCGTCGTCGAATCTGGTCGCCAACGCCGCCGAAGCAACTGCCCTGATCGGCGCCAAGTTCGCCGAACACGATCTGGAGCACTGGCGGCAAGCGCTGGCCGACGAACCCGGCGTGTGGGCGCCACTGGCCACACCGCGCGAGACGCTCAACGACCCGCAGAGCAAACCCAACGGCTATCTGGTCACCAACGTCGACGACCAGGGCGTCGAGTACGTAATGGTGGCTGCGCCAGTGCAGTTCGATGAAACGCCGCCCGGGCCGGGGCGCGCGCCCGAACACGGGCAACACACCGAGGAGATTCTGCTCGAACTCGGCTTCGACTGGGACGACATCGCCAAGGCCAAGGACAGCGGAGCGATCCTGTAACCTGCCCTCGAACACGATCTTGTCGAGGAGAATCATGACTTCGGGCGTCGAGCAGTTGGAGTTTCAGGCCGAGGCGCGACAGCTGCTGGACCTGATGGTCCACTCGGTCTACTCCGACAAAGATTCATTTCTGCGCGAGTTGATCTCGAACGCCTCCGATGCACTGGACAAGCTGCGTATTGAAGCGTTCCAGAACAAGGACCTCAACGTCGACACGTCGGACCTGCACATCGAGATCGAGGCGGACAAAGACGCCCGCACCCTCACCGTTCGCGACAACGGCATTGGCATGACGCGCGCCGAAGTCGTCGACCTGATCGGTACCCTGGCCAAGTCAGGCACCGCCGAGCTGCGTCAGCAGCTAAAGGATGCCAAGAACCAAGCTGTCTCCGAGGAACTGATCGGTCAGTTCGGTATCGGCTTCTATTCCACCTTCATGGTGGCCGACAAGGTCGAGCTGCTCACGCACAAGGCCGGCGAGAGCGCGGCCACCAAGTGGGAGTCCAGCGGCGACGGCACCTACACCATTGAAACGGTCGAGCATGCTCCGCAGGGAACATCGGTCACCCTGCATCTCAAGCCCGAAGACAAAGAGGACGCACTCCACGACTACACCTCGGAGTGGAAGATCAGGACGCTGGTCAAGAAGTACTCCGACTTCATCGCCTGGCCCATCCGGATGGAGGTCGAAGTAAGGACCCCCGCTTCCGAGGAAGGCGGCGAGGAGACCGTCTCCATCGAGACTCAGACCCTCAACTCGATGAAGGCGCTGTGGGCCAGGCCCAAAGACGAGGTCTCCGACGAGGAGTACAAGGAGTTCTACAAGCACATCGCACACGCCTGGGACGATCCGCTCGAGGTCATTTCGATGAAGGCCGAGGGCACTTTCGAGTATCAAGCCCTGCTCTTCATCCCGTCGCGTGCGCCATTCGACTTGTACGAGCCGGGCGCGGACGTCGGTGTCCAGTTGTACGTCAAACGCGTTTTCATCATGGGCGATTGCGACGAGCTCATGCCCCGGTATCTGCGCTTCATCAAGGGTGTCGTCGATGCACAGGATCTGTCGCTGAACGTCTCCCGAGAGATCCTGCAACAGGATCGACAGATCAACGCGATCCGGCGGCGGCTGACCAAGAAGGTCCTTTCGACGATCAAGGATCTGCAGTCGCAGCGCCCGGAGGACTACCGCACGTTCTGGGGCCAGTTCGGCAAGGTCCTCAAAGAAGGCCTGATGCGGGACTTCGACAACCAGGAGACATTGCTGCAAATCTCCTCGTTCGCCTCGACGCACAGCGACGACGAACTCACCACCCTCGCCGAGTATGTGGAACGCATGAAAGACGGCCAGCAGCAGGTCTTCTACGCCACCGGCGAGTCACGTCAGCAGATCCTCAACTCACCGCACCTGGAGGCCTTCAAGGCCAAAGGCTATGAGGTGCTGCTGCTCACCGACGCCGTCGACGAAATCTGGCTGGGGTCGGTGACCGAATTCGACGGCAAACCACTGCAGTCGGTTGCCAAGGGCGAGGTGGACCTCGACACCGAGGAAGAGAAGACGGCCCATGAGGCCGAGCGCAAGGAACGGGAGAAGGACTTCGCCGACCTGCTCACCTGGCTGAAAGAGACGCTGAGCGAGCACGTCAAGGAGGTGCGGCTGTCCAGCCGGCTGACCGAGTCGCCGGCCTGCCTGATCACCGACGCCTTCGGCATCACCCCGACACTCGCCCGCATGTACCGGGCTTCCGGCCAAGACGTTCCGGTCGAGAAGCGGACGTTGGAACTCAACCCGGACCATCCGCTGGTCACCGGTCTGCAGCAGGCGCACAAAGACCGCGCCGACGACGCTGAGGAGCTTTCCAAGGTAGCCGAGACCGCTGAATTACTCTATGGCACAGCACTTCTCGCTGAAGGCGGCACGCCCGAGGATCCGGCACGGTTCGCCGAGTTGCTGGCGGACAGGCTGGCCCGCACGGTGTAGCCGAGCGCCTATGCGCCGCACTTTTCTACATCGCTTTGACTTATGCCGGCACCGCACCAATAAGGATTGCCGCCCTGCCGCCCGGGAAAGCCTTTGAGCGACGTCTGCTTGAGCAAGCCGGGTTCCTGCCAGACCAGCTGGATTGAGTCACCCACGCTCGTCGACGGACCCGTGCCGGGGTTGACCGAGGTTTTCTGGTCGCCGAGCAGGGTGTCTGAGGGTTTCCGTGCATGGTCCGATGCCAAGGCTCGCTATGAGGGTGGCCGTCGTCGGGGCGGTGACCAGAGCTGCGCCCGACTTGCCACGGCGCCGCACCGACGCCCCGAACTCCCGCATCGACCCGGTCATGGGCCGACGGTGCGGTACTGCGCGCTGCTCAGCGGGTCATTCAGCAGACGCGTACTAGTTGCCGTGCCGCACCTGGCTGAACGGCACACCGCGGTCGGCGGCGTACTCGCGGGGGAAGTTCAGCACCCGCTCGCCAATCACGTTGCGGGCCAACTCGCTGGTGCCGCCGCCAATACATACCGTTTGCCGGGACAGGTAGCGCAGGCCGGTTTCCAGGCCCTCCCCCTCTGCGCCGACGACCCCGGCCGTGCCGGTGATTGCCAGCCCGGCGTCCATCTCCAAAGTCACCGTCTCGGCGTGGAAAAGCCGCAGCAGCGTTCCGGCAGCAGGCGGCAGGGTGCCGTCGCGGACGCAGTGGAACACGTGTTCGCCCAGTTGGTCGCTGA
>Ga0335075_10015435_pt1 | contig 11446 bp, 7 predicted proteins | sample Lox_Sample_24_FD_206723 | JGI IMG/M metagenome (GOLD analysis project Ga0335075, IMG submission 206723) | Soil microbial communities from Loxahatchee National Wildlife Refuge, Florida, United States - Lox_Sample_2.4 | ecosystem: Environmental > Terrestrial > Soil > Wetlands | place: USA: Florida...
ACGGCAGGCTGCCCGTTCAGCATAGCGGGATTACCATCGGGCCCCAGGGAACTGTTGGGGCACGCGCTGTTGGGATCGGTCACGTTGTAGCAAGGCGCAGAACCTGCCACCAGCCCGCTGTCGAACCGCCAGTCCAGCGCCCCCCAGAGGCCGCCGAACCCGTGATGCCCAGGCAGCGTGTACTGCAGGTGCGTGGTCTCGTTGTACTTCTCGTCGTGGTCGATACGGAACGGATAGCCCACCGCGACCCCGCTCGTGGCGCCTGCTCCGGCCACCTGCGGCGGAAAGAATCGCGCCGCCACCGAAGACATCACCACGAATGCATTGAACCCGTGCGTTGTGGGCATTTCGGCCCGCAGCGCAAATCCCGGAATTTTCGAGTTATGCCAGTCGATCGGGAAGGTGATAGGCGTATTGCCCAGCACGCTGAAATCGAAGGCATTGTGGGTGTACTTCCAGATGTACTCGCCGCTGAAGACCACGTTCTTGCCCAGGGCCTGTTGCAGGCTGGCGTGGAACTCATTGCGGTAGCCGGGCGCCATGGTCGTCGTGACGCCGGAAGCGCAGGCGAGCAAGGGAGCCAGCACCGCATTTCCACAGCCCTGGCTGGATAGAACAAGGTTTTCGTTGAATGGCGTCTCCAGGGTGCGCGCATAGGAGATGCCCATCACCGTTCCCGATGGCTTGATGTTGTAGGCAACGCCCACGCGCGGCTCGGTCTGGTTGGCGTCGGTAAGGCCGTTGTACACATCTTCGCGCAGGCCGAGGTTGAAGTCCCAGTTGCCGGTCTTGATCTCATCTTCGGCGTAGAGCGCAAGTTCCTTCACATCGGTGTGGCCCAGGTAGCCGTAGGTTGTGCCGCCGCGGGTCAGATCGTAAGGCGCAAGCACCGGCAGATAGTCGGGATTGGGGCTCACTCCCGGTGCAATGCAGTCGGACGTCGAGGCGTAGCCGGGCAGCGGATCACCGCTGGCATCCACGCAGGGTGCGTTGTATACGCTCTCCACAATACCCAGCGCATCGCTCTCGCGCAGGATGGTCTGCCCGTACTGCGCACCGATCTTGATATTGTTGATGCCCTTATCGTAAGAGAAATCGGAGTGAACCGCCGTGTTCAGCAGCGAGCGAATCTGCGAGATGGAGGAGGTTTGCAGGTTCGACGGACCCAGGTCGGCAAGCGCATCGCCGCTCGGGAAGTAGTTGTAGTTGTCCTTGCGCGCGAATGCGCCCAGGTTGAAGACCGAATAGTTGTTGACGACGTGCGTGTAAGTCGGCGAAATGTTGAATGTAGCGATCTTAGAGCGCTGATCGGTGTCGCCCACGCTGGCAAAGACAGGATTGGCGCTGGTGCCCGCGCTCACCACATTCTGCACGTTGACATTCTGGTAGGCGTTGGGGTTCTGGAACCACGACCGGCTGTAGTTGAGGTCGAGGTGAATCGAATCGGCCGGTGTGAACGTATAGTCCACGCGGTCGAAAAAGTTCTCCTCGTTGCCTTTGTCGTGAAAGACAGCGAACTCGGGCGAATCAAGAAAGCGGCCGGTATTCAGGCCGTCCGCCTCAATAAAGTTGCCCCAGCTCTTGCCGCCATACGAGAGATCGAAGGCCCCGGTGGCCGAGCCAAAAGAGCCGTAGGAGGTGCTGATGCTGCCCGTGGGCTTGGTAATTCCCTGCCCGCTCCGCGTGGTGGCCACAATCACCAGGCTGGTCTTATCGCCGTACTCGGCCGGAGGCGCGCCGCTGATGACCTCAATTGACTGGATGGAGTTGGACGGAATCTGGTTGGAAAAGACTTTGCTCTGCTGGTCGGTAATGGATTGGCCGTCGACCGAGAAGGAATTGGAAGCGTGGTCGCCGAGGCCATGGAAGAGACCGTTCGAATCTGCCGACACTCCGGGCACGGTCTGCGTAACCAGCGCGCTCAGGCCGGAGGACTGGCTTTCGAGCGGCACCTTGGTGAACATGTCGCGGTCTACGTCGGTGTGGTAGGTCGAGGTGTCCTCCACCTCGGGGCCTTCGGATTCGACGGTGACCGTCTGGCTGGCTCCGGCAATCTGCAGAACCAGCGTCACGGTCGTCTCCACGCTGGAGCGAATATCGACGTTCTGGCTGGTTGGCGCGAATCCCGTAGCGGAAACGCTGACGCGGTAGGGATTGAAGGGCACATTGGGAATGTGGAACTGGCCCGTGGCGTCCGTGGTGGTAGAGCGGTCATATCCGCTCATCGAATTGGTCAGTTGCACGGTTGCATTCGGAATCACCGCGCCGGAGGGATCGGTCACCGTCCCCTGCAATGCTCCCGCGTTGCCGCCTTGTGCGAACGCCGTGAGCCCCGCCATCAGAATAAGAATGGGAAGAACGCGCCATAACGCGCCTTGCGGCACTGCGTCTCGATTGAAAGGCATGATAGTCTCCTCAAAAAATGGCTGAATATGCGAAAGGGTTGCCGCGTCTACAGTCGTGCGGCAGCTTCTGTGCATCGCAGTGCGCCCATCCGTTCCAGCCGGTGAGGATGCGGCCCGGCCTCGCCCGCTCAAGTGCGGCGAAGAAGGGTCGAAATCGCAACTGACAAGGAATAGAAACGGGAGGACGCCTAGCAGCCGGCGGGAGGTGGACGAATAAAAAGAGTGGATTGTGGCCGCTGCGCAATGGTAACCGGCTCAGCCTGCGGCGCGGGCGCGCCCATCGGAACAAGGACTACCACCGCTGTGGCCACGGTGACCGGGGCCGCGGAGTGCATCACGGTGCAGACCGGGCATTGGTCCGCATCTGTCTGACTGGAATGAAGATGGGTGACCTGGACGAAGGCCAGAAGCGCAAGCAGCGCAATGCACACCAGCGCTACCGGAGTACAAAAACCGGTGCGGGCGCGGCGGCGTTCGCCGGACACTTTTGATTCAAAGCCCATCAAGACACAAATCCCTGCTTACTCAGGATACCGTATCTTTGGACGCCAAGGTTTCGGCAAAGGTTTCAAGCCGAGGCCGCTGGCCGGTGCCAACTCTCGGGCTCCCCGGTCGTCTAAACTAGGTTTCCAGGCTGTGAGTCCGGATGCGAATCCTCATCTATCTGCGGTTTCTGGTTGCGATTGGGGTAGTTCTCTCGATGGTCGCACCCGTCTGTGCGGCGCACGCAGCGCAGACCAGCCAGAGTGCGCCGACGCAAAGCTCGACTCCCCTGCCGCTCAAGCCCGATCTGCCGGGGCTGGGCAAAAATCACCGGCTGATTCTCAAAGACGGCACCTACCAGGTGGTGCGCCAGTACCAGATCGTCGGCGACCGGGTGCGCTACTTCTCCCAGGAACGCGCGGACTGGGAGGAACTCCCGACCGATCTCGTGGACTGGGATGCAACCCGCAAATGGGAGCAGGATCACGCCGGCATGGACGGCGAGGACACTTCGCCGGCCATGAAAGAAGCCGCTGCCATCGATAAAGAGGAGTCAGACGAGCGAAACGACGAAAAGGCCCGCATGCCGGAGGTCGCCAAAGGATTGGAGCTGCCCGACGAAGACGGCGTCTTTGTGCTCGACACGTTTGACGGAACGCCCGAGTTGGTGGAGCTGCCGCAAAAAGAACTCCTCATGAACTCGAAGACGCGTCACGGCCTGGGCGTGCTGAATCCCCTGGCCGGCGAAAAGGCCAGCCTGGAGCTCGAAGGCCCGCACGCCAAGGTGCATCTGCACGTGAACGATCCAGCCTTTTATCTATCTCTGGGCATCGAAGATGCAAACGAGCCGGTGCTGTCGCATCCCTTCACCGTCGATACGGCCAATGGCAAAGCGGTACAGGATGCGACCCATGGCGCGCACTCGGCCAAATCGGGCTTTGCCATTGTCAAGGTGGATCAGCGCAACGCGATGCGGCTGGTGGGCGCCATCCACGTGAGCCCCAGCGGAACGGTGACGCAGGATGAAGACGTGATTCCCGCAACCGTAGAGCTGTTGCCAGGAAAACACTGGCTGCGGATCGAGCCCGAACAGAAACTCCTGATCGGCGGCGAGTATGCGCTGGTGGAGATTCTTTCCCCGAGCGACATCAGCGATACGGTATGGGATTTTCGCGTCGATCCCACCGAAGGCGACAATCCCGGGTCAATCGGCCCCATTCTCAAACAGGCGAGCGCGCAGTAATAGCCCAGAGACAAAAACGTCCCTGGCTCCTCATCGGAGTTCGGGCCGTCTTGCATTGACCGCAATTAGTAGATGATCTTCAGGCCGAACTGAGTGATGCGCGGCACGAAGGTCGACGTGATCCGTCCGCCGCCCAAAGCGCACTCAACCGGAGTGCCGGACTTCTTGTTGAGATCCAGATCGGCTTTGTTGAATGCGGGGTTGCGTCCGAGATCACGCGATGCGGCGCTCTTGTCGGTCAGATACCATCAAACCCGCGCACCTCTTGGGCCTGATCGGCCGGGACGATTTAGCTCAGGTTAGACGGATGGCTATGCTCGAAGCGCAGCCGGCGCTGCTCCCACTCGCTGGAGGCAAAAAAGTGCGGGCCCACTTCGATAAGCCGGGGAATCATCTTGAAGACTGCCACCCGGCTCCAGGGACGGCCGTCGCGCATGCGGAAACCTTTCTCATTGAGGCTGCTCACAATGGCCGAGTAGGAAAAGTCCTGGGTGAGAAGCTGCATCATCTCCATGAGCACCTGATGCTCGATTGGGTCCGCTTCGAGCCGGGCACAGTCGGCTGAGATGCGCAGGCCGTAAGGGATTTCTTCCTCGAAGGCATGCTCCAGCGGCGCCTCGGAGTCGGGCAGCTCACGCCGCCACTCGATCGATACCATCTGCCATCCAGCCGCCGTCCGCTGCCGGATCACTTCCGGACTGAAAGGTCCGGAGACAACATCGCGAACCCGCTCAAAGTGTGCCATGGCTGCCTCCGCTCAGGGGTTTCTGCAAACTGATGCCTGCCGACTTGTTAAGCAATCTTTCAGCCAAACCCGGCAAGTGTGTTCGTCCATTCAAAATATGGCAGAGAAATGCGATAAGAATAGCGGACTGAGGACCGCCGCGGTTCGATTTGTCCGATTTTGGTGCGCGCCGTTCGGTTCCGGACAGGAGCCGGGCGCCGCAAGCCGGCGATGTTCACCGCAGCATCACGTGACCGCAGACACCAGATCGATGCCACCGAAGGTAATCTTCAACTCATCTCCGTTGTGGGATTCCAATGCCGTGAAAGAGGGAGATAATATGGACCCATTGAGTAAGTAAATTGAGTTCGATATCTCGATATAGGGACCTCTAGACCAATGGTAGATTACTATGAATTTCTCCAGATAAGCCCGAACGCCGACACTGATACCATCCATCGCGTCTATCGCTTCCTGGCTACCCGCTTGCATCCGGACAATCCGGAGTCGGGCAATCCGGAGATGTTCCACGTCCTCAAGACCGCCTACGATGTGCTCTCGAATCCGGAGCGGCGCGCCGAGTACGACGGTTCGAGGAAGCCTGAGTCTACTCCGCAGGCGCCACTATCGACGGCCATCGACTTTATGGACAGCCTGGACGGCGAATTGAATCGGCGGCTCGCGGTGCTCGCGGTGCTCTACTTCCGGCGCCGGACCAGGCCGGATATGCCGGAGGTTCCGCTCGCCGAGATCGAGCAGCGCATGGGCTTTCCGCGGGACTACCTCGACTTCACAACCTGGTACCTGGTGAAAAAGGGTTACGTGTCGCGTGCCGACAATGCGGAATTCACCCTGACCGCCGACGGCGTGGACTTTGTGGAGACGCAGCGCGCCAACCTGCCCGCGCTGAACAAAATGCTCACTTGCGGCGATGGAACAGTCGAGCCTGCGGTGCGCGGGCGCAGAAATGTTCCCATGCCCATTGTTCTGCCCTCGAGAATGGAAAAGGCAGAGCTGGAGAAGACTGGAACCGAGCATGCGCCGCAACTGCGAATCCACAGCAAAGACCGGCTGCTGACCAGGACCGCAGTGTCTGTGAAAGCGGCTGGTGCGGGTGTCGACACGCTCGAACGGCGGGAAGACATGCCCGACCGGCGCCAGAGCACACGAGGACGGCGGTCGAGCGACTAAGTTGGTGTTCACGCTGTCAACCCGCGGAGCGTAAAGAGAGCACACGCGAGCGCCCGCGCTATTCGCGCGCAGTAATGCCCAGCGCCTTCATCTTGCGGTAGAGATGGCTCCGCTCCAGGCCCAGCAGCTCTGCGGCGTGGCTTATGTTGTTGCGCGCCTCTTCGATCTTCTTCTGGATGTACTCGCGCTCGTAGGCGTCGCGCGCCTGCTGCAGCGTCGAAAAATCCTCGGTCGAGCGCACGCCCCCGGCCTTGTGAGTCAGCGGCGGCAGATGCTTGCGCTCGATGCGCAACACGCGCGGATTGAGGATAAGCACGCGCTCGATCACGTTCTTGAGCTCGCGCACATTGCCGGGCCAGTGGTACGAGCCGAGCGCCGTCAGCGCCTCTTCGCCGATCTCCATGCGCGGGCGTCCGTATTGCCGTCCGAACTCGGAAAGAAACTCGCGCACCAGCAGCGGAATATCCTGCTTGCGCTCGCGCAGCGGCGGAACGAAGAATGGCACCACGTTGAGCCGGTAAAAGAGATCCTCGCGGAAGTTGCCCTTGGCGATCTCTTCTTCGAGATCCTTGTTGGTTGACGCGATCAGGCGCACATCGACGTGCAGCGGCTGCGTACCGCCAACCGGTGTGAACAACTGCTCATCGAGCGCGCTCAAAACCTTGGCCTGGGTTTTCAGGCTCATGTCCCCCACTTCGTCCAGGAACAGCGTGCCTCCATCCGCGCGTTCCAGCGTGCCGCGCTGCTCGGTGGGACCGCCGGGCTGCGCGCCATGCCGGTAGCCGAAGAGCTCAGCCTCGATGTGCGCCTCAGGGATGGCCGCGCAGTTCAGCTCCACAAAGACGCGCTCGCGGCGCAGGCTCTCGGCGTGGATGGCGCGCGCAATCAGCTCTTTTCCCGTTCCCGACTCGCCGTAGATGAGCACCCGGCCGTTGGTGGGCGCCATCAGCCTGATCTGCTGGCGCAGCGCTTTCACCGGCACGCTTTCGCCGGTGAGCACCGAGCCCACGTTGAACTGGCGCTTGAACTCGGCATTTTCCGCGCGCATGCGGCGGGATTCGACGGCGTTCTTGAGCACGATAAGAGTGCGATCGAGGGAGAGCGGCTTTTCGAGAAAGTCGTATGCGCCCAGTTTTGTGGCTTTCACGGCGGCCTCGATGGTGCCGTGACCGCTGATGATGACCACTTCGGGCCGCGACTCCATGGCCAGCTTGCGAATGTCAGCCAGAACGTCAAGACCATCGCGGTCGGGCAGCCAGATATCGAGCAGCACCACGTCGTAGGGAGCATCCTGCAGCAGCACCAGCGCATCGGCGGCCGTGGCCGCGCTGGCTACGCCGTAGCCCTCTTCGCGCAGAATCTCTTCGAGCGTGGTGCGTATCTCTGTCTCGTCATCGACCACCAGGATATGGTTCATCCGGGCAGTCCTTTGACGACTGCCTCGGTTGTGCCGTCAAGAGCGGCCGGCGCGCTCAGCTCCATGAGCGGCAGGCGCAGCAGGAAACAGGCCCCCTTGGGGCTGTTCGATTCAGCACGGATCGATCCGCCGTGCTCCTGCACGATCTTGGCGGCTATCGACAGGCCCAGTCCCGTGCCGCGATGCTTGGTGGAGTAAAACGGCAGAAAGAGCCGTTCGCGAATTTCGTCGGTGAGCCCGTGCCCTGTGTCGCAGATGCCGACCTCGACAGCCGTCCCGTCTTCGCTGAGCGAAGTCCGCACGCCGAGCACCCGCAACAGGCTGCCCTGCATGGCCTCAGCCGCGTTGTCGATGAGGTTGGCGAGGGCGCGGCGAATGGCTTCAGGATCGGCCATCACCGGCGGCAACTCGCGATCGAGATCACGCTGCACCGTAATCCCTTCGAGCCGGCCGGCAAACAGCGCCAGCGCCTGCTCGGCCACCTGGTTCAGATCGCACGCGCGCGGCTGCGGCGCGGGAAACTGCGCCAGCGCGGAGAACTGATCCACGAGTGTGCGCAGCGTGCCCACGCAGCCCAGGATGATCTCACTGCACTTGCGGATGATGTTGGGCGACTCGGACTGTCCGCGGTCGAGATGGCGCGCAATACGCTCGGCCGAGAGCGCGATGGGTGTGAGCGGATTTTTGATCTCGTGGGCTACGCGCTGCGCCACTTCCTTCCAAGCCAACTGACGCTGTGCGCGCAGCAGCTCCGTGGTATCTTCGAGAACCAGCACACTGCCCGCATGGCCATTTGCCAGTTCGAGCCGCGCGCTGGTGATGGCCAGATGACTGGTGCGGCCCCGGGAGTGAAACTCGGTCTCAATGGACGCCGCGCCCATGCGGTGGCCGCGCCGGATCACGCTGGCCAGGTCATCGATGCACTCGGCCGGAATAAGCGTTTCAATCTTGCCGCCGGTATAGTCGGCGTCTTCGCGCAGACCCATCAGCGCCGCGAAAGCGCGATTCGATTGCAGCACGATGCCGAAGCCGTCCAGTGTAACAACACCAGATGGGATGGTCTCGACAATGGTTTCAAGCTCGCGCCGGCGCTCCTCAATAGCCTGGTTAGCCGCCGTTAACTGCGCCGACGAGCTCTCGGCCAGCAGACGGCTCGCTTCGAGATCGGAGGCCATGTGATTGAACGCGCGCACCAGGTCACCCATTTCGCCTGTGGCGATGGTGGCGACGCGCTGCTCGTAGCGGCCCGCAGCAATCTGGTCCATGGCTTCGCCAAGCGCCTCCACCGGACGCGTAATCTGCTTGGACAGAAACAGCGCCAGCCATACGCTCGAGAAGAACACGAAGACCGTGATGAGCAGCAGCATCAGGAAGTAAGTGTCCCGCAGCGTTCGGCGGGCGCGGAAGAGCTTCCAGTACTGGTCTGCACCGGAGCGGATCTGCGTGGTAGTCTGGCTCAGTCCCTGCGGCATGGGTAGAGCAACCATCACCGCCTTGCCGGAAGAGGTGACAGCCATCCCCAGGGCATACTCCTGCCCGGCAAGCTGAACCATGGGCTGATCGTTGCGCTGCGCGGCCACCAGCAATGCACCCGAGAGTGGCCCATGCAGCGGAACCGGCTCACTGCCCTCGCCTTGATCGAGTCCCGAGATGAGGCTCGCGGGAGTGGACTCAGCGGGAGCCTGAAAACTTACCAGCAGCCCTGAATCCTTGCCGTAGACCATAGCGAATCCGCCCGCCAGGGTGATCCGGTGCGAAGCCAACAGGTTCTTGATCGCCTGCGCATTCTGCTCCAGCGCGCTTGACGCCGCAATCGACTCGGCTTCCACGCGGGCGTTGCTGGTAACGTACTCGGCAAGCTGCTCGACTACGCGCGTGGAATCGTCGCGCAGCTCGGAGCTGTTCGGCGAGAACCACCGGTCGATGGACCGGTTCATGAGCTGAAAGCTGAACAGAAACATGAACACGGCCGGCGTGAGCGCAATCAGTCCGGCGCCCATGACCATGCGCGTGCGCAGGCGCGCGCCCAGCGCGCTGCTGCTCTGGTCCGCGTAGAGCTTGAGGATGTTCCTGAGCAGCAGCATGAGCAGGAGCAGCAGCAGCAGGAACACAAGGAAGGTGAGCGCGGTAAAAGCCAGCGTTTCGCCCGAGGTTTCGGGGTTCAGGAACCGGACGTTCGAAGTATTAAAGGCGTTCAGTGCGCCGAGCAGACCCAGGAACAGCAGCACTCCAACGGTCAGGAATGCGACCGACCGCCGCCGGGGCTCGCTCAAAAACGACATGCCGCGATTATAGTTCCGCCTGGGGAAGATATGGCGCGGTTTCCAGGCTCCAAAGGCCGATTTTGGGGGGTCGAATTGTCAACTCGCCTAAACCTGAGAGCAGTCCAGCGGGCTCAGCATCAGGTTGTTGATGTTGGTCACAATCTGATCGAACGCGAAGCGCGGGCTGGTCGAGAGCTTCTTCCATGCCGGATCGTTGCGGAACGTAAGCCACTTGGCTTCCAGCTCCGCCGTATCGGTGAAGCTGAGCATGTAGGTGAGGTTGGGCAGGCGTGCGCCGATCAGCGTGTCGCCGAAGAAGACCGGATGAAAGCCAGCGTTCAAGAAGATTTCGAACTCGCCCGAGTGGAACATCTCTACCTTGCGCACGTGGTCGCCATTCGATGGGCTCTCGTAGGTGCGCAGTTGAAACATGCGCTTGCCCTTGGTGGCCGCGGCCGCCGGCGGCGTGAGCTTGGGCCAGCCCGCAAAGGCTTCGAGCAGCGAAGCCTCCACTCGCTGAAATGCGGGCGCCGTCGCGGTCGCGTTCCAGAAGGGAGCAGCCGCATCCAGAAAGGCCTTGTCTTCAGCCAGCGTCAGGTCGAGTGTAGCCAGCGCGTCGGCCGATGGGCCGGGGACGATGAGGTAGTACGCCGGCGTCTGCTCGCCGATGTCAAGCTTCAGCGCGGCCACTGGGCCCATTCCCATGCGGGCAAGCGCGGGGATGAGCGCGCCCGAAAAATAGTTCTCGGTAAGCGCGAGCTGAGGACCCGAGACCAGGTTATAGCGGCGGATCGAGTAGAACTCGCGGGCCGCGGCCGGCTGCGCCGGTGCTTTACCGGCCAGGCCAAGAGCAGATGTTGCAAGCGAAGCAGCAAGAAACTGGCGGCGTTTCAAACGACCCTCCCAATGGAAGGATTATTGTAAGCCATGCAAGTGCGGCCTCTGCCGCAGGCCCGCTCCCTCATCGCCACACGATGAACTTCAGCCATCCTTCCCAGGCGTCTGTCCATGCATGCGCGACGATGTTGATGCGCAGGTTTCCGCGCCACGCAGCCAGCACGCCATAAATCACGCCTAGAACGCTGATGACGGTCACGTTGGTCCAACCCTGATAGCTGTGAAACATGCCGAATACGATGCCCTGCCCCAGCACGGCTAACCAGATGTTTCCGCTCAGCGCGTGAAGCTGCTTTTGCACGTAACCGCGAAAAGCCATCTCCTCGCACACTCCGGCGGTGATGCAGGTCGCGATCCAAACGACAATCTCGAGCGGGCTCTGTGGTAACAGACTGTCCACAGTCTTCGCGCCTGCAGATCCCGGAAATGCGACGTTCAGCAGCCAGTGGATGCCGTTGGCTGCTCCCGTCCACAGCAGCCAGAACGGCACCGCGATGGCGACATCGGTGCGCACTTCTTTCCAGGATGTCCAGCGCCCGCCGGAGAGAGTTTGGAGAGTGCCGCCCCGATGATGCACGCTAGCCCAGCAGTAGTAGAGGAGAGCCCAGTCCATGAAGATTGCAGTGAGATAAATCGGGATGGACTTTGCGTGGCTGGCGAGCTGGCTAGGCGCCGCACCACCGCTGCCCGCAGGCGCGCGTTGGGCGAGAACGCCGAGCGTTACCACGCCGGCTCCAATCAGCACAAAGCCAACCAGGCTTGCCCACGAGGCAACAGGCTCAGGCCGGGGGCCCGGTTCCGATGTCTTTTTAAGGAACGCAT
>Ga0335075_10015437_pt1 | contig 11445 bp, 10 predicted proteins | sample Lox_Sample_24_FD_206723 | JGI IMG/M metagenome (GOLD analysis project Ga0335075, IMG submission 206723) | Soil microbial communities from Loxahatchee National Wildlife Refuge, Florida, United States - Lox_Sample_2.4 | ecosystem: Environmental > Terrestrial > Soil > Wetlands | place: USA...
GCGCCGTAAGCTGGAAGACGACCCGCCCAGACCGCGCCATCTGCTGACCGAGCCTGGCATGGGCTACCGCTACCAGCCCTGAGGCGAAATGGTCCACGAGGGTGATACGACCCCAGGAGTCGATGTGGTGAGGTCCGCGGTTCAGCTGCCAGCCCGGCAGCAGGCGTTCCCGCTCTGGTGGCCGGTCGTCCGGTCATCCTGCCGGAAGGCACTCCTATGAGCACGGATCGTCTCGCGGATGTCCGGGCGAGCAGGTCACCAGGAAGCCGCGGCCAACTGAGGATCTACCTCGGCTCCGCGGCTGGCGTCGGCAAGACGTTCGCCATGCTCAACGAGGGTCATCGCCGTCGCGAGCGCGGCACCGACGTGGTCGTCGCATTCGTCGAGACACACGGGCGCCCGCACACCGCCGCGCAGGTCGGCGATCTGGAGATCATCCCGCGGGTTCAGATCCCGTACCGGGGCACCTCCTTCGAGGAAATGGACCTCGATGCCGTCCTGGCCCGGCGTCCGGAAGTGGCGCTGGTCGACGAGTTCGCGCATACCAACGTCCCCGGCTCGCGCAACGCCAAGCGCTGGCAGGACGTGCAGGAATTGCTCGACGCGGGCATCGACGTCATCTCCAACGTCAACATCCAGCACCTGGAGTCGCTTAACGACGTGGTAGAGAAGATCACCGGCGTGCCACAGCGAGAGACCGTTCCCGACGCGATCGTTCGGGCGGCCGACCAGGTCGAGCTCGTCGACATGACGCCGGAGGCGCTGCGCCGCCGGATGGCGCACGGCAACATCTACAAAGCCGAGAAGATCGACGCCGCGCTGACCAACTACTTCCGCATCGGGAACCTGTCGGCGCTGCGGGAGCTCGCTCTGCTTTGGCTCGCCGACAAGGTCGACGAGGGCCTGCAGCGGTACCGGGAAGCGCACGACATCCGCGACACCTGGGAAGCCAGGGAACGGGTGGTTGTCGCGCTGACCGGCGGCCCGGAAGGCGACACGCTGATCAGGCGCGCGGCCCGGATCGCCGCCCGGTCGACCGGCGGGGACCTCCTGGCCGTGCACGTCACCCAGTCGGACGGGATCGGCGCGTCGAATCCGGCCACGCTTGCCAACCAACGGCGGCTTGTCGAGGCCCTCGGCGGAAGCTACCACCAGGTGGTCGGCGACAACGTGCCCGATGCGCTGCTCACCTTCGCCAGGGCGGAGAACGCGACCCAGCTAGTGATCGGCGTCAGCCGACGGGGCTGGCTGGCCTCGCTGCTGACCGGCCCCGGCGTCAGCAACCGCACGGTGCGCGAGTCGGGTGACATCGACGTGCACATGGTCACGCACTCCTACGCCGGGCGGGGTCGCGGCCTGCCGAGGGCGGTCGGCGGGCTGAACCTGCGCCGTCAGGTGGCTGGCTACGCGCTGGCCGTAGTGCTGATGCCGTTGCTGACCCTGGCGCTTGCCCACGTGCGCGGCGGCATCAACCTGACCAGCGACATGCTGGTCTTCCTGGCCGCTGTGATCGCGGTCGCCCTGGTCGGCGGCTTCATCCCGGCCGTGCTCGCCGCTGTGGCCGGCTCGCTATTTCTCAACTATTACTTCACTCCGCCGGTGCACACGTTCACGATCGCGCAGGGGAACAACGCACTGGCCCTTGCTGTCTTCGTAGCGGTCGGCCTGGTCGTCAGCTCGGTGGTCGATACCGCGGCCCGGCGCACCAATCAAGCGGCCAGATCGGGCGCGGAGTCGGAGCTGCTGGCCACCACGGCCGGCAGTGTGCTGGCCGGCCAGCGAGCACTGTCGGCCGTCCTGGACCGGGTCCGCGAGGCGTTCGGGATGGATTCGGTGACGCTGCTCGAGCTGTCCGGCCCGCGCACCGATCCGCCGCAGGCCGGGATCGCCTGCCGCTGGAACATCGTCGGGAGCACTGGCGAGCCGCCAGTCAGCCGCCCGGAAGAAGCCGATGTCGAGATGCCGGTCGGCGACGGCTTGGTGCTTGCGCTGCGCGGTCGCCCGCTCCCGGCCACCGACCGCCGGGTGCTGGCCGCCTTCGCCGCCTATGCGGCCACCGCCCTGGAGCAGGGCCGCCTTGCCGCAGCTGCCGAGGCGGCCCGGCCGATCGCGGAGGCAGACCGGGTGCGCACCGCGCTGCTCGCCGCGGTCAGTCACGACCTGCGCACGCCGCTGGCCTCCGCGAAGGCAGCGGTCACCAGCCTGCGGTCGAAAGACATCGAGTGGGACGCCGAAGACCACGACGAGCTGCTGGCCACCGCGGATGAGTCGCTCGACCGGCTAGCCCGCCTGGTCGACAACCTGCTCGACATGAGCAGGCTGCAGGCGGGCGCACTCGCGGTGTTCCCGCGGCCTGCCGACCTGGCCGAGATCGTCGCCCGGTCGCTGGACGACCTCGGTCCGGGCGCCAGAGCAGTGCATGTCAGCATCCCTGACGACCTGCCGGAGGTCGCGGTGGACCCGGGCATCCTGGAGCGGGTCATCGCCAACCTGACTGCGAACGCGCTGCGGTACTCGCCGCCGGATACCCCGCCGACGCTGTCCGGGAGCGTCCTGAAAGACCGGGTGGAGTTGCGGGTGATCGACCGCGGCCCCGGCATCCCGCAGGAGCACCGGGATGACGTGTTCGTGCCGTTCCAGCGGCTCGGAGACACCGACAACACGACCGGGGTCGGCCTCGGGCTGGCCCTCTCCCGCGGCCTGACCGAGGCGATGGGCGGCACGCTGGAACCTGAAGAGACACCCGGCGGCGGGCTGACCATGGCTCTGTCGCTGCCCGCGGTTCCGGCACCGTCGCAGCCACTCGCCATCAGCACCGACCGCGATGCGAGTACGGCCTAGCGACGCCCCTGCACGGTGGCGATGGGCAGACATGGCAGGGTTGTGCCGTGACGAGCGTTCTGGTGATCGATGATGAGCCGCAGATAGTCCGCGCGCTGCGGATTAACCTGCGAGTCCGCCAGTACGACGTGCACACTGCGGGCTCTGCGGGCGAGGCTCTGGCACTGGCCGCACGCCATCCTCCTGACCTGGTAATCCTGGACCTCGGCCTGCCCGACCTGGACGGCGTCGAAGTCATTCACGGCCTGCGCGGGTGGACCGACGCGCCGATCATCGTGCTGTCCGGCCGGGCCGACAGCACCGACAAGGTCGAGGCCCTGGACGCCGGAGCCGATGATTACGTCACCAAGCCGTTCGGGATGGACGAGTTGCTGGCCCGCATGCGGGCCGTGAGCAGGCGGGCGACCGCCGACGGCGACGTGCCCCGGGTCAGGCTCGGCGACCTCGTCGTCGACCTTGCCGCAAAGCGTGTCATACGGTCCGCGACCGGCGACAACCAGCACAGTGCAACCAGCGATGACGCCCGCGGGGCCGGGAACGGGGATATCCGGCTGACTCCTACCGAATGGCACCTGCTTGAGGTGCTGCTGCGGAACCCTGGCAAGCTGCTGAGCCAGCAGCAACTGCTCGCCGAGGTGTGGGGACCAGGCTACGCGGACGCTACCGGCAATCTCCGGCTTTACATGGCCCAGTTGCGGCGCAAGCTCGAACCCGATCCGGCCAGGCCGCGGTGGCTGCTGACGGAGCCGGGCATGGGGTATCGCTATCAGCCGGACCCGGACGCTGATGGCGTCTGACCACCTGGGGGCTGGTAGGGCGGCAGTTCTGGCCCACCCGGCCGGCTGCCCGCCCCGGCGCTGCCCGTCCCGGCGCTGCTTGCAACGGCGGACAGCCGGTACCGCAGACGGCAGATCACCACGTTCACGCCGCTGTGCTGGATCGCCTGCTCGATGACGAAGCCCCGCTGGTTGTGCAGGATTCGCTGCCAGGGCCGGGCTGGCTGGACTTCGGGGATCAGCACCACCAGCTGATCATTGCTGTAGGTCCGTTCCAGCTCACGGAGGTAGTCGACCAGCGGCTCGCCGAGCGAGCGGCGGGTGGAGTGCAGAGTCACTAGTGGTACGCCGGGGTCCCACCGCTCCCACTCCGCGTACAGATTCTCGATGGCGGCTTGATCCTCGGGATCCTCGAAGCAGACGGTCACCGCTATCACCTCGTCGCCCAGCGACAGCGCGGCCGAGATGCCCTGCCTGACGAGCCTGGACATGCTGGCGACCGGCACCACGACCGTCGAGGTGCGGCGGTCCGGCGCCTCGGGCACCTGGCCGATCTCCAGCGCGCTACCCATCCGCGTGTAGAGGGTGTGCACCCGGGTGAACATCAGCACCAGCAGCGGCACGACCAGCACGACGAGCCAGGCGCCTTCGGTGAACTTGCTGATCAGCTCGATGAACAGCGCCGCGAGCGTGAAGACGGCACCGACGCCGTTGACGACAGCCCGCCAGTGCGAGCCAGAGCCGCCCTGGATCCGCCAGTGCCGCACCATGCCGGCCTGCGACAGCGTGAAGCCGACGAATACCCCGATGGCGAACAACGGGATGAGCGCCTGCGTGCTGCCGTTCGAGGCGACCAGCAGCGCGGCGGCCGCCACCGCGAGCACCCCCACTCCGTACCTGTGCACCTGGCGCTGAGTCCGCAGGAAGAACAAGTGCGGCAGGAAGTTGTCGGAGGCCAGCAGCGACGCAAGGACCGGGAGCCCGCCGAAGGAGGTGTTGGCGGCCAGCGCCAGCAGCACGGTGGTGAGCAGCTGGATCACGTAGAAGATGAAGTTATGCCCCAATGAGCCCTGAGTGAGCTGGGCAAGGGTGGTCACCGTCGTCGACGGCTCGGTCTTGAACTTGTCGGCGAGCACTGCGATGCCGATCAGCATCAGGCCCAGGATGACGCCGAGCCCGACTTCGGTGTGCTGGGCCCGGCGCGCCCGGGGCTGACGGAACTCCGGCACCGCGTTCGCGATCGCCTCAACGCCAGTCAGAGCCGAGCACCCGGAGGCGAACGCCCTCAGCAAGAGCAGGATGCCCACGGTCATGGGGACTGAGGAGGCCGAGCCGTGCGGAAACGGGAGCGGATGCGTGCGGATCAGGCCGGCGACGATGACGGCGAAGATCGCCGCGACGAACAGGACTGTCGGAGCGATGAACAGCCGGGCCGACTCTGCCACGCCCCACAGGTTCGCAGCGGTGATCACTCCGAGCACGGCCAGGCACAGCCACACCCGATCGCGGTAGAGCTCGGGAAATCCCGAGGTCAGGGCCTCGACGCCGGCCGACACGCCAACGGCGGCGTTCAGCACGTAGTCGACGACGAGCGAGGCTGCGGCGATGAGGCTCGGCTTGACGCCGAGGTGCGCCTTGGCCACCGCGTAGGCGCCACCGCCGCTCGGGAATGCCTCGATGACCTGGCGGTAGGAGATCACTAGCACGGTCAGCAGCAGCACGATCGCCAGCGTGACCGGAAGGGTGTAGTGCAGGGCGGCCACGCCGGCGGTCGCCAGCACGATGATGATGGCCTGAGGTCCGTAGGCCACCGAGGACAGAGCGTCCAGGGACAGCGCGGCGAGGCCTTCCAGGGCCGTGAGGCGGTGCTTCTCTTCCTCCGCTGACGCCCCGCCGGCGGGTGGCTGAGCAGCAGCCGCGGTTTGTGGCCGTGCGGTCATGATTGCCAATACAAACATGCCGCCCGGACGTACGACGCTATGACTAGCCCGGTAACGGCACACCGCCCCCGTATCTCACCGGAACGGTGCACCACCGGCCCAGTGATCGCCGACAAAACGCGGCACCGGTGCAGTACAGCACCGGTGCAGTCCGCAGGTTTGCGGGGGGCTGCTAGTGCTTCATCTCGTAGGCGATCAGCGCGAAAATCGCGAGCACCACGATGATGAGGGCGAGCAGCATGGCGATTTTCGCCGGGCTGCGCGCCGGTGCGCTCGCTTCCCAGTCGCCTTGCGAGCCGTCCTCGGCGAAGGCCTGGAACTGCGCCGTGCTCGCGGAGACATCGCGCGTTGCCCGGAATTCGCCCGTAGTCATTGGCTTACCGCTGGTCACTGGTTCGTTATGACGCTCCGTCATGGCCACGACTGTAGCCGAACACCACGGCTGACAACCCCCGAGTTTGCCCCAAAACTGCGAATCAGCCGGTCTAGCTGACAGCGCCGGGCGGCAGCCGTTCAGGTCTGTGCACAAGCCTCGACATTACGATCACGCTGCGTGTCCGGACGACGAATGACTCGGCCCCGATCTGCTCGACGACCTGTTCGAAATGACGGACGTCGGCAGCACGGATGTGCACAAGGGCGTCAGCCTCGCCAGTGACCGTGCACGCATCGATGACCTCCGGGTGCTTGCTGACAGCGGCTGAGATGTCGGCTGGCGAGGTGCGACCCCGGCAGAACAGCTCCACGTAGGCCTCGGTAGTCCAGCCGAGCGCGGAGGGATCGACCTGCGCGGCGAAGCCGGTGATTGCGCCCGTGGACCGCAGCCGGTCCACCCGGCGCTTGACAGCCGGTGCGGAGAGCCCGACCTGCGCGCCCACCTCCGCGTACGTCGCGCGCGCATCCGCGACGAGAGCGGCCACGATCCGCCGGTCGAGATCATCGATGGTCATCGGTAGCTTGCCAGGACGCACCATGGCTTGACGCTAGCGCTGATGGCGGCCAGGCAGGCGGTTAGGTGATCAGCCCGGGGCGATAAGCACAGAGCGCAGCTGGTCCAGCTCTGCCTGGGTCAGCCCGTGGTCGAGCAGGTAGCCCTCAACAGAGCCGCCGGCATCTCGCACCCAGCTCAGCACGTCAAGGATGAGCTCGGGCGGGCTGATGAGCAGTGGCCGCGTCAGGCTGTCACCGAGGCCGGTGCTGGCCTGCAACTGCCCGATCGCCGGGGTCCTGTCCGGATCCAGGTACTGCGAGCTCAGCGCGTAGTCGGCGGCAATCACTTCGTCTGGAACCCCCAGCACGGCGAGGACCAGAGCGATCACGATGCCGGTCCGGTCCTTGCCGGCGCTGCAATGGACCAGGGCCGGAAAGGCGTCGGCGGTGCACAGCGCCCTGATCGCTTCGGCTATCGCGTCGGCGCAGTCGCCAACCATGTAACGGTAGATGGCCTCCAGATCCAGCGGCAGCGCCTGGAGGTCACCGCGCAGAATCGAGACGTGTGTCACTCGCGCCCCGAGCCCGTCCAGGATGCTCGGCGCGGCCTGCGTCTCGGGCTCCGTGCGCAGGTCAAGGACAGTACGCAGATCCAGGCCTGCCAGCACGGCCAGGCCGCCTCCATCCAGCTGGTGCAGCGCGTCTGACCTCAGCAGCGCTCGCCACCGCACCGCGCCACCGCCCGCTACCGGATAATTGCCGAGGTCACGCATGTTGAGCACGCCCGCGAGCTCGATATGCCGCCCGTCCAGGCTGGTCATTGCCTCAATATCCAGCTGATTCCGGGAATCGGGGACATCACTCCGCGCCGCGTCGGCATACTGCGTCAAGCTCGTGCTCCGTTCGTTGTCGCTGACCCGCATTCGCACGATTGCACAGGTAGGTTGCATGCTAGCTTCGCGCTCCTAGCCACCTGGTGAACGAGTCAGCCGAGCAGGCGGGGCTGCGGGGAGCCGAGGCAGCCGTTTCGGGTGGCTGCATCGGTTTCCGGTAGGCCCCGCCTTTACCGTGCAAGGGAGACCCGATGACACGAATTGGCGGCATGTACGGCCCGGACGCCACGTTCGTCGGCGTCCCGCGCGCCGACCTGGCTGATCCGGCATCCTGGGCTGGCACCGACATCATGATCATCGGCGCTCCCTTTGACGGCGGCACCTCGCACCGGCCAGGTGCCCGTTTCGGGCCGCAGGCTATCCGGTTTACCGACTACCTGCCGCACGACGGATCGAGGCCGCACCTGGCGCTCGGCGTCGACCCGCTGGTCGAGCTCAGGGTCGCCGATGCCGGTGACGTCGAGATGCCGTCGGGTGACACCGAAGTGTCACTGCGCCGCCTGGAAGAGGCCGTCCACCAGGCTTGCCGGGGTGGCGCCATCCCGGTCGTGCTCGGCGGTGACCACACCATCGCCCTGCCGGACGCGACCGGTGTGGCCAGGCACGTTGGCTGGGGCCGGGTCTCGATCATCCATTTCGACGCCCACGCCGACACTGGCGACACGCAATTCGGCTCTCTGTACGGACACGGCACCCCGATGCGCCGCCTGATCGAGTCCGGCGCGGTCCGTGGCGACCGATTCCTGCAGATCGGTCTGCGCGGCTACTGGCCTGAGCCGCAGACTCTGGACTGGATGGCCGGCCAGCGGATGCGCAGTTACGAGATGGCTGAGGTGGTCTTCCGTGGCCTGGACGAATGCCTCACCGAGGCGTTCGCGATAGCCACCGACGAATGCGACAGCGTGTTCCTGTCCGTCGACGTCGATGTAGTCGACCCAGGCATGGCGCCCGGTACCGGCACGCCTGAGCCCGGCGGCCTCACCAGCCGTCAGCTGCTCGACGCCGTCCGCCGCATCGCTATGGAGCTTCCGCTGGCCGGTATGGACGTCGTCGAGGTAGCTCCGCCTTACGATCACGCTGAGGTCACGGCTTACCTGGCAAACCGGGTGGTGCTTGAGGCACTATCCGGCATCGCCTGGCGGCGGCGCGCACAGGCCGTTGATCCCGGCCGCCTGCGCCGGAACCCCGCTGACCCGCTGCTTTCTGGCCGCGATCCTCTAGTGGGCAACAATGGAAATCAGGAAGATCACTGAGTCGTACAGGAAGTGAGCCAGGATCGGCCTGCTGAGCTTGCCGTGTTTCTGGAAGGAGCGGGTCAGGAAGTAGCCGAGCGGCAGCGTCAGCACGACCCCGAGCCCGTAGTAGACGTGATAGCTGGTACGCAGCGCGAGACTGAGCCAGAACGCCGGCCACGGCCGCCAGCCCAGCTGGTCCAGGCGGGTGAGCAGGTACGCGTTGACGGCGGTCTCCTCGGCTATCGAGGTAATCAGCGCCTGGCTCAGCCCGAAGATGATGTAATACGCCGGCACGTGGAGCGGGCCGGCCGTGTTGACCAGCTTCGAGTGACTCAGCTGCGCGAACGGGATGGCCAGGACGAACTCACAGCCCAGGCCTAGCGCAGCCAGCCCCGCGCCGGCTCCCACGTCGGGCCACTGGGCGCGGGTCAGGCCCAGCTCAGCAGGACCCTGTCCGGTCCTGGCCAGCAGCAGCAACGCTACCGGGACGACGGCGGCCACCGGCAGATAGCTGATCAGCCCGAGGACGATGTTGACAACCGGCTGATGCGCGTCGTAGGTCGGCAGCTGGGTGAGGCTGGTATTCGAGATCTCGTGAACGGCCAGGGTCAGTACCGCGCTGATGATCCACGGTGCCAGCAATGCGATCATCATCAGCCTGGTCTCTGTGACCAGGTCGTTTCGGGTCAGTTCCCTGGACCGCGCCGGGAAGCGCGGCCCTGGCGGCTCTGACGGCACCCAGAACTGCCAGTCTGGCGGCGCGGGCGGCCAGTCAGCCGGTGGCTGCCAGCCAGCCGGTGGCTGCCAGCCCGGCGGCGCTTGCGGCCATCCTGGCGCCGGCCGCCAGATCATCTTCTCGGGGCTCACACCACCATGATCCAGCAGTCCGGCTAGGCGGCATGCCCGACCGGGCCCTGTGGCAGCTCTCCCGGCGGCTGTTCGCCCGGTGGACCAGGCAGCTGCGCCCTGCGCAGATCGGCCTCGATCGTCTGCAAACTGCGGCCTTTGGTCTCCGGTACCCGGCGGATGAAGAACCAGACGGCAAGCAGTGTCAGGAACGCGAACAGCGAGAACACGCCGGTCCCGCCGATAGCGCTGAGCAACGTCAGGAACGAGATCGTCACCACAAAGTTAGCGCCCCAGTTCGCCAGGCTGGCCACGCTCATCGCGGTGCCGCGTACCCGCTGCGGATAGATCTCGGAGATCATCAGCCAGAACACCGGGCCCAGCCCGATCGCGAACGACCCGGTGTAGATGACCAGCGCGGCGATCGCCACGGCTGCTCGCGCTCCGGTCAGATGCGTGCCGCCAGTGAACGCGAGGGCGGCGGCGACCATGCCCACGGCCATCCCGGCGCTCCCCCTGATGAGCAGTGGCCGTCGGCCGGTCCGGTCCAGCAGCCTGATCGCGACGATCGTCATCAGCACGTTGACCGCTCCGATGCCCACGTTGGCCAGCAGCGCAGAGGACGCGCCGAGGCCAGCGTCGTGCAGCAGCGACGGCGCATAGTAGATGACCGTGTTGATGCCGGTCACCTGCTGGAACACGGCCATCGCCACGCCCACCAGCAAGGCCGGCTTGACGGTGGCACTGACCAACTCACGCAAGCCGGCCCGGCCCTGGCTGATGACCTCCCGGATCTCAGTGACTTCCTGGTCGATCTCGCCCGGCGGCCGCAGTCTCGCCAGTACCGACCTCGCCTCCTCAACGCGCCCGCGTTCGATCAGCCAGTACGGGCTTTCGCGCTGAGTCAGTATGCCGGCGAACAGCAGCACCGCCGGCACCGCCGCGAGCCCGAACATCAGCCGCCAGTTCCCTGACGAGGAGAGGCCGTAGTCGACCAGATAGGAAATGAGAATGCCCAGCGTGATCGCCAGCTGATTGAGGCTGACCAGGCCGCCCCGAAAGCGAGGCGGCGCGATCTCACCGATGTACAGCGGCACCACCATCGAAGACGAGCCGACCGCGAGGCCGATGACTACCCGGGCTACCAGCAGTACCAGGTACGCCGGGGTGAACGCCGCAAGCAGCACGCCCAGCACGAACACCGCAGCCGTGATCATGATCGTCGGCTTGCGGCCGATCCGGTCCGACAGCCGGCCGGCGATCAGTGCGCCAGCCATCGCCCCGACCAGCAGCAGGCTGGTGACCAGCTCCTCCTGGAAGTTTGACAGCCCGCCAAACTGGGTCCGCAAGAACAACAGAGCGCCGGAAACCACGCCCGTGTCGTAGCCAAACAGCAAGCCGCCGAGCGCAGTGATCGCGGCTCCCCCGGTAACCCGTCGCATGAGTGCTGGGTTGCCGGCCGAAGGCGGGCTGGCCCCCGAAGCCCCGTTCCCGCCCGAAGTCGTCATGTCGCCCCCGGAATGATCTATACCCACCCACGAGGGACACGGCACAAAGACGCCTGACGTTAGCGCGGCTCCTGCCGCGGGCAGCATGACGGCGATGACGCTCGCGTCCGTGACGGCAATCGGCGACATGGTTGCGCCCGTCGTGCTCATCACAACGGGCGTTCTGCTGGCGAACGGGCTGCTATCGACTTATACGGTAATAATCGAGCGCGTCCGGGTGTTGAAACGCGAGCGGATCGATGCCTCAAGCGTCGAAAAGATACCTGAGATCGACCAGCAACTAGTGACGATGACTCGGCGCGTCCGGCTGTTGCACGTCGCCGTGCTGATGATCTTCGGCGCGATCACCTCCCTCGTCGAGCCGCCAACCAGCGGGCACGTTGATGGGATGCCGGGATAACAACGAGGCCATCTATAGTTGGTGGATGCTGGACGTGACCCGGCTGCGGGTGCTCGTCGCGGTCGCCAGGAACGGC
>Ga0335075_10015438_pt1 | contig 11445 bp, 10 predicted proteins | sample Lox_Sample_24_FD_206723 | JGI IMG/M metagenome (GOLD analysis project Ga0335075, IMG submission 206723) | Soil microbial communities from Loxahatchee National Wildlife Refuge, Florida, United States - Lox_Sample_2.4 | ecosystem: Environmental > Terrestrial > Soil > Wetlands | place: USA...
TGAAAGCCGCGATAGGCGACGCCGGTGACGGCCTCGAACGCGACCAGGCACAGCGTGCGCGCGAACGGCGCCGCCTCGCCCGCGCCGCCGCCCTCCCAGCAAAACCGGTTGGCGGCCAACACAAAGGTGGCGGCCGCGTCATCGTAGGCAAGATCGCCCACCGAGACGAGCGCATCCTGCAGACAGGCCGAGATGACGGCGAGGTCCTCGGCATCCTCGGCGCGCAGCCGCAGCCCTTTCGGAGATGCAGCCGGCGCCGCGCCCGGCTGCATCAATCGCGCAGCCGTTCGATGCGCGCGCCGCACGCCGCCAGCTTCTCTTCGATCCGTTCGTAACCGCGATCGAGATGATGGACGCCGGTGATCACCGTCTCACCTTCGGCAAGCAGCCCGGCGATAACCAATGACACCGACGCACGCAAATCGGTCGCCCTGACCGGTGCGCCGGACAGCCGTCGGACACCGCGCACCAAAGCGGAAGGGCCCTGCACGTGGATGTTGGCGCCCATGCGCAGCAATTCCGGCACGTGCATAAAGCGGTTCTCGAAGATCGTCTCGGTAATCATCGCCGCGCCGTCGGCGATCGTCATCAGCGCCATAAGCTGAGCCTGCAGATCGGTTGGAAACCCGGGATAGGGTTCGGTCATCACGTCGACGCCATCGATGCGTCCGGTACTGCGCCGCACGAGGACACCGCCTTCAGTCTCGCGCACCGAGATATAGGCGCTTTCGAGCACACGCATGACGGCTTCGATTTGGTCGATCCGGGCGCCCGACAGCTTCACCTCACCGCCGGTCGCCGCTATCGCCATCATGTAGGTGCCGGTCTCGATGCGGTCGGGGATGACGCGGTGCCGAGCGCCATGGAGGCGAGGCACGCCCCGCACCGTCAGGCGGTCGCTTCCGATGCCCTCGATGTTCGCCCCCATCGCGTTGAGACAGGCTACCAGATCGCTAATCTCCGGCTCACGTGCGGCGTTAATCAGCACGGTCTCGCCCTCGGCCAAGGCAGCTGCCATCAGCAGGTGCTCGGTCGCGCCGACCGAGACCGTCGGGAAGGCAATCTCGGCGCCTTTCAGCCCATCGGGCGCGCGCGCCTCGATATAGCCCTGGTTCAATTCGACCTCGGCGCCGAGCCGCTGCAGCCCTTTGATGTGCAGATCGACCGGCCGCACACCGATCTCGTCGCCGCCAGGCAGCGACACGCGCGCCTCGCCGCAGCGCGCCACAAGCGGTCCGAGCACCAGGAACGAGGCACGCATCTTGCGCACGAGATCGTCGGGCGCGGTCGTCGAAACGATGTGGGCAGCATGCAACTCGAGGACGCCGGCGCGCCGCTGAACGGGATCGACCGGCGCGTCGATTGCCACCCCGTGCTGCGCCAGGAGGCTCGCCATCGTCGTGATGTCGGCGAGATCGGGGATATTGGCGAGGGTCAGTTTCTCGTCGGTCAACAGGCTGGCCGCCATCAGCGGCAACGCCGCGTTCTTGGCGCCGCCGATCTTGATCGCGCCGGAGAGCGGCACGCCGCCGCGGATCAGAATGCGCTCCATGCGGATGCTCCGGAGGGCGCCCGTCGCATCGGGCGATGGCGGCGCCTCCTCAATCGTTTGGGTGGCTTTTATGCGAGTGCTCGACGCCGCTCAAGTCCGGGGCCGCCGCCGCGGGCGCCGATGGTGCGGCGGCGCGGTCAGAGGCCGCCGCGCGGGCATTCGCCTGCGCCTTGCGGCGGCGCAGATTGGCGCGCAATGCCTGAGACCGCCGCTTGTTCAGCGCGTGCGCGCGTCCTTTGGCGGCGATCGGGTCGGCCATGGCGCTGGCTGGGCGCCGCACGGCCGCGCTGACAAGCGCGGCGCGCCGATGACACCTTTTACTTGCTGCCCGCGCGCCGCCGGCGTCGTCGGCCGATTGCCAAGCGGCGGGGCCTCGTGTATTCCGGCCGGCGGAGCCGTCGCTGCCGTAGCTCAGTGGTAGAGCACTCCCTTGGTAAGGGAGAGGTCGAAAGTTCAATCCTTTCCGGCAGCACCGGCTTCGGCCGACCGGTTCCGCCGAATCGCAAGCATTGACTCGTCCGGCCGAAGCTGCCATGTGCTAGACCGTGCGCGGGACCACCCGACGCCGCCCGGAGTCGCTCCGGGATTGGGAGAGCGCCATGCCAGATCGTCAACGGTCGATGCTCATCGGCGGGGTGTCCCAACCTGCGGCCGGCGCCGCCGCGAGCGCGGGCGGGACTGCCGTCCGGGCGTTCTCGGCGGCCTGAGCCGGCGCGGCAGTCAGAGCGATTTTTTACAAAAGATCAATCAGGATCCCCGACCGAGCATCAGACCCCCCAAGAGGAAACGATGGCCGACGGCACAACCGTTCTCCCCTCTCTTCAAACGGCGCTGGGCCGTGGCACGATAGCGCGACCGCGCAGCCATTTCTGGCGCGGCCACTTGCAGGGCTCCGAATATGCCTGGGCGCTGGCGTTCCTGGTGCCGTACGTGGCGGTATTTCTCGTGTTCATCGTGTATCCGATCTGTTTCGGCGCATGGATGGGCAGCGAGCCAAGCCTCTACACCACGCTGTTTTCGGATCCGATCTACCAGAGCACGGTGGTCAATACCCTCATTTATCTGCTGATCGACGTTAATCTCGAGGTCGGGCTGGCGCTGTTGATCTCGGGGTTCTTTATGCGCAAGGGCTGGTGGGTCAAGGCCCTGCTGATGGTTTTTGTGCTGCCGTGGGCGTTTCCGGAAATGCCGGCCTACATCTCGATCCACTGGATGATGAACGGCGACTACGGCTTCTTCAACGCGGCGCTGTGGACGTTCTTCCACATCAACGGCCCGGACTGGCTGACGACGCGGTGGCTGGCATTCTTCACGATGGTCGCGGCGCATCTGTGGAAATGGACGCCGTTTTGGACTGTCATCATGCTCGCCGGCCGCATGGCAATCCCCACCGAGATTCATGATGCGGCCAAGGTCGACGGCGCGACCGGCATCCGCCACTTCTGGCACATCACATTGCCGATGCTGGGCAACCTCTACTTCGTCGCGATCCTGTTGTTGTCGATCTTCCTGCTCGGCGATTTCAACACGAACTATTTCGTGACCGGCGGCGGCCCGGCGATGTCGACTTATGTGCTGGCGACGCTGGGCGTGCGCGACGCCTTCGATCTTTCCCAGCCGCGGCTCGGCGTGGCGGCGGTCCTGTCGGCGCTGCCTTTGATCATCCCGCTGGTCGTCGTCCTGATGCGCAAACTGCGGAAACAGGTGACGATATGACGACGGCAACGGCAGAAATCCGCGGCGCGGCGGCGCCGGCCTTCGATCGCGAGCGGATGCGGCGCGCCGCGCGCCGCTGGCGGATCCTAGGCAACGTCGGCGCCGGTGCGCTCGGCATCTTCCTGCTGGTCTGGACGCTGATGCCGATCTACGCCCTCGTCGAGGTCTCGTTCGAAGGCCACAACGACGTGTTCAGCAGCGGCGTGTTTCCGGCGCATTTCTCGCCCATCGGCTACTGGACCGTTCTCACCGAGAACTTCTGGTATCTGAAGTATTTCTGGCACCAGTTCGGCAACAGCGTCTATCTCGGGACGGCGACGACGGCGCTGACCCTGATCATCGCCTCGCTGACCAGTTTTGCGACCCAGCGCATGCGTGTGCGCCACGGCTGGCTCGTGACCAACGCGGCGCTGATGACCTATGTGATCCCGTCCACGTTCCTCGCGATCCCGTTCTATCGGATCATGGACATCTACGGTATGATGAACAATCTGTGGGCGGTCATCGCGGCGCTGGTGGCGTTTGCGACCCCGTATGCGATCTTCATCTTCCAGAATTACGGCGCATCGATCCCGATCGAACTCGACGAGTCGGCGCGCATCGACGGGGCCTCGCCGTGGCAGATTTATCTGCGCATTTATCTGCCGCTGATGGCGCCGGCGATGGTCGCCGTCGGCACCTTTGCGCTGCTGGTGGCGTGGAACGATTACCTCTATCAATTCCTGCTCCTGGAAAACAAGCAGAGCATGACCGTGCCGGTAGCGCTGGCGCAGTTCCTCAACAGCGACGAGGCGCCGTGGAACCTGATGATGGCAACCGCGGTCATTTACGCAGTGCCGGTCGTGGCGATCTATTACATGTTCCGCCACAAGATGACCGCCGGCCTGACGATGGGCGGCGTCAAGGGGTAACGCCGTCCGGCGGCTGAGACGCCAGTCGAACGGGCGGGTGCAGCAACCCCGCCCGTTTGCGTGTCGGGGCAGGGGTCCGCGGGAGCGTCAGAACGCCGCAGGTGGCATGGCCTGGGTCCCGGCGCTATACTGTGCGGCGAAGCGACAGACCGCCCGAAGGCAGGCGGGTTTGCGGAAGGGGAGGAAGCGTTGATGCAGAGATTGACCAGGCGATCCGTATTGCGCGCATCGGCCGCGGCGGCCGCGGTCGGCGCGTTCGCGCGTCCCTACATCGCCAATGCCCAGGCCAAAACCGCGAGCCTGTGGATTGCGCAAGGCTTTGTCCCGGAAGAAGACGCGGCGGCAAAAGTGCTTGTCGCCGACTATGCGAAGCAAAGCGGCAACACGATCGACCTTTCGATCGTGCCGTTCGCGCCGCTGCGCGACAAGGAGGTCTCGGCGGTCACCAGCGGCGTCGTGCCGGACATGATGGAATGGGCGGACAACGTGTTTGGACCGGCGCAGTCCTGGGCCGGCCGGCTGCAGGATGTCAGCGCCATCGTCGACACGCAGAAATCGCAATTCACGGACGTCGCGCTGGCCGGCGGCTACCTCTACAACAACGTGGAAAAAAACCGCTCGTATTATGGTGTGCCGTGGAAGGTGGCCTCGGTGCCGTTCCACATCTGGATCTCGCTGGTCGAGAAGGCGGGCTACAAGATTTCCGAACTTCCGGACAGATGGTCCGCCTTCATCGATTTCTTCAAGCCGATGCAGAAAAAGCTGCAGGCGATGGGCATGCGCCACACCTACAGCTATGGTTGGGAGATCAGCACGGTCGGGGTCGATCCGATCAATACCTTCAATGCGTTCATGATCGCGCATGGCGGCAAGGACATCTTTACCCCCAACGGCCAATTCCACCCCCACGGCCCCGGCGTCAAGGAGGCCGTGGCGAAGGCGACGGGCCAGCTGGCGAGCTTCCTGAAGGATCGCTACATCCCGCCGAGCGCGGTCAACTGGAACGACGCCGACGACAACAACGCGTTCCATTCAAAGCTCTGCGTCGTCGATTTCGACGGCACGCTGTCCACCGAACTCGCCATTATTCACAACAAAGCGGAATACGACGACGTCCTGACGCACGGCATCCCCAACGACGACGAGGGTAAGCCGATCGCGGCCCAGGTCGGCGGGCCGGCCGTGGTCATTCCCAAAGGTGCGAAAAACGCCGAAGTGGCCAAGGAGTTCCTGGAATACGCGATCCAGCCGGAGGTGCTCAGCACCTATCTGAAAGGCGGCCTCGGCCGTTGGGCGATCCCGATGGCCAAGTTCGCCAAGAACGACCCGTTCTGGGGCCACAACAAAGACCCGCACCTGAACGAATACTTCCGCGAAACGCTGTTTGGCCCGACGACGCCGGGCTTCGAGGCATTCAGCCCGGCGATCGCGCAGGTCAACGCCGAGCATGTCTTCCAGCTCGGGATCGCCGATGTCGCCACCAAGGGCGTGTCGCCCGAGGCGGCGGCGGAAAAATCGCTGAAGCGGATCGGCGAGATCTTCGCCAAATACCCGATCAAGTCGGCGTGAACCGGCGCCACTGGGTTCACGGCCGCGGCGCCGCGTCGGCCGTCGTCGATCATCAATGCCGGCGCGAGGCGCGTTGCGAGTGTTGACCGCGATTGGCGCGAGGCGGCCACTGCCGCTTGACGACGACGGCCCCAGTCCGGTCCCGCAGCGGCCCGATCGGCAGAATGCGCGGGTAGGCCCCGCGCCGCCGTCATTCCTGCGCCTGCGTGCGACATTACTGCAACCCCGCGCAACTGGCACCGCGGGGCCGCCATCGCTATGCTGCGGCGCGCCTAAGAAGAGAACCGACCACAACCGGAAGGACGTGCGATGGATAGTTTGACGCGACGCTCGGTGCTCGGCGCCTCCCTCGGGATCGCCGCGGCGGGCGCCTTTGCCCGCCCCTATATCGCCAGCGCCGCGGCCAAGACGATGAGCCTGTGGTGGACGCAGGGGTTTGTGCCCGATGAGGACGCGGCGATCAAGAAGGCCGTTGCCGACTACGAGAAGCAGAGCGGCAACAAGATCGATCTCAGCATCGTCCCGTTCGCGCCGCTGCGCGAGAAGATCGTTTCGGCGATCACCAGCGGCGTCGTCCCCGATGCGATCTCCGCGACGCCGCCCGAGATCACTCCGGAGCAGGCGTGGCTCGACAAGCTCGTCGATGTCAGCGATGTCGTCGACACGCAGAGCAAGAGGTTTATGCCGATCGCGCTCGACAGTTCGCGCTGCTACAACAACGTCAAGAAGGAATACGCCTATTACGGCGTGCCGTTCGACGGGTCGGTGGTGCCGTTCCACATCTGGTCGAGCCTCGTTGAAAAGGCCGGCTACAAGATGTCGGAGCTGCCCAACAAGTGGGATGCCTTTATCGATTTCTTCCATCCGGTGCAGAAGAAACTGCGCGCGATGGGGATGCGGCACACCTATGCCAGTGCTTTTGTCGTCAGCACGACCGGCAACGACCCGCTCAACACGTTCAACGCCTGGCTGATCGCCTACGGCGGCGGCGATGTCGTGACGAAACAGGGCAAGCTCAACAGCAGCAAGCCGATCAAGGACGCCTATGCCCGGGCGGTCGGCACCTTCGCCCAGTTGTTCAAGGACGGCTACATCCCGCACAGCTCGGTGAATTGGAACGACGCCGACGACAACAACGCGTTCCACTCGCAGCTGGCGGTCATGGATTTCGACGGCACGCTGTCGACCGAAATGGCGATGAAGAAGCCCAATCCGCAAGCCTATTGGCACGAGGTCGTGACGATGGGGCTGCCGCTCAGCAACGAAGGGCAGCCGGTGGCCTCGCAGTTCGGGGTCAACACGATCATCATCCCGAAAGGCGCAAAGAACGTCGAAGTCGCAAAGGATTTTTCCAAGTTCTTCATTCAGCCGGAAGTCGTCGGCGCGTTCACCAAGGGCGGGCTCGGGCGCTGGCTGCCGGTCATGCCGGAACTGGTGAAGAACGATCCATGGTGGACCGATCCGAAGATCGATCCGCACCGGCCGCCCTACGTCAAGCAGGGTTTCGACGGTCCGCTCCTGCCGCTCTATTACGTCTACAATCCTGCCTGGGCGCAGGTCCGCACCGAGCATCTCTCCGGCATCGCGTTCCACGAAGCCGTGACCGGCATGTCGCCGACCGCAGCCACCGAGAAGGCCTTCAAGCGGATGGAGGAAATCTTCTCGAAATACGAGATCAAGCAGGCCTGAACCCGTCGCTTGCGGCCGCGGCGCCGCCGCCGCGGCCCTCGCGCCGGCGAGGCAGGTGTCGCTCCTCGTTGCGGCCGGCTCAGAAAAACGCGAGCGTCCTGATCTCGATGCTTTCGCGCGGGCGGGCGGGCGGCGGCGCGGTCGGATCGGCGAAGGCGGTGTGCGCGGTCCAGCGGGCGCGGCCATCGCGCAGGCTCTCATAGACCTTGAAGACCAGGGCCTCGTCCGGCCGCATCCGGGGAAACCAGTACCAGCGCTGCGCCGGATCGTAGGTGATCGCATAAGTCTGGCCGGTGCGGTTCTGGTAGCGGCGTTCGTTGACGACGAGCGCCTCCGGCTTGACGGTCTGCGCGTCGCAGATCGCCAACGGATGGCTCTCGACCGGATGGTTGATCGGCCGCCATACCTGGATGATCGCGAAGCGGCGCTGGAGCAGCGCTGCGGCCTCCTCGCCCATGATGTCGCGGACCCGCTGCGGCCCCGACCATTCGGTATAGTCGTTGTGAACGCGGCTGACGATATCGCGGATCTGGCGGGCTTCGCGCGCCTCGTCGCTGGCGGTGCGCAGCGTGTGGTCGAACACGACGACGCGGCCGGCGCCGCTGACCTGTTTTATCAGCGCGACGCATTCCGGGTAGTAGACGCGGCGCACCTCGTCGTCGTCGAAAAAGTCGGTCACCCGGCTGCGATGCGGCACGAAGCGAAAGCCTTCGCGCTCGAAGTCGAAGCGATCGGCGAGCGGGCGGCCGTTGTGCAGCACGACCCGATGGGTTTCACCGTCGCCACCGCCGATTCGCCGATCGCGGCCGCCGGGCCGCGCGACCAGCGTCACCAGCTTGTCGGCATCGCCATTCGCGAGATAGCTCAGTTCCGCCTCGATCGTCTCGGGCGCGGCGTCCAGTGCGGCGAGTTCTGCCATGTGCGGCTCCTGAAAGCGTGCGCCATCATGATAGGGAGCCGGGCGGGCGGCCGCAATCTAGCCGGATCGGCGATAGTCTGTTAGCCTCGCGCGCGGGTTGGGCGCCGGGAGCGGGCATCAGATGCGATTGAAAACCGTCGGGCAGTGGGCGATTGCACTCGGTCTCGCCGCGCTGACGGGCGGCTGCTCCGGGCCCCATTCGTATACCGGCGCCGGTTGCCTCATCTATCTCTACTCCCAGCCCGACATGACGGGATCCGCGCTGCCGATCCGCGCCGATACCGACGATCTGTCCAAGGCCTGGGAGCAGCACGCGATGTCGGCGAAGGTCGTCTACGGGACGTGGCGGCTCTTTTCGCAGTCGGTCTTCACCGGTTTCATGGGCGATTACAAGGCACCCGCCGAAATCCCGCGGCTGACGCCCGACCATGGTCTCGGCTCGCTGGAATGCTTGGAGCCGGCGCCAGAGCCGAAGCCGCCGCGGTACTTCCTTTACTGGGGGTAGCAGCACGAAATAGAAAGGCCGCCACAGGGGCGGCCTTTCCACGAAACCGGCGGCCCTCGCGGCCGTGCCGGCGCCCGTTCAGGCGAGGACCTCCGCGAATGCAGGGATCCTGGTCACGGCAGCGGAAGACCGCGGTTGATCGTAATACACAGGATCACCTCCTTTCCGTTGTTGGGCCAATGGCCGTAATGTACGGCGGCGATCGGCGCGCGACAAGTGGCCGGTGTCGGCGGTGCGACGGGCGCCGGAAACCGCGGCGCCGCGCCCCTCCGGCGATCCGGCGCGCGGCGCGGCGATGCGCCGCAGCGCGAATCGCCGTTCGCGCGATGATCGCGGCCGCGCCTATGCCGGCCTCATTCCCGGCGCCCGCTTCGAGTTGATCGCCGAGGCCGGCCACCATTGCGCCGTCGCCGTGCAGCAGGCTTCGACGATATCGGCGAGCAGAGCCTCAAAAACATCGCCCGGCCGATCCGGGTTTACCGGGTGGCCCTGGTCCAGCCCCTCACCCCACCCCTCTCCCCGCAGGCGGGGAGAGGGAGCGCCGAGGAACGGCCTCGCGACGGGTTTCCCTCTCCCCGTGAACGGGGAGAGGGCCAGGGTGAGGGGCAGCAGCGGTCGAGCGCCGCACCGGTGGCACTGCCGGACAAGCCGTCGATCGTGGTGTTGCCGTTTCAGAACATGTCGGGCGATCCGGAGCAGGAATATTTCGCCGACGGCATGGTCGAGGACGAAGCGGAGGGCGGCGGCTGACTCGCCGAGGTGCCGGAACTCCGCGGCTGCATGTCTGATGGTGAGACGCCGCAACAAGCGATCGATAATGTCATGGACGCAATCACCTGTTGGATCGAGGCCGCCGAGGAAGACGGCCGGCCGGTGCCGGTCCCGGCAGCAGCAGGCGCCGCCGCATAACACCCGGCGCGTGCTTGACGCGGGTGCGGCGCAGAGTGGAAAGTTGCGGCAACGCCGCCACCGGAAGGAAGCCGTCCGATGAGCCTACCCTTGTCCCGCCTCACCGTGCTCGATTTGACGCATGCCCGCGCCGGGCCGACCGCGGTGCGCCAGCTCGCCGATTGGGGCGCCGACGTGATCAAGATCGAGCCGCCTGCCGGCGACGACCGCGACGTGACCGGCACGCGCCGCGACGGTTTCGATTTCCAGAACCTGCACCGCAACAAGAAAAGCCTCGCGCTCAATCTGAAGACGCCGGAGGGCAAGGCGATCTTCTTCAAACTGGCCGAGAAGGCCGATGTCATCGTCGAGAATTTCCGCTCGGAGGTGAAATACCGCCTCGGCGTCGATTACGACTCGGTGAAAAAGGTCAACCCGCGCATCGTCTACGGCTCGATCTCCGGCTTTGGCCAGTCGGGGCCCTATGCGAAACGTCCCGGAGTCGACCAGATCGCGCAGGGCATGGGCGGCCTGATGTCGATCACCGGCCTGCCGGGGCAGGGGCCGGTGCGCGTCGGCATCCCGATCGACGATCTGTGCGCCGGCATCCTGTTGGCGCAGGGCATCCTGATGGCGCTCATCGAACGCGAGCAATCGGGCGAGGGGCAATGGGTCCACACCTCGCTCCTGGAAGCGCAGATTTTCATGCTCGATTTCCAGGCCTCGCGCTGGCTGCAGGCGCATGAGGTGCCGCAGCAGGCCGGCAACGACCACCCGACCGGCATCCCGACCGGCCTCTTCCCGACCGCCGACGGGCAGATCAACATCGCCGCCTCGGGCGACCACATGTTCCGCCGCTTCTGCGAGGCGGCCGACGCGCAGTTTCTGCTCAATGACCCGGATTATGCGACGAGCGTGCAGCGCTCGAAAAACCGCAAGGCGCTCAACGAGAAGGTCGCCGAGATCACGAGGAAGCGCCCGAGCGCCTATTGGGTCGAGCTGTTGAACGAGGTTGGCGTGCCGTGCGGCCCGCTCTACACGATCGACCAGACCTTCGCCGACCCGCAGGTCGTGCACCTCGAAATGGCGCGGCCAATGGACCACCCGCGATTGGGCGAACTCAGGGTCGTCGGCCAGGCGATCAACCTGACCAAGACGCCGGAGCCGGCGCGCATGCGCCATGCGACCCCCGACCTCGGGCAGCATACCGACGCGATCCTGCGAGAGCTCGGCTATACCGACGCGGCGATCGCCGATTTGCACGCCCGCGACGTCGTCTGAAAAAGGATTTACCACGGAGACACGGAGAACACGGAGGTTGAATTCATCTCCTCCGCGTTCTTTGTGCCTTCGTGGTGCTGTTGATAAAGGATTTTGACATGCTCGACCAGCCTTTGACCTCGAAGATGATCGCCGAGAAGGACGGCGCGATCGGCCGGCTCATCTTCAACAACCCGGCGCGCCACAACGCCGTCTCGCTCGACATGTGGCAGGCGGCGGCGCAGATCATCGACGACTTCAACGGCGACGACGCGGTTCGGGTCATCGTCGTCAGCGGCGCCGGCGGCAAGGCCTTCGTGTCGGGCGCCGACATCTCCGAATTCAAGGAAAAACGCGCCAGCGAGGAGGCGGCGGCCGCCTATTCCAGGATTTCCGAAACCGCGCGGCTCAAATTGCAGGAGACGCTGAAGCCGAC
>Ga0335075_10015439_pt1 | contig 11445 bp, 16 predicted proteins | sample Lox_Sample_24_FD_206723 | JGI IMG/M metagenome (GOLD analysis project Ga0335075, IMG submission 206723) | Soil microbial communities from Loxahatchee National Wildlife Refuge, Florida, United States - Lox_Sample_2.4 | ecosystem: Environmental > Terrestrial > Soil > Wetlands | place: USA...
ATATAAGTCTGCGATGCTAGTGCGGCTCCAAGGGGGCTGGAGGTCGGGACGCCATGTTGAGGCGGCTGAGCAAGGACGAGGTGCGCCTCGGTATGTACATCCACCGCCTCGAGGGCGGTTGGCTGGACCATCCCTTCTGGCGCAACCAGTTCCTGCTCGACGATCCTGCCGACCTCGCCGCAATCCGCGAGAGCGGTCTCTCGGGCGTCGTCGTCGACGACGAGCGGGGCCGGGCGGCGATGCCGTCGAGGCTCGCCGCCATTCGCGCGCTTTGCGATGCAGAGGCGCCGGCGCCGGTCGTCGAGGAGGTGCCGCCCCCAGTCGCGCCGCCGCCGAAGCCCGCGCCCAGGCCGACGCCAACCATCATCCGGCCTGTCGAGCGCTGCACCACGGTCCAGGAGATCGGCCGCGCGCAGGAGACGATCGATCGCTCCAAGCGTACGGTGTCCGATCTCCTGCGGCAGGCGCGGCTCGGCAAGGCGGTCGAGATCGCGAAGACGATGCCGGTGGTCGAGGACATCGCAGCCTCGGTCGACCGCAATCCGCATGCGCTCGTCAGCATCAGCCGGATGCGTGACAAGGACGAATATACCTATCTTCATTCGATCGCCGTCTGCGCCTTGATGGTCAATCTCGGCCGCCAGCTCGGCCTGGAGGCCGATGCGGTGCGCGAGGCGGGGCTCGCCGGCCTGCTCCATGATTTCGGCAAGGTCGCGGTACCCGAAAGCCTGCTCAAGAAGCCCGACAGTCTGACCGACAAGGAGCTGACGCTGGTGCGCGAGCATGCGCTGCGCGGGCATCAGCTCATCCGCGCGACCGGCGCCTATTCCGACACGGTTGCGGATGTCGCGCTCCATCATCATGAGCGCATCGACGGCAGCGGCTACCCGCACGGCCTGAAGGGCCAGGCGATCAGCCGCACGGCGCGGATGGCGGCGGTGTGCGACGTCTATGACGCGATCACGTCCCAGCGGCCCTATCGCAAGCCGTCCGGGCCGGCGGAATCGCTGTCGAACATGTTCCGGTCCAACGGCCAGTTCGACGATCAGGTGCTGGCCGGTTTCGTGCGCAGCGTCGGCGTCTATCCGGTGGGGACGCTCGTCCGGCTGGAATCGGAGCGGCTCGCGCTCGTCATCGACCAGGGCCGGGGAGACACGCTGCGTCCGCTGGTGCGCGCCTTCTACTGCATCCGCAGCCGTGCCCGCATCGCCGCCCACGACATCGATCTCGCGCGTGCCGACGCAGGTGAGGGGATCGTCTCGCGCGAGGAGCCGCGCAAATGGGGCTTCGCGAACTGGGAAACGCACTGGACCGCGTTAATCCGTGGCAAGGCCTGAGCGCGCGCGTCAGCTTGCATTCAGCCGAGAAATCCTATCTGTGATATTCAGGGGGAACAGTGAGAAGGACTGGACCCATGCGCAAACTTCTTCCCTTGCTTCTGGGTGGGCTCGCATTGGTCGCGGCGCCGGCGCAGGCTGCCGATCGGCCGGACCGTGAGGCCGAGCTGGCCCGTGCACTCGAAGGCCGCGTGGCGGGTGAACCCGTCGATTGCATCAACCTGCGCAGTGTCAGCTCGAGCACGATCATCCAGGATACGGCGATCCTCTACCGGGTCGGCAGCACCATCTACGTCAACCGGCCGCGCGTCGGCGCGGAATCGCTGGATCGCTCGGACACGATAGTGACGCGCCTCAACAGCTCGCGCCTGTGCAGCATCGACACGATCCGTATGGTGGACCCGGTTGCCCGGTTCACGCGCGGAACGGTGTTTCTGGGCGAGTTCGTACCCTATCGCCGCGCCGAATAGGGGCTGAGCCGCTCAGGCCGCGTGCTTGAGCGGCAGCTCCAGTTCGTCGAGCTTGCGCAGGATCGCGCCGGCGGCGGCATTTCCGCCGGCAAAGATCGCGTCACCGAGCAGCACGGGGCCGAAGTCCGTTTCCAGCACGATGCCTTCGAAATAGACGCTGTTGCGTGGTGTTCGCGTGACGATCCGCGCGATCGAGACCGCATCATAAGCGCGGCTGTCGCTGCCGTCGGGTCCGCTGACGGTCACGCCATCGTCCGACACGTCGACGGTGAGGCCGGGATCGCGATAGCCCCAGACGGGACGCAGTTTGCGGACCGCCGCAAAGGCAATCACAGCCGCACCGACGCCGAAGACGACCGGCATCCAGGCGACGCGCGTCGGCTGCGTCTCCGCCAGCAGCAACGTCGCCCCGTAAGCGATCAGGATCAGCACGAAGGCGCCGATCATCCAGTTGATCGCACGTGCGGCACGCCGGCGCACCTCGCCGGGGGTGCGGCTGCGCGCGCTGACGGGGAGGGGGCCGGCGCCCGCGTCGATACCGAGCACACGGCCCAGTTCGTCCTTGCTGACCAGTTCGAGCAGCATCAGGCGTAAGGCGGCTTGTGGAGCCCGCGGGGGCTCGCGGTGAAAATCTCGCAACCGTCTTCCGTGATCCCGATCGAATGTTCGAACTGGGCGGACAGGCTGCGATCGCGGGTGACGGCGGTCCAGCCGTCGTCGAGCACCTTGCAGTCGGGCTTTCCGATGTTGATCATCGGCTCGATCGTGAAGAACATGCCGGGCCGCAGCTCCGGACCCGTGCCGGGGCGGCCCGCATGGACGACCTCCGGCGCGTCGTGGAAATTGCGGCCGAGCCCGTGGCCGCAGAAATCGCGGACGACGCCGTAGCGATGCTTCTCGGCATGGGTCTGGATCGCGTGGCTGATATCGCCGAGACGGTTGCCCGGCTTCGCCTGCTCAATGCCGAGCATCAGGCATTCATAGGTCACATCGACCAGCTTGCGCGCCTTCAGCGGCACGTTGCCAACCAGATACATGCGACTGGTGTCGCCGTGCCAGCCGTCGAGGATCGGGGTCACGTCGATATTGACGATGTCGCCATCCTTCAGCGTCCGATCGGTCGACGGGATACCATGACAGACGACGTGATTGATCGAGGTGCAGCAGCTCTTCGTATAGCCACGATAGCCCAAAGTGGCGGGGATCGCGCCACGCGCGCGCATCTCGGCAAAGACGATGTCGTCGAGTTCCTGCGTGCTGACGCCGGGGACGACATGGGGGACGAGTGCGTCGAGGATCTCCGCGGCGCAGCGCCCGGCGGCGCGCATGCCGGCAAAGCCTGTCGGGCCGTGAAGCTTGATATTGCCGTGACGGGCGATGACGGAATCGTCGCGATCGATGGTGGCGAGGTCGTTCATGTTCGGGAATATAATCGCGCCGCCGCGATTTTGCGACTCCGGCGCGACGAGCGCGAAGACGGGGCGCCGTGCGAGATGGCGCCCCTCTCCGATTGCTCAGCGGCGTGCCGTGACCCTGAGGGCACGGGCACCGGCGAGCTGGCGATTGTCGAGGCCAGCCAGAGCGCGCTGGATTTGCGGCTGCGCGCTGGCAATCGCTTCCCTGGCGCAGCGCTGCTCGGCCATCTCGACGCTGATGACCGACAGATCGTCGGCGTCGCAAAGCCGGTCGGCGGCGCGGTCGACGCGGGCGTTCAGGACGTCGAGGTCCGCGCTGCGGCGCAGGTCGAGGTCCGCATAGCTGACGATGGCCGTCGGCTGCTCCGTGCCGTAGATCACGACAGGGCTGTCCTGGGCCAGCGCCGGGAATGAGGTGAATGCCGCCATTGCGAGCGTGGCGACGCGCAGGTTCAAACGAGTCATTGAAATTCCTCCCACTCGGCTCAGGGGGTCTGAGCCAAGTGAAGAATAGGCCAGGGTATCGACGAGAGCCCGTGCGCCTCGTCCGAGCGCGGCGACAAATCGATCGGGTGCGCCGAAGAGCTACGAAGCGCCAAGTCCCTTCGACGAAGGGACGGTCCATTGCGGCGCCGGAATACCGTGCCTAGGGTAAAGACATGACGAGCGAGCGGATCTGGACGGCGGGCCTTCTGGTGATCGGCGACGAGATATTGTCGGGCCGCACACAGGACCGCAACGTCGCCGCGGTTGCGACCTGGCTCAACAGCCAGGGTATCCGCCTGGCGGAGGTGCGGGTCGTGCCCGACCGGATCGACCGGATCGCCGACGCGGTGAATGCGCTCAAGGCGGACTATGACTATCTGTTCACGACGGGCGGCATCGGCCCGACCCATGACGACATTACGGTCGATGCGATCGCGGCGGCGCTCGGCGTTCCGGTCATCGTCCATCCCAAGGCGCGCGCGATTCTCGAAGTTTATTATGCCGATAAAGGCGGCGCCACCGAGGCGCGGCTGCGCATGGCGCGCGTGCCGGACGGCGCCGAGCTGATCGAGAACAGGCTGTCCGGAGCTCCGGGCATCCGCGTCGGCAACATCTTCATCCTCGCCGGCATTCCCCACGTCGCGGCCTTGATGCTGGAGGCGCTGACGGGAACGCTCGAAGGCGGTCGTCCGATGCTCTCCGCGGTGGTCGGATGCTGGGTGCCGGAAAGCGAGGTGGCGGACGTGCTGCGCGCGGCCGAAGCGGCGCATCCGGGCAGCCAGATCGGCTCCTACCCCTTCTATCGCGACGGGCGCGGCGGGGCGAATTTCGTGATCCGCGCCACCGACGAAGCGGTTCTGGAGGCCTGCCGCGCCGATCTGATCGCCCGGCTGCATGCAGCGGGACGCGACGCCGTACCCGGCGGCATCTGAGCGTCGATGGCGCGAATCCTGATCGGCTGGGAATTCGGGGCCAATCGCGGCCACAGCGTGCGCGCCGCCATGCTCGCGCGGCTTCTGCGCGCGCGCGGACATGAGGTGGTCTTCGTGCTGCAAAGGCTCGATGGGCTCAGCACCGAAGAACTGGAGGGCGCCGAGCTCTGGCAGGCGCCGCTGTCGCCGCGTTTGCTGGCAACATCCGCGCGTCGCCCGACGGTGGCGCCTGCCGGCATGGCCGAGATCATCGCGCGGCTGGGCTTCGACGAAGCCGAAATCGTCGCCAGCGTCGTGCGCGGCTGGCAGCAGATCCTCCGCGCGGTGCGCCCGGACGTAGTGATCGCCGATTTCGCGCCCTTCATGCTGTGCGCTGCGCGTGGGCGCATCCCTTCGGTTTCGGTCGGCACCGGCTTCACCGACCCGCCGGGCAATATGGCCGACTTCCCGCCGCTGGTAGAGGCCGTGTCAGGGCTGGATCAGGCGCAATTGCTCGCCACGGTCAATGGGGGGCTCGATCAGGCCGGTGTCGCACCACTCAAAGCACTGCCCGAAATCTACAAAGCGGACCGGCCGATTGTGGCGACCTTTACCGAGCTCGATCCCTACGCTGCCTGGCGGAAGGAGCCGCTCGCGCTTCCCGAGGCCGTCATGCCCGACGTGCTGGCCGGAAATGGAGAGGAGGTGTTCGTCTACGCGCCGGAGCGGGTGAACATGGACGCGCCGCTGTGGCGCGGCCTTGCCGCATCGGGCCTCAAGGTGCGGGTCTATGTCGCGCGGGCGAACTCTGCTTTGCGTGCCGGTCTGTCCGCTTACGGGTTCATTGCCGAAGCGGACCCCGTGCCGTTTCCCCTGATTGCCGAACGCTCGCGGGTGCTGGTGTCGCATGGCGGCCATGGCACCGTCTGCGCCGCGCTCGCAGCGGGGTTGCCGCAGGTCGTCTGCCACCACGATGTCGAAAAGCTCGGCCATGCCCGCGCGGTAGCGCTGCTCGGAGTCGGCGGTCATGTCCCGCTTCACGCGATCAAGCCGGAAGCGTTCGGCGAGTCGCTTGTCAGGCTGCACGCGGACGGGACGATGGCTGCCCGCGCCCGAGCGGTGGCGCCGGGCTTTCGCAACCGGCCGGGACCAGCCTTTGGCGACGCCGTCGTGGAGGCCGTGTCCGCGCTGATCTGAGCGCTCGTTCTGGGCCGGGAACAATGGCGTGCCGCTGGCGCTTTGTCAGCCGGGAGCCCGCCATGATGGACCGTTTCTTCACCTCCTTCGCCAGCCGTGCGTCGCACTTTGCCGGCCAGCCCGGGACCTTCGTCATCGCGATGACCCTGATCATTGTCTGGGGGGTGACGGGGCCGCTGTTCGGCTATTCCGACACCTGGCAGCTCGTCATCAACACGACGACCACCATCGTCACCTTCCTGATGGTCTTCCTGATCCAGAACAGCCAGAATCGCGACGCTGCGGCGATGCAGGCCAAGCTCGACGAGCTCTTGCGGGCGGTCGACAAGGCGCGTGCGCAGTTTATCGGCATCGAGCATCTGACGGACACGCAGATCGAAGAGATCCGCACCGCTTTGGAAAAGGAATCGCGGGAGCGCGCGGACAAGCATGTCACGGCCGACAGCTCCGTCGAACGTCTGCTCGACCGCTATTGAGGATGTGCCGGGTGAAAGTGTGGAGCGGGTAGCGGGAATCGAACCCGCGCGTTCAGCTTGGGAAGCTGACAGGCTACCATTACATCATACCCGCCCAGCGGCGCCTATCTAGGCAGAGGGCGGGCGCTTGTCGAGAGGATGAGTCACCGCGCGTTCGGGACATATCCGTCGATTTCGCGGCATTCGTCGCGATCGGGATTGCGCTGGCAGCGGCGGTAGAGCCGGCCCAGCCGCTCCTCCTCTTCCCGGATCTGCCGTCCCCGGCGCTCATCCGCCTCGGACTGGCTTGTCGTCACCGCATCGACGCCCGCGCCCACCGCACGGACGGGGAGGGTGACGATGTTCGCCGCGGTGCGGACGACGCAGCCGGACAAAGCGAGAGCGACGAGGGGAAGGAGGATCACGATACGCATGGCGGCTCCTTAGCAGCAAGGTTCGCAGACGCCTCAAGCAAAAGCCGCACAGAGCGCTCAAGCGGGCGTGTTTCACGCCGAGGATTGACATCGCTACATTTTTGTCAGACATTTCTGCTATGACAGAAATTAATGAAGAGCGTGATCCGGTGCCCGGTTCGGTGCGGCAGTTCGTGCTCCATTGGGGCGAGATGGGCGGACAGTGGGGCGTCAACCGGTCGGTCGCCCAGATCCACGCTTTGCTCTATCTCAGCGAGCGGCCGCTCAACGCCGACGAGATCGGTGAGAAACTCGGCATCGCGCGCAGCAACATCTCAAACTCGCTGAAGGAATTGATGAGCTGGAAGCTTGTCCGCCGCGTGCCTGTGATGGGCGACCGGCGCGAGCATTTCGAGGCGGAGGTCGATCTCTGGCAGATGCTCACCCGCATCGCCCAAGGTCGCAAGGAGCGGGAAATCGACCCGGCCGTCATGGCGCTCAGATCCTGCCGGGCCGAGGCGGAGAGCGATCCGCGCATCTCGCCAGTGGCCAGAGGCCGGATCGAGGCGATGCACGATTTCGTGACCACCATGGACTCCTGGCATCAGGAAATGATCGCCATCCCGCCGGCGCGGCTGATGATGCTGATCAAGATGGGCCGCAAGGTCCTCAACTTCCTGCCGCTGGGGAAAGCCAGGACGACGGACTGAACATGCGGGCGCCGCAGCCTATTGCTGCGCGCGGATATTTCTCTTGGTGCTGAAGAAGCGGAAGGGACCAGGGACGGTGATCGGGGCAGAGGCAGTGAGGGCGCGCTACGGGCTCTGGCGGCGCCAGCAGCCCGCGCCAGTCGCGGCGCAGGACGATCCCTTTCGACGTCTCCTCGGCGCCGAGCACTGGGCTGCGCTGCCCGATGCCGTTCGCCGCCGCTTCGCTCGCAAGCTCGTCGCCGGCGCGTGCGTCACTTATGTCGGCGAGGTCGTGGAGTGCCGGATGAGCCGGCTCGGCTGGCTGCTCGCCAATCTGGCGCGGCTGGTCGGCGCGCCGCTGCCGCTCCACCGCGATATTGGCGTGCCTGCCTCGGTGAGCGTCACCGCAGATCTTGCCGGGGGCGGCCAGTTCTGGACCCGCCAATATGGCCGTCGCGCCGGCTTCCCGCAGGTCATCTTCAGCGCCAAGCGCTTCGCCGGCCCGACCGGGATCGAGGAATATCTCGGGCTCGGCTTCGGTATCGCCCTGCGGCTCGTGAGCGACCGCGGCGCGCTCTGGTTTCTCGGCGATCACTATTTCCTCGCAATCGGCCGCCTGCGCCTGCGCTTCCCGCGCTGGCTCAGCCCGGGGCGGCTGAGCGCCGGCCATGTCGATTGCGGCGGCGGCCGCTTCGTCTTCACCCTCGATCTCGTCCATCCACTCGCGGGCGAACTGATCCACCAGGCGGCGATCTTCGCCGATCCGGAGGCGGCATGAACCGGCCGATCACGCTCGTCTTCGACGCAGACTGCCTGCTCTGCTCGGCCAATGCCCGCTTCGTGTCGCGGAACGACAAGGCCGCGCGCTTCCGGCTTCTGTCGCTGCAGAGCGAGGAGGGGGCGGCCATCTATCGCCGCTTCGGCATCGACCCGGCGGACGCCGAAACCCTGATCCTGGTCGAAGGCGAGCGCATGCGCCGCGACAGCGACGCCGTGTTCGCCGTCGCCGAGGGGCTGGGATGGCCGTGGCGGCTGGCGGCGATCGGACGCGTCGTGCCGCCGCCTCTGCGCGACGGCCTGTATCGCCGGGTCGCGCGCAATCGGTACCGCCTGTTTGGCCGCAGCAGCAGCTGTGTGCTGCCGGCACGTCATGGGAGTGATGCGTGAAGTCTGTCCTCATTATCGGCGGCTATGGCGGCTTCGGCGCGCGGCTTTCGAAACGGCTCGCCGCGGCTGGCCATCATGTCCTCGTCGCCGGCCGCACCTATGCCAGGGCCGAGGCCTTTTGCGCCGGCATCGCCAATTGCGAGCCGGTCGAGGCGGATCGCGAGAACGGCATCGGGCTCGTGCTTGCGCGGCTGCGGCCCGCGCTGGTGATCGATGCCTCCGGCCCGTTCCAGTCGAGCGACTATATGGTCGCGGAAGCCTGCATCGCGATGCACATCCCCTATCTCGACCTTGCCGATGCGCGCGCCTTCGTCGTCGGCATTTCGAGGCTCGACAAGGCTGCCCAACTGGCCGGGATTCCGGTCATCTCCGGAGCATCGAGCATGTCGGGGCTGTCCGGCGCGGTGCTCCGCCGGCTCGCCGAGGACATGACGCAGGTCGACGCGGTCGAAATGGCGATCAGCGCATCGAACCGCTCGAGCGCCGGCCCCTCGGTCGCTGCCGCGATCCTCAGCTATGTCGGCAAGCCGCTGCGGCTCTGGCGGGGCAAGAGGTGGATGACCAGTAATGGCTGGCAGGAAATGCGCCGGTCCGATTTTGTGCTGCCGGACGGGGATGGCCTGAAGCGGCGCTGGATCGCGGTCGCCGATGTGCCCGATCACGACATCGCGCCCGACATGCTGCCCGGCCGTCCCGCCGTGACATTCCGCGCCGGGACCGAGCTCGGTTTCCAGATGATCGGTCTCTGGCTGGCAAGCTGGCCGGTACGCTGGGGCTGGATCGGCTCGCTCGATCGTGCGCGGCGCTGGCTGCTGCCCCTCTATCGCGCGACATTGGGCTGGGGCAGCGACCGGTCGGCGATGAACGTCACGATCGTCGGGCGCAGCGGGACGCGTCGTCTCGAGCGCCAATGGACCCTCGTCGCGAGTCACGGCGACGGGCGTGACATTCCGACGCTGGCCGCCGCTCTGCTCGCCGAGGATATGCTGGCGGACCGTGTCGCGCCCGGCGCGCGGCATGCCTGGGGCGAACTCGACCTTGATCGCTTCGAGCCGCTCTTTGCCATACTCGCGGTGCGCCATGACACGAGCGAGCGCGAGCTTCCGTCCCCGCTTTATGCCCGGCTGATGGGCCCGCGCTTCGCGGCGCTGCCGGCGATGGTGCGCGCGATCCACGATGTTGCTGCCGATGGCGGTGCGGAAGGCGAGGGCGTGGTCGCGCGGGGCCGCGGACCGCTGGTGCGCCTGATCGCGGCCATCATGCGCTTCCCCCCGAGCGGCAGCTATCCGCTCCACGTCGCCTTCGCCGAGAAGGACGGCGCGGAAACCTGGACGCGCGACTTTGGCGGCCATTGTTTCTCAAGCCGGATGCGTGCACATCGCGGCCGGCTGGTCGAACGCTTCGGCCCGATCCGCTTCGCCTTCGACCTGCCGTCGGACGAAAGCGGGCTCAGGATGGAACTCCATAGCTGGACCATCTTCGGCATCCCGCTCCCTGTCGCGCTCGCCCCGCGCATCGTCGCGCGCGAGTGGCAGGAGGAAGACCGCTTCCGCTTCGAAGTTGACGTTGCGATGCCGTTGCTCGGCCGCGTCGTCCGCTATTCGGGCTGGCTGCAGCCGGTCGGGGAGATCGGGGGAGGATAGGCGATGAATACTTCCTGGCCGTCAGTTTCGCGCATTGCCGGGGCGGTTGTGGCGGCGGCAGCCGCGGCGGCCTTGCCCACGTTGCTCGTGGGCGTGTTCGCACTGCTGGCCTATCCGTTCGCGTTCATCGCCGCGCTGTTTCACGCGGCGCTGATAGGCCTCCCGGTCTATCTTTTACTCCGGCGGCGAATGAGATTCACCTGGGGCGTAGCGGTTGTCGCAGGATTCGCGATCGGCGCCTTGCCGGCGGCGGGATATTCGCTGCTGGATGGCGATGTTGTGGCTTACGACCTCGTTGCGATGGCACTCCTTGGTCTGTGCGGTGCGTTCGGGGGTGCCGCCTTTCGCGGTGTCGTTGGTGACGGGCAGCCAGCGCCGGCCTTCGATCCCGCCATCTGGGAATAGCACGCACCCAAACGAAAAGGGCGGCCCGTTGCCGGACCGCCCCATCGTTTCGAGCCTGTGGCCCGGCCTTAGCGCTTCGAGAACTGGAAGCTGCGGCGGGCCTTGGCGCGGCCGTACTTCTTGCGCTCGACGACGCGCGGGTCGCGGGTCAGGAAGCCGGCCTGCTTGACCGTGGTGCGCAGCGCCGGCTCGTAGCGGCTCAGCGCCTGCGCGATGCCGTGCTTGACCGCACCGGCCTGGCCGGAAAGGCCGCCCCCGACGACGGTGGCGACGACGTCATACTGGCCCTCGCGGTCGGCGATGCCGAACGGCTGGTTGATGACGAGACGCAGCGTCGGACGCGCGAAATAGACTTCCTGATCGCGGCCGTTGACCGTGATCTTGCCGGTGCCGGGCTTCAGCCAGACGCGGGCAACGGCGTCCTTGCGGCGGCCGGTGGCGTAGGCGCGGCCCTGCTTGTCGAGCTGCTGCTCGCGCAGCGGCGCCGACGGAGCCTGCGGAGCGGCGACCGGCGCGCTGGCTTCAGCAGCGGCGGGCGTGTCGGCAGCGGGCGCTTCGGCCGGAGCGGCCTGACCGGCGGCGAGGCCGGCGAGGTCGGAAAGCGACTGACGGGTATCGGACATTAGGCACCCACCTTGTTCTTGCGGTTCATGCCCGCGACGTCGAGGGTTTCAGGGTTCTGGCCGCCGTGCGGATGCTCGGTGCCATTGTAGAGGTGCAGCGCGCGCATCTGGTCACGGCCCAGCGGACCGCGCGGGATCATGCGCTCGATCGCCTTTTCGAGCACGCGCTCGGGGAAGCGACCTTCGAGCACCTTGCCCGCGGTGATGCTCTTGATGCCGCCGGCATAGCCGGTG
>Ga0335075_10015440_pt1 | contig 11444 bp, 7 predicted proteins | sample Lox_Sample_24_FD_206723 | JGI IMG/M metagenome (GOLD analysis project Ga0335075, IMG submission 206723) | Soil microbial communities from Loxahatchee National Wildlife Refuge, Florida, United States - Lox_Sample_2.4 | ecosystem: Environmental > Terrestrial > Soil > Wetlands | place: USA: Florida...
CCGCGATTGCGGCATCGATCGCGGCGCCTTGACGCGCCCCCTCGCGCGGTTCACCGACGAGATCGGCCGCCGGACCGGTCCCGCGGCCGAGCAACCGTCCGGCCTCATCACCGATGACGGCGATCGTCGACGTCTGGCCGCCATCGACCCCAGCGAAGAACGTCAACGCGCTAGCTCTTCTAGGATGCCCGACTCACAGCGGGCCGCTCGCATCGGGGCGCTGTGCATGATAGCTCTCGAGCGCGATGCCGAGGAAGCCATATTGCTCAACGAGGAGTGTCCGCACGCCACTGCCAGCGCGGCGGCGCAGCCGCTGTTTCCGCGCCAACCATCAACAACTCGCAGCACCGTGTCTTTTCCACTCTAACCCTTACGGCAACGGGGTCAAGGAGACCGGTCGGCTACGGTTTCGCGAGCGACGGTGGAACTCGTGGATTTTTCGGATGATCTGGAATCGGAGCCGCGGTCGACGTTGCTCTATGCTTTCCAGAGAGCGCCGGCGCCTCCTCAAAGGATTGCACCGACGCAGCGTAGCTACCGTCGTCCAACCCGCGAGCAATGGCGCGGCATGTTATGGGAACGGCTGAAGCCGCGTCACGGCGAACGTCACAGGAGCAACATGATACTGTTCGTTGATCCCGGCGTCGAGCCAAACATACCCCGCAGGGGGAGGGCCCGGGGCCTCTTCAAGGCCAACACCATAGAGTTTTCCATAATACTGCGTGCTTACCACGGCTCCGGCACCATATTCGCTGAAGAAATTGACGGCTTGCGGAGGCGGGTTGACGTTTCGAAAGATGAAGACGGCCTGCAGCGCCGCAACATGGACCCCCGGTAGCTTCGTCTGCGTTCCAGACGGCAAAGACGCGACCTTCGTAAGCGTTCCGTCCTGCGCTACCGAGTAGACGGTTTTTACGGCAGGCGTCTTATTCGTGTCGTTCAACGAGACGTACGCAACATTTTCTGAAAGCACCAATGTTGCGGAGACGTTCGCCAACTGTGCTAACGAATAACCTTGCGCCGACTGCCACGTGCCAAGTGTTTGCTCAAGAGCGAAGGCTTCGTAGCCGGACAATTGCTCAGAACTCGCCGCCTCGACCGGATACATCGAAATGACGATCAGGCCCAATATTGCTGCGAGAATCACCCTTGTCTGCTTTAGCACTTCAGGCCTCCGTCAGGTAGTTTCCCATGGAGCGTTTCCTTCCCGGTCGCCGGGTCCCAGGAGTACCAGTTCCGAACAAGAGTGCCATCCGACGATGTAACGTCCACTCCGACGTAGATGGGCACACCGTCGGCTTTTGCCAGATTTTCGTCAGCAACGCTGAAATGATTTAGCGTGTACTGATCAATAGCGTCTGAACCGCCCGGGTTGTCGTCGCCCACGTCGAAATCATCGTGCGTGTGAACGATCGCCACAAGTTGATATCCGGCCGGAGCGCTATACTGCGGGATCCCGAAATTCGGAGTCCCCGGTATGCTGGTGGCTGATACGCTTTGCGTAACGATGTTGCCCGCGGCGTTTTCGTATACGTACCCCGCGTACTCCATATTAGGAGCGTTGAAAGCATCGAAGTTGTTTCCCATTGCAACCTCTGCTGCTCTGTCGACGGATGGGCATGCAAGAGCGGCCGAAGAAGTCGGCGAGGGACTTGGCGAGGGCGAGGCGCTCGGGGATGCAGAGGCGCTCGGCGAGGGCGACGGGCTCGGCGGGTCCGACGGGCTTGGCGAGGGGCTCGGCGCTGCGACAACAATAAGACTCACGGAATATCCCGCCGGACCAAGCGACGGAGGCGTGTCGGTCCCGGGCACTTCAGCGTGCCAATCCGTCATTCCACTGCCGAGGGTGCACGGCGACGGGCCGCATTCGGGGACGTTGTAATAGAGGGCGCCGATACCATAACTCCCGACAACGTTTGACGTGAAGGTAAGCGTCATCGTTCTGGTCACGGTCGGAGGCCCCGCGCTCGTCACTCCGGCGGCCCCGGAGACTACGAGAGAATACGATGCCGTTGCGATGGGATCCCATACCGGCGAGCCGACGGTGTACGTCGGCGGACCATACAGGCCGCCAGTGATCACCGTATTGACGTTTGCAACCAAAGGCGTGCCTGCTACCATGGTGCAAGTCAAGTACATTCCTAGGGCGCTGACGTTGCCTTGATTGTCTGTCTGGACACAGCCGGTGGCAACGGGACTGGGAACTGCAGCGGATAACCTGCGGACGTCGTTTACTCGTATCTTGCCATTTGACAACGTCGCCAGAGTGCTGGGCAATGCGCCAGGCTCCGCACTCGAGATGGGCGGCGCCGAATGGTCTCCGCCGCACCCAATGACGGAGAGCGCGCTAAAGACACACACCAACACGAAGCACGAACGAAACGCTCGCGCGTTCATAGCCGACCCTCCGTTTCCGTTCCGGCACATCGCGTGAAATGTAGCAGCGATACCGGCATCGTGTCAATGATCATTTTTTATATACTGTGCTTATATGTTTACATGGATGATCGAATCGCGAAACGGCGAAGCGCACGCATGTGGCAAGAGCATCGCCGCGAATAAAGCGAGTGCGCGGCCAGAGCCCGAGTCTTCACCGCGATCCGCGCGGCGCATCGCCTGTGCCGCGGCACGGCGTGCGATCCAAAATGCGCTCCCCTTATCGCCGAAGGGAAATCCTCGGCCACCAACCCACACGCGGTTCCGCGACCGAACGAACGTCGTCTGGCCGCCGTCGACTCCAGCGAAGAACGTCAACGCGCTAGCTCTTCTAGGATGCGCGGCTCACAGCGGGCCTGTGCGCGCGCGAACGCGTGCGCGGCCGCTTCGCTCGCATCGGGGTGCTGTGTATGATAGCTCTCGTGGGCGATCGCGCAACGGACCAGGTCTTGCGCCGCCGACTCACCGTAGCGCACCCGAACGCGTTCGACGATGCGCGCGTTCACGCGGATCGTCTGCTGCTGCGCATCGTATTCCGCGATGAGCGGCGCCGCGCCCATCGGTTCGATGCAGACTTTCACGCGCTGCGCACCGCGCGGCGCAAATCGACACCATCGGCGATGAGCCGCTCGCGCAACGCGTGCGTCTCGATCGCACGCGGCTGCACCCCCGCCTCGACGGCAAGCGCCGCGGCCGTTCCCGCGGCTTGGCCGAGCGTCATCACCGTCGGCGTCAGGCGCGTCGAGGCGAGCGCTTCGTGCGTCGTCGAGATGCAACGGCCGGCAACCAGCAGCGCATCGACGGACTGTGGGACCAAGCAGCGGTAGGGAATCTCATAGCTTGCGCCCGGCGGCAAGCGATGCGTGACCGTCCCGCTGCCGGATGGATTGTGGATGTCGATCGGGTAGGCGCTGCGCGCAACGGCGTCGTCGAAGTGACGCCCTTGCAAGACGTCGTCGGCGGTGAGCGTGTAGACGCCGACGATCCGGCGCGACTCGCGAATGCCGATCTGCGTGGCGGTCGCGGCGATCCGCGCATCGGCAAATCCTGGGACGTCGCGCCGAAAGAACGCGAGCAATTCCATCACCTGCGCGCGCGCCTCGACTTCTGCGCGGGTCAGATCGTCCGGATCGAGCGGATCGATATCGGTCACACGCGTCATGTTGACGGTCACTTCGTCGGGATAGGGAGAGATGAAGAACGAGACGAGCTCGCGTGGCACGTGGACGCGCCCTTCGGTGCGCGCGCGCTCCCAAAGCTCGTAGAGGCCCGCGACGGCGCTCAGCGCATGCGCCGTGCGCGCCTGTGGCGGGAGGCTCGAACGCATCTGCTCGGGATGATCGCGCACATAGGCCGCCGTCTGCCCCAGATCGACGTGACTGAGACGGAACATGAGGCTCGCCGGCTGCACACGCCCGCGCGCATCGCCCTGCTGCACCGCCGCACCCGCCGAGGCCGCAACGAACGCGTCGGCCGAGGCGTCGATCGTCACCGGTGCGTAGTACGTACGCAAGCCGCCCACGGTCGCAACGCGCACTCCGCCCACCGGTGCAGATCCGCCACCCAACGCCTCCAAAAAATACGCGTGCAGCAGCAGCGAGACGCCGGCCTCCCCCATCATCTCGAAGAGGAGCGCTTTGTGTACTTCGGGGTCGAAGGGCGTGATCGTCGCGACGTAGTCGGAGGCGTCGGCGAGATGCCCGGGCGAACCGCCGCGCGCGACGAGCCGCTCCACGATCTCCTGAGCGATCCCACCGACGATCCGGTCGCTGCCTGAGTGGAACGTCATCCACGGCCCGACCATCGCTGCCGTCGCCGTCCCCCCCAAGAAGCCGTATCGCTCGATCAGCAGGGTGCGCGCGCCATGGCGCGCCGCAGCGAGTGCAGCGGCGCAACCGGCGTTTCCCCCACCGATCACGAGCACGTCGTAGCGCTGCGCTTTCTCCACTCCGGCTTCTTATCGTCCGGTCGGCCCGTGCCATGCTCTCCGGGCGCATTCCGAGGGGAGGACCACTGCTGCCCGGTACTTGACACTACGTACGACCTAACGGTCGCAAGATAACCAATCTTTATCATTTCTTAACGGATGATCGCACGCATCAGCGGCGAAGCGGCCGCCTCGATGATCCGATTGCGAACGTCGGTCGGCGTTGCCGTGCTGCTGTTCGCCGCCTGCGTTGCGGCGCTGCTGACGCACGTCGCGATCGACGTCGCCGGCGATTACTGGCTTGCGCGCGACGCCTACGATACGCTCGCGCATCATTCGCGCCTCGCTACCTTGATCGGCATCTCCGCCATCGCCGTCGCGCTCTTTGCCGCCATCGCAGCGCGCGCCATCGCCGACGTGCGCGGGAAGCGCGGCGCTCTGCGCGAGGCACTCGAGGCGCTCGTCGGCGGCTCCGCCACCCTCTTTTCCCTTCGCGTCGCCGTTCTTTCGCTCGCCGTCTTGATCGCGATGGAGACGCTCGACTCGCTCTTGGCCACCGGAACGATCGAAGATCTCCCCGACGCGTTCGGCGGTTCGATCGCCTTCGGACTCGCTTTTGCGCTCCCCATCTCGCTGACCGTTGCGTTTGGTACCTGGAAACTCGCGCGCTCGATGATTCGGCTCTTGCAGCCACTCCTACGGGTCGTCGGAGCGCTTCTCCAGTACCTCATTCGCACCGGCGATCGTGAGACGCCGCTCCTCGCGGCGATCGACACGACGCGGCGTGGCGTGCGCTCTTCTCTGCTCGCCCGATGCGCCGGCCTCCGTGCGCCGCCGCATCGGACGGCGCTGCAGACCGCACCCTAGCCCTCTCACAACTAACGTCGCTACGCGGCGCCGGACGGTGCTGCCTTGGGAGTCGATCATGCACGGGTCCATGCCGGCGCACGTACGCGCATGCCGGATTCTCCTCTTCTCTTTCGTCGTGCTCGCGAGCGCACTCGTCTGCGCCCCGGCGCCGGTGCGCGCACAGAGCGTGGCGATCGGCACGATCGCCGGAACGATCGTAGACGCGCAGACCGGCTTACCGGTCGCCGGAGCGATCATCCGCACTCCCGGCGGTGCGAGCGCCGTCTCGGACGAGCACGGCCACTTCCTTCTGCACAGCTCTGCGTCCGGAGCGCAGGCGCTTCACATCGAGCGGAGCGGATACCAGCCTGCCGATACGCGACCAGTCGATCCGCGAACGGCCCAAGCGTCGGCGTTGACCGTAAGCCTGCAGCGCGCACCGACGGCCGGCCCGCTTCACGTCGTCGGGTATACCTCCGTTCGCGCCGCCGAATCGTTGCAGCGAGCCAGCCGAATCTACCGCTCGCTCACGGCCGAGACGCTCATGACGGCGGGCGTCTATCGCGTGGGCGATGCACTGCGGCAGCTCCCGGCGCTCAACAACGGCATCACCGGAGATACGGCGTCGCTGGGCGACGATCTCGAACTGAACATTCGTGGTTTAGGCACGCTCGAGACCACCTCCACGCTCGACGGTCATCCGATCGGCCTCGGCATCCCCGGCGGCTACAACTACGAGCTCTCGCCGCTCTTCGGGTTGCGCAACGTCAACGTCACCTACGGCTCCGGCGGCAGCGATCTCTTCGGTGTCGACGCAATCGGCGGCGTCATCGACTTTCAGACGATCGATCCGACCCTCCAGCAGAGCTTGAAGTTCTCGCAAGGATACGGAACCTTCGATCGCAGCGCCACGATCGCGCAAGCCACCGGGACGGCCGGACGTTTTGGCTACGCATTTGCCGGCGGCGTGAGCGGCCTGGACGGACCGATCAAAGACGCATACATGTACCAACCCGGGGCGGCGTACGATCAGTCCGCAACGCTTCCCGCCGTCCGCGACCTGGCGATCTACAAGGACGATTCGTCGGCGGTCGCACACGGCGCGCTAGCAAAACTGCGCTACGACCTCAGCCCCGCCACCGACGTCACCTTCACGGGCGTGGCGAATTCGTATTGGGACGACAAGACCGGCAACGGTGACGGCGACTATCTTCCGGCCCCGACCGCGCTCGCAATCGGCAACCATCTCCTCGCCAAGAAATCGTCGAGCGATCCGTGCCCCGCGGGGACGTTCACGGCGACCAACGCGAACGGCGTCCCCAACGGTCAAGGGCCGGGCGGCGAACCCGACGGCGGGATGCAGTGCCAGACGCCACAAGAATATGCGTCCTTCAACACCGGTTGGGACGGAGCCGGACCCGCTTGGCAATCGTTCAATTTCGACGATGCTGACCTTCGCGTCGATTCGACCGGCACGACGCGGCAGACCACCCTCGACGCGTATACGAACCGCTATAAAAATACCGTCGACCGTACGTTCCAGCTGCCGTTCTACGACGTGCCCGGCGACAACGCCTCGACTCGTCTGGACCAAGTGAATGGGTCGGGCGTGATCCTCTCCGAGCGTTTCATCGGCCGTGCAAATGCGCTGACCGCCGGTGCGTCCTACCTCAACCTCGCCTACGACATCCAGTCGGACGGTGCGCTCAAGGGCGCGCCGATCGTCGACGAGACGGCGCTCTTCTTGCGCAATGCGTATCGCCCGCAAGCCTCGCCCTTGACGGTGTACACCGACGCATACTTCAAGCACTCGACCGTCACGCAAACCTCCTATGTCGACCCGCGTCTCTCGGCGGTCTACACCGCGGGCAGCAACAACGTCATTCGTCTCGCCGCGGGCGCGAACACGACGCAACCTTCGGCGAATCTGCTCGACCAGCGGTTCACCGAACAGACGCCCGGCGGCGCCGGCGGCGGAGCGACCATCTCATGCAGCAGCCTCAACTCCATCGGCAGTATCCCCTCCTCGCTCCTGCGCCCCGAACGCGGCGTCGATGAAGAGCTCTCCTTCGGCCATCGCTTTCGCGAGGATTCGCAGGCGCAGTTGACCTTCTACAGCGCCAATATCAACGACAAGATCTACTCTGCGATCGAACCACTCTCGACGACGGGAACGGCCTTCATCGATCCCGCCTTCCTGCAGTCGGTGACCCAACGCATCGCCGCTGTCTGCGGCGCGCAGGATGCACCGGAACTTCTCGGCGTCACGGGTTCGCTGAACGTCGGCCATCTGCTCGCACGCGGTGCAACCCTCAACGGACGGCTGCGCGTGAACGCGCGCTCCTTCATCGATTACGACTGGGCGCTCACCTCAACGGTCCTCGTCTCGGTTCCGACGACCTTACTGCGCTCGCAGCTCACGCTCGTCCCCGGAAGCCAGTTGCCGCACATCCCGCTGCACACGTTCGACGCCTCGTATGACGCCTTGCTCGGACGAGCGGTGGAAGCACGGTACACCGTTCACGCCGTCTCGGCAAACAACACCAAGAGCCTCCCGCCGTACAACTATAGCGATCTGCGGTTCGCGATCGCGCGCGGCCCCAACACCGTGGGAATCACGATCACCAACCTCTTCAATCAAGATGCCTTCATCGAGGGGCTGCGCGGCGAAGGCGTGCCGCTCCCGCTCAACCGGTACGCCACGGCGGCCAACTATGCGCCGCTGATCGGCACGAGCGCAACCGAAGAGTTCGGCCTTCCGTACCGCCAGATCGTCCTCACCTACAACCTGCAGATGCGCTGATCTCGCACATGGGCGTCGCAGTTCAAGCGGCGCGTCGTGAAGCAACGACGAGCACCGGCGTCGTCGCCTCGAGGCCGCGGAGTTCTTCGGATGCAAGCGCGATGACCTGATCGGCTTCCGCAAGCGCGCCGAGATCGGCGACGCGGCGACCGTAGGCGAGATGGATCTCCGGTAACGCACGGCCAACGTCCCCGAACGAGGTCGTCTCATCCAGCAGGCGGCGCAGCAGTTTTTCGAGATCGTCGACGAGACCGGAGCGCAGGCTCGCATCGCGCGCGATCAGCCGCACCACACCGGCGCCGTCGACGACGAATGCATCGGTTGCGCCGCGCCGCCGTGCCACGTAGGCGTCGAGCGAGCCGACGTGCGCAACGTGCGTGATCTCCTCGGCACGCACGTGCGCCGCACGTGCGGCGGCGGAGCGGCGTTCGGGCTCGCCGACGTCGCGCTCGGCGCCGTTTGCGCTCGCGGCAGTCGCGCCCGACGCGACAGCGCGCACCAGATTGCGCCGCGCATCGATCTCGACGACCACGTCGACGAGTTCCGGTGAGGCACCCGACGCGACGACCCGTTCGAAGGCTTCACGGCGCACGCGGACGATCTGCTCGGGCGTCGGGTTGACGATGTTGCGTTCGACCACGTCACGCGCAAGGGCCAGCGCGACCCCGATCGGCGAGATCACCTCTGCGTCGCGCGCGATGCGATGCTCGAAGCGCAGCATCTTGGCAGCAAACGGGACGATCGCAGCGGCTCCGCCGCCGCCGCCGACGAGTTCAACTGAGCGAACGTCGAGAGCGTAGTCGTCGATCATCTCGGCGATCGTCGCGTGAAGGCGGCGGGCGCACCGCGTGAGGATCGCTTCGGCCAGAACCTCTGGGCTCGTACCGAATCGGCGTCCGACGGTCTCAAACGCAATACGCGCGCTCTGTATGTCGCCGCGCGCGAACGCATCCGCAGGGACGAAACCCAACAGATTTGCAGCGCACGTCGGCGTAAGCGCTGCACGCGTCCCATCTGCGAGTTCCAGCACCAGGTAGTCGTCGGGATCGTGTTCCTGTGGACGGATGAACGCCACCGAGGCAGAGGCCACGAGCTGCGCCGGCGTAAACGACGCGTAGCGCAGACCGGCGATGTGCGCCGAGCGTGGGCCGACCTCGCGTAATGCCGGCGTTCCCTGCGCGCGCGGATCGAAGCGCGGAAGGCTGCCGCCGGCGACGGCGATCGTGCGCACGTCGAGTGTCCGCAGCATCGTGCGATGCTTCCCGATACGCGCCGGCCGCATCTGTGGAAGACCATGGCGGATGACGCTGAGATCCGAGCTCGTTCCGCCGACTTCGATGAAGATGCCGTCGCTCACGTTTTCGTGCAACAGCGCTCCCGCGACGCCGGCCGCAGGGCCGGAGAGCATCGTGAGGATCGGACGGCGCGCGACCTCGCGCACGTCCATCACCCCGCCGTCGCTGCGCATGATCATGAGCGGCGCGGCGATACCGGCAGCACCGACCGCTCCGGCGGTCATCTGCGAGGTACGCACCATCGTCGGTAAGATCGCGGCGTTGAGCACCGCGGTCCGCGTCCGCGCGCGCAGACCGTACAGCGACGCCACCTCATGGCCCGCCGTCGCCGGGAGGCCGCGCTCGCGCGCCAATGCAACGACCGTACGCTCGGCCTGCGGACGATCGACGCTGAAGGCTTGGCTCACGGCAATCGCCTCGACTCCGTGTGCAACGAGTTCGGCGATCGCGGACTGCGCACCGGCGTCGTCTCCAGCGCGCACGAATCGGGTCGCCGGCGCAAGGACGGCGCGCTCGGCAAGCGCCAGCGGCGCAAGTGCGATCTGCGAGCGCGCGAGAAAATCGAAGCGCCCGAGCAGTCCGATCACACCGACACGCGCGACGTCGCCTTCGAGAAGCGCGTTGGTCGCCTGCGTGGTGGAGTGCGCGATGAAGGCGATCTGCCGCGGGTCGATCTGCGGCAGTTGCAGCAGCCGCTGCAATCCGTCGACGATCCCGGCGGCGACGCCCTGCTCGGCCTGGTGCGTCGTCGGAACTTTGACGCGCGCGACGACGGTACGGTTCTGCGTCTCGATCGCTACGACGTCGGTGAAGGTGCCGCCGACATCGATTCCGATGCGAAGCATCTCTCCTCCCCTTAGGAGAACGGGGCGCCGAGCGTGATCGTGAGCGACTGCGAGCCGCGCGTCACCTCGAAGACGTGCGGCATACCGTCGTACGCGCGGCTCTGCGTCTGGAACGTCCCATACTCCCACCAGAACTTGCCGTCGAGCTTGGAGATGATGTCGTTGGTGCGCAGGCCCGCGCGATACGCCGGACCTCCGGGGCGGACGTAGGCGCGCATCTGCCCATCGTCGGTCTTGAACAGCGTATACAGATACGTGGGGCCGTTCGCCGGATCGTACGCGAGCCCGCGCGTGAGCAGATTCTGTGCTTGCGTCGGCTCTTCATACATCCACGTGCGCAGGCGCAGCAGCGCGGCCATACCGAGGTCTTCGAGCAGGTTTTGCTGCGCCTGTGCGTCGTGGGTGAGCGTTCCCTGTTCATGCCACTGGTCGACCGGCCACCCGGCACAGTCGAGAAGCTCGAGGCCGAGATCGATCTGATCGGGCTGGTATGTCCAATGATACACGGTGGTCGAGAGACGAAGGACGGCGACGTACGGTTTGGTTGCGCAATCGCTCGCAGCGGGATCGCCGACGAGCGGTGTGAGGTGGTAGTCGCTCCATCCGCCCGCGATCTGACGCTCGATCGCGTGCGCCGCAAAGACCGAAAGCGTCGGGTCCATGCTCTCGATCGCCAGCGTGTGCGCAGCCGACGCCGGCGCGTAGAGACCCGGCGGCGGGGGAGCCGGCGTCGCCGTGGGCGGCGCATACAGCACCGGGCTCGGTGACAGCAAGGTCTCGGCTTCCGCTTCAGGCAGCGCGAGCGGCGCGGTTCCGAAGAGCGCACTCCCGAAGAGCGCGACGCAGAGGGTTGCAAGCGTCGCGACGGCGACTTGGAAGGGCAGTGTGATGCGGGTGATCTCGTTGACCTGCACACCGGTGAAATTCGCGACCCAGACGTTCTGTGTATTCGTCGGGTCGCACGCGTTTTGCACTTGAACAACCGCCATCACCGCCGCCACGAGGACGACCGGCGGCAAGATGCCCAGCCCCGCCAGAACCGTGTACACACCGATGCCGACCCCATACGGATTGAGCGGACCGCGATAGAGCGCAAGCGGGCTCAAGAGTCCGAAGAGCACGACATAGCCCAGCGCGTTGCGCGGTGCGACGGCCGCCACGACGGGCGCAAGCGCCGCTTTGACCGGGAGCAGATCGGTCGCTGCGAGCAGCATCCCGATGCCCATGAAGAGCAGGATCGCCGGCGCGACGTCCTCGACGCCGCGGATTGCCGCTGCAACGAGCGTCGG